>JAEEGL011160546.1_pt1 | contig 14037 bp, 10 predicted proteins | sample 9134231 | NCBI WGS metagenome assembly JAEEGL01 (sample SAMN16246548, study PRJNA631951) | gut metagenome | biome: gut microbiome; feature: rumen; material: fiber-attached | host: Bos | place: Iran: Karaj | collected 2018-10
ATAAGCATCGAGTTGTCTCACTGTCGGTCTTACAACGATATCCGCATCGAACTTTCTGAATTCCTGCATAATATCATACAGATATGTCTTGATCTGCTCTTTGCCCGAATGTGGATTATATATAAAAACTATATTCTTATATTCAGCCATATATCCTCACCTTATCTGTCCCACTTATCACACAGTGCAATTATCTGATCCGTAAACTTAGCAAGATCCTTATTAGCTCCGCCCTCATTATGAGATATAACCGCAAGAAGTCTTCTGCCGGCAGCAACAAGTCTTTCAAATACTGTATTATTCCTCTTAGAAACAGCTGCCTCACGACGCTCTTTTCTAGCCTTATTACCCTCACTTATAAGCTCACCTGTCTCAAGTGAATATACAGCACCATTATAAGGAGCCACTGCGTTATAATGATATTCATCCCTTAAGCACTTCGTGAATTCATCACACACATCATCCTCGCCATGTACAACATATACGCACTTAGGCTTGTCTGTTATGGAAGTGAGCCACTTTATAAGTCCATCCTTATCAGCATGACCACTGAATCCATCAAGCTTCATGATATCAGCTCTTACTTCTATGGTCTCAGCAAAGAGTTTTACAGTCTTAGCGCCCTCAAGTATAGCTCTTCCTAAGGTATTGTGAGCCTGATAGCCCACAAAGAGAATAGTAGATTCCTTTCTCCACAGATTGTGCTTGAGGTGATGTCTTATACGTCCCGCCTCACACATACCCGATGCGGATATGATAACCTTAGGCTTCATGTCCTCATTGATATTCTTAGAATCGTTGGTCGTTACAGAAAGCGACAGACCCGGGAAAGAAAGAGGATTGAGACCACTTCTTATCATCTGCAGAGCTTCGTCCTCGATGCAATTGTCTATGTTGCGATTGAATACGCTTGTCGCCTCCACTGCAAGAGGACTATCGACTACGACATGAAAGCCTTCATATTCAGGAAGCATATTATCTCTCTTGATCTTATGGATGTAATAAAGCATTTCCTGCGTCCTGCCTACCGCAAATGCCGGTATGACAAGATTGCCACCCTTATCAAATGTATACTTAATGATCTTCGCAAGCTCAGTAGCGTAGTCTAGTGGCTTATTATGATTTCTGTTGCCGTAAGTAGACTCCATGACAACATAATCAGCCGACTCGAGGTACTTCGGATCTTTGATAAGAGGCTTATCAGTATTACCTATATCTCCGGAGAATACGATCTTAACCTCTCTTTCGTCCTCCTTAGCAAATACCTCTATGCTCGCAGAGCCCAGAAGATGTCCGACATCCACAAATCTCACCTTGATGTTATCGTTGATCTCTATGATCTTCTCATAATCACAAGGCACAAATTGCTTCATGACATTGATAACGCTCTCCATACTGTAAAGAGGAACGAATTCCTCAAAGCCCGATCTCTTGGCCTTTCTGTTTCTCCACTCAGCCTCGAATTCCTGTATGTGCGCGCTATCCCGAAGCATTATGTCGCACAGATCAACTGTAGCCTTAGTACAGTACACCTTGCCCCTGAATCCCTTATCATACATAAGAGGAATCAGGCCAGAATGATCGATATGTGCATGCGTAAGAAGTATATAATCTATATCCGACGCATTTACAGGAAGCTCCTGATTCTCATACACATCACTACCCTGCTCCATACCGCAGTCTATAAGAAGATTATAGCCTGCGATCTCCAGATAATGACAGCTTCCCGTAACCTCATGATCAGCTCCATAAAACCCTATCTTCATACATCTACCTCCGTTCACAATTTCGAGCAATCCTTACAAACTCCATATATGATCGAATTCTTGCACTGAAGTAAGAATCCATGCTCACTGTATATATGCTCCTTTATCTCGTCCATGAAGTGACAGTCAAGATGCGTTATCCCTCCGCACTCAACACACTTTAAGTGAAGGTGCTCACTGCACTGATGCCCAGTGTCCACATACTGGTATACAGCCGTCTTCATCGTCTCGGACACATACTTGATGACCTTGTTCTCACTGACAAGCTTATCCATAAAACGATAGATCGTCGAAGCATTTACCTGATGACCGCCCGCCTTAAGATAATCGGATATATCGCTAACAGACACAGTTTTATCGCAATTATCCATAAGATATTCTATTATCTTTACTCTCGAAACAGTAGAATATTCCTTCATATCAGCTTCTCCAGATGTCCCTGTTGTACTCTGCTATAGTTCTGTCAGATGAGAAGAAACCAGCCTTTGCGATATTCACAAGCGTCTTCTTCGCAAATGCATATCTATCCTCATAATCCTCATATACGCGATCTCTTACGGCTATATATTCTTCTATGTCAAGAAGCGTCATGAACCAATCCTTAACGATAAGCTCCTTATGAAGCCTAAGAAGGTTCTCCTTACAGCCAACTTCCAGCATCTCATCGCTCACAAGGAAGTCAACAAGGCTCTTTACAAGCGAACTACCTTCATATATCTCGCGCGATACATAATCAGCCTTCTTATAGTGCTCGATAACCTCTTCACTGCTCTTTCCAAATGTATAGATGTTCTCTTCACCTACAAGACCCGCTATCTCGACATTCGCGCCATCCATCGTGCCAAGAGTCACGGCACCGTTAAGCATGAACTTCATATTGCCTGTTCCAGATGCTTCCTTAGAAGCAAGTGAGATCTGCTCAGATATATCACATGCAGGTATGATCTTAGCGGCCTTCGATACATTGTAATTCTCAACCATGACCACCTTAAGATAAGGACTTACCTCAGGGTCTGAATTGATGATCTGCGACAGGCACAGGATCGCATGTATGATATCCTTAGCTATCACATAAGCTGGAGCCGCCTTAGCTCCAAATATAACTGTTATAGGAGTCTTAGGCAGGTGCCCTTCCTTGATCTGCATATACTTGTAGATCACATAGAGCACATTCATCTGTTGGCGCTTATACTCATGAAGCCTCTTCACCTGCACATCGAAGATGGAATCAGGATTGATCTCCACGCCCTGCGTCTTCTTAAGGAAGTCAGCAAGTCTTACCTTGTTATCCCTCTTAATAGCGATAAGTTCGTCAAGAACATCCTCATCCTCCACATAACCCATGAGATTAAGAAGCTTAGTAGCATCCTTCTTATAATCATCTCCTATGAGAGTACTGATGAAAGAGGCAAGCTTGGGATTACAGTGTAAAAGCCAGCGTCTGAAAGTTATACCATTAGTCTTGTTGTTAAACTTCTCTGGATATATCCTGTAGAAGTTATTAAGTTCCTCGTTCTTGAGTATCTCAGTATGTAAGTACGCAACACCGTTGATACTGTGAGTAAAGTGAATATCCATATGTGCCATATGAACTCTGTCATCAGCATCTATTATGGCTACACTCTCATCATCGAATCTTTCCTTAACGAGTTCATCAAGTTTCTTGATGATAGGAACTATCGGTGCTGCAACCTCCTCGATATATGCAAGAGGCCACTTCTCAAGAGCCTCCGCAAGGATAGTATGATTCGTGTAGGCGCAAGTCTTACTAACTATCTCAACCGCTTCAGCAAAGTCTATACCCTCTTCCTCAAGAAGCCTTATAAGCTCAGGTATGATCATAGATGGATGTGTATCGTTGATCTGAACAGCAGCATAATCAGCAAGATCATGAAGATTAGAGCCCCTATCCTTACTCTCCTTGATTATAAGTCTTGCAGCTGCGCTTACCATGAAGTACTGCTGATATACTCTAAGCTTTCTTCCTGCTTCATCAGAATCGTCAGGATAGAGGAAAAGCGTAAGATTCTTCTTAATATCTTCCTTGTCAAAGTCTATACTGTCAGCACCAACTATGCTCTCATCCACAGAATCTATGTCAAAGAGATGAAGCTTGTTCACTCTGTTATCATATCCGATAACATCGATATCATACATGATTGCATGAACCTTCTTATCGGTGAATTCTACATCGAATTCAAGGTCAGTCTTATCAAGCCAGCACGCGTCATCAATCCATGGATTAGGAACAGCCTTCTGAAGATTATTCTCGAATTCCTGCTTAAAAAGGCCGAAGTGATAATTAAGACCTACGCCGTCACCACTTATACCTATAGACGCCATAGAATCGAGAAAGCAGGCAGCAAGTCTTCCAAGTCCACCATTACCAAGACTTGGTTCAGCTTCAGCTTCTTCCACATCATCGATGTCTATACCTTCCTGTAGAAGTTCTTCCTTAACCTCATCATATATTCCAAGATTAATAAGATTGTTAGACAACAAACGTCCTATAAGAAATTCCGCCGATACATAGTATACCTTCTTCTTAGAAGGCTTATTCTCCTTCTTTGAAGCTTCCTCCTTAACTCGATTAAGAAGCTTCACATACATCTGCCTATTAGTCATAATCAGTATCCTTTCTTCAAGTCTTACTTTCTCTCTGAATTATATCATATTTCAATACATTTCTCAATAGACCATGGAATCAGAGCCTTCCATACGTTATAGCAAGTTCCTTCATGTGTCTTGCAAGCGAGGCTGTAAGTTCGCCCTTTTTAATCCTCAGCTTCCAGTTTCCACCTATAGTTGAAGGATAATTAGTCCTGTACTCGCGCCCCTTCATAAGAAGATCCTGAACCTGAAGAATAGCCACATCCGCAACAGACGCATACAGCGAACGAATCATGCGCTCATGTATCTCCTCATCTGTACTTGCCTCCAAATAAGCTTCCATATATCTCCTGGTCTTAGCGCTAATATCCGACAACTGCCCCATAAGCGTATCATTGTCATGAGTGCCTATATAGACCACCTGATTTGCCTTATGATTATGGAAGAGATGATCGTTCGACGCATCCGAATCGAAGGCAAATGCTGTGACTTTCATATTCGGTATTCCATACTTCTCAAGAATCGCACCTGTCTTTGGCATATATACGCCAAGATCCTCAGCAATAAGCTTAACCTCCGGAACGGCATCGAGTATCGCAGATACCAGTGCGCCACCCGGTCCCACTTTATAGTACCCATGTACAGCACTCTTATCAAAAGGTATGTTATAGTACTTAACTATACCTATGAAGTGATCTATCCTTATGATATCATAGAGCTTATTAAGCCTCTTTACCCTGCCCGTGAACCACTCATAGCCTGTACTCTTTGCATACTGCCAGTCATATATAGGATTACCCCACTTCTGCCCGTCAGCCGAAAAACAATCAGGTGGACAACCTGCAACCACAGTCATATTGAGGTTCTCATCCAGAAGAAACTGCTTTGGATCAGACCACACATCCGCACTGTCATAAGCTACATACAGAGGCATATCACCTATTATGCTTATACCCTTTTCATGCGCATAAGCCTTAAGCTTCATAAAATCGCTGTAAAACATGAACTGCATATAAGAGTAGAATCCTATCTCACACGCAAGCTCTTTTTTAACCTTCGCGATAGCGCTCTTCTTTCTGTATCGAATATCAGAAGGCCAGCTATGCCACGTATTATGAACATCATACTTAACCTTCAAAGCTGCAAAGAGCGCATAATCATCAAGCCAGGCTTTGTTATCTCTACAGAACTTCACATATTCCTTATCCTTGACATCGAACCTGTCATAAGACAGTCTAAGGAGAGCATAACGCTTCTCATATATGGCTTCATAATCAACTTTGTCACTATCACTTACAGCATAGGAAGTAACCTCGCTTCTTTCAAGAAGCCCCTTAGCCACCAGATTATCTATGTCTATAAAGTAAGGATTTCCAGCATAGGCAGAAGGTGACTGGTAAGGACTATCGCCAAAACTGGTTATCCCCAGTGGCAACACCTGCCAATACTTCATCCCAGCCTTAGAAAGCCAATCCACGAATTCATAGGCTTCTTTGCCCAGTGTCCCTATACCACCCTTAGACGGCAGTGCAAATACAGGCATCAGAACGCCCGCACCTCTTTTTAATCTCTCCATTAGCGCATACCTCCACGCTTATATATATATACATTTTACCACATTCAAGCTATTATTATCAAGTCCCGCACCGCGAGACTTGCGCGCCGGATTCATGCTGTAAAAAACTATCACGAGGACGATTCGCAAGATTTCGTCATACTTTTGCAGGCTGGCTGGGGTGCGGGCGAACAATAATAATTACTGCTTGCAATCCCCACAGCCGCCTGCGAAAGTATAGAAATCGCCGCGTGTCCTAGTGATAGTTTTTTTACGGCCTCATTTCCTTTCCGAATCCGTGCGCATCCTCGCGGAGCGGTTATCTCAGTCGGAGTCCAATCTCCGACTGAGAAAAGTCTTTTTGCACTTTTTTGAATTTGGGCTTGAAAAAAAATCCGAAAAGTATTATCATAAGTAGGTTGAAAAAAAAATCATATGAGGTATATCAATGGAAAACACAAACAAAGGTTGGAAATCCAACAAATGGTTCAGAGCTGCCATACCGGCGCTTCTGTTACACTGCAGTATCGGTACTGTATACTGCTGGTCCGTATTCAGCCAGGAAATCGCCGATTATATCGGTTATGAGAAGAAAGCAGTAGAGTGGGCATTCTCATTCGCTATATTCTTCCTCGGCATGAGCGCCGCATTCCTCGGCAACATCGTGGAGAAGGACATCCACAAATCGTCACTTATAGCAACCATCTGCTTCACAGCAGGTATGGCCCTCACAGGATTCTTTATCTACTATGGCGGCCAGCACAAGCATAGCGCTATAGCCCTTTTCGGTATATACATAAGCTATGGTTTCATCATGGGTGTCGGTCTCGGAACCGGATACTTATCACCTGTTAAGACACTTATGCTTTGGTTTGAAGACCGCAAGGGACTTGCAACTGGTCTTGCAGTAGCAGGTTTCGGTGCAGCTAAGGCTATAGCAAGCCCTATCATGCAGGCTATGCTTAATAACCTCGGCAAGAACGGCATATATCTTATGTTCTTCATCCTTGCCGGTGTATATTGCGTCATGATGTTCACAGGTCACCTTCTTCTTAAGAAGCCTGACGGATGGCATGAGCCACAAGGCAACGAGAAAAAGCCTTCAATCATGGAAGTTCTTAGAACAAAGCCTATCAGAAATTACGTAGGCATCTGGCTTATGTTCTACATCAACATCACATGTGGTCTTGCACTCATCTCTCAGGAAAAGATGATAATCACATGTCTTGGATTATTCTCATCTGTAGGAATCATCTCATCAGTATCCGCTATATTCAACGCAGGCGGACGTTTTGGTTTCTCAGCATGGGCTGACACCATGAAGGATCGTAACACCATCTACAAGATGATATTCATCCTTTCAATCGCATTTACAGGACTTGTTATCGCAACACAGGGTATCAAGGAAGGTAACGGCAACACACTTCTTACAGTTCTTGTACTCGCCCTTATATTTGTAGTAAATGCAGGCTACGGCGGTGGTTTCTCCAACGTACCTACACTCCTGTCAGATCACTATGGCATGGGTTCAATAAGTGCCATCCACGGAATCACACTTTCAGCATGGGGCTTTGCAGGACTTACAGGTAACCAGTTAGCAAACTTCATCGTTGAACACTACGGAAAGCCAGTAACACTTAGTGACGGCCACGTAGTAAACCCTACAGGATATCAGAACGTGCTCCTCGTAACAGTAGCACTCTACATCGTAGTACTTCTTGTATGCTTACTCCTCGTACAGCCTGCAAAGAAGGCCAAAGACTGATTGCAATCAACAGCCACTGCTTGCAATCAGAGGATAAACTAAAAGCGATAATGCGTACTTGTACGCAATTATCGCTTTTAGTTTATCCAAGCGGCTGCGAAGCAGTCGCGCCCCACACATCGAGCATATAGATTGCGTAGCAATCGGTATAGCGCGCAGCGCGAATATGCGAGATGCTGTGGAGGATTGCAAGCATATGTAATTAAAAGCGATAGGGCATACTTGTATGCGCTTATCACTTTTGGTTTATCCGTGTGACTGCGAATCAGTTCACTTAGCCAGCCACAAAAAAGACTGTAAAAACAAACTCGGGGACGATTCGCAAGATTTCGTCATACTCGAGCGTGCTAATGCAAAGCCCGAAGCACGTGTTTGAGCGCCCAAAGGGCGCGAGTTTGCGAGAGGGCTTTGCTAATTGATGCACGCGAGAGTATAGAAATCTTGACGTGTCCCAGAGATTGTTTTTACAGTCCTACGTCTCCCAGAGATTATTTTTTACAATCATCTCCTATTGTAGTTTATCAAACATCCATCCAATATAATCTGTCTCTCATCATCAGTCATCTCACCGATTCCAAGCTCGAACTCCTTAAGAGTATCGCCAACTACATAAGCCTTAACCTTAGATGCTTTCTCCTTGATAGCCTTAGCAATCTCAGGTACGAAGAGATAATCATAATTCTTGAAAGGAAGATCCTCGCTGTCGATTACAAATGGAATCATACCCCAGTTGATAAGATTAGATCTGTATCTCTTAGTAGCATACTCTACAGCGATATTTGCCCAGCCACCAAGTACCTTCTGGCATGAAGCAGCCTGCTCTCTTGCAGAACCATCACCAGGCTTCACAGCGAATATAGTACTTCCGACACCTGTGTTAGCTTCTGTTATACCAGCAAACTGTGTCTTGATTCCATCAACTACTGCCTTAAGCTCAGGAAGCGCATCATATACAGGTGTACCTGCCACTCTCGCATCCTCGCCCTTCTTAACTTCTGTTGCCTTGCCTACATATGCAGGATCCTTACGTGAAAGTGCAAACTGTGCAAGTCCGATAGGATTAGATCTGTATGAAGAAGTCTCGCCTGAAGGAATAAGCTCATCAGTTGTAGTTACAGGATCATGAATCTCTGATACAACCTTAAGGATGAGATTCTCAGGAAGAGCAGACATCTTAGGCCAATCCTTGATGTTCGGTCCGAGTTTGATCTCTACTGATGGGTCAGCCACGCCCTTAGAATCAAATACTCTCTTCTCGTATATAGTACTGTCGAAGTGATATGTAGGATTGGTGAATTCTACATCCATCTCATCTGCGCCTGTCAAGAAGCCCTTATTAGCAGCTGTAGCTGCGATAGATCTCGCATCCATAAGAGCAACTGAAGATATCTGACCATTCTGAATCTTAGAACCTTCTCTGTTAGGGAAGTTTCTTGTTGAGTGTCTGATTGAAAATGCATTGTTAGCAGGTGTGTCTCCGGCTCCGAAGCAAGGTCCACAGAAAGCTGTCTTAACTATGGCACCTGTTGCCATGAGGTCGGCAAGTCTGCCATTACGTGCAAGCTCGATAAATATAGGTGTACTTGCAGGATATACACTTAAGGTGAATTCATCTGAACCTATACTCTTACCACGAAGGATATCAGCAGCAGCACAGATGTTCTCGTATCCACCACCGGCACATCCAGCGATTATACCCTGTTCAACATAGAACTTACCATCTATGATCTTATCGTGAAGGTCATACTTAACCTTACCATCAAGGCTAACAAGAGCATTCTTCTCAACTTCTGCAAGAATATCCGAGAGGTTATTCTTAACATCCTCGATAGTATAAGTGTTGCTTGGGTGGAATGGCATAGCGATCATAGGCTTGATCTTATCAAGCTCTACATATACAACGCCGTCATAGTAAGAGACTGCAGCAGGCTCAAGTTCCTTGTAATCAGCAGGTCTCTTATGAATATCATAGAATTCCTTGATCTTATCATCTGTTCTCCAGATAGAGCTAAGACATGTAGTCTCAGTAGTCATAACATCTACACCGATACGGAAATCTGCAGAAAGAGAAGATACACCAGGACCTACGAACTCCATAACCTTATTCTTAACATATCCGTTCTTGAATACAGAACCGATGATTGCAAGGGCCACATCCTGAGGACCTACGCCCTTAACAGGAGAGCCTGTCATATATACAGCCACAACGCCTGGCATGTTGATATCATAAGTCTGTGAAAGAAGCTGCTTAACAAGCTCAGGACCACCCTCACCTACAGCCATGGTACCAAGAGCACCATATCTTGTATGTGAATCTGAACCGAGGATCATGAGACCGCCGCCCGCAAGCTCTTCTCTTGCAAACTGATGGATAACAGCCTGATGAGGTGGAACATAGATTCCGCCGTACTTCTTAGCACATGAAAGACCGAATACGTGGTCATCCTCATTAATAGTACCACCAACAGCACAAAGTGAGTTGTGACAGTTAGTAAGTACATAAGGGATAGGGAACTTCTCAAGTCCAGATGCTCTTGCAGTCTGGATGATGCCTACGAAAGTGATATCATGTGATGTAAGCTTATCGAACTTGATCTTAAGCTTATCCATGTTACCGGATGTATTATGATCTGAGAGAATACCATAAGCTATGGTACCCTTCTTTGCTTCTTCCTTAGTTACTTCAAGACCTGTAAGGGCCTTTACTTCGCTTGCCGCAGTCGCACTATCTTCTACAACGGTCTGACCGTTAACAAGATATGCACCGCCCTTTGATAAATTAAGCATGAGCTAAACCTCTCTTGTTTATATTCTAACTTGTCGGCACGACGCACCAACACTTCCATTATACATATACCGAACGAATAATACAAGTACTTTTATCCCGAATCCGGCGCGCAAGTCTCGCGGTGCGAGACTTGAATCAAAGACACTTCTTGACTTTAGCTAGAATCTCTTCGGCATGGTTATCATCCTTCGGAGTCCACGAAACATTGACACTATCGCCGTTGTATCTTGGGATCACATGCACATGATAGTGCATAACAGTCTGACCGGCAGCCTCTTCGTTGTTCTGAAGAACGTTGATACCATCGGCGCCAACCGCCAGCTTAAGCGCCCACGCAATCTTCTTGGCAACCTTCGCTACATGTGCCACAACCTCATCATCAAGCCTATATACATTCTCTGCATGAGACTTTGGAAGTATGAGCGCATGACCCAAGGCAGCAGGCGAAGCGTCAAGGATAACCTTCACCACATCATCCTCATAGAGTCCCTCAACAGGGATCACACCGTTAGCAAGTTTACAGAATATACAATCATCATTCATCATTGTACTGTACCTCTCTTTTTTATAGTTTTGTCAATCTTTTTATATACGATTCCTATCGCCCTCCACAGTAGCTCTATGACAACAGCAGTGACATAGCTGCAAAGCAGGAGAAGAAGCAGGCACGGGAGCGCGTATCTAGGCCTTGTTATGAACCAGGCAAGCGGATGCACATGGAAACAGAAAAATCCGTGGATGAGCCACATAGACATGCTCTTCTTTCCTATCTCCACAAAGAGCGCCTTCACTGCCCTGAAGTATCCGAATACATATGCAAATGCTACGGATAAAACCGGCACGGAGAACAGATCTAAGAAAGCGCCAAACTTCCAGCGTCTCAAGCAAAGTCCCGCCACAATCAGGAAAACCATGAACCACATGTGGAACAGGTCATTCTCCCTAAGCGAAGCCTTAAGCCTCACAAGGATATCGTCCTTAGCAACGATAACTCCCATCCAGAAACACGCTATAAAAGGCGAATCCTGCATGAAGAACGTCGAATACAGGCTGTTGGACTTCATAAGTCCGTAGGCCGAATTGCTGCCAAGCGCAGGGAACACGTTGTTCATAAGTATTCCGAAAACAACTACTATCGCAAGATTCACGGCAAATGTATGACGCTCTACGATCTTCCTCACCAGAGGAAATGTTATGACCGCCACCACGTAACTGAAGAAAAACCACCAGTTGCCATCGAACTTGTCACTCACTCCCAAAAATCCAAGTATCACATACTTCGAATTCGCATCTTCGAAAACATGACAGCGAAAAGACTGCGCACAGTAATCTTCCTGATTCGAAAAGAATATGATACCTATCGGAACAAGCACCAAGAATATCTTCCAGTAACTTACATAGAGCTTCTTAAGCCTCTTCACAAGATCAAATGGCTTGTTCTTAGAACTCATATATATACCATATCCTCCGAGAAAGAAGAACATGGATACACATATCTTTCCTACACACCCCAAAAATTCAGGAAGGCTCTCGCCTGTTGAGAGGTCTATCCAGTGCTTAAGTTTCCCTCCGCACAGCCTCTCGGGAAACCACCACAGATGATGCATAAACATGAATATGAGTGCAACCGCCTTCGCGATCCATGTATCATCCTTTGAAAAAGAATTATCCATAAAATCCTCCGTATGGTAAAACCTAAAGAATATTATAGCATATTTATCAGCATTTTACCATCTCCCACTTGCCATTCGAGGAAAAATATTATACAATAGAAAAAGAATTTTTAAGAGGTAATGTTATGCTCAACCTTATTTTTTTACTATTGACGATCGGCGTATTCGCTATTATGAACATCATATTCCTGCCTATCATATTCATAGCGGGTTTATTTTCAAAGAAAGCGAAGTACAGAATCGCACAGAGGATTGTCAAGGACGGCTTCAGATACGTACTCTTCATGTGCGGCATCAGAACTAAGGTCATAGGTCTTGAGAATATCCCGAAGGATGAAGCGGTACTCTTCGTGGGTAACCACAATTCAATCCTTGACATACTCATAGCCTACCCGCGTATGAAGGGAATAACCGGCTTTGTAGCTAAGTCAGAATTGTCGAAGATCAAGGGACTTGCCATGTGGATGGGATTCATGCAGTGCGTATTCATAGACCGTGATGACATGAAGGCATCTCTTAAGGCCATACTTACATGTATAGACCACGTGAAGGAAGGCACAAGCATCGCTATCTTCCCTGAGGGCACAAGATCCAAGGACGGCAACATGCTTCCTTTTAAGGACGGCTCCTTCAAGATTGCCGCAAAGACAGGATGTAAGATAGTTCCTTTTGTACAGAACAACACTAGAAGCGCTTTTGAAGCTCAGGCACCTAAGATCAGATCAACTAAGACAGTACTTGAATTCTGTGAACCTATCGATCTTTCTACTCTTTCAGATGATGATAGAAAGCACATAGGAGCTTATGTACAGAATATCATGACTGAAGTATATAACAGGAATCAGGCTTTAATCGAGAAAAAGTAATAACAAAAAAGGAGTAACTCATGAGAAGCTCAAACGGATACCGCAATTACAAGAGAAGACGTCGCGGTTTTGGATATACAAGAAGAAACAACCTGCTCTTTGCAGAGCTCATAATCATGCTTGTTATCGTCATCATATTCGTGATAGTCAGCATAGTTAAACTTAGTAACATCAAGAAGAAGGATTCTGATAAGACCACTAAAGCAGCCGAAACCAAAGTGGCTGCAACAAGCACTCAGGCAGTCGAGACATCTACCCTGCCTGAACCGACCACTCAAGCACTCAAAGCATTTGATGAGATTCCGTGGAATCTTGTGATACTTAACACTAAGCATCCGATAACAGAGGACCTCAACATCGAACTAGAAACCCTTAAGAACGGCTATAAGATAGACAAGCGCGTGGTTGACGAGCTTCAGGCCATGTTCGACGACGCAAGAAAAGAAGGACTCTCACCAGTCATCTGTTCATCATACAGAGAGATGTCTTATCAGCAGAGACTCTTTGACAAAGCAGTCAACTCCTTAAAAGCCAAGGGCCACAACCAGCAGGAAGCTGAAAGCCTCGCAGCTACCGACACAGCAATCCCTGGAACAAGCGAGCATCAGCTTGGCTTAGCACTCGATATCGTAGATATCAACAATCAGATACTCAACGACGATCAGGAGAACACACCAGTTCAGCAGTGGCTCATGGCCAACAGCTACAAGTACGGCTTCATCCTCCGCTATCCTAAGGATAAGGTCGACGTAACAGGAATCATGTATGAGCCTTGGCACTATCGTTATGTAGGTAAGGAAGCTGCTAAGGAGATATACGAGAAGAAGATAACACTTGAAGAATACTTGACAGAACTTGGATATGAGTATTAAATAGGGTATATAAAAAACTATCACTAGGACGAAATCTTGCGAATCGTCCCCGTGATAGTTTTTTACAGCCCCTTTTTTAGATGATCTCAAAAAATATGACTTTTAGCCAACAAGAAAACTGTAAAAAAACAATCGAAGGGAC
>JAEEGL011323051.1_pt1 | contig 14037 bp, 17 predicted proteins | sample 9134231 | NCBI WGS metagenome assembly JAEEGL01 (sample SAMN16246548, study PRJNA631951) | gut metagenome | biome: gut microbiome; feature: rumen; material: fiber-attached | host: Bos | place: Iran: Karaj | collected 2018-10
CAAGTAATATCTACTTCAACAGAAGGTTCCGTAAATTGATAATAACTAGGTCTAAAACGAGTTTCTACATCTTTACCAAATAGACGTTTAAATAAAACATCCATTGTTCCTTTTAAATCACTTAAACTAATATTCTTATCAACTAATAATCCTTCAATCTGCATGAATTGATGAGAATGACTTGCATCATCATCATCTCTACGATAAGTCTTACCAGGACAAATCATGCGAATAGGAACTTTTCCTTCTCCCTTTAACATCGTACGTACTTGTACAGGAGATGTTTGACTACGAAGTAAGATCTCTTCTCCTTCTATATAGAAAGTATCTTGTGCATCTCTAGCAGGATGTCCCTTTGGAATATTTAACATTTCAAAGTTATATTTATCCTCTTCAATTTCAGGTCCATCTACTACATCATATCCCATCGATAAGAATAACTCTTCTACCTCTTCAATTACTTTTTCTAAGATATGAGGAGCACCTACAGGAACTTTTGTCGCAGGTAAACTAATATCAATAGCTTCACTCTCTAATCTCTTATTAAGTGCTTCTTGATCTAATTTTGTTTTTACAGAATCATAGAATTCATTAAAACGATTACGTAGTTCATTTACCTTCATACCAAATTCTTTTTTCTCTTCATTTGGTACATCTTTAATCTCACTATTTAATTCTGTAATAAGACCTTTTTTACCAAGATATTTAACTCTTAAATCATCTAGTACTTTTAAATCAGAAACATCTTTTAAATCTTGATCTAAACTTTTACCAATTTCTTCAAATTTTTCATTTTTCATATTATCCCTCCTATTTAAAATCTAATATTTCATTCATTCTTTTTATTTTCACAATACTCTTATGATGAGTATCGTTTTTATCATATAAAACAGCATCGTATCCACAAGATTTTGGTCCTACATAATCGAAATCAACATTATCTCCAACAAAGATACATTCTCTTGGCTTACAACCAGCAGCTGCTACCCAATAAGCTTCTTTATGAGGCTTTGTCATCAAGTCTCCTCCGTAAATAGCACGGAAGTATGGAAGAATTCCTTCTTTCGCAAGTCTCTTTTTTTGACTTTCTGTATACCAATTCGTTAAGACAACGATATCGCTTCCTCTTCTTTTTAATTCATCTAGTGTTTCCACAACACCCTCTTCTAAAGTATTAGGAAGCTCCACAACTAAATCATCCCATTCTCGAATTAATTCAGGGGTAAAAGGAACTCCTGTTTGTTCTCGTAAAAATCGACTTAGATTCTCATCTGTATAACGTGGAAAAGTACGTTCATATTGTGATAAATAATCATGAATATGTCCAACAACCGGCCTTGCTTCTTCCCCTAACTGTTCCAATAAATATTGGTCCGTAAAGTTTCGAAAGTCTCCTCTCATTAACGTACCATCTAAATCAAATATATACCTCTTCTTCATAATGATTTCCCCCTCAAAAAAAATAACTATAAATTTAAGGACGATTTCTCGCGGTACCACCTTAATTTATAGTTATTACTATACACTTAAATCTTTTAACGCAAGATAACGCTTACTATTAATAAGAACTCCCGAGGCGAATTCATATAATCCTACTATCTATTTTCACCAACCATAGACTCTCTACTAGTATTTCTTATATTACTACTCCTCGATCAACATCGATACGCTTATTATATCATATTTAAATCAATCAATACAACTATTTTGTTTTTTTATTCACTAAATCATAAGCCTTTAATAAGTTTTCATAAATCGAATAAACAGTCATTTGACCAACTCCACCTGGAACAGGTGTAAGATACTTATACTTTTTCACATCACTAGAAACATCTCCACAGATATGTCCATCTTTATAGTTGAATCCAACATCCACTAGAATAGCATCTTTCGAAATCATATCTTGTGTAATAAAGTCCGCTTTTCCAACACTGGAAATAACCATATCTGCTTTCTTGGTATGTTTCTTTAAATCTTTTGTCTTAGAATGACAAATCGTAACCGTACAATTACGATTTAATAATAAACTAAATAAAGCTTTTCCAATATGAATACTACGACCAATAATCGTAACATCCATTCCTTCTAATGGAATTTGATAGTAATCTAAGATTTTCATAATACCAAGTGCTGTACAAGGTACTAAAGCATCTGGATGATGATTAAAGACTCTTAGTACATTGACATCATTAACTCCATCAATATCTTTATTAGGATCAATATGATTACGTATCACTTCATAATCTAAATCTTTTGGAATTGGTAATTGAACAATAATACCATGTACCTTTTCATTCTCATTTAATTCATCAATTAATTCACATAGTTTTTTAGTCGTTGTTTTTTCTAATTTAATTAATTGGAAATCAACTCCTAATTCATTAGCAAGTTTTTCTTTTTGAGCAATATACTTTGTACTAGCAAAATCATCTCCTACTTGTATAACCGCAAGTCCTACATGAATCTTATCATATTTCTTTTTAATCTTTTTTAAACAATCTTCTCTAACTAATTTACCATCAAATAACATATTTCCTCCAAAAAAGAATTACTATACCGTTAGTAATTCTTGTTCCTTTTCTTTTAAAGAATCTTCAATTTTCTTATTATATTCATTTACTAAATCTTGAATTTCTTTTTCCATTCCTTTTTCTTCATCTTCAGGTAATTCTGCTTTTTCAACATCTTCTAATCCATCATGACGAATAGTACGAATAGAAACTTTAGCATCTTCAGCAATTGCTTTAACTTGTTTTGCTAATTCTTTTCTTCTTTCTTCCGTTAGTTCAGGAATTACAATACGAATTGTTTCTCCATCATTTCCAGGATTATATCCTAGATTAGATGCTAAAATGGCTTTTTCAATTCCACTTAGACAACTCTTATCAAAAGGTTTAATAAGTAATTGTCTAGCTTCTGGTACAGAAATCGTAGCAAGTTGTTTTAAAGGAGTCATAACTCCATAATACTCAACCATTAATCCATCTAAACTAGAAGGATTTGCTCTACCGGCACGTACCGTTGCAAAACGTTTTTGTAAACTCTCCAATGTTTTATCCATTTTATCCGTTATTTCTAAAAGAATCATATCACTATCCATAATATTTCATCCCTCCTTACTATTCATTATAGTATAACTAAAAAAGAAAATAAAGAAAAAAAGTACTAAAAAGTACTTACATAAATAACAAACCCAATAAAGGCAATAGACATAAGTCCAAAAATAATAAATAGAATAATCAAAAAGAAATTTAGTACCTTTTGACTAATATGATCTAAAAGACTTGGTCTTTCCCCATATTCTAATTCAACAGGCTCTTCTACTACTACCTTTTTCTTTTTAGGAATAGGTGTAACAGGAACTGTCTTCTTAGGAACTATTTTCTTTGGTTCAACTTTTTTAGGTTCAATTTTTTTCTTTGGGAATAAAGTAAACTTCTTAGGAGTCTTTTTCTCAACTGGTGTCGTAGCAGGTACTTTTCCAGTCTCATCAAAATCCCCAACAACATCTCCTACTTTATCATATAAAGAACGTAAATCACTTTCTAATTCATGATAAGTAGGTTTCTTGGTAACAACATAACCTTTTCCCTTACGTTTTCTTGTAAATTCTTGTTTCTTAGGAACAGGTTTTGCTTTTTCTACAGGAGTTGTCTTTGGAATATCTTTTTCAAATTCCTCAACAATCTTAAATTCTTCTATTTGATCAATTTGATCTAAATCAATTGGTTTTTCTAATTTGATATCTTCATCATTTTTAGGTTTCTTTTTAAGATTACCTTTCTTCGTAGGTTTCTTATCAGAAAACTTAATAACATCTACTTTATCTAAATCAGAAGGTTCAACAGGAACAACTTCAGATGCATTTTGTTTTTCTTTTTCATCTTCTGTCTCTAAGAATTCTTTAACTCTAGTTTGTAAATCTTCTTTTAACTCCTCTACCTCTGGTTTATCTTCTTGAATAAACTTAGGAAGTTCGATGTCTTTTACATTATAAGAGTCTTCAATCTCTAAGATTTTATTAACTTCAGACTCTAATTGCTTTTTCTTTTCTCTAGAAGCAACAACTTCTACTTTTTCTTTTTTGGTTTTTAGACCTTGTAATTCGTTTTTAATCTTTTCATTGGTAATTGTCTTCGTAGTTGTCTTTTTCTTTTTAGCAGGAGCAACAACTCCTCCGCGAACATTCTTGCTAGTAGTTGTTGTCTTCTTCGTTGTAGTAGTTGTCTTCTTTGCTGGAGCTACAACAACCTTATCTCTAGTACCACTCTTTTTCGTTGTTGTTTTCTTAGCTGTAGAACTACTACTTTTTCTAGTAGAAGAGGTCTTTTTAACAGGTTGATTATTCGTACTGTTAGATTCTAATTTTTTAATTTGATCTTCAATTTTTTTAACAGCATTTCCGGAAGTCTTCTTAGCCATCAAATCATCCCCTTTATTACTTGCTTATTATATCAAAAAATCACAAAAAAACAAGTAAAAATTACAAAAATGAGCGTTATTTTGCAAGATATATCCACAAGCACCTCACATTAACAAGTATAATAGAAAAATGCAAAAAAGAAAACAAAAAAAGAGCAGATTGCTCTTTCATTTACAGATTAGTTAGCAGCATTCATTTGAGCAGCAACTTCTTCAGCGAAGTTTTCTTGTCTCTTCTCAATACCTTCACCAACAGCGTAACGAACCATAGATTTGATTTCTCCACCATTGTCACTAACATATTTTTCAACTGTTACAGATGAATCTTTAATGAAATCTTGTTCAACTAAACAATTTTCTTTAAAGAATTTACCTAATTTACCAACAGCCATTTTATCTAAAATATCTTCAGGTTTCTTTTCATTCTTTGGATCATTCTTCATTTCAGCTTTAATCATTTCTTTTTCATGATTAACAACATCTTCTGGAACTCCATCTCTATTTAAAGCAATTGGGTTCATAGCAGCAGCTTGCATTGCAACATCTTTTGCAACTTCTTCACTAGCTCCCTTAACAACTACGATAACACCAATTTTTCCACCCATGTGTTTATAAGCACCAAATGTTTCATCATCTGCTTTTTCAACAACTACGAAACGTCTGAAACTTAATTTTTCACCAATCTTAGATACTAAAGCAACTAATTTATCATTAATGGTTTCTTTTCCATCTTTGATTGCTAAAACATCTTCAACTGTTTCAACATTCTTGTTTTCTAAGATCTTATCAGCTAAGTAATCAACGAAATTTGTAAATTCACTATTCTTAGCAACGAAATCAGTTTCACTGTTAACTTCAAGCATAACAGCTCTGTTTCCATCTTCTTTAATTTGGCATAATCCTTCAGCAGCAATTCTAGATTCTTTCTTTGCAGCTTTAGCAATACCTTTTTCTCTTAACCAATCGATTGCTTTCTCTTGGTTTCCTTCACAGGCATCTAGTGCTTTCTTACAATCCATCATTCCAGCACCAGTTTTTTCTCTTAATTCTTTTACATCATTTGCAGTAAACATTTTAATTCCTCCTTTTTAAATACAATATTAGAAAAAGAGGATGTCTCCATCCTCTCAAGTAAACTATTTAGATAAAGCTTCAACTAATTCGCTTTTCTTCATAGTAGAATAACCTTTTAAACCAGCTTCCTTAGCTTTAGCTTTTAAATCAGCTAATGTTAATGATTCTAAATCTTCTGACTTAGTTTCTTCTACTTTTTCTTCAACTACTTCAGTTTTAACTTCTTCTTTTTCTTCTTTTACTTCAGCCTTTGGAGCTTTCTTAGCAACTTTTTCTTCTTTTACTTCAGCTTTAACTTCTTCTTGTTGTTTTTCAGGTTTTCCTGCTTTATCATCTTCACTAATAAAGTCAAGTACTTCATTTCCATTAACTTCTGCAATTGCATTTGTTAAAACACCAATTAATAATTTTACAGAACGAACTGCATCATCATTTCCTGGAATAACATAATCAACTACATCTGGATCACAGTTCGTGTCTACTACACCAAATACTGGGATTCCTAAAATATGAGCTTCTTTGATAGCAATTTCTTCTTTACGAGGATCAACAATTACCATAGCTTGAGGCATCTTCTTCATTTCACGAATACCTCTTAAGTTTTTATTTAACTTATCGTATTCTTTACGAATTTGAATAACTTCTTTCTTTGGTAATGCTTCGAAAGTACCATCTGTTTCCATTTTTTCAATTTCTTCCATTCTACGAATTCTAGAACGAATAGTCTTGAAGTTTGTTAAAGTACCACCTAACCATCTTTCATTAACGAAATACATGTTAGTTCTTGTAGCACTTTCTTCAGCAGCTTCTTGAGCTTGTTTCTTAGTTCCTACAAATAATACTTTTCCTTCATTTTGAGCAATTTCTTTCATTGCTTCATAAGCTTCTTCTAACTTTTTAACAGTTTTTTGTAAATCGATAATATAAATATCATCTCTTGTTGTGAAGATATATTCCTTCATCTTAGGATTCCATCTTCTCTTTTGATGTCCGAATTGAACACCAGCTTCTAATAAATAATTCATTGATACAACAGTCATTTTTAAATCTCCTTTTCGTTTTCATCTTCTACTAGTTTCTAAAATGAACCACCCTTAGGCACTCGATTCATCAATTCACTAGTATGTTTATTTTATTTATCTTCCTTTTTAGTTGTTTTCTTTGTTGTAGTAGTTTTCTTAGCTGTAGTAGTCTTTGTAGTTGTTGCTTTCTTAGTAGTAGTTGTCTTCTTTGCAGGCTTTTCTTCTTTTACTTCTGCTTTTGCAACTTTTTCTTCTTTCTTAGCAGCAGCTTTCTTAGCATTGATTGTTACTTCTTTTCCAGCAACTTCTTCTGCTTTTTGAATCTTACCAGCTTTTCCATCCTTAGCAGTTTTAACTAATTCAGTAAATGCCTTTGGATCGTTAATAGCGATCTCGCTTAACATTTTACGGTTGATTTCAACTCCAGCCTTATTAAGACCTTCAATAAATCTTGAATAAGAAATATCATTTTGTCTACAAGCAGCATTGATTCTAGTAATCCATAATTTTCTAAAATCTCTCTTCTTTTGTTTTCTATCTCTGAAAGCATATTGTCCAGCATGCATTAATTGTTCTTTTGCTGTTTTATATAATCTATGTTTACTACCAACATAACCTTTAGCAGCTTTCAATACTTTTTTGTGACGAGCTTTTGTTACTGCTCCATTTTTAACTCTTGCCATGTCTTTTTCCTCCTTCTAAGATTAGATTAAATTCTTTAATCTTTTTTGATCACCCTTACTTAAGTTTGATCCCTTTCTACAAGATCTATTAAAACTTGCACTTTTAGCACCAGTATTGTGTCTACTTCCTGGTTTACCAATTTTTATATCATTTTTTCTTTTATTTAATACTTTTGCAGTACCTTTATGTGTTTTAATTTTTGGCATATTATTTCCTCCTATTATTATTTGTCTTTTCTTGGTACCAATAACATAGTCATTGTTCTACCGTCTAACTTAGGTTTTTGATCTATATCCGCATAATCTTTAACTCTATCTGCAAAACGTTCTAGAACTTCCTTACCTAATTCAGTATGAGCCATTTGACGACCCTTGAATCTAATAGTAAGTTTAATTCTATCTCCTTTTTCAAGATATTTAGTTGCATTTTTAAGTTTAGTCTCAAAATCACCAACGTCAATAACAGGTGATAAACGAAATTCCTTTAACTCAGACATATTAGCTTTTTGTCTCTTTAATGCTTCTTTTTCCTTCTTTTGTTTTTCATAACGGAATTTATTATAATCCATTACTTTACAAACAGGTGGATTAGCATTAGGGCTTATTAAAACTAAGTCTAGTGCAGCATAACTAGCCAATGTTTTAGCGTCATCAATAGACTTAACTCCAACTTGCTCCCCATTAGGTCCAATAACTAATACTTGTGGAACATTAATTTGGTCGTTAATCAACATGTTATTTTTATCCTTTGCGATATTAAACACCTCCATACAATAAGAAAAGCGGATATATTTATATCCGCCTAAAAAACCACATTAATAAAAATATTATAAAATATTCTACTCTCGGCTTTTTACCTATCGCTACTCGCTGATCAGGTGGATATAAATCTCTTTCCTTTTTTCTCGACTAGAAATATTTTACGTTATAAAGTCTTATTTGTCAACACTTTTTATTATAATTTAACTTTATTTGTAGATACTTGAATAATAACACTAACAACAAATATTGCTACAAAGATATAAATCGATGGAAAAGTAAAATATGAAGCAACACCATCAGTTATTAAATGACTACCTACAAAAGATGTAAATAGGATAATTCCCAACTTATAAAACTTATTTACTAGTAATCCACCAATTATTCCAAGAACTATTCCTAATACAAATCCATACCAAACACCTTGAAACATATCTCCTACCACTGTGAATATAGAAAAACCAGCAATAATTGAAATTAAAGCCTCAAATAAACTGAAACTAATAGCTCCAACTACTAAAGCTAATCCAAATCTAAGTACTATATCTAAACCACCAGTAATAGTAAACAAAGTAACTAAGTAATCACCTATTAAATAACCAATTACACATCCTATTAAAGCAATTATTGTCTTTTGAAACTTTAATCCAAATAAACAAAATAGTATTCCTAAAAAAACTTGTATTACTAATAATCCACTCTCCATAAAAACCCTACTTTCTTCTTTTTATCTTTTTTCTTGTTTTATTAACGCTTTTTTGATCTATATCTTCAAAACCCTTTTTAAAATCTAAAAAGTATTCATTTACATCATCTTTATCATTTACTAAATCATTATTTCTATATCTAATAAATCTAACAAAAAAATCTTCAATAAAACTAAACTTATCATTATAATTAGCATGAATTCCGCATTCTTCATTTTCATCAAAAGAAATATAATAATCTTCTTCTGACTTTTTATATGTAGTAATATGACAATAATTATCATTAATTTTATAGTCTTCTTTTTTTACACCATTAAATAATTCTATCTCTTCTATTGCCTTATTAACAACCTCTTCTTTACAACAAAATACTGTAATAACATTTTCTATAGAATCTCCATCTAATAAAGGTATTTCTTTATATACTAATTTATATCCATTACCATCCATTAAATCACAATACTGTCTAGTAATAGAAGTAACATCTCCAAACTTTATTTTATGATTACTTTCCATACGAACCTCCTATATTAATTATATCATAATATAATTTAACTACATATTTCAATAAAATAGTCTATTATTTTTCTAGAATCTTCATCAAAATCATAACTAATCTCTGGATGCCATTGTAATCCTAAATGAAATGTTTTATCATCTAACTCTATTCCTTCAATGTATCCATCTTCACTAACAGCACTTACTTTATAGTCATTATCAATAGTAACATGATATTTATGAAAACTATTAACTGATAATTCTTCTTTTCCTAATATCTTATATAATACTGTATCTTTATTAATCTTAACTTTATGAGTTAAAACATTATCATCTTCTTGAAAATGATTAATATTTGTTTCATTCTCATATACTTTAAAGTCTTCTCCTACACAACTCATTAATTGCATACCTAAACAAATACCTAATGTAGGAATATCTCTTTCAATACATCTTTCTAATAGATATTTATCAAAAGGAGTAATTTTATGTCCTCCAGGAAATATAACTCCATCTACACTATCTAAATACTTTTCAATTGATTCTTTTTCTTTCTCTGTTAATTCTTCATATTCATTATATTTAGTATCACAATAATCACAATCTTGTACTTGAACAATAGGTACAACAAATCCTCCAGCTTTTTGTATACATCTTCTAATTTTCTCTCCTAAAAACAAAATACATCTACCATCAGGTAAATGATTATATCTTAATGGAATTCCTATATTTGGCATAAAATCACCTCAAGAAAATTATAACATAAAAAAAAGACTATATATCTTTTTTTGTATATAAAACAAATTATCTTTATTTAAATTTTTTAGTTTTATTTTTTATATTAAGTACTTCAAGATCCTTTGTTAATTCTAACAATTCTTTTTCTATTTCATTATATTTATCTGCCATATGTTCTGAAACAAAAATGTTTCTTTCTTCCTTTTCAGCAACAACATCATCATAATTATCATATAATTTAGAAACTACTGCTTCATTAGATCTAACTAAAGGAGATTCTGGAGTTCTTCTTAAATAATTAATTCTATTATCTAAAACAGTATATGGAAAACACACTTTATAAGTAGTATTAATACTACCATCTTCTTTTTCTTTTATATACTCTTCTTCTACATATGCTTTAGATACAATATAACCAACTGTAGAAAAATAATCTTCTCCCTTTTCATTTATTCTAGTTTCTTTTACAGGAAGTAAAGTATACTTAACATTATCTTTTTTCATAAAATCACCTCATTAAGATAACAACGTCTTTTATTATACTATAAAAAAAAGAGAATTAAAACTTAATTCTCTCATTTATATAATCTACTACTTCATCTAGTTTTAATGTTACTTGTTCCATTGAATCTCTATCTCTAACAGTAACTGTACCATTATTAATAGTTTCATCATCTACTGTAATACACCAAGGAGTACCAATTGCATCAGCTCTTCTATATCTCTTACCAATAGAACCAGTCTCATCGTAACTAACCATAAAATGTTTATTTAACATATTATATACTTCATCTGCTTTTTCTCCATGATACTTCTTAGCAAGTGGTAAAACGCATGCTTTATAAGGAGCTAAAGCAGGTAGTATTCTAAGTACTTCTCTTTCATCATTTTCAAGTTTTTCTACATCATAAGCATCACAAAGTACTGCAAGTAATAATCTATCAACACCTACACTTGGTTCAACAACATAAGGAACATACTTTTCATTAGTTTCAGGATCTAAATACTTTAATTCAGTCTTAGAATGTTTCTCATGTACACCTAAATCATAATCTGTTCTATCAGCAATTCCCCATAGTTCTCCCCATCCCATAGGATATTTATATTCAATATCTGTAGTTGCTTTACTATAGAATGATAATTCTTCAGGTTTATGATCTCTATATCTTAAATTTTCATCTTTTAAACCTAAACTCTCTAAGAAATCTAAACATTTCTTTTTCCAATAAGCATGCCATTCTAAATCAGTATCAGGTTTACAGAAAAATTCATATTCCATTTGTTCAAACTCACGAGTTCTAAATATAAAGTTACCTGGAGTAATTTCATTTCTAAATGCTTTACCAATTTGTCCAATACCAAATGGTACTTTAGCTCTTTGACTTCTTAATACATTATTAAAGTTAACAAATATACCTTGAGCAGTCTCTCCTCTTAAATAAGCAATACTAGATGAATCATCAACAACTCCAATATGAGTTTCAAATAATAAGTTAAATTGTCTAATATTAGTAAAATCACTCTTACCACACTTAGGACAAACTATTTTATTATCACTAATAAACTTCTCTAGTTTTTCGTTATCCCATCCATCTCCTGTTTCTTTACCTTCAGTAAAATCTTCTATAAGTTTATCCGCTCTATGTCTACTCTTACAACTCTTACAATCAATTAATGGATCAGAAAAACTACCAACATGTCCACTTGCTACCCAAACTTGAGGATTCATAATAATAGCTGCGTCAAGACCATAACTATTCTTTTCTTCTTGAATAAACTTTTTCCACCAAGCTCTTTTAATATTTTCTTTTAATTCTCTTCCTAATGGACCATAATCCCATGAATTCGCAAGTCCACCATATATGTCACTTCCTTGGAATATAAATCCATATTGTTTTGAGTAATTAACTAATTTTTCCATTGTTAAATTTTCCATATAATCTCCTCCTAAATAAAAAAACTTCTAGAATTTATAAGGACGAGTAATACCCGCGGTTCCACCTTATTTATTCCAGAAGAATCATCTTTATAATATACTGCTGATAGGCTTTCCACACCCGTCATCACAACTTCATATAAAATTATAAACTAAATTAAAAAAAAGTCAAGACGACTTTTTTTATGACCAATACATAATTTGATCTAATTGTTGGGTACTTATTTTATTGTTTTTTCTACTCTTAATAAAATCAATAACTTTATCACAACAATTAGCTAATTTAATTGCACAGTAGAAATCAGCAACTATAAATAAGAATCTTTGAATTTCGTTAACTTCTATACCAACTATAGAAAAAACTATAACTCCTATTAAACAAATAATACCTTCAACAATATCAAGAATAAAATTAACTTTACGTTCATTCATATTAAAAACCCCCTTTTTATTTATTTATATATGAATAACCATTTAATTCTCTATTTTTAAAATCTTGATCACTTATTTGATCAGAAATAACTTTACCATCTTTAAGTACAAAAGTAGTATCTCTATCTAATACATAATAGTCTAAATACTTTTTAACTAAGTTTAAATAATCAATAACTGATTCTTCCTTACTTAACTCAGTAATAAAACATTCTCCCTCTTTATTAGTAACAACTCCACATAATGGGAATTTTTCCTCTAAAGTAACTATATTAGGTCCATGTTCAAAAGTATATCTATTATTATCACTAGATAACTCTTCCTTAGTTAACTTAAAGTTAAAAGTTTTAATTGTACCACAGTCTAATCCTTTTTTATTAGGAGTAAATTCTGCATTTTTATTATGTATTCTTAATTCATCAAATATTAAATCAAATGTAGAATACAATTTTTTAGAAAACTCTTCAACCGATTTTAGTAATTCATTCTCCTTAATTCTAGACTGAGTTACTATAAAAGAATTCATTTGAAACACCCCCATCTCAAATGTGTATACATTATATCACAAATGTTCGAAAAAGTCAATTTTTATATTGATTTATCAACAATAAATCCAAAAAAAAAGTGTTAAATAACACTTCTTTTTTTATTTAAAATCAAATTTGTCTTTAAACTTAACAAGTCCGTCTTTACCACTGTCAACTCCATCACCAGGAGCGAATGTAGAATTACGTTTAGCACTAGTTAAAACACCATGTAATACGTTTAATTCATCAGCAGTTGGTGTAGTAAATGATGAATTCATTAAAATACCTACAAATAAATATCCTTCATTTGAGTCATATATATATTGACCAAATGTTTCTCCAGCTTCATCAGTTAAAGCAATTAAAATATATTTATGTCCACCATTTTCTACTACTAATTTATCTGCTTGAGTTGGATATTCAGCTGCGAATGCATTATAGTAATCATTGAATGTGTTAGTACTATCTTCCATAATACTAAATGCTAAATTATCATTAAAAATCATAATTCCATATTTAGGATCTTCTTCAGTTTCATATCCATCAGGTAATGTGAACTCAAATCCATTATACTTAGCTGTATTTTTTGCATCAGATACAGTTGATGGTCCTACTTCACCTGCTGGTGTACTTCCATTTCCTCCATTACCATTTGAACCTAAAGCTTTAATACCAAAGAACACACATACTCCTAATAGAAGAAGAACTACTACAACTAAAACTATAATAATAGCAACTTTTCCTCCTCCATTACCTCCTGCTGGTGCTGCAACAGGTGCATTTGCTTGTTGAACTGGTGTCTCAGGTGCAGATTGAACTGGCTCTACTGCTGGTGCTGATGGTGCAGGTGCATTGTTTTGCTCTATACTTGGTCCTACTCCTTCATCCATCTTGTTTCCACAACTTGGACAAAAACTTAAATCATCAGCTACTTGACTATTACATTTTGAACATACTTTCATTTCTTTTACCTCCATATTATTTACTTTATTATATCATATCATTTTTTAATACACTATTCTTAAATTGTATATTTTTAAAATTTACAATTATTTACAACTATTTATACCAATTAGGTAATTTTGTTTCAGTTTTGTTAAACATATCCTTAGTGCTACCTTTAACATTCCAACTATTAATTCCTGTTGAATCTTTTAATTTACTACTATTAGCAAACATTAATTCAAAGTCTTCTCCATTAGATACATCCCATTTACTAATATCTTTTAGATTAGTTAC
>JAEEGL011422806.1_pt1 | contig 14037 bp, 6 predicted proteins | sample 9134231 | NCBI WGS metagenome assembly JAEEGL01 (sample SAMN16246548, study PRJNA631951) | gut metagenome | biome: gut microbiome; feature: rumen; material: fiber-attached | host: Bos | place: Iran: Karaj | collected 2018-10
GCGCGGCGTTCGCGAAGGCCGTCAAGGAGGCGTTCAAGAAGGACCTCGCGAGGGGCGCGAAGGCGACGGCGGACAACGTGCGCGGCAACGACGCCGCGTATTCCGCGGCGAAGGCCGTGGACGGCAACCCCAAGACGTACTGGGCAACGGACGACGGCGTCACGCGCGCCGCGCTTACGGTCGACTTCGGAAAGCCCACGACGTTCAACCGCGTCGTCGCCTGCGAGTACATCCGGCTTGGACAGCGCGTGCGCCGCTTCTCGATGGAGGCGTTCGTCGACGGCGAATGGCGAGAGATCAGGGACACGCTCGGCGGACACGACTCGCAGACGACGGTCGGCCGCAAGCGCATCCTCTGCGTCCCGGCGACGACCGCCACGAAGCTCCGCTTCACGGTTCTCGACGCGAAGGCGTGTCCGCTCATCTCCTCCCTCGGCGTCTACAACGCGCCGCAGATCACCGCCGACATTCCCGACTCCGGCGAGAAGCTCTGCGGCAAGTACCACGTCTTTTTCGCCGGTCCCCGCCAGATGAACATCGACCTCGGCGGCGTGAAGAAGATCTGCGGCTTCCGCTACAAGCCGCCGCAAGACGGCAAGAACGGCGTGGTGACGCACTACAAGCTGTCGTCGACCGTCAACTGGGCGAAGTGGGACGAGCTTGCGTCCGGCGAGTTCTCGAACGTCGTCAACAACCCGATCTGGCAGACGGTCAAGTTCAAGCCCGTCGACGCCGGAATCGTCAGCTTTACGGCCGAACGTCTTGCGGAAGGCGACCGCCTGCGCTACGACGACTTTGAGCTTCTTATCGAAAAATAAACAAATGGAGATTGACATGAAGACATTGCTTCCTGCAGTTTGCGCCGCCGTTGCGGCGCTTGCGCTCCAGGTCCGCGCGGCCGACAAGGTATACGTGGACGAAGTCGCGGCGTTCGGAAAGGTCGTCGACATCTGGCCGGACGGCAAGATGCCTGGCGACAAGACGGACAATCCCGAGGTGTTCGAGAACGGACAGCCCAAGGGCGACGTCAACTACCAGTACGTGAGCCACCCGACGCTGACGATTCGCAAGGCGCCTGGTAGCGATGTCCATCCCGCGATGCTCATTTGCCCGGGCGGCGGCTATTTCCTCCTCGCCTGGCGCCACGAGGGCATGGAGATCGCGAAGTGGGCGAACGACAACGGATTCGACGCGTTCATCCTCAAGTACCGCGTCCCGAACGACGGCTCGATTGCGCTCATGGACGCCCAGCGCGCGGTCTCCTGGATCCGCGCAAACGCCAAGAAGCTGCGCGTCGATCCTGACAAGGTCGCGCAGATCGGGTTCTCCGCCGGCGCGAACCTGACCGCGCGCACGGCCAACAACTTCAAGGCGCGCAGGTACGATCCGATAGACAAGGTCGACGGATTCTCGAGCCGTCCCGACGCTACGATTCTCGTGTATCCGGGCGGACTCCTGAAGGGCGGTTTCAAGGCAAAGGCGTCGCCGGACCTCGCGCTCTTCGAGGAGACGATGGTGACCGAGGAGACGCCGCCTTGCTACATCACGCAGACGGAGGACGACTTCTGCCAGGTCGAGAACTCGCTAGCATACTACCTCGCGTGCAAGAAGTGCGGCGTCCCGGCGGCGATGCTGCTGGGTCCGAAGGGCGGACACGGCTACGGCAGCCGCAAGACCGGGCGCGACAACGACGACTGGCCGGAGCTCGCCGCCAAGTGGCTCAAGCGCACGTTCAATCTGCCGCTAAAGTGACGATGGCGCGATATTCAGCGTCGCTAGATGAAGGATTTCGTGGTATAATGTCGGTATGACAGCCATAGGAATCCTGCTTTCGTCCACCCTGGTTTTCTCAGACATTGCCGGGCATTCTCGCGACGCCGTGCCTGACGCGGCGCCGTGTTGCATCACGGGCGTCGTGACGTTCGTGTCGTCCACGGTCCGCAACTCGGGCGTTGTAGCCTCGCAAGACGACATCAACGGTCCGGCGGTGTGGTTCTCCGGCGAGAACAACAACGAGCTTGTCGCCGAGCTGGAGGGATTCGAGAGGCTGAGCCCTGGAGACAAGGTGGAGATTTCCGGTTTTTCCTCGTGGCTCGGTTTTGCGCCCGGCGTCACGGCTCGGCGCATCCTCCGGCTGGAGCCCGTCGACCTCCCGACAGCCCCCCTCAGGCGGCTCGGCGATTTCGACTTCGGCGCGATGGACAACCAGCGAGCGAAGATCGAGGGCGTCCTGATGAGCGCGGTCGTGTCCGGCGAGCGCGCGCACCTTGTTTGCATGACGCCCGAGGGCGAGTTCACGGCAAACGTCCCGTCTTCCTCGATCGACTGGGCGAGGTCCATAGACGCGACCCTGCAGCTGGAAGGCGTCGCGACGAGCCGGTTCAACATACGCGGCGAGTTCATAGGCGTGCAGATGGAAGTCCCTTTCTCCTCGGGCATCGTCGCCGTCGAGCCGCCGCCCGCTAATCCGTTTTCCGCCCCGCTTTCCGCGCTCAACGCCGTGATGCCCTACTCCCCGCAGGGCGTAAACCTTCACCGCCGCCACGTGCGCGGCGTCGTTACGTACGCGAAGAGGGGGGAGTACCTCTGGCTTCAGTCCGGCGAGGGGTGCCTCAAGGTTCGCACCACGGACGGCGGTTTTGCGCGCGGGGACGAAGTCGAGGCAGTGGGGTTCTTCGCCATGGAGGACGGACTCGGCCTCCTGCGCGCTGCAAGCGTCCGTTCCACGGGAATCAAGGCCGAGACGGAGCCGCAGAGCATAGGCTTTCTTGAATTCCGCGGATACGTTTTCTCCACGAAGGGCATGTACTGCGATTTCAACGGACGTTTCGTCCGTTTCAGCGGAACCGTGCTTTCCATTGTGGCCGAGGGGGCGGAAACGCTTATGTCCGTCGATGTGGACGGGCAGGGCGACATAGCCATGGTGCGGGTTGACGGCGGCTTTCCCGACCTTTCCGCCGCAGACGTCGCATGGAAGCCGCGAGTAACCGTCACAGGCGTGATGGAGCTCCGGCAAGGCCCAATACTGCCTGACGGGCAGCTTCCGTCCATAGAAGGGTGGACTGTCCGTGTCTCTTCGTCGTCCGACGTAGAGGTCGTCCATGACGGAGCCTGGAAGGCCCACATGTCACTGCGCAACCTAGCAGCAGTCGCGTGGGACGTCCTTGCGGTCGCGGCGCTGCTGCTTGTCCCGTTCACCGTCAATTTCGTGCAGATGCGCATAGAGCGGCGGAGGCTTGACATCCTGGCCAACGAGCGCAAGCGCATGGCGGCGGACCTCCATGACACGCTCGAGCAGCACCTCGCCGGCGCCCGGATGCTGCTCAATTCCGCCGTTGCGTTCACGCCGGACGTTCCGGACGCGGTGCGGTCCGCCGTCGCGAACGCGAACGAGCTCCTCGCCCACGCGAAGAGCGAGATGCGCGCGCGCATCTTCGACATGCGCAACGACGTGCTGTACACGCAGGGTCCCGAGAAGGTGCTCAAGGCGATGGCCGGGAAGATCTCGTCGGGAAAGCTCGTCGCGGTGCGCACGCGCCTCGCGGGCCTTCCGCAGCACCTCGCCGAGTCCGTCTTCTCCGAGATGGTGTTCATCGTCCAGGAGGCGATCACCAACGCGATCAAGCACGGACACGCCAAGACGGTGGTCCTTGCCTCCGATTCGACGAAAAGGGGCTTTACGCTGCGCATCGCGAACGACGGCGAGCCGTTCGACCCGGACAAGGCGCTTGGCCCGGAGTCGGGGCACTACGGACTGAGCGGAATGCGAGAAAGGGCCAAGCGCGCCGGGATCGGGCTTTCCTTCGTCCGCGATTCCCGCCTTATGGTCGTGGTTCTCGACGTTCCCGCATGATGCGGAGAGATTCGCCGCGATACATTGCTTCGCTCCGCATTCCCCGTTCGGGTAATTTCCCCCGTATGTGGGATTTTGTATAATTGAGGCATGAAAAACATAAGCCAGTTTCTTGCATCGTCGATTCTTCTGTTTGCCTCGTTTTCCTCCGGGGCTGCGTCGCTGCGTGAAGCATACGCGCCGTATTTCAAGGTTGGTGTTGCGCTGGGCAGCCGCGAGGTCGCGTATGCGTCGTGCCGGGAGCTCGCGGCTCGCGAGTTCTCGTCCGCCACGGCCGAGAACGTCATGAAGCCCGCCGAGGTCCAGCCGCGCGAGGGCGTGTTCGACTGGAGCAAGTCCGACGCCTTCGTCTCCTTCGCCGAGAAGAGCGGGATGAAGGTGATCGGGCACTGCCTCGTCTGGCATTCGCAGACCGCCCCGTGGATGTTCGAGGGACCCGACGGCCGGCCCGCCTCCCGCGAGCTCATGATCGAGCGGATGCGCGACCACATCCACGCCGTCGTCGGACGCTACAAGGGCCGCGTTAAGGGCTGGGACGTAGTCAACGAGGCTATCGAAGACGACGGGTCGATGCGCAAGTCCAAGTGGTTCCAGCAGGTCGGCGGCGATTTCATCGCGCTCGCCTTCAAGTTCGCGCACGAGGCCGATCCCGACGCCGAGCTCTATTACAACGACTACAGCATGGCGTCCCCCGGCAAGCGCGAGGCCGTCGTGCGGCTCGTCCGCGACTTGAAGGCGCGCGGACTCAGGATCGACGGCGTCGGCATGCAGTCACACCTCAGCCTCGTCTATCCCGACCTCGGCGAATACGAGGCGTCGCTCGCCGCGTTCGCGGCCGAGGGCGTGAAGGTCTGCATCACCGAGCTCGACGTGAGCGTCCTCCCGTCCGCCTGGGGACAGTCCGCCGACATCTCCGCGACACACGAGGGTGGCGAGAAGTTCAATCCCTGGAAGGACGGCAACCTCCCGGCCGAGATGCAGGCGAAGCTCGCGACGCGCTACTGCGAACTCTTCGATATCTACCTCCGCCACGCGGAGGACGTCGACCGCGTGACGTTCTGGGGCCTAAATGACGCCCAGAGCTGGCTCAACAACTTCCCCGTGCGCGGCCGTACGGACTACCCGCTCCTCTTCGACCGCGCCGGGCGTCCGAAGCCGTGCTACGACGCGCTTCTCGCGCTCCCCGCGAAGCCGCGCGCGGAGGTGGACCTCATGCCGGGCGTCCGCAATCCGCTCGGCTGGGCGGATCTCCCCGACCCTGCCATGTGCTCCGACGGCGAGTGGAACTACCTCGTCACGACGACGATGCACCTGATGCCGGGCGCGCCTGTGATGCGATCGAAGGACTGCGTCAACTGGGAGACCGTCTCCTACGTCTTCGACCGCATCGACGACGGCGACCGGTATGACCTCAAGGACGGAAAGACCGTCTACGGACAGGGCCAGTGGGCGTCGTCCATCCGCTACCACAAGGGCAAGTTCTACGTCTGGTTCGTCTGCAACGGCGGGCGCGGATTCCTCTACTCAGCCAATAAGGCCGAGGGACCCTGGAAGCTCGTGTCGCGTCCGCAGTTCCGCCACGACGGCTCGCTCTTCTTCGACGACGACGGACGCGCCTACGTGTTCAGCGGACAGGGCGAGCTGAGCGAGCTCAAGGCGGACCTGAGCGACTTCGACCCGAAGGGACGCAACCGTCGGCTCTTCGACAGGAGCAAGGACCCGGAGGAGGCGGATGCGCTCCTCGAGGGCAGCAGCGTCTTCAAGAAGGACGGCTGGTACTACCTCATGATGATCTCGATGAAGTGGGGCGTTCCGGGCCGCATCCGCCGCGAGGTCTGCTATCGCGCGCGTTCGCTCGACGCCGACAACTGGGAGAAGAAGGTCATTCTCGAGACGCCGTTCGAGAGCTGGGGAGGAGTCGGCCAGGGCGGCGTGTGGCAGTGTGCGGACGGCAAGTGGCGTGCGATCATCTTCCAGGACCGCGGCGGCGTCGGACGCACGCCGTGCGTGATGCCCGTCCGCTTCGTGGACGACTGGCCGATGCTCGGCGAGAAGAACGCGCTCGAGGGCAAGGCGCCGAATTCCACCGGACGCATCCCGAACGACCCCGGCGCGAAGTACGCGGACGTCTCGGGCTTCATCGGGTCCGACGAGTTCGACTCCCCGAAGCTCTCGCTCTACTGGCAGTTCAACCACAATCCCGACGACTCGAAGTGGTCGCTCGCCGAGCGCCCTGGCTGGATGCGCCTCAAGACGGCGAATGTGACGGACAACCTCTTCCTCGCGCGCAATACGCTCACGCAGCGCATGTGCGGCCCCACGTGCTCGGGCGAGATCCGCCTCGACGTCTCTCACATGAAGGAGGGAGATCGCGCCGGAATCGCCGCGTTCAACGGACTCTCCGCGACGCTTGCCGTCGAGGTGTCGGAGGGCAAAAGATACCTCGTCATGTGCGAGGAGAGGAGCGTCGTCGGACCGAACCACGTCGTGACGGGCGTAGAGCGCGTCGAGAAGGGGCGGGTGGAGCTCACGGACGACATGCTCCGCCGCATGAACGGAATCGTCGCGCTGCGCGTCCGGGGCGACTTCCGCAAGGGACAGGACTGGGCCGAGGTCGACTGGCAGGAGCCGGGCGGCGGCTGGCACCGCATCGGAAGCCGAGTCAAGATGGTCTTCGACCTCGAGCGCTTCTTCATGGGCGCGAAGTTCGGCGTCTTCTGCTACGCGACGAAGTCCGAAGGCGGTTTCGTCGACGTGGACAGCTTCCGCTTCGCGACCGAGGGACACGAGACAAGGGCCGCCCGCTTCACGGACTTCAAGTATTCAGGCAAGGGCGAGCTCGAGCCGTGCGACCTCAAGAAGCAGTACCGCAACCCGATCGTCATCGGCATGGGGCCCGATCCCGCGATCACGAAGAAGGGCGGCGACTTCTATCTCGCGCAGAGTTCCTTCAGCTATTTCCCTGGAATCCCGGTCTACCACTCGAAGGACCTCGTCAACTGGGACTTCTGCGGCTACGTCGGCAACCGCACGACGAACCTGAAGTTCCCTTCGGGACTCGACCTCTCGGCCGGAGTCTTCGCGCCCGACATCAAGTACAATCCGTACAACGACACGTTCTACCTCATCGTCACCGTCATCGGCGACAGGGACAACGTCGTCTACAAGACGAAGGACCCGTACCTCGGCTGGAGCGAGCCGATTCCCGTTCCCGTCGGCGGAATCGATCCGAGCTTCTACTTCGAGGACGATAAGACGGCGTGGATCCTCAACAACGACGACGCGCCGGACGGCAAGGCCGAGTATCCCGGACACCGCACCGTGCGGATGCGCAAGTACGACCTTCTCGCCGACAAGTGCGTGCCCGGAACCGAGAGGATCATTATCAACAAGGGCGTCCGTCCCGAGGAGAAGCCCATCTGGTGCGAAGGGCCGCACCTCTACAAGATCGACGGACGCTACTGGGTGATGACGGCCGAGGGCGGAACGGGCGGCTGGCACAGCGAGGTGATGTGGGTGTCGGACAACGTTGAGGGGCCCTACCAGCCCTGCAAGATCAATCCGATCCTGACGCAGCGCGACCTTCCTGGAGACCGTCCGAACCCTGTCACCGCGGCGGGCCACGCCGATCTCTTCCAGACGCCTGACGGCGGATGGATGGCAGTCTTCCTCGGAATCGAGCCGTATGAGATGAGGGAAGAGGGAAGAGGGAAGAGGGAAGAGGAAAGAGGGAAGAGGGAAGAGGGGAAATGGGGACTGCGGCAGGCGTCCAACGCCGGGCGCAGCACGTTCCTCTTGCCGGTCGAGTGGGTCGGCGAGGGGAAGGACCGCCAGCCGGTCATCCTTCCAAAGGGCAAGGTCGTGCCGCGCGTCGTCGACAAGCGACCGTGGCAGATCGCCGCCGAGACGAAGCCGGCGCTTCAGCTTTCCGGCAACGTCGAATACACGGACGATTTTGCGACGAGTACGTTCGACTACGGCTGGTTCGCGCTCCGTTCGCCGTATTCCGAGTGGGCGAAAAGCGGCGTCGGCGGACGTCCGGGGCTCGTCCTCGACTGCCGCGCCGAATCGCTCTCCGAGCGCGGCACGCCTTCGTTCCTTGCGCGCTGGGTGCGCGGCAACAGCTTCGACACCGAGCTGACGGTCGACTTCGAGCCGACGGCGCAGAACGAGTTCGCGGGACTCTGCTGCTACCAGAACGAACGTCACCACTACGAGATCGGCAAGACCGTCATTGGAGGGCAGACAGTCGTCGCAGTCCGCAAGACGGACTGCGGCAAGACGGAAACTATCGCGACGGAACCTGTTGAGAAGGGTGCGCTACGCGTCCGCATCATCGCGCGCGGCAAGGACATTGCGTTCGCGTACAATAAGGGCGGCTCGTGGCGTCCGCTTGGGCCCGTCCAGGACGCGTCGATCCTCTCGACCGACCACGCGGGCGGCTTCGTCGCGGCGACGGTCGGTCCCTTCGCCACGTGCAAGTAAGCGAAAGTCGCGCGTTGCCGCGCCATGTGAGCCAAAAGCTCGGCCCTGGCTTTCCAACCGAGCAAAATCGGCGCGGCGGATTCGCCGCGTCGATTCTTTGGTATAATATTCACATCACGCGAGGCGCATGTCGCGGCGCTGGGTCATAGTCTGGAAAACGGAAAAGGGCAAGAGGGCGAGTTGTAGGTTTGAGTTGTGGTTGTAGAGCGGAATTGTGTCTTTCTACGACTGCAGACTACAACTTTCGCTCTCCCGCTCCCACCGGGCGCTTGTCAATGTAGCATCAATAGAAAGGGAATATCGACAAGGAGTCGTTCGATCTCTCGGTGAAGAATCCGAACAAGAAGGCCGAGAAAAAGGCGAACGCGGCGGAATGCCGGGCGGAGATCCAGGCGGCGTTCGCGGAGATTGGCAAAATCTTGAAGGGGTGGAAGTGATTCGCCGCGAAACCATACACAGGATGACGCGCCGCCGCAACGGATGGGATTATTGCGCGCCTGGCCGATATATGGTGACGCTCATCCTCGCAGATCGCACGAAGGAATGGCTGGGCAGAATCGCATTTGACGCTGACCCAGCCTATGCCAGGGTGGAACTCACAGAGCTTGGCCGCCTGATCGCCGAAATGTGGCGCGAGATCGCAGAGAACTGGCCGGGGGTGGATGTGGAGGAATTTGAGATAATGCCCGATCATCTGCACGGCATCTTGCATATCGTGCGCCGCCAGCGGCATCCCCTCGGCCAGATAGTGGGCAGCTTCAAGGCGCGATCCACATCTGCGGCGCGGGAACTCGCGGGGAGACTCGCGGGCAAGCCGGCGAGCACCATGGCGGCGGCAGAGCCGCCGATAGTGCCGGCGAGCTTGCTCGCCGGTTCCTCCCTTTGGGCCGCCGGCCTCACGGATAGCATTCTCTATAGCGCCGAGCGCCATGAGCACGCCGTGGCCTATATTGCCGACAACCCGCGCCGCCTTGCCGAAAAGCGCGCCAACCCCGGCCTTTTCACGGTGAGGCGCGATATGGCGACGCCCCTACCCATCGGCCCCGGCGGCGCCCCGCTCGCCGCCCACTTCGCGGCCATCGGCAACCATAATCTGCTGGCCGCCTTGGATTTTCACCAGGTGCAGTGCTCGCGCCGGCATTTCGCCTACGCGAAGGACAAGTGGGGCAAGCCGCTGAAGGACGCGCCGCCCGCCGCTGAAACCGCCGATTTCCGGCGCATCTGCGAACAAGCACTTTCAATGGCCGCCGATGGCGCGGTGCTGGTGAATCCTTGCATCTCGCAGGGCGAGCGCGAGATCGCGCGCCGGGCATTCGCCGCCGGTGCGCGGATGATCATCCTGCGCAACAAGGGCTTCTCGCCGCTCTACAAGCCCGAAGGTACGCTCTTCGACCGCTGCGCCGAGGGACGCATCCTCATGCTCGCGCCAGCAGACTGGCCATTCACCCCCGCGCAGAAGGCGATGACCCGCGATGACGCCTGCGCGCTGAATCGTATCGCGCAGGCCATCGCGGGCGACGGCGCCGCCGATATCGACTACAAGGGCCGCACGCCGCTCTTCATCGACGAAATGGCGCAAATGGCCGTGCTGGCCAGCAAGGGGGCCGCATGATCGCACCACGCAATGCCGCAATGACAACGCCGGTAGGGTCACGCGTCCCGCGTGACCGCGCAAAGAATGCCTGGCCGATGGTCAGGTTGGGGGAGGTGTGCGACTTTGTGCGCAGAGGCAAATCACCTGTGTATTGTGAAACATCGCAGTTTCCAATGTTCGCACAGAAGTGTAATCAGCCAAGTGGTATTGTGTTGGACAAGTGTAAATTTTGCGAGCCTGAAAAGTACTTCAAATTTGCGGATGAATATCGATTGAGAGAAAATGACATTGTGGTCAACTCAACTGGCACGGGTACTTTAGGCCGTGTTGGTTTGTTTCGAGAAGAATTCCTTCGTCCTTATGGATTTGAGTCAATAGTTGCAGATTCGCATGTAATGATAGTGAGAACAAACGAAAAAATTGTATCTTTGTACTTATATTTGTATATGAAGCAAGGGTGGGTTTATCAGTGGATAAACGATAATGCGAATGGGAGTACAAATCAGAAAGAATTATATCCTCAAACACTAGTTGAATTGCCAGTACCGCTCCCGCCTCTCTCCGTCCAACGCGATATTGTGGCGCGGTTGGAGAAGGAGTTGGGCGAGGCGGACAGGCTGGCGGCGAAGTTCAAGCGCGTCGCGGAGCTTGCCGATGATGCGTTCAAGGCGGAACTTGACGAGACGTTCAAGAAGCTGGAGAAGGAATGTGATAGCCGTGTAGAACATGTAGAACGTGTAGAAGGGACGTCTGATGGTTTAGCCGCAAAGAACGCAAAGCGCGCAAAGACGCGGAGAGTAAGGCTGGGGGATGTGTGCGAGATTGAACGTGGTAAGTCAAAAATGCGGCCAAGAAATGCCCCTGAGCTTTACGGCGGAACTTATCCGTTCATCCAAACTGGCGACATTAAAAACGCAAGTGGCGGTGTGATTCAAAAGTATACACAGACTTACTCTGAAATAGGTTTACAGCAAAGCAAGCTATGGAACAGAGGTGTTCTATGCATGACAATTGCTGCGAACATTGGTGAAGCTGCAATACTTGGCTTTGATGCATGTTTTCCTGATAGCATAGTGGGGATTATTCCACATAAAGAAATTGATGTATTCTTCTTGAATTATTATTTTTGCGCAATCAAAAAGCACCTGTCTGAAATTGCACCAGGAACCGCACAAAAGAATTTTAATATAGAAAGGCTTTCTAGCATTGAATTCTTACAGCCTCCTCTTCCTGCCCAGCGTGCCATCGTCGCCAAGCTTGATGCGGCGAAGGAGCGGTGCGAGAAGTTGAAGGCAGCGGCGCTGCGCGGACTTGCGGCGGCGGAGAATTTGAGAAAAGCAATCCTTGCGGAGGCGTTCGAACAATGAACGAGGCGCAGACAAGAAAGGCGTTGATCGATCCGGCGCTTCGCGCGGCGGGCTGGGATACCTCGCCCGCGCGTTGGGAGCCGGAGTTTCCGGTTTCGCTTGGACGCATCGGTTCGGACGCCAAGCATCACAATCCGAAGTTCGCGGACTATGTTCTCTTCTTCGGCAAGAAGCGCATTGCGGTCGTTGAGGCGAAGCGGGCCATGCGCGACTTTGACGCGGGCGAGGCGCAGGCGCGGATCGGCAGATCTACTTCACGCTCTTCCAGACGCTGCTTGGCGAGGACGGCAACGATACTGTATGTTGTTTCCAGAAACTTATCCTCATTTACATTCCCGTGCGAAGCGCGGGCGGCGTGGATAGCCCCATAGTACACGGACCCCATAGTACACGCGCAGGTAGGGACGGCGCCCCGCGCCGTCCACTGCTGTCGCGGGGCGACCGCCCTACCGGGGGATAGCATGGGGTCCCCATAGTACACGCATAGTCACCCGTGAAATTTACCCAGCTGGGTAGTTGAGATCGACAGGCGGAATCGGTAGAATAGTGGCAGACAATCAAACAGAGATTTCTGCCATGACAAAAACACATAAATTCCTTTTTGCCTTTTCCCTCGCTTTTGCCGCGTCGAATGCCTTTGCGGCCTTCCGCGCAAACACTGCGGCCTCTCGTCTTGACGGCTGGTGGACGGCGCGCCACGCCGCGAAGGTCGCGGCTGTGTCTGACAGTTCCGTCAAGAAGGACATCGTCTTCATCGGCGACGAGCTTACGCAGGGCTGGGAGACGACTGGCGCCGCTTCGCTTGCGTCGCACTTCACGGGCGACAAGGCGATGTTCAACCTCGGCTTCAACGGCGACTGCACCGAGAATGTCCTCTGGCGCATCCAGAACGGCGAACTCGGCAGCCCCAAGGCTATCTTCCTCATGGTCGGCGGAAACAACTCGGCGATCTACACGGAGAGAGAGGAACCTGAAGGAAAGACGTACCTTGGCGTCCGCGCGATCATCGACTACCTTGTAGGACATTTCAGCACGTCCAAGATTGTTGTCCAGGCGGTGCTTCCTCGCGGGCTCGACGAGTCCGATCCACAGCGCCCGCGTAACGACCGTCTGAACATAGACGTCCGCGCCTATGCCCAGAAGAAGGGTTGCAGCTGGGTAGACATGTCGGACCTTTTCCTGGAGTCGGATCGCCACACGCTTAAGACCTCGCTTTTCAACGACGATCATGTCACCCTTAACGCGGCCGGGTATGAAGTCTGGGCTCAGGCGATTGCGCCATACGTCAATGCTGCGGCGAGCGGCTCCGCGATGCCCGCCGACCTCGTTGCGACGGCGCGTCCCGAGATCGACCGCATTACGACGTTCCCGACGGCGACCAACGCCGATCTGCAGGACGCCTTCTGGCGGAAGTTCGAGGACGACGTGAAGCTCATAGGCGAAAACGGCAGAAGCTGCGACATCGTCCTTCTCGGCGACTCCCTCACGCAGAAATGGATGGAGGGGAACAGCGCCTCGTCCATGAACGGACTTGGCAGCAACGTCCTGAACCTCGGCCGGACCGGCGACTTCGTGGAGAACCTGCTGTGGCGCCTCAAGAGCGGCTGCATCGACGGCTATACGACGAAGTTCTTCAACCTGCTGATCGGCACGAACAACACCATCGGGAAGAATCCGAGCGAGGCTCCCGCGGACATCGCTGCAGGCGTGAGGGAGGTGCTCGACCTCGTTCTTGAGAAGCATCCAGAGTCGAAGATCCTCCTGATGCCGATCATTCCATACGGCTACACGAACGCGCAGAACAGCGCGAAGGGCGCTTCGCACTACGCCAACAACGAGGCGGCGAACGAGATCATCCGCACCTTCGCCGACGGCCAGCGCGTCATCCTCGTCGACGTCCGCAGTCAGTTCATGAACGCCGACGGGACCTACAAGGGCGAGATGTACCTTCAGGGCAACGGCGACTATCCCGCCCAGTTCCTTCACCTGACCACCAAGGCATACGAGGAGATTCTCGCGCCCGCGATATCGTCCGCCATGGCGACGGCCGGCGCATCGTCCGTCGCGCTGCCGGCGATCGGCTCCGCCGCCGCGCAGGTGAGCGGAACGTCCGCGACGGTCACGCTTTCGGACGTGTCAAAGGGGACGGACAAGGACGGCCATGCGGCGGCTTCCTACACGGTTTCATACAAGCTCGACGCGAATGCCGAAGCGGCGCTTCCCGCGGCGGAGACGGGCGCCTCGGCCTCGGTCCAGTTCGACGGACTCGCCGACGGATGGCACACGTGCGCGGTCTGGGTCTCGTCCGACGGCGTCGTGAAGTCGTCCGTCAAGCGCGTCAAGTTCCTCGTCGATTCCCAGGCCAACGCCGTCGGCTGGAAGGTGGCTCCCATGGACGCGACGGGCTCGGCGTTCCGCAGCGACGGCACGCAGGTCTTCGCGCGCGGCTACACCGGGCACACCGTCAACGGGATCTCGTTCTCCGCGGGCTTCCCGGGCTCGGACCAGGCGTCGGTTTCGCCTTCGTCGTATTCCGGCGACGGCTGGACGGAGAACAACCCCGTGTTCAACGGCGGCTGGGTGTGGACCAAGAGCGATGCTTCGCTGGACATCGCCTTCACCCTCAAGGGGCTCACGGCCGGGAAGAAGTACCTGGTCCAGATTCTCGCCGCCAACCACTGGAACAATTCCTCGACGACGCTCTCCGCCGGCGATCTCGTTCCGTTCGAGGCCACCAA
>JAEEGL011929469.1_pt1 | contig 14037 bp, 16 predicted proteins | sample 9134231 | NCBI WGS metagenome assembly JAEEGL01 (sample SAMN16246548, study PRJNA631951) | gut metagenome | biome: gut microbiome; feature: rumen; material: fiber-attached | host: Bos | place: Iran: Karaj | collected 2018-10
CCGATCCGGCGGAGGGCGCCGACGCCGCGCAGATCGATCCAGGCGTTCCCGGCCCGGACGGGGGCGAGCCAGCGGACGGCGGCGGACAGGCCGTCGCGCCGGACGACCATCCCCCCGCCTACGGCACCCCCGCCGATAAGGAGAACGACGGAGACGCGAAAAGCACCGGGGAGACGGCCTCCGCCGCCTCCGCGGCGGCCGCGTATACCGCGCCGGCGGTATCCCAGCCGGCCCCGACCCCCTCTCCGGCACCGGAGCCGGATGAGCAGGAGCCGTGGTGGATCAGCGACCCTCAGCTCAGCTCCGAGGAGGAGATGAGTTACTGGCTGGCCAACGCCCCGGCCTATGACCCCGCGCTGATTTTCACGCCGGGGGTCACGTATACGACCTCAGCGGACGCCGGCTCCTCCGAAAAACGGATCCTGTTCTTCCGTCCGTCGTACCGGGGCGGGGAGTATCTGCTCTACTACGGCGTTCTGCACTATTACGCCCACGGCGATCGGGAGGACGATCCCTGCGACCCGGCGTACGGCATGACGTCGGGCAATATCGACTATCACTTTTCGGGGACCTGCTCGGTCTCCGCCTGCGGCGTCTCCTGCCGCGACGTGCCCGGCTACGGCCCTTTCATGCACCTGGGCGGCAATGCCATCATCGTATATCGCGGCGGAGACTGCTCTGAAATGCGGACCGCGGGAGCGGGCCTCCCCTTCAACGGCCTGTTCCCGGAGGACCTGTATCCGTATATGTCCACAACGATCTCCCCCGAATACCGTCCCGGCGTCCTGGCGGCGGCGGACTACGCCGCGGGACTGGTCACCTGGTAAGGGGCGGGAGGATAAGTCTATCGTTTTGTATGAGAAGACCACCCGATGATCCGGGTGGTCTTCTTCTGTTCAGGCGTTGGGAACGATTGTCGCCGGCCCGGGCCCGGTGCGGACGCTTTGCGGTCTCCCCATCCGCCCGCCCCGCCGCAGCTGCCAAGAGCCCCGCATTCCTTCTTTTCGTCAATAACAGGCCGGATTGGGCCGCAAGCCAACCAATTCGTTTTTTCTCTATGCTATCATTCAAGTATATCTCCGTACCGTCCCGGCAGTATTCCCCAGGACAGCGGACACCTGAAAATCCGGGCAGCGGGATGAAACAAAAAAGAAAAGAGAGGAAACAACATGAAAAAGCAACTTGCGATGCTGACAGCTCTTATGCTGGCCGCCCTCATGCTTCTGACGGGCTGCGGAAAAAAAGACGATTACAAAAACGCCATGACCCTCTACGACAACGGCCAGTATCAGGAGGCCGCAGAGATCTTTTCAAAGCTGGGCAACTTTGAGGACAGCCCCGCCATGGCCAACGTCTGCTGGTACGAAGCCGCCAAGGCGCTGTTTGACGCAGAATCCTATGAGGACGCCCGGGGCATTTTTGTCAATCTGGGCGACTATGAGAGCAGCGCCGACTATGTGGACAAGTGCGATCACAAGCTCATGCTGCAGCAGTATGCCGACGTGTTCAAGCTCCTGGACGGAGAGACATGGTTCTTCAGCGGCGAAATCAATTCCGTCCTGAACGGGATCACATTTTCCGCGGACAGCGCCACGGTCGCGCAGGTATGGTTCGACGGCAACGGCAAACACGAAAGCAGCAGCAACGACTGCCCCTTTACCATCGACGATAAGAATATCACCGTAACCACGGCCGACGGATCCGATATGACCATCGCATACACCGTATCCGGCAGCGGGATCACCCTCGGCCAGAACGAGTATTTCAGCACTAAAGACGTCGACGCCGCTCTCCAGGGATACTGGAAATGCAGAAATACCTCTTACGTGTTGGGGCATTTTGCCACTTCGGAGCATAACATTTATATCAATAACGGCAAGATGACCTCCGAAAGTGCAAGCGAGGCGTACGGTTATAACGACGGTTCTTATTACTACTACGGGCCCTATGAGGGCACCTATACCATCGGCTTTGGCGGCTTTGAAACGGATATGTACCACGGGAACGAGTGGTTTTTCACCATCAACGACGGGGAGATCCTGCTTCTGCATTATGACCATGCGTGCGAACCGACCAATAAACTTCCCGGTGAGGACGGGTATTCCTTCTGATAATCCTTCATACCGTGCAGATCCGGCGTGCTGCTCGAAGAGCAGTTGCCGGATCTGCTTGCCGACAGGACTGCGGAAAAAAGCGGGAGGCTTGACCTTATGATGAAAAAATGGTGCATCCCCATTCTTTGTATTCTGTGTCTGTGGCTGCTGAGCGCCTGCGGAGGCGCCGCTCTCCCGGCGGAATCCCCCCGGGAAAGCGGCTCTGCGGCCTCCCTTGCGGACAGTGGTGATCCCACAGACGGATACGCTGCGTTGGAAGGCTTCTGGGTAGTGGGAGGCATCTACTACCAGAGCAAGGTGATCGATCTTCATGACGTTCCCTCCCTGGAGGATCTCTACGACTCCACATATCTGAGCTTTGACGAGGATGGGACTTTTCTGTATATCAATCATTTCGCATGGGGCGGCACTTACAGCCGGTTGAATTCCGACGCGAGAGAGCCCTCCTTCCTGCTGAAAACAGAGGCAGTATACCGGATGGAGTTCCAGGGCGATGACGTCAACCTTGTCGAGATCGAATCCGACGCCAAAACGTCATACGTCGTCACCTGTGTCAGCGGCGACGAGAACAGCCTCTTCTTCAGCGAATATGACTCTGTGACCGGAAAAGAGAAGGCCGCCGGCGATCCTCTCATTTTTGTGAAATCCGGTCAGAAAAGCACCTTTATCGAGAGCCAGAAGGTCGACCTCTCCGGAAGCGGCAGCAGCTCCGGGAGCCACAGCGGAGCTCCATCCGGTCAGACGCCGTCCGGCACGACGGAAACCCACACCGCAACGCCCGGTGAGAAGCGGGCTCTTTCCTCGGCCGAGTCGTATCTGGACTACACCGCGTTCTCCTATTCGGGGCTGATCGAGCAACTGGAGTATGAAGGCTTCTCCTCTTCCGAAGCGACTTATGCCGCCGATCATTGCGGCGCGGACTGGAATCAGCAGTCGCTGAGAATGGCCAAGGACTATCTTTCTTACTCGGCTTTCTCGTACACCGGCCTCGTTGAACAGCTGGTGTATGAAGGCTTCTCCGACGCGCAGGCCGCATACGGCGCGGATAAATGCGGCGCCGACTGGTATGAGCAAGCCGTGAGGATGGCCCGGGAATACCTGGAATACTCGTCGTTTTCCAGGAGCGAACTCATTGACCAGCTGGAATATGAGGGTTTTACTGCCGCGCAGGCTGAATATGGCGTCAATCATGCATATTAGGAGCCGATAAAAAGCAGAGCGCCGGCCGACCTCAAAAGAGGTCGGTCGGCGCTTTTTGTCGGATGGGAAAACGCGCGGAGACGCTGCTTTTCATTCAACGGCACTTTTCGCCGCCATCGTCACTTCCAAAGAGAGCACAGCAGGTCGGTGTACCCGCTGGGATCGTCGATGGGCAAGCCGGCGATCAGCAGGGCCTGGTTGTAGAGGATCCGGGCGTACTTCTTCGCCCGCTCCGGATCGATGATCCGGGTGGTCTCGAAAGCCACGAAGGCCGGGTGGTCCACGTTGATCTCCAGGATGCGCCTGGCCTTCATGCCCAGCTCCGGCTGGACGGCGGCAAAGTACTTCTCCATCTCGAAGGTGACGCCCTGGCCGCTGGAGAGGCACACCGGGTGGGTCTTCAGCCGGGTGGAGGCCTTCACCTCGTCCACCTGGTCCCCCAGGACCTCCTTGATGAAGGCAAAGCCGTCCTTGTAGGACTCGGTCTCATCGGGCCTCTTCTCCTCCCCCGGCAGCTCCAGGTCGCCGTCCACGGCGGAGCGGAAGGGCTTGTCCTTGTAGGTGTGGAACATGTCGGCGACGAACTCGTCGGCCCGGTCGGTGAAGTAGAGGATCTCCATGTCGTGATCCTTCAGCAGCTCCGTCTGGGGCATGCGGTCGATGTTCTCCACGCTGTCGCCGGGGACGAAGTAGATGTACTTCTGCTCCGGCTTCATCCGCGCCACGTACTCCGCCAGGGTCACCTGCTTCTTTTCGGCGGAGGAGTAGAACAGCAGCAGGTCCTGGAGCTGGTCCTTCTTGGCGCCGTAGTTGTCCAGGGCGCACAGCTTCAGCTGGCGGCCGAAGCTCCGGTAGAGCTTCTCGTACTCCTCCCGCTCGTCCCGCAGCATCCGCTCCAGCTCGGCCCTGATCTTCTTGGCCAGGTTGGCGGAGATGATTTTCAGCTGCCGGTCGTGCTGCAGCAGCTCCCGGCTGATGTTCAGACTCAGGTCCGGGGACTCCACCACGCCCCGGACGAAGTTGAACTCGTCGGGCAGCAGGTCGGCGCACTTTTCCATGATCATCACGCCGGCGCTGTAGAGCTGCAGACCCGGCTGGAACTCGTCGGTATAATAGGCGCCCGGGGCCTTGGAGGGGATGAACAGCAGGGCCTTGTAGGTGACGGTGCCCTCGGCGCTGACGGTGATCACCGACTGGGGCGGCGCCGCCTCGCCGAAGCGCTCCCGGTAGAAGGCGTCGTACTCCTCCTTGCTGACCTCGCTCTTCTTCCGCTGCCACAGGGGCACCATGGAGTTGAGGGTCTCGTACTCGAAGACCTCCTCGAACTCCGGCTTGTCGTCGGGGGTGCCCTCCTTCTTCACGGGATGGGGCATCAGCATCCGGATGGGGAAGCGGATATAGTCGCTGTACTTTTTCACCAGCTTGTAGAGGGGGTACTCCCGCAGATAGCGGCTGTACTCGTCCTTCTCCTCGCCGTCCTCCTTGATGTGCATGATCACGTCGGTGCCCACGGTCTCCCTGTCGCAGGGCTCGATGGTGTAGCCGTCCGCGCCGGAGGACTCCCAGCGCCAGCCCTGGTCCTCGCCGTACTTGCGGGTGACGACGGTGATGTGGTCGGCCACCATAAAGGCGGAGTAAAAGCCCACGCCGAACTGGCCGATGATGTCGGTCTCGCCCTGGGCCTCCTCCCCCAGCTCCTGGCGGAACCGGAGGGAGCCGCTGTTGGCGATGACGCCCAGGTTGTTCTCCAACTCCTCGGCGCTCATGCCGATGCCGTTGTCGCTGACGGTGAGGGTCCGGTTCTCCTTGTCCAGGGTCAGGGTGATGGCGAAGTCGTCCCGGCTCAGGCCCACCTTGTCGTCGGTGAGACTCAGGTAGCACAGCTTGTCGATGGCGTCCGAGGCGTTGGAGATGATCTCCCGCAGGAAGATCTCCTTATGGGTGTAGATGGAGTTGATCATCAGATCCAGCAGCCGCTTGGACTCGGCCTTGAATTCTCTTTTTTCCATGGTGAATGCTCGTCTCCTTGGGTTGATTTTTTCCGCCCCCTATTGTAGCGCGAAGGAGCGCCGCCGTCAAGCGGGCGGGACGGACGGCCCCCGGGCCCGGGTGAAAAAACGGCCCCGTCCGGGCTTGCGGAATCGGGGCCCCTGTGCTAACATGGAAAAAACAGTTGGAGGAGGTGGCGTTATGAGGCGGTCGGAGCCGGTCCGCTCCGGACAGGGGCGGGTCCTCCCGTATTACGGGACGTATCTCCTGTCCATGCTGATTTTCGGCACCGGCGGGTGCGTCTTCTCCTTCATCTCTCTGGCGGCCAGCCAGGCGGTCCTGTTCCGCACGCTGATCGGCGGCCTCCTGCTCACCGGCCTGGTGCTGGCGCGGGGCGGCTTTGACGGTCCCGCCGTCCGCGCCGACGCCGTTCCCCTCCTGGTGGGGGGCACCGTCCTGGGCGCCAACTGGATCGCCCTGTTCGAGGCCTTCCGCCTGCTGAACGTCAGTCTCGCCACCCTGATCTATTACGGCGGGCCGATGCTGGTCCTTCTGCTCTCCCCCGTCCTCTTCCGGGAGAAGCTGACCGGCCGGCGGATCGCCTCCGTCTGTATCGTCGGCGGGGGGCTCCTGTGCATCAGCGGCAGCATCGCGGCCGGCAGGATGAGTCTGCCGGGGCTGCTGACGGCGATAGTCTCCGCCCTGCTCTACGCCGCGCTGATCGTGTGCAACAAGCGGATCACCCGGACCGGGGGCATGCAGACGGCGGCCATCGAGCTGGACGCGGCCTTTGTGGTCGTGCTTGTCTACGTTCTGCTGACGGCGGGTCTCCCCCGCCCCCTGCCGTCGGATATCCCCTATATCGCCGTCTTCGGCGTGGTCAACACCGGCCTGGCCTATTGTCTCTATTTCTCCGGCATGCAGAGGCTGCCCGGCCAGACCGTCGCCCTCCTCAGCTACCTGGATCCCGCGTCGGCCCTCCTGTTCTCCGCCCTGCTGCTGAAAGAGCAGCTGACGCCGGTCCAGCTCCTGGGCGCCGCGCTCATCATCGGCGGCGCCGTATTCGGCGAGCTGCGCCGGCGGCAACCGTGAAGGACAGGCCACCCTGTCACATATGCCAAAACAAGGCGGCGTCCCCAAAAGGGACGCCGCCTTGTTTTGATGCGCCGTACGATCCCATATCCGGACCCGGCTGCCCTGCGTGGGGTGAGCGCGGGAGGGGAGTATGTCCCCTCGCTGTTGAGGGCCGCGGATCATTGCCCGCCAGAGGCGGGCCACCAAAAAAGAAAAAAGAAGGAATCCAGATCGGATCCCTTCTTTTTTGGTGCGAGTGGCGGGACTTGAACCCGCACGTCCTTACGAACACAAGCACCTCAAGCTTGCCTGTCTGCCTGTTCCAGCACACTCGCAGAAGCCTTCCCTGAACGGAACGCTTGACTATTATAACACGGCACGACCGTTTGTCAAGGGCGGGGCGCCGGTTTTTTGCGAAAAACCGGCGCGCCTTGCGCGGAGCCGCCCCCTGTGTTATACTTGACTCAGCACCTGGCCGATGGGCCCGTCGATGACCAGGTCGGCCCCCAGGTCGCGGCCCACCTCCCCCTTGTTGATGACCACCAGCTTATGGCCCCGGTAGTAGCGCACCAGGCCCGCCGCCGGATACACCACCAGGGACGTGCCGCCGATGATCAGCATATCGGCGCTGCGGATGTAGTGGACGGCCTTGGAGATCACGTCCTCGTCCAGGCCCTCCTCATAGAGGACCACGTCGGGCTTGATGTCGCCGCCGCAGGTGCATTTGGGCACGCCGGTGCTGTTCACCACCGCCTCCACCCCGTAAAACTTGCCGCACCGCTCGCAGTAGTTCCGCAGGACGCTGCCGTGGAGCTCCAGCACCTCGCGGCTGCCCGCCTTCTGGTGGAGCCCGTCGATGTTCTGGGTGATGACGGCCTTCAGCTTCCCCTGCCGCTCCCACTCCGCCAGCTTCAGGTGAGCGGCGTTGGGCTTGGCGTCCAGGGCCAGCATCTTGGCCCGGTAGAACTCGTAGAACTCCGCCTTGCGGCGCACGTAGAAGCTGTGGCTGAGCATGGTCTCCGGGGGATAGGCGAATTTCTGGTGATAGAGGCCGTCCACGCTGCGGAAGTCGGGGATGCCGCTCTCGGTGGACACGCCGGCGCCGCCGAAAAACACGATGTTGTCGGACCCGTCCACCAGTTCCTTCAGTTTCCGAATGGATTCTTCCATGGTTTTGCCCTCCGTTTCCGTATTCTGATCCGTAAGGAGTGATCGCTGTGAATATTCAGATTTTCGGCGCGTCCAAGTCCTTCGACAGCAAGAAGGCCGAGCGGTGGTTCAAGGAGCGCCGCATCAAGTACCAGTATATCGACCTGCGGTCCAAGGGCCTCAGCGCGGGCGAGTACCGCTCCGTCAAGGCCGCCGTGGGCTGGGACGCCCTGGTGGACCGGGAAAGCCGGGCCTGGAAGGAGCTGTACATGGACTACCGCGCCCCCGGCGACGCGGAGATCGCCCTGCTGGAGCACCCGGAGCTGTTCCGGGCCCCTATCGTCCGCAACGGACGCCAGGCCACCGTGGGCTACTGCCCGGAGGTGTGGCAGACCTGGGAATAAGCCCCTTCCGCCGAAAGACCGACCACGCGCTCTGCCCTGCCGGGCGGGGCGCGTTTTTTACCGCGCCCAGCAGTTACCGCACGTAGGAGTTTTCTACCTTCACCACGGCGAAATAATTGCCCTCCATGCTCCGCACCAGATCCTTGATCTGCTGCTCGGCCTGGGCGTTGGTCAGCGCCGCGCCGAAGGGGATCACCGCGTCGAAGATGAGATTGGTGTGGGTGGGGCCGGCCACCATGCGGAAATCGTGGATGGTGGCCTCCGGACACAGGGTCTTCACCAGCGCCGCTACCTTCTCCCGCAGCTGCTGGGTAACGCCGTCGCCGGTGACCACCGGATCCAGGTGGATCACCGCCTCGCAGCCCAGCTCCCGCTGGAGGGCCATCTCCGCGTTGTCGATCACGTCGTGGAGGGCCAGGATGTCCCCCTCCGCCGGCACCTCCGCGTGGAGGGACACCATCACCCGGCCGGGTCCGTAGTCGTGGACCACCAGGTCGTGGATCCCCAGGATCCCCTCGTGGGCCATGACGATGTCGTGGATCTGCCGGACGAAATCCTTCTCCGGCGCCCGACCCAGCAGGGGCGACAGGGTCTCCCGGGCCGCCTCCCAGCCGGCCCGGAGGATCAGCAGCGCCACCAGCAGGCCCACCCAGCCGTCGATCTTCAGCCCGGTGAACTTGCCCACCAGGGTGGCCAGCAGCACGCCGGAGGTAGCCGCCGCATCGCTGAAGCTGTCCCTGGCGGTCGCCAGCATGGCCGGGGAGTCGATCCGTCTGCCCACGGCGCGGTTGTAGAGGCCCATATAGATCTTCACGGCGATGGATACCGCCAGGATCACCACCGCGGCGGCGGTCAGCTCCACCGCTTCGGGGTGTAGGATCTTCTCCACGGAGCTCTTCCCCAGCTCCACGCCCATCAGCAGGATCAGTCCCGCCACGACCAGGCCGGAGATATACTCGATGCGTCCGTGGCCGAAGGGGTGCTCCGGGTCCGGCTTCTTCCCCGCCAGGCGGAAGCCCAGCAGGGTCACCGCCGAGGAGCCCGCGTCGGACAGGTTGTTGAAGGCATCCGCCGTGATGGCGATGGAGCCGGTGAGAGCGCCGGCGAAGAGCTTGCCCAGGAACAGCAGCACGTTCAGGGCAATGCCCACGGCGCCGCAGAGGGTGCCGTAGGCCCGGCGCACCGCCGGGTCTTTCACGTTGTCACGGTCGCGGATGAACCGCTTTGCCAGAAGTCCGATCATATCCTCACCTGCCCCGGATGGTCAGCTGCATCTGGCAGCACAGGCTGTCCAGATCCTCGTCGGTGGCGGCGGGGAGACGCAGCCTGCCGCCGCATTTCCGGCACTCCAGATCCACCGCGTCCCGGCGGACCTTGATGCCGTAGTCCCTGCTGCCGCAGGTGCAGGAGATACCGCCCCGGGCGGCGATGTCCTTCAACTCCGACAGCACCTCGTACATGATCACGTTGTCGGTGAAGGACTCCCTGTCCTCCGCCTTCTCCTTTTCGACCCGCAGGGCCAGCTCCTCCATGGACCGGCGCACCCGCTCCGGCTGACCCACATAGCAGCAGATCCGCTTCGTCCCGGGGCAGGCCAGGCCCACCCCCCGGCCCCGCAGCACCGCCTCGGCGGAGCACTCGGCGGTATGGGTACCGCCGCAGAGGCCGCAGGGCACGCTCAGACGGAACCGGGTCCCGTCCGTCTCGATATCCATCTCCGCCTTGCCGCACTCGCACTCGATCCGGGCCGCGGCGGCGGTGAGAGAGAACACGCTGCGGGAGGCCATGACGGCCCTGCCGCACCGGGGACAGATATAACCAAAGCTGCGCAGCTCTTCCATTCGTTTCACCTCAAATCCTCGTTTAGGGTATTATACTCCATCCCGCCGGCTTTTTCCACCCCTTATCCGCGCCGCGCCGTGACGCGGGCGTATTTTTTCCCGGCGAAAAGCCATACTAACCCGGAAAAAGCGAGGTGAGCGCAGATGGCGCATAAACGGATCGGACGGCGGACCGTCCGCCTGGAGACCAGGCCCGCCGTGGTGTCCTGGGCCAATATCGGCGGGAAGATGGAGGGGGCCGGCCCCCTGGCCGCCCATTTCGACGAGCTGGACGACGACCCCTTCTTCGGCCAAAGGACCTGGGAGCAGGGGGAGTCGGCCATGCAGAGCCGAGCCCTGCGGCGGGCCCTCGGCAAGGGCGGCCTGACGGCGGCGGACCTGGATTACGTCTTTGCCGGAGATCTGCTGAACCAATGCGTGGGGTCCACCTTCGCCCTGCGGCCCTTCGGCATCCCCTGCTGGGGCATCTACGGCGCCTGCTCCACCATGGGAGAGGGGCTGGCCCTGGCCGCCATGGTCATCGACGGCGGCTTCGCCCGGCTGGCCGCCGCCGTCACCTCCTCCCACTTCTGCACCGCCGAGCGCCAGTACCGCACGCCGGTGCCCTACGGCAGCCAGCGGACCCCCACCGCCCAGTGGACGGCCACCGCCGCCGGCTGCTGCGTTCTGGGCCGGCAGGGGGAAGGCCCCTACGTGACCCACGTGACCTGCGGGCGGATCGTGGACCTGGGCGTCACCGACGCCAACAACATGGGCGCCGCCATGGCCCCCGCCGCCTGCGACACCCTCGCCGCCCTGTTCCGGGACACCGGCACCGGCCCGGCGGACTACGACCTCATCGTCACCGGCGATCTGGGCGCCCTGGGCCACACGGTGGTGACGGAGCTGATGGCCCGCTCCGGCTACGACATGGGAAAGGGCTACACCGACTGCGGTCTGCTCCTCTTTGACCGGGAGAAGCAGGACATGCACGCCGGGGGCAGCGGCGCCGGGTGCAGCGCCGCCGTTCTCAACGGCTATCTCCTCAAGGGGATGCGCGCCGGCACCTGGCGGCGGATCGTCTTCGCCCCCACCGGGGCGCTGCTGTCCCCCACCACCTCCCTCCAGGGGGAGTCCATCCCGGGCATCTGCCACGCGGTGGTCCTGTCCCGGACGAGGGAGGTGTGAGCATGGAATATCTGCGGGCCTTTCTCTGCGGCGGTCTTCTCTGTGCCGTCGGGCAGATCCTCATCGACCGCACCGGCCTGACCCCCGCCCGGATCCTCACCGGCTACGTGGTGGCCGGCGTGGTCCTTCAGGCCCTGGGCGTCTACCAGGCCGTGGCGGACTGGGGCGGTGCCGGGGCCACGGTGCCCCTGCTGGGCTTCGGCTATGCCCTGGCCAAGGGCGTGGCGGAGGCCGTGGCGGAGCGGGGCGCCCTGGGCGTCCTCACCGGCGGTCTCACCGCCACCTCCGGCGGCATCGCCGCGGCGGTGGTCTTCGGTCTCCTGGCCGCCCTCCTGGCCCGGCCCGGCTACAAGCGGTAGGGTCTTGACTTTTTCCGGGAAAAGGGATAAGTTAGGCGTGGATAATCACCGGCCCCGCCGGAAACAACGAAGGAGGAACCGACTATGACCAAGACCATGACCATCGAGGGCATGATGTGCAAGCACTGCGCCGCCCGGGTGGAGAAGGCTCTGGGCGCCCTGGGCGTCACCGCCGCCGTGGACCTGGAGGCCAAGACCGCCGCCGTCACCGGCGACACCGATGACGAGGCCCTGCGCAAGGCCGTGGAGGACGCCGGCTACAAAGTGGTGTCCATCGACTGAGAAAAGCGCAGTTAAAGAGCAACGCAAAAAAGGACGCGGGGAACGATCCGTTCCCCGCGTCCTTTTTTGCTATTCACCTCTCCACCGGCGGGACCATCACGATCCGCAGCCGGCGCTCCATGGCGTAGCGGACGGTATTCCGGGTGCCGCCGCTCTGTCCGTCGAACACGGCGATCAGCAGCGAGGCGTGATCCACCATGTACCGGTTGCGCCGCATCATGCAGTCGGGGCTGTAATTCTCCGCCACCACCGTCTCATAGTCGCACGCCGCCACCAGGGAGCGGTACTCCTCCCGCTGCCGCGCCGGCCAGCCGTCCGCCTGGCCCGGGTACGGGATGGCCGCCTCCACGGTGATGGGCCGGGTCCGCCGCAGCTCCAGCAGGAGGCGGCAGCAGTACAGATCCACCCCGGCGGCCATGCCGCAGATGAAGTGGGTATACCCCTCGTCGCAGGCCGCCTCGACGGCGTCCCTGAGCCGCCGCTTCAGCGCCTCGCACCGGGGATCGCTCTCGTCGTTTCCCCAGGGCAGCTTATCCGGCCGGTAGCCGCTGAAGCAGCAGGAGATCTGTCTGGCCCGCATCCCGTCGCCCCCTTTCGTCGGAGGGTATTATACCCTATCCGGGACGAAAAGTAAATGCTATCCCTCACATGGGGGAGGCGGCCCAAAGCATCCACAGGGATACCGTCCCCAGGGCGGTCACCGCCGCCATGGAGACGGCCAGCAGCCGCTCCCCTCTGGCGGCGGCTATCGCGCCTACAACCAGGAAAAGCAGGAACACAACGGCCACGATCACTGTAAAGCCCATTTCCTTTTCTCCTCTTTTGTTAACAGGGATTTCCCTCAGTTCCACTCCCAGCCCAGACTCTCCACGCAGTCCGGGGTCGCCTCCCGCGGGACGCCGATCTCCCGGTACACCAGCGGCTGCTCCATCATGCCGTTCTCGTAGAAGGCCACCAGCCACTCCTCCGCGGAGGAGCCCTTGAGGGCGTAGAGCCGGTCGTTCGTGTCCCCCTCCACGTACCCCAGGCAGTCGCCGAAGGCGTAGCCTAGGTCCCGGAGGAGGCCCCGGGGCCGGATAGATCCGTAAGGCAAAAACACTTTACCGTCCAGCTCTATGGTGGAATACGGGCTGTCCAGCCCCTCCGCGAAGTACTCGCCCCGGGTGAAGATCACCGGGTCGTCCGGCAGCGGCTGCCGCTTCGCCCCGCAGCCCGCCAGGGCCAGGAGCAGCAGGGCGAACGCGGCGCAGAGTGCCCTTTTCACGCCTCGTCCTCCCGGAACTCCAGCAGATCCCCCGGCTGGCAATCCAGGGCCCTGCACAGCCGGTTCAGGGTGTCCACCCGGACGGCCTTGGCCTTGCCGGTCTTCAGGATGGACAGGTTGGCCAGGGTGATGCCCACCTTCTCGGAGAGCTCCGTCAGACTCATCTTCCGCCGGGCCAGCATGATGTCGATATTGAAAATGATCATGTCAGCGCCCCCCTTCAGATGGTCAGGTCGCTGTCTTCCTTCAGCTTGGCCGCGTCGTCCACCAGGCAGGCCAGGCAGAGGAAGGCGATGCCCACGGCCACGCAGGCCAGCATCACGGAAGGCGTCACCATCACCACCAGGCCCGGAGAGCCGGCGCCCATGGCCCCCACGATCAGCATGCCAGCCGGGAAGATCACCGCGTCGGCGAAGGCCAGGTAGGCGATCCAGCGCAGGCATCTGGCGTTGGAGCGGGTAAAGGCGCCCTCCTCCGAGGAGATGCTGGAGCAGATCCGCCACGCCGGGATCACCGCGGCGAAGATGGGCGCGGCGAAGCACCAGGCCCAGATCAGGCAGGGCCAGTAGGCGTAGGCGAACTCCGGCGCCTCCGTCGTCGCCATATAAGCGCCGTAGGTGGGGATCGCCCAGAAGAACAGCCCCGCCAGCAGCAGCGTGCACACGATCAGCGCCCCATGCAGCAGGCGGGTCATGGTCGTCTTTTTCATGGAAACCACTCCTTTCCTTGTGGCATCACCATACCACGGTCTTTCTCGAATGTCAAGCATTATTTATTGATTTTCGATAAATATTTTTTGAAACTCAAAAACCGCGCCATTCTCGGCTCCCGGGAAAAACGGGGCTTGCAATCTCCCGGCGTATGTAGTATGATAGTCAGCGGAAAACAACTGGATCATTTGTCTTCGGGGCGGGGTGCAAGTCCCCACCGGCGGTACAGTCCGCGAGCGGCGTCGAGCCGCAGGAACCGGTGCGATTCCGGTACCGACAGTTACAGTCTGGATGAGAGAAGGCGTGTACGGCATTTTGCGATGCTCTTTTTTGATGCGTGCACCTTGGAAGGCAAACTGTCTTTCAGGTGTTTATCTCATCAAAAAGGAGTGTTTTTTATGTCCGCCAAGAGAAAAACCTATCACCTGGCCGTGGCCGCCATGCTGGCCGCCGTGGCCTTCGCCCTCCAGTTCGTGGAGTTCTC
>JAEEGL013294380.1_pt1 | contig 14037 bp, 10 predicted proteins | sample 9134231 | NCBI WGS metagenome assembly JAEEGL01 (sample SAMN16246548, study PRJNA631951) | gut metagenome | biome: gut microbiome; feature: rumen; material: fiber-attached | host: Bos | place: Iran: Karaj | collected 2018-10
CGAGATACCGAGCCTGGATGCGACAGGGGAAAAGATCTCCAGTGTTTCCTTTGCCTTCCGCTGCTGTGTCTCCGGACTCCAGAACTGGTAGGTCCGCATGTTGTGCAGACGGTCTGCCAGTTTTACCAGAATGACGCGGATGTCTTTTGCCATCGCAAGAAACATCTTACGCAGGTTCTCCGCCTCCAGATCTTCGCGATCGACGTTCCAGTTGATCTGCGTGACCTTCGTGACGCCGTCGACGATGTCCGCGACGCTCTTGCCGAAACGGGAAGATACGTCGTCATACGTCATGACGGTATCCTCGATCACGTCGTGCAGAAGGCCGGCAACGATGCTGTCCTCGTCAAGCTCAAATTCGGCAAGAATCATCGCCACGTTCAGCGGATGGATGATGTAGGGCTCGCCGGACCTGCGCATCTGTCCCTCATGGGCTTCTTTGGCGATCTGATAAGCCGCCTCGATACGGTCGAAATCAGCGGAGGGATTGTACTTTTTGATCTCTTCGATCAGTTCCTTATGCAGTTCTTCCGCGGGCGTAAAGTCCGCAGGCTTCGCGATCAGCATTTCAGGCGCAATGACTTTTTCGACCTTGCCGTCCGGCAATGCCTTTGCTGTCGTTTCGTCAGCCATGAGATCCCTCCTTTCTTCTGTCATACATATAAAAGGGGAAACCTGTCCCCATTATCGTCAGTATAGAATCATATTTTAATCGAATCGGCGCTGCTTGTCAATGCACGCCCCCGCTCAGCGCTGCCTGTTCGTCAGAACCTGCACCAGTCCTCGACGATGATCTGGACCGTCGTGTTTCCGCGAAACTCGTTGACGTCCGGCCAGAAGGCGAGCGCCAGGTCGATCGGGTTTGCGTATCCTGAGCGGGCGCTGGAAAGCGCGCTCTCGCCGAATTCCTTTAAAAGGAATTCGTACAGTTCGGCCCCGTCTTTGAAATCCACGGCTTCGATCGAGCTTCCGCTGCCGTCCGTGACCCTCAGTTTGAGCACGTTCCGGTTCTTCCCGATCAGGCTGATGCCCGTTACCTTAAGATGCGGCAGGGCAAACAGAGGCTTCTCGTTCGCGGTGCCGAAGGGTTCCAGCACCTTCAGTTCTTCTACGAGTTCTTCCGACACGTAGTTCAGCGGCACACGGGCGTCGATCTTTAAGACCGGGGTAAGGTCCTTTTGCGTAAGTGTGCAGGAAGAAACGAGCGCCCTGCGCAGATCGTCGATCCGGTCTTCGCCGACGGACAGCCCGGCTGCCATCGCGTGTCCTCCGAAACGCCCCAGAATGTCCCTGCACGGCTTTAAATGGTCCATCAGGTGGTAAGCTTCGATCGAACGGCCGGACCCCTTAAACATGCCGCTCTCCTCGCCCGGCGTCAGAACGATCACGGGCTTATAGAAGCGTTCCTTCAGCCGTCCGGCAATGATCCCGATGACCGACTCGTCCGTTTCCTTCAGCGGCACGACGTAAAGAGGATCGTCCTTCCAATCCGCTTTTTCGATGACTTCAAGCGCTTCCGCAAAGCCGTCCTCCGTCATCGTTTTCCTCAGTTCGTTTAAAGAGCGCATCTTCTCCGCGATCGGAAGCGCTTCCCCGTACGTCTTCGCGTTCAGAAGGTCCCGCGCAAGGGCTGCTTCGCCCGTGAGCCGCGAGACCGCGTTGAAACTCGGACCGATGACGAATCCGATATGATAGGAACCGATGTTCTCAGACACGAGCCCGCAGACGTCGATCAGCGCCCTGAGTCCCGGTTTTTCGGTCTTCTGAAGCTTCGAAAGCCCTGCCTTCACGATGATCCGGTTCTCGCCCTGAAGCGGTACGACGTCCGCGACGGTCGCGATCGCGGCATATTCCCAGAGCTCTTCTTCCTTTTCCTTTCCGATCCCGAATTTTTGATAAAGCGCCTGGATCAGGCGGAACGCGACGCCTGCGCCGCACAGTTCCTTGAAAGGATACCTGCAGTCCTGCTGCTTCGCGTTAATGACGGCGTCCGCCGGCAGGGCCTCGTACTGGGGCTCGTGATGGTCCGTGACGATCACCTGAAGGCCCAGTTCCTTTGCGTAAGCGATCTCGTCAAGAGCCGCGATGCCGTTGTCGCAGGTCAGGATCATGCAGCAGCCGTGTGCTTTCGCGTCGTCGGCGATCCTTCTGTTCAGCCCGTATCCTTCCCTGCTGCGATTCGGGGACTGAACTTCGTTTTGGATGCCGAGCGCGTCAAGCCCTTCGTGCAGGATCTGTCCCGCGAAGATGCCGTCGTCGTCATAATCGGATGCGATGCACACGCGCCCGCCCTTATCCCTGACTTCCGACAGCAGCTTTACGGCTGAGTCCATGTCCTTAAACAGGTACGGGTCGGCAAGATCCTCCATGCTTCCGTACAGGTACTGCCTTGCTTCTTCAAGCGTCTTCACGTCCCGGTTCCTTAAAAGCCTTGCCGCTAATGCAGAAATGTGGAGCTCTTCGCCCCACATTCTGAAATCTGCTTTTTTGACGGTTTCAATCCATCTTGACCGCATATAAGTCCTCTTTACTGCACGGCAGGTGCCGTGTTGACTTCCTTCCCGTTCACCAGGACCTTATAATTCTGCCCCGCGGCAAAAGACGCGCTCGATGCGTAGACGGCCTGCCAGCCGATCTTTGCTTCGGTCTTCAAAAGCGTCTTTCCGGAAGCGTCCCGGATCTCGACCTGATCTCCTGCCGCGCCGGTGAAGCCCGTCAGCGTAAGATAGGCCTGCTTTGCGTCCGTCGGCTTGTTCACGTGCTGCGCGCTCGTTAAACAGATGAACTCGCCGCCGCTCAATTCGAAGGTGCTTAAGTAGTCGAATGCGCCTTCATCGGTCGAAAGCGGTCCGGTCATCGTCATCTGGCCCCCGCGGAAAGCGATCGACCCGTTGGAATCAATGCCGTCGCCAAGCGGCGCGAACGTGAACTTTCCGCCGGTGATCACGATGGAAGCCCCGTCGAATTCATCGCCGGCATCCGCATTGTGCGAATAGCCGCCGGGCGCGAGCTTATTTGTCTTGTCGTTATAGCCGTTCGCGTTGATGCAGTCGTCCTTCGATGCCGCCGAGAGCACTCCTCCTTCGATCGTGACGGTCGCGCCCTCGATCGCCTCCTCGCAGACGTCCGTATTGATGATGCCGCGCACCATGTAGAAGTCGCTCTCCGTGTGGATCGCGTCATTTCCGGAAATCGGACGGATCGCGCCGCCGAACACATGGATCGCGCCTTTCGCGCTGATCGCGTTCTCGAGTGCGTCGATGACGATGACACCGCCGGTGATGTCGATGTAATAACCGGCCTTCAGTCCCTTCGTGCTCTTCTGGGTCGCGGCGGAATTCGTATTCCCGCTGCCCCAGTTCGCGAAATCAAAGCCCTGCATCGGGACTTTTGCGCCGGAGCCGCCGCCGGATGAGACGTTGACGTTTCCGTCCGATATGCGGATGCTCGTTGAAGCGTCGATCCCGTCTGCTGCCGCCTGCACGTTCAGCGTGCCGCCGCCGATCAGGACAAAGCCCTTTCCGGCCTCTTCCTTCGACGATTTGACGCCGTCTCCTCCCGCATCGACGTTCAGCGTGCCGCCCTTCATCACGAACGAATCATGTCCGACGATGCCGTCGTCCTTCGAATGGATCTCGATCTCGCCCTCCATGATCTTCAAATCGTCCTTTGACGTGACGCCGTCCTTCGCGTTCGCATATACGAGGAGTTTTCCGGTGCCGTTGATCGTCATGTCGGCCTTCGAAAACAGGGCCGCCGTCAGCGCGGTACCGCTGTCGGAGCTGCTCATCGCATCCGTCAGTTTGTTGACGGTCCCGGGCATCAGGCTGATGACCGCCTTGTCCGCCGAGCGCACGTAGATCGGCGCCGACGTCTTCGACGTGATGTCAGCGTTGTTCAGGTACAGCACGACGTCGTCCGTCGCGCTGACGGCGATCAGGATCCTGCCGTCCGTCAGCGTGCCGGTCAGCATGTAGGAGCCCTTTTCGTTGATCAGGACCGTGTTGCCGGTCACGACGACGCCTTTTCCCTTTGCCTCGGTCGCGTTGTCCTTTAAGATGATCTCAATGCAGGAGCCTGCCTCCGGCGCTTTGTAAAAGTCCTTCGTCTTGTCGGCCACTGCCGCAGGATCTGCCTGATAGGGGCTTTTGATCTCCATCGCAGGAGCATCGGGCTCCACTTCGCTCGGCGCGATGCTTGCCGGATCCGTCTCCTTGGAAGGCGTATCGCTTGACGGACGCGTGTTCGTGCAGGACGAAAGGATCAGCGTCAAGGCGGAAAGCCATATGAATAAGCGTTTTTTTAACCTGGTGTTCGTCATTTCATTTCCGTTTCTTACAGTTCCGATTCGGGCAGTCTGCGCAGACCGCAGACGATCGGAAGGTTGCCGTTCCGAATGCGCAGCTCGTCGATCATTTCCTTCTCGCTCTTGTCCTTCTTCAGCGTGAACGAATAGCGCAGCTCGTACATGCTGCCGAGGTTCGTCGTGCGCACGTTGTCGAGCGTGACGTTCTCCATGTAGCGCTCAAAGACGTCATCGAACGCGGTCTGGTAGTCAAGATCCTCCGGGATCGTGACCTTCAGGCTCTTTTCGGCTTCATACTTCCCGCCGAAGCCCGGTTTGGACAGCACGAAGAGCAGAAGACACATGAAGGCAGCGAAGATGACCGTAAAAAGAAGGTAGCCTGTCGCCGCCGCGAGGCCGATGCCCATCGCGATGAAGATGACCGCGATCTCCTTCCCGTTTCCGGGCTGGGAACGGAAGCGGACCAGGGCAAACGAGCCCAGGATCGCGATGCCCGTGCCGAGATTGCCGTTCACGAGCGCGATGATCGCGCATACGGCTGCGGGCAGGACGACAAGGGACGTCATGAACGCCTTCGAATAGCGGCGCTCCGTCTTCATGTAGACGAATGAAAGGGCCAGTCCCAGCAGCGCCGCCACCAGGATGCAGATGCAGACCTTCCAGAGATTTAAATTGGCTCCCGCCAAAATGGACTCAAGCATGATTTCGCTCCTCCATTACTTTTTTCGTATAACATTTACCGTATTTTGAAAAACGGTTCGGATAGATTTTAAGACCGGCCAGAGCGTCCGCAAGCCATAACGGCATCGCGCCCTCGGCCTTCAGTTCCAGCACATAGACCGGCCTGTCCGAATAAGGAATGCCGTCTGTGCCGCTCTTTAAGTCGAGCCCTGTCTCCCTGAACCGGATGTTGCTGTCGATCGTAAGCCGGACAGGCTCCTTTTCGACGGACCGGTAGGCCGTCCGCTCGCAAAGGATCATCATCTTCGGCACGGTCTGATAGAAGTCCGTGAAGTACCGGATCTCCTTCAATATCTGCGACATCTTCGGCGGATCGTATTCTCCGGACAGGAACGCCTGCGCCCTGTCCGCCGGGAATGCTTCCCTTCTCTTGTATACGACGCCCTTGTACTTCTTCTTCAGTTCCAGATAGACGACGTCAGGCACCGGATACCCGTAGGACCTGAGTCTTAACTTTTCCTTGTAGACCGGCCGGTCCAGGGACCGGCGTATGAGGTCAAAGTCCGGCGTGTCGTAATAGATGCTCATCAGGGTCTGCTCGCCGAACGAATCCGGCTCCATGTGTCCCTGAAGAAGCGCCTTAAGACCTTCGCACTGCGTCTGATCGAGGATATACTTTTTTTCTATTCGTTCGAAGATGGTTTCTTTTTTCGACATGATGAACCCTTTACTCGAGTTCGAATGCGCCTGTGTACAGCTGGTAGTACTTGCCCTGCTGCTCGATCAGCTGGTCATGGGTACCGCGCTCGATGATCACGCCGTGCTCGAGCACCATGATGACGTTCGAGTTATGGACGGTCGAGAGCCGGTGCGCGATGACGAAGACCGTTCGGCCCTTCATCAGGCGGTCCATTCCGGCCTGAACGAGCGCTTCCGTACGCGTGTCGATCGAGGACGTCGCTTCGTCCAGGATCATGACGGGCGGGTCTGCGATCGCCGCGCGCGCGATCGAGATCAGCTGGCGCTGCCCCTGGGACAGGTTCGAACCGCTTCCGTCGATCTGCGTATCGTAGCCCTCAGGCAGGCGCTCGATGAAGTCGTGCGCGTTCGCAAGCTTCGCGGCTTCCACGATCTCGTCGTCCGTCGCGTCAAGCCTGCCGAACCGGATGTTCTCGCGGATCGTGCCCGTGAACAGGTTCACGTCCTGCAGGACCATGCCCAGCGACCGGCGCAGGTCGTCCTTTCGGATCTCGCGGACCGGGATCCCGTCATAGGTGATCGTGCCGGACTGGATGTCGTAGAAGCGGTTGATCAGATTCGTGATCGTCGTCTTGCCCGCGCCGGTGGAACCGACGAAAGCGACCTTCTGTCCGGGTTTTGCATAAAGCGTGACGTCGTAAAGGACCTGTTTCTCTGGCACGTAGGAGAAATCGACGTGGTCCATCCTGACGTCGCCTTCCAGTTTCCTGTAGGCTGCGGACCCGTCTTCGCCGATCTTCTTCCATGCCCAGATGCCGGTATGCTCCGCGCACTCTTCAAGGGTCCCGTCTTCGTTTTCCTTCGCGTTGACGAGCGTGACCTTTCCTTCGTCTTCTTCAGGCTCGGTATCCATCAGTTCGAATATGCGCCGCGCGCCGGCCATCGCCATGATGACGGCGCTTGCCTGCTGCGCGATGTTGTTGACGGTCTGCGTGAAGTTCCTGGACAGCGTCAGGAACGAGATGACGGTGCCGAGCGTCATCGCGGCCTTTCCCGCAAGGGACAGGTTCTTGAAGCCGAGCGCTGCCATGGCAGCGCCGAGTACCGCGATCAGCACGTACTGCAGATGGCCCAGGTTGTTCATGACGGGCCCCATGATGCCTGCCCAGCCGTTTGCCCTGCGGGCCGCGTTGTACAGCTCCTCGTTCTGCTTTTCAAACTCTTCGATCGATTCTTCTTCGTGATTGAAGACCTTTACGACGCGCTGGCCGTCGACCATCTCCTCGACGTAGCCGTTCAGCCTGCCGAGCTTTGTCTGATGCTCGACGAAATACCGGCCGGAAAGCTTCGCGATCCGCATCGTGACCTGCGTCATCACGACGATGTAAACAAGCACGAAGAGCGTGAGCCAGACCGACTGCAGAAGCATCGAGACAAAGACCGCGATGATCGAGATCGAGGCGGATACCATGCCCGGGAGCGTCTGCGAGATCAGCTGCCTTAAGGTATCCGTATCATTCGTGTAATGCGACATGATGTCGCCGTATGTGTTCGTGTCAAAGTACGAGATCGGGAAGGTCTGCATCTTCGCGAACATGTCGTTCCGGATGTCGCGCATGATGCCCTGCGTGACCTTGACCATGAGGCGCGCGGTCAGGAAGCTCGAAAGCACCGAGACCGAGAACACGCACACAAGGTAAAGAAGATATCCCAGAAGGCTTGCCCTGTCGACTGCACCCGCCTCCGCCATCGGAACGATGTATCTGTCCACGAGCGTGCCGATCGCCGTCGCGCTGATCGCGGACGATACGGCTGACAAAACGATGCAGACGAAGATGACGCAGAGCCTGGGCTTATAGTTCCGAAGATACCCGAGCACGCGCTTTAAGACGCCGAAGTCCATCTTCGCGCCTGGCAGCATGACGCCGCGTCCGGGCTGCATCGGCCGTCCCTGATTTCTGTTCTGGGAGGGATTCTCTTTATGCGCCAAGACGCTCACCTCCTCCCTGCTGCGACTCGTACACTTCCCGGTAGATCCGGTTCGTCTTCACGAGTCCGTCATGCGTGCCGACCTCATCGATGCGGCCGTTCTCCATGACGATGATCATGTCCGCATTCTGCACGGACGAGATCCGCTGCGCGATGATGATCTTCGTGACGTCCGGGATCTCCTCGCGGAACGCCTTCTGGATCTTGGCGTCCGTCGCGGTGTCGACCGCGGATGTCGAATCGTCGAGGATCAGGATCTTCGGATCCTTTAAGAGCGCTCTCGCGATGCACAGCCGCTGCCGCTGGCCGCCCGAGAAGTTCGTGCCGCCCTGTTCGACGCGCGAGTTGTATTTTTCAGGCAGTTCCTGAATGAACGAATCGATGGAAGCCAGCCTGCAGGCGCGCTCCATCTCTTCATCCGTCGCGTCAGGATTGCCCCAGCGCAGGTTGTCCTTTATCGTGCCGGAGAACAGCGTGTTCTTCTGCAGCACGACAGAGACCGCATCGCGAAGCACCTTCATGTCGTAATCGCGGACATCGGTGCCGCCGACCAGTACTCTTCCTCCCGTCACGTCGTAAAGCCGCGGGATCAGCTGCACCAGCGTGGACTTCGAAGAGCCCGTGCCGCCGATGATGCCGACAGTCGACCCGGACGGGATCCTTAAGTTGACGTCCGAGAGGCACAGGCGCTTCATGTCGCCTGCGTATGAGAAGTCTACGTCGTCAAAGACGATCTCTCCGTTCTTCACTTCCCTGACCGCCTCTTCGGGGTCAGCGATCGTGGATTCCTCCTGAAGGACCTCGTCGATGCGGCGCATCGATTCGCGCGACATCATGATCATGACGAAGACCATCGAGAGGCCCATGCAGCTCATCAGGATCTGCATGCTGTAGCTCAAGACCGAGTTCAGAAGCCCCTTCGTGAACACGTCTCCCATGATGGCCACGGTCACCGGCTCCTTCCCGATGATGAAGCAGGTGCCCAGATACGCGATGATGAGCATGCACGTGTAGGAGATGCCCATGATGAAGGGGCTCGTGAGCGCCATCATCTTCTCCGCGAAATAGGCGTCGGAATAGATGCGTTCGGAAGTCGCGTTGAATTTCTTTTTCTCGTAATCCCCTCGGACGAAAGCCTTCACGACGCGGATGCCGTGGAGGTTCTCCTGAACGTTCGTGTTCAGACGGTCAATGGATCGAAACAGGCGGGTGAAGGCGGGCATGACCTTGCGCGCAAGAAGCAGCGCGATCACGGCCAGGACCGGCACGGCGCCGAGCATGACAAGGCCGATCTTCCAGCTGATGAAGAAAGTCATCGCGACCGAGAACGCGAGCGTCATCGGCGTGCGGACCGCCATGCGGATCGACATGCCGAACGCCATCTGCACGCGCGCGACGTCCGTCGTGAGCCTGGTGATGATCGAAGATGTCGAGAAGCGGTCGATGTTCGTAAACGAGAACTCCTGGACCTTTCTGTACATGTCCGAACGCAGGTTCTTCGAAAAACCGGTCGCGGCCTTTGCGCCGAGAAACGAGCCCAGCGTTCCGAACGCGAGCGAGATGAGCGCGAACAGCACGAGCACGATGCCGGTCTTCACGATGTACGGCATGTCGCCGTTCGCAAATCCGATGTCGATCAGATCCGCCATCTTATAGGGGATCAGCACCTCCATGACGACTTCGCCGATCATGACGAGCATGGTCAGCCAGGCCGGTTTCTTGTATTCGCGGAGGCTTTTTAAGAGTCTTGAAATCATAGTCTTCTGCCTTTCTGCCATAGCCTGTCCGATCCCTTTTCGGAAGCCGGAATGCCGGACCGGCAGAGCGCGTCTTACTTCACGCGCTTCCACATCTCATAGTAGAGGTTTTCGACGTCCTCGCCGAGATACAGGTACATCTCCTGCTTCGCGATCGTCTCCTCGTCCGGGAAGACCGCAGGGTCTTCAAGGACTTCCTCGTCGATGTATTCGAGCGCCGCTTCGTTCGGCGTCGAGTAGGTGATGTAGTCGAAGTTGCGCGCCGCGATGTCGCCGCGCAGCATGTAGTCGATCCACTTGTAGGCGGCATCGACGTTCTTTGAGCCCTTCGTGATGACCCAGCCGTCGTACCAGATGTTCGAGCCTTCTTCCGGCAGGCAGTACGCGAGGTCTTCGTTCTCTTCTGTGCAGTACAGGTACTCGCCGGAGTAGATGACGCCGAGGGCCGTCTCGCCCGCGATCATCTTGTCGCGGACTTCGTCTATGACGTAGGCCTTGACGAGCGGATACTGTTCCTTCAGAAGCTTGCGGCACTCCTCGAGTTCTTCTTCACTTGTCGAGTTCGCCGAATAGCCGAGCCGCTTCTCCGCGATCATGAACGCGTCGCGCACGGAATCCTGCATCAGGATGCTGCCGCTGTACTTCTCGTCCCAGATCGCTTCCCAGCTCGTGATCTCCTCATCCACAAGATTCGTGTTGTAAAGGATGCCGACCGTGCCCCAGCAGTACGGGACCATGTATTTGTTGCCGGGATCGATGAACTCGTCGAGGATCTTCAAGTACACCTCGCCGAGATTTCCGTAGTTCTCAAGGCGGTCGTGGTCGATCTCCTGTAAAAGCCCGTTTCGCTTCATCTTCTCGACCATGTATTCCGACGGGCAGATCACGTCGTAGAGCGACGGATCGGCCTCGATGCGCGGATACATCTCCTCGTTCGTCGAGAACGTGTCGTAGATGACCTTGATGCCGGTCTCCTCCTCGAACTCGCCGATGATGTCCTCGTCAATGTACTCGCCCCAGTTATAGACGCGCAGGACATTTCCGGATTCTTCGCCTTCCCTGGAGAACACCCCGTAATAATTCAGGAAAACGGCTGCCAGCGCGACCGCCAGCACCGCTGCGATGATCTTCTTCAATTCTTACTCCTTATTTTCTCCCGACCGGACTTCGGTCAGGACGAGCAGCACGATCGCCGACAGGAACATGATCGCTGACAGCGCGTTCATCGCCGGATTGATGCCGACGCGGACCTCCGAATAGATCAGCGTCGAGATCGTGTTGATGCCCGGGCCCTTCGTGAAGTGCGTGACGATGAAATCGTCAAGCGACATCGTGAACGCCATCATGAAGCCCGAGATGATCGCCGGCATGAGATCCGGAACGACGACCTTCATGAAGGCCTTGACAGGCTTCGCGCCGAGGTCGATCGCCGCTTCGTAGATCGAGTAGTTCATCTGCCGGAGTCTCGGAAGGACCGACAGGATCACGTACGGGATGTTGAACGAGATATGCGCGAGCAGGACCGAGCCGTAGCCGAACGTGATGCCGAACAGGATGAAGACCAGCATCAAAGAAAGGCCGGTCACGAGGTCCGAGTTCAGAAGCGGCACGTTGTTTAACGCCATGTAGACGTCGCGTTTCTTCCCGCGCATCGCGTGGATGCCGATGCAGGTCACGACGCCGATGAAGGTGGCCGCAAGCGCCGACAGAAGCGCGATCGAGAGCGTGTTCATGACCGCGTCCTTGATCATGTCGGACTCGAAGAGCTCGACGTACCATTCGGTCGAGAAACCGGCCCACTTGCGGCCTTTTCCCGCATTGAACGAGTACACGATCATCGTGACGATCGGCGCGTACAGAAAGATGAAGACCAGGGCCATGTAGAAGTTCCCGAGGGACTTTTTCAGCTTGCTCATAGTACCGTGCCCTCCCCTGTCTTATCGTATTTGTTCAGGATGGCCATCGAGATCAGGATGAACACCATCAGAACGAGCGAAAGGCCGGAGCCTAAGTTCCAGTTCGATGCCGTCGAGAATTCCTGTTCGATGATGTTGCCGATCAGCATGATCTTGCGTCCGCCCAGAAGGTCGGAGACGACGAAGGTCGTCAGCGACGGGACGAACACCATCGTGATGCCGGAAATGATGCCCGGGAACGACAGCGGCAGAATGATCTTCGAGTTGACCTGCCACTCGTTCGCGCCGAGGTCTCTGGCGCCGTCAAGCGTGTTGTCGTCGATCTTGGCCATCGCGTTGTATACCGGCAGGATCATGAACGGCAGGTAATCGTATACCATGCCCAGAAGGATCGCGCCGTAGGTGCCGATGAAGTTGCCCCTGATGCCCATCATGTGCAAGAGCGTATAGACCGCGCCGCCGTCGTCTAAAAGGTTCAGCCACGCGTAGGTCCGAAGAAGCGAGTTCATCCACATCGGAAGGATGAAGATGAAGACGACGAAGCCGCCCTTCTTCACATGCGCCTTTCTTAAGATGAGCGCGAGCGGATAGGCGATCAGAAGACAGACCGCCGTGCAGACCAGCGATAAAAGCAGGGACAGAAGCAGAGGCTTCATATGCTCCCAGCGGAAGATCGCGGTCACGTTTTCAAAGGTGAATGCGCCTGTTCTCGTCGTCAGGCCGTACCAGCCGATCAGGGCAAGCGGAATGACCGTGAAGCCGATCATCCAGACGAGGTACGGCAGCGACAAAAGCTGTCTTTTATTCTTCAACGCCGATGGCCTCCTCGTCCTCTGATTCGGGCTTGTTCATGATCTGGATGTCGAACGGGTCGACGTGGATGCCGACCTTCATGCCGACCGGGAACATGTCGGTCGAATGGACGAGCCATTCGAAGCCGTCCGGGGTCGTGACTTCCATCTCATAATGCACGCCCTTGAAGATCACATGCGTGACGACGCCGTCGATCGTGCCCTTGCCGGGCTCCAGAAGATCCACGTCCTCCGGACGGATCACGACGTCGACGGGCTTATTTGTGCCGAAGCCCTTGTCGACGCAGGCAAAACGCTGCCCGCAGATCTGCACGAGCTCGTCATGGATGAACAGGCCGTCCATGATGTTCGAGTCGCCGATGAAGTCCGCGACGAACGCGTTCTCCGGTTCGTTGTAGATCGATTCCGGCGTGCCCATCTGCTGAATGTATCCCTGGTTCATGACGATGATGTTGTCAGACATCGTCAGGGCTTCCTCCTGGTCATGCGTGACGTAGACGAAGGTGATGCCCAGCTCGTTCTTCAGGCGGATCAGTTCGTACTGCATGTCCTGCCGGAGCTTTAAGTCCAGCGCGCCCAGCGGTTCGTCCAGCAAGAGGACCTTCGGCTCGTTCACGATCGCGCGCGCGATCGCGATCCGCTGCTGCTGACCGCCCGATAAAGAGTCCGGCATACGTTTCTCATACCCGTCGAGGTTGACGAGCTTCAGGGAATATTTGATCTTGTCCTTGATGTAGTCCTGTGTCTTCCCCTTGATCTTCAGACCGAACGCGATGTTTTCCTCGATCGTCATGTTCGGGAACAGCGCGTACTTCTGGAAGACCGTATTGAGTTCTCTTTTGTATGGCGGTAAATGCGTGATGTCCTTCCCCTCGAAAAAGACCTGGCCGGAATCCGGCGTGTCAAAACCCCCGATGATCCTTAAGGTCGTGGTCTTTCCGCAACCCGAGGGTCCCAGTAACGTCACGAATTCATTTTCGTGGATGTCGAGACACAGATCGTCCAGCACCAGCTTTCCGCGGGTGAAGGATTTCGAGATGTGGCTCAAGGTAATGATGGTTTTTTCATTCATTTCTGCGTGTAGTTCCTTTCACACAATACCCCAGTATAGTACTCTCTATTTTCGCTTTTTTTCTTAATAAAGTCAATGCATTTTTATGACAATATTTCACGGTGAAACCTGCATTCCTGCCGTAAGAATGCCGATGGCCTGCGGACGGGAGCGTTTTTCCGCGTTTCGGGCAGCGCGCCCTTGCGATGCGGGGCATTTTGGTCCTGAACGGACATAAAAAGGAGAGCAGGCCGCGGCCTGCTCTCCTTTGATGTTTTCACATGACAGTCTTATTTCCCGAACACCTCGGCGCATTCCGCAAGAAGCTCCGGGATCGGCAGCATCTGCGGACAGACGGATTCGCAGGTCCCGCACTGGATGCACTGGGAGGCGGTGGCCTTGCCGTAGCGTTCCACGTCGAATCTCATGCGGTGGAGCGCTGCATTGAGGTTGTTGTACAGCGTATAATGGTTCCTGCACGCGAAGATGCCGGAAATGCCGACGTTCATCGGGCAGACCTTCGCGCAGTAGTTGCACGAGGTGCACTGGATGATCGGAATGGAACGCATCGCATCAAGCGCCTCCTCGACCGTCTTCTCCTGTTCGGGCGAAAACTTCGTGAAGTTCTCCATCGTCTTTAGGTTGTCTTCCATCTGCTCGATCGTGCTCATGCCGGACAGCACTGTGATGAGACCGTCGAGGTTCGCCGCGAAGCGAAGCGCCCAGGACGCCGGGCTCATGTCGGGCTCCGCCTTCTTGAAGACGTCCACGACAGGCTTCGGCGGATTCGCGAGCATGCCGCCCTTCACGGGCTCCATGATGATGA
>JAEEGL016677636.1_pt1 | contig 14037 bp, 21 predicted proteins | sample 9134231 | NCBI WGS metagenome assembly JAEEGL01 (sample SAMN16246548, study PRJNA631951) | gut metagenome | biome: gut microbiome; feature: rumen; material: fiber-attached | host: Bos | place: Iran: Karaj | collected 2018-10
AAGTTCTATGTCACCTTGGACAATACCCCAGATTTGTTCGAGGCTTTTATTATGGGACGGGAGTTCAATAATCTTTACCTGCATCGGGTTGAGGTCGGGGTTGATGGCATGATTTTCCACGCCACGTCGACCGATTTGGATATTAATGACGATTACCTGCTGATTGTGCCCTTTGTCGGAACTTCCGGCACGATTGCGGTTATCGGTCATGAAGGAAAAGAAGCCTACGAAATTCACTGGGATGGCAAGTGGCTGAATAGTTATGCCGAAACGATCAATGGTGTGTATACAGAGTATGAGCTTCAGGACACCATCAAACGGGAATTTCTGGTGACGGAGCAGAATCCGGCCAAGAAACGTCCGCTCTGTGCAATCGATTAACTTCTTTCCGCCTAGGCCCGCGCTGATCATAGCGCGGGTATTTTTTGACTCTTTTGCGATTTTATGACATAATGCAGCTAAAGCGTCAAGTATGACGAGTACATGAAAAATGAAAGAGGTGATTTTGTTTGAGGAAGTATAATTGTCGTTTCGAATCACTCGGAACGGAGATTTTCTTTGGCGATGGGCTAATCTGCGAGGATATTTCCTTTCGGAAGCCCCATGAACCGGCGCTGATGGATGAAAAGATTGCCTACGCGGCCGAGACGTTGACTTCGATGTTTGACTGGAATGACCTGTTCTATAATCGTGACGTATTGGAGAAACTGGAAAAGCTCGGTATCGGGCGGCATCAGTTCCCGGCAATGCTGGGATGTCTGCTTAGCGGTGATAACTACAAGGATGTGGTTTGTGTTAACGGAATACGTGTTAGTTTGTATGAGATTCAGTTTATCCTTCGGATTTGGAGGGAGGACGATGATGACCATGCGGCGTGTTCTTACCTGGTTATCCCGCTCAAAGACAGTTCTGGGCGCATGGTGTTGCGCGACCTGGTGAAGTATGACGAAAAAGTCGAAATTACTTGGGAGAAAGGTCTGGTAACTGGCGTAACATGAGGAGGTGATTTCTTTGAACAGAAGAGTCGACGAATTACCGGATACTGGCCATGGTGGCATTAACTGGCACGATGGGTAGACTACATGTACGTAGGCGCCCGTATAATTCCGATGTATTTACGGTCGAATGGCGTAACGGTAAAGTCTTACGGATCTGCAAAGACACCTATTTCAACCCCGCGTAATGCGGGGTATTTTTATGGCTTCGCCCTCATGTTTACTTGACTTTTTTGATGTTTTGTGCTATAATGGAGGTATAGTATTGTCGCCAGAAATGACAATGATAGGGGGAGATTTGCGATGGCAGATTTGTCGAATGTTTTCTGGGATTTACTCGTAGGCTTAGAATACTGGTTCAACAATCTGATGCTGTACATCTTGATTGCGATGGGCATCTGGGCGATTATTCTCATCCCGGTGGTGTTCGATCATTTCAACTTCGACACGCGGTATGGCAATTTCGCATCGCGGATGCTGATTATCCTGGGGACAATTGCGCTCATTTGCTCACTGCTGTGTGCGGGCAGAATTAGTATACTTGGCTACCCCTCTATCGAGAGCGTCAAATATACCTTCTTCCATGTACTCATCTATGTGGGCGCCGCAGCTATCCTTTGGCTACTGTTCAACAAGTTTACGCAGTGGCGGTCGAACGACAACATGAAGTATGAAGATGCGCGGTCGCGTTTCCTGATTGCTTTACTGGTCGTGGCGTTTATTGGCGTAGGTTTGACCTACTTCCATATTGGCGTCCTGCCTTTCCCGATTTGAACCGCAATTCTGAGTGCCCAAAAAGCCTCGCCCTGAACGGACGAGGCCTTTTTCTTGCTCGAAATTATTCGTAGCGCAAGGAATCGATTGGGTTCTTATGCGCAGCGCGGCGAGCTGGCAATGTGCCTGCCAGGAAGGCAATGAACATAATGAGCAGCGTCACAGTAATGATGTCTGGAATCGTGTAAATAACTAAGTTAAAGGTTGGGAATGCTTCGAGGAAGCCACCTTCGGCATGGAAAGCGACGTTTACGAGGTTGCCAATAACGACGGATACGATGATACCAAAGACGGAGCCCCAGAAGCCAAGCGAGATAGCTTCAATAGTGAAGCTAGCGAAGACTTTGCCGGAGGACATACCGAGGGCTTTGTCGAGACCGATTTCGCGAGTGCGTTCCTGAACAGCCATGAAGAGCGTATTAATGATGCCAATGGCAGCCGCGATAAGCGCGATGAAGCCAAAGATCTTAAAGACGGTCAAGATGACGTCAAAGAAGGTCTTGATGCTGCCTACAATGTCGTCGATGGTCATGGCAGAAAGGTTGATTTCTTCGAGCTTGTCTTTGATCTCGTCGGCGCTGTATTTCTTGTAGTCGTAATTTACGGCAATAGCAGCAACACGATCTTTGTATTCTGGCGGATAGTACTTAGAATTTTCTTCATAAATGTCGTCAGCAAGTTTGTTATTGAAGTAAGACATACTCATAGAGACGACGCCTGGTGCGATGACGTCAACGACGCGGGCGTCGAAGGTTTTTTCTTCGCCAGTAAATTGGTCTTTGACGACGAGATGGATTTTCTTGTCGACGACGCTTTGATCGTCGTAGCCGAGCGCTTTAACGTAAGTATGCTCAAGGAGTAATTGATATTCGTTGGCCTTCAAATCAAGGGCATGACCATTGATGGTAGCAACATGAATATTTCCTGGAGGAAGCGCTTCCCCACCGATGAGATAGCGTTTGTCGGTCTCATCGCTGGCGACATAAGTGATGCTGAGCGATTTTTGCTCGGTGATACTGTCGGCATCGATGCCGTCGATTTTCTTCAGCTTTTCGATTTGTTCTTGGGTGATTGGCGTCATGCCATCTTGCTTTTTATCTGGGTTGTATTCAAGCGGACCAGAGTTGCCGCCGCCCATCATGCCGGTGAGGCCTTCGAGGGCATCCATGGAGTCTTTGTTTACGATGGCGAGATAGCCTTCACCGCCGTAGCTGTTGACTTGGTCGTCGATAAAGCTGTTCACGCCAGCTTGAATCGCGGATGTCGAGATAATGGCAAACGAGCCAATAAAGATAGCGAGAACGGTGAGGAAGGTGCGCAACTTATTGCGAAGCAAGTTGGAGTTGGCATCTTTGATAATATCGAGAGTTTTCATATTAATCCTCCTCCACGTCGATGCGTTTAATGGTATTGTGTGTACGCATACCGTCGTTGTTGTTGTCGCCGTCGAAGTTCTCGTCGTAGACATCTTGGCTGACGCTTTCGTCGGAGATTTCGCCGTCATGAATGTGGATTTGGCGGTCGCACATGTTCGCAAGGTCTTGGTCGTGGGTCACAATAATGAGGGTAATACCTTTGCGTTTATTCAGGCCAAAGAGCAACTTAATGATGCGGTCGCCAGTGGCGGAATCAAGGTTGCCGGTTGGCTCATCGGCGAAGATGACTTTTGGATCATTAACGATAGCGCGAGCAATACAGACGCGCTGTTTCTGGCCGCCGGAAAGATCGTTAGCTTTGTTTTTGGCTTTGTCGGCGAGGCCAACGACACGGAGTGCGTCGAGGGCGCAGCGGCGACGTTCGCGGAAACCGACACCAGCGATTTTGAGTGGTAAAATCACGTTATTTAAAACAGTATCGTTGGAGTTCATGAAGAAGCTCTGGAAGACGAAGCCGAATTCCTTATTGCGAATAACATTGAGTTTCTTCGCGCGAAGTTGGCTGGTATTTTTGCCTTCTAATTTAATGGTGCCTTCAGTTGGTTTATCGAGGAGCGCTAGAAGGTGCATTAAGGTAGATTTTCCGGAGCCAGATTTACCAATAATGGCGACCGATTCCCCTTCGTAGATATCTAAATCAAGACCTTTCAACGCTTCAAAAGCCGCACTACGCTTGCCGTAGGACTTGTGCAAGTTGCGGGTACTAAGAAGTGGTTTTTTACTCATGCTTTTATTATACTCTATTACGACCTATAATTTATCCATATTCATGAAAGGGGGTGGCCCGTTTGGGCTCAGTAAAAATGAACGCTCTTTCCCAGATGGTTGATCGGTCAAATTCTTCGTCCGACAACGTGCCAAGTATCACGGAATATTCGGATGGTGCGGTAGAATTCCCGGTAATGGCGCTGCAAGAGTACTGCGAGAAACATGACGTTAAGCAGAATGAGGGTGTCTCGTACGGTTTGCAACTTGAAGGTGGCGCAGAAGGTGTCTACGATTACTTCATTACTAAATTCGACGAAAAGAACGTCAGCATGATTCATCGCATTTATTACATCGATAACGGCGGTGCCTCGGATGGTTCGGATGTCCGTGCGGAGATTCCGGCGAACGATATATTGAAGCTTGCGATTTATCGGCGGTTGTTTTCGGGAAATTGCGGGATTTGCGGCCTGATGAGTATCGATCAAGGCGGTAGACTGTGGATGGATGTTCTTGCGGAAAACAATATTGAAGCAATCATCATTATGTGCTTGCAGCCAGGTACTCCTGGTTTGACACTCACGCAGTATGACTTATTCTCTTCTAAGAAACTTGCCGAGTGCCGTATCTCGTTCGATGGCGAGAAGCTGCTCTATGAGCCTATCGCGATTGATTTAGGAACTCTACCATCTTAACTCTAAGCCGTGGCGCTTCGATTGCCACGGCTTTTTAAATGTGGTAAAATATCGGTTATGTTGGGCCGTCGCCAAGTGGTAAGGCAACGGGTTTTGGTCCCGTCATTCGTAGGTTCGAGTCCTACCGGCCCAGCCAGAATAAAAAGAAGACCTTTACGGTCTTATTTTTATTCTGCCATGGGCGCCGGTGAGATTCGAGCCCAGGTTCGCCCAATGCCCGGTTGCGTAGCAACGACGGCGCATTGTTTATGTCCTACCGGCCCAGATTTTCATGAAAAAAGGGCGCCGGAGCGCCCAGGTATTGATGCCTCAGGAAATAGGAAATGGGTTAATTGCCGTAGGTGTAGAGGGGTCCATCATCGTCCGTAGAATGGACATTCCGGATGGAGCCGTCATCGTATTCATCCCATGAAAGGTGCCGATCGTGGTCCTTATTCACGAGATAAACAGTGTGGTGGGTGTAGCCGTCCTTCCGCTGAACTGATTCCCTGCCGCCGGCAGCGATGATTCCACGAGCAGCTTCTTCGACGTTGACCTTGCCAGCATTGTAGTATCTACTCACGTTTTCCACCTCCAAAAAGTACATTGTAGGCATCAACATTTATATTATAACATTGTATTCATTTTCCGTCAATTTGGTTTGCGAGATAGCATAATGAAATTATGAAGACTGAAACAGTCCAGAAACACTAGTCGAACTGGCGTGTTCTATTGACTTTTTAACGCACTTATGCTATAATATACTTGAATTCGGCGTTTGCTAGAGTTTGAATCTTTGAAAGGTGGTATTTTGCATGCATAGCGAATGGTTAAAAGTCGTTCCCTGGATTATCGATGCGGCCCGGATGAAGGCTCAGGGAATCGAGCGTTTCCGGACATCGAAGCAGGGTTGTGTTCGTGTCTGTGCCTACGCGAAATGCGATGAGGCCAAAGCATGGTTTGGCGGTCTGGGTTCGTTCAAGAATGGCGTATCGGATATCGCAGACATTGAGTTTGCGATGCCGATTGTTGCCGGCGGCAGCACTATTGCAGTGTTCGTCGAGGATGGCAAAGAGATTCATGTGAACACCTATGCCGTTACGGCGATGAAGATTGCCGATTGCTCGCGTGCCCAGCATTTGGATCTGCCGGCGCTTTCCGGTCTTTCCTATGATGCGCGCCAGGATAATGATACGGAATGCGGCTACGGCAAGTGGGCCGGCGCGCTCTGTGTCAGAGTCAATAAGCGCAACAACGAAGGTGTATGGTCTGAGTTCTGCGGCATCTATATAAGTGTTTCCGGCGCAGATGAATATGACGACCTGAGAGTTGCCAAGTACGCAACTTACGTAATCAAGGATTTCTTCCGCGCTGAAGGCGACAACTTTATGATCGATATTCCCGACACGTACGCCCCGTGATGTACCACAATATGCGCCCCGTTAAAGCGGGGCGTTTTTTAGTCAACGCGAACTAGTTCGATGTCGCCGAGTGTGACCGAATCTTCGTAGAACTCGAAGGAATAGGCTTTATAGTTTTCTTGGATACCGGTTTTTGGTTCGAATGTGAAGCCCATGAGATTAGAGATATTAGTAATGCTCGAAAAGTCATTATTGCCGACGAATGGGCCAATTTCGAGGGTCATAATATCACCGTCAAACTGGACGTGGCCGGAGCCTACTTCTTGATAAACCTGGCCTGAACGAATCAGGTTGAAGAAACCAAGATTATCGGCAGTCTTTGAAATGACGAGTGTGTAGCGCGGATCGTCGTCTTCGGCGATAGACGCGTAGTGGTAGAGTGAGATTTTTTGGTCGGTATTAATATCGGCGCTGACGATTTTTGGGTCGATGGCGCCTTCGTCTTCGTTGTTGCTCAAGTAGACGCCGTGGTCGTTATTGATTTGAGCTTTGAGCTTAGCGATTTGATCGTTCTTTTCGACCACCTCGATAATACTATAGATGCCGAAACCAACGCCGACGGCCGCCAAGACGAATGCGAGAAAGATGGCGATTTTGAAGCGTTTGACTGCCTTAACTTTATGCTCTTCTTTTTCGGCGGTAGTAATAAATTCGTCTTTAGCCATGACTTATGCCTTTTCCTGGAGTTTTCTGAACTTTGGCGATTTGCTAGCCGCGTTGCTGTAATCTTCTTCGGTTAATTGTTCATTCTTACCGGATTCAATAAAGTTGCGAAGTACGCCGATGAGAATGTATGGGCGAACGAGGACGGAGTGAATGATGCTCCACATGCAGACGCCAATAATGCCAGAGAATGCGAGCATGACGTTGTTGGCTTCGGAGAGGAAGGCGGCATCTTCTTCGCCAGAGCTGGCGATTTTTTCGGCAACGGCTTTAAAGAAGTCTGGGAATGGTAAGCAAAGAAGATAAGTGATTCCAAAGAATATACCGCCAATCACGAGGAACGATAGCGCACTGATGCCGAAGATGCGGCCGAGGTTTTTGAGGAGTGTTTTGCCCTTCTTAAAGAATAAAGCAGCGCCTTGGAGTGTAGCCTTGAATGCGCTGGTATCTTTTTGGAAGAAAACCCAACCAAGACAGCAATCGCAGAGATAGCGCACGATGGTTTGAATGATGCTGGAAATAATGCTACCAATAGTGCCGCCGTTTCTTCCACCGATTGCTTCGCCGAGCGAAGTGATGGCGCGGCCAAGCTGATTAAAGACGCCATTAATGGCTCTAGTGACGGCGTAATATGCGGCGACGGTGAGGAAGCGCTCCTTAACGACTTTCTTGCCTTCGGCGTAAACATCGTCTGGTAATTTCCCTTCCGTGATGCCTTTAGTCATCATGGCGATTTGGCCAGCTTTAAAGATATATGAGACAAAGTGCGAGATGATACCGACGATGATGACGCCGAGGAATGTGGCAACGAATAAGCCGATGAGGCCATAGCCACCAGCCATATCTGCGAGGAAAAATCCTGCAGCGGCAAAAATTACTATTACAATCAGCGACCCGACATCCCAGAGTAATCTTCTCAGCGAGAAAGTCAGAGTCTTTTTATAAATCTCTTTATCGTTCATACGCTCCTTTGATGGTTATACTTATGTTTATTATACCAATTTTGTAGCGACGATGCGATTGTATTGGTGAATATTTTTGCCATCAAAGCTGAGTGGCATGAGCCAGCCGGCGATGCTATTAATATTGACGTCGTGCGAGGTTGTAGCTTTGAGGACTTTGAGCAAATGCGGGTGACGGAAATAGTAACCAGAAACGCGTTCGAGGCGATGTAAATTTGGCATGATGGCCTGCGTCAAATCGGCGACTTCGATGTCTGCGAATTGATGCTTTTTTAAATATTTTTTCATGTCGCCAATATATTGATCCTGGTCCGTAACACGCATAGCAGCGAGTGTGACGGACGAAACGTAACGTTCAAAATCGGTCATTTTCGCGCGCGGCTTAGCTTCGTAGACGTCGAACAAAATGAGTTTTCCGCCCGGTTTTAAAACTTTAGATATTTCGCTAATAGTTCGTTCTTTATCGCTGCCATGACAGACGGTTTCGACGCCAAAAACGAGGTCGTATTTTTCAGGCAAAACGGAAAGATTATTGAAATCGCCTTCGATGAGTGTGACGTTTTGCGGGACTTTGTTTTTCAAGAATTTGCGGTTTGGCAAATCAAGCGCGGTGAATTGAATGTCCGGATGTTTGGCAGCGAGATACTTAGAATTTGCAACTTTGCCGGCGCCGATTTCGAGAATTTTTTGCGTGCGTTTATGGATGAATGTTTCAACAAATTCCGCTTGCTTGAAATAGTTTTCTTTGCGATATTCCCCGTCGTCGGAAAGGCCCATATGGATACAATTGGTGCCCTGCGAATGAATGAGATTATAGAAGAAATCAGATAGCCGGTAGTATTTCGCGATGGCATCCCTATCGGTTTTTTCGGCAAGCAGCGCATCAAGATCATAATATTTTTTGATGATTTCGATGCGGCGCGATAGTTCCATACCACCATTATAGCGTACAGGTTAAAATTATGTTATAATATTTTCAACGTAAAAGGGTGTGATCATTAAAATTCAGGATGTGAAGGAGTGATTTTGATTGTTTGAAGAAGCAACGGGTCCGATGTATGAAAAAGGTATCCAGGAACACTTTGCCAAAATCTTGGCTGGCGAATTCTATCGTAATCTTTTGATGACGATGGCACGTCGGCCATCGACTGGGTTTATTAACGACGGCGGTCCTCGCCATATTAAGAATCGTGATGACAAGACTGGTGTAAGCTATGCATTCTGGTTGCCACGTGGCTTGAAAGGGTGATTTGATGAAAGAGTTAAAGAAAAATGAACTACTCAAAGATGCCCTGTTCGGTCGCCCATTCGATAATAATGTCGACATGCGCGGCGTAATCTACTTTGTAGTAATCGTTGTTTTGCTGGCAGCAATAGTGCTGACGTTGACACTATGTAAACTACTCTAGAGGAGGTGATTCTATGTGGGGAGCGGTCATCGGAGACCTGACTGGTTCAGCTTATGAGTTTGAACAAATCAAAAAAGTTTCGCCTGTGAATGTGGCGGAACTCATCACAAAAGACAGTTTCTTTACGGACGATACGATTCTGACAATTGCTATTTATGATGCGATTCTGAATGGCGGTTGCGACTATGAGGCCGCACTGAAGCGCTATGGTCATGAGTGGCAGTTCCGGATGCCGCCAAATCCGCGCGGTACTAGTCCGCACCCGGTGTTTGGTTCTGGCTTTATGGACTACCTGAACGGCGTAAGCGAAGGCAAAAGCATCGGCAACGGTGCGATGATGCGGATTTCGGGCGTGGGCAAAATGTTCAATAAGCTCGAAGACGTGATGGTGAACGCGCGGCTGGCAACAATTCCGTCGCACAATTCGGAGTCGGCGATTAAGAACGCGCAGATTGTAGCGCAGGTGATTTTCTTTGCCCGGATGGGTGAACGGAAGCAGTGGATTCGCGATCGATTGGGCTTCGGTACGACCTATTTTAAGCCGTTCGAGAAGTTCAATAAGACCTGCGATGAGACAATCAATAATTGCATGTTTGCGCTGTTTGAGAGCGACAATTTCGAAGAAGCGATACGGAAAGTGCTGAGCTATGGCGGCGACACGGACACGAACTGTGCGATTGTGGGCGCGATGGCGGAGGCGCTGTATGGTGTACCGGAATTCTTCGTGCGGCAGGCGCGCAATAAACTGCCGAGGTCCTTCGTGGAAATCCTGGATAAAGCGTACGAATATTGACGCATAAAACGAATTAGGGCCGCCCTTGCGGGCGGCCCTGTTTTTATGGTTTCGATTATTTGATTACGGCATAGTAGTCTGCCGACTTCATGATTTCGCCGTTATCGCTGTAGGCAATTTGAAGGTTAATGATGTCGCCTTCATAATACGTTTCGTAGACATAGTCGGTCTTGTGATCGACGTAGTAGAAACGGTCGTTTTGCCCGGGGCCAAGCGGCTCCATAGCGGGACTGACGTCTTCGCTCGCGGTGACCTCGGCCTGAGTAGCGGAGCTATAGCTACGAACGAATCTGACCGTGACAATGACGAGGGCGCAGACCGCAAACAAGACGGCGATGAGACGGAAGGCAATCTTGCCCAATTCTGGAAAAGTAAACTTTTCCATAAAAGACCCCCCTTCTTTTATTTAGGCGAAGAATCCGCCGAGATAGTATATCAGCAGGTGAATAAATGTCGAAAAGACGGCGGCCGTAAAGTGGACTTCGTAGTCTTCCCCGTTATGAGCGAAGGCGCTAGTGACCGATATGGCTAAAAGGCCAAAGGTGACATACTGCGGCCAGCCCATCTCGACGAAGAATCCGCCTTTACTCAGTATAAAGATTTCGATAGCTCCACCGATAACACTACCCATGAAGCTGCGAGTGGAATAATCTCCGGACTTAGCCATGGCGATACCGATTGCGATGAGATTGAGAGCGAGCAGAACGAACTGAGGCCATCCCCAATTGGCAACGTTAATCATAATAATCTCTCCTTTTTGTAAAAGTGCGGTTCCAGTATCAGTCTTGGTTGTAGTGATGTAATGTTGATAGATCCATTGCTACGAATTTGTGGTCGCCAAGTTGATCGCATTTGAGCTGTTCACCGTTGGCGTCACGTGCCGGAATATAGGCAATATTTGGCCAAGTCTGGCAGGCAATGTAGACCTTGTCAGTTTGCGTGTCAACAACATAGCACCAGCCGTCCTCCTCTTCACCAAAAATGGAGGTGATTTCGGGATCAATGACGACCTCTGCTTTTTCGCTGACATCGGGCTGATTATACTCGATGATAGCGTCATAGAACATGTGACCGAGCGCTTCTGAGAACATGCCCAGGCCGAAGAATATGACCATAAAGAAGGTCAGAATAATCTTGTCGTACCGGGTCATTTCCATGAAAAGGACCTTGAAGCGCTCCTTGGTGTTTTTGCAATCTTCCCTGTTCATTTAGAGAACCCCCTATCTATTTGCAAACTGATATGGAATGTGAAATAGCAGCGACGGTCAGAAAACCGTGCCATAAGTCCATTATAGCATAAACGCTTTATTTTGTCAATAGCTGTAAGGGGTTATCGGCGTTCGATGAGGACAGTTTGCTGGTCTTTGTCGAAGTAATACTTGAAGTCGTATTCTTGATTGGTGCTTTCGTCGGTAATCGTGAAGTAGAATTCATGGCCTTTGCAACCAGTAAGTCTAATACTGTAGCCATCTTCATCGTATCGGATGATCTTGGCCTCACCGCTGCAGCCACTGCCGGACCAGGTGGTGACTTCTGGCCGGCCTTCTAGCTCGATGCCTTCGAGGAAAGTGGTGTTGTAGACTTCAAATTCGCCCTGGTTGGCGAGTGGAATATAAACACACATCGAGATGATAGTGAGCGCGGCGCAGATGATGCGCGGGGCTTTATCTTTAAAGATGGTGAAGATGAGGAGAATGATGGCAACAAAACAGTAAATGACCGTGATGAGATGATTCGGGAAACTGTCGCTAAAGCCGTGAATGTAGGCAATGGCCATGAACGCGAGCAGGATGGTCATGACAGACAGGATGATCCCTGAATACCATTTGTCGTGCTTAATGAACCAGCCAATGAAGGCGCCTGGGAAAGTAAACAAGGTGGCGATAAACCAGTAGCCGTAGTAGCCAAAGAGGCCCCAGTGCATACTATTGAATGGAACTTGGATAAGGTAAACGAGTGGCTGTGAGATTAGGAAGAAAACAAAGGTTTTGAGTGCAGCTTCGAGCGGTTTCTTGCAGTTAACGATAACGAAAATAGCCGGCAAGACCCACCATTCTGCCGTGACGGCGATATCGTGGAAGGAGTTGCCGTCTGGGACGAACATGGCCATAAGGGCCGTCCAAATACCCATGATGATGGCGAATACGATGGTATTACGCCAGGACATTTCTAGCCCGCCAAAAATTTTGCGGAGTGTTTTAATAAACTTATTTTCTGATTTCTGCGCTTTTTTCTCAGTCATACCTATATTATCGCACAGTTTTTGTGGCATGAAAAAGCCACCCGGAGGTGGCTGGTTAGGCGAAGAATCCGCCTTCGACCAAAATAAAGAGGTCGATAACAATGGAGGAAATCATTTCAAGCGGGCAGGTCTGGTAGGTTTGACCGTTATGGATGGCCGATTCTACGATTTCGATAACCAAAAGTGTTATTTTGACGATTTGTGGAAGCCGGATTTTTTCATAAAAGTTTCCAAACACCAGAAGAAAACTGTAGGCCAAAGAGGCGACCACGGTAATCATGACGTTTACAGTGCCAGTGGTTGGGCCGCTGATGATGGATGCAATGAGGGACATAAACATAAGGACGAGCATTGCCATCTGTGATAATCGCCAATTTTCAACGTGAACAAGCTTTTTGAGGTCGGACATGGACGAAATCCTCCTATTTTGAAATGTGCTCTCTGACGCACTGATACGCGAGCTATATATCTTCATTATAGCATAAACGCGTTAATTTGTCAATGACCATGAAAAAGCCACCCCGGAGGGTGGCGAAGAGTATTTGGTCGGGGCTTTTAAAGCGCGGGTGTCATATTTGATGTGATGGCACGAATTACTTGGATGATAGTAGGTATAGTAATAAGGGCTCCTACGAAAAGTGCGATGAACGCTCCGAGCAGTCCTCTATCGAGGAGAAAATGGAAAAACCTAATTATGAAAGGTTCAAGATTTTCTCTATCCTTAAGCACTGATAGCTCCCCCCTTCTCAATTATTTCCGAACTGGCCACTAACTCTTAAGGTGCATTACTATGTATATTATAGCATAAGCGCATAAAATTGTCAATAATGACCACAGAAAAAGCCACCCCGGAGGGTGGCGAAGAGATAGTCTAGTCAGCGGTGGTTGGCAAGTTCGTCGAGTGTCATGGGCGTTCCGTCCGGGTTTTGTACGATGGCTAAGCCAAAGTGATAACCGCCATCGTGCACCAAGTAAATGCAGCCGGTTTTATGGTCTATGTAATAATTCCAGCAACTGCCTTTAGGGCCACGTGCAATTTTTTCCATATTCGGAAATGATCCACTATGTTTTCTGTCCCTATCCGCTAAAACCGGGCTTTTATACTCTGAGTTTTCGACGGCCTTAATGGCGTAAAAGAAAACGGCTACGAAAGCGATGGCGATCAAAATTACGAAAAGTTCCTGCATCGAAATACCCCTTTCTTGAGTGGCTGACTTCGACTGTAAAAATTACGGTTCGCCTCTTCAAACGATACCATAGTAAATTATAGCATAAACGCGTTAAAAAGTCAAGAGACCATGAAAAAGCCACCCCGGAGGGTGGCAGTGGAGAGAGGTTGTCTAGTCAGCGAGTGTTAATGAGTTGTTCAAGTGTCATAGGTGTTCCGTCACTTTTCAGTACGGGAGATATACCGAATTGATAGGTAGTCTCTTTCACTAGATATATGCTGTTGGTTGTATGATCTACGTAATAAGTCCAATCAACATCGTCTGGGTTGTTGGATATTTTTTCCATTTTAGGGGTTAATCCGTTATATTCTTCATGCGTGCTGGCTAAGGAGTGGCTTGCAAGCGTCGCCTGATCGCCGATCCATGAAGCTCCATATATTACTCCGAGCAAGATGCCAACGATGAGTATAACGATTGCTGTCCCCTTTAAGAGACCTTTTATTACATCCATTGAAATGCCTCCTTATTAGCGGCTGACTCAAGTTGTAAAGAAACGGTTCGCCTCTCCAAACGATACCATTGTTCATTATAGCATAAACACGTTGATTTGTCAATACTCTACCACTGTTAGCGACCCTGATTATCTTGCTGCTTTTGCCGGCGCTGCTCGCGACGATGGACCGTATTATTATTCGTAAACCCAAAACGAAATTGCTCTGCTATACTAGAGTTATGGATGATGACGAGAAAGAAGTTTTAGAAACTCTAGAGTCGAGTCAAGACGAGTCGGATTC
>JAEEGL011182949.1_pt1 | contig 14036 bp, 14 predicted proteins | sample 9134231 | NCBI WGS metagenome assembly JAEEGL01 (sample SAMN16246548, study PRJNA631951) | gut metagenome | biome: gut microbiome; feature: rumen; material: fiber-attached | host: Bos | place: Iran: Karaj | collected 2018-10
AAAACAAGTAGTTTCTTATAATCTTATGTATGATTTAGATTGGAATGATGATTATTCAAATTCGATTAAATATATTGAATAAAAAACACTAACATTTAGTTAGTGTTTTATTTTTCTAATGGCAGGGGTAGTAGGAATCGAACCCACACAAACGGTTTTGGAGACCGCTATTCTACCGTTAAACCATACCCCTAAGTACCACATAACTATAATATATTTTTGACTTTTTGTCAAGATTTGTGTGCTTTTATTGAATTATGAATTAATACATGTTAATCTATATTTAGAAGGGATGGTACTATGAAAAAGAAATTATTGATTGTTTTAATAGCTGTTGTTTTGTTATTTGTTAGTGGATGTAAAAAAGATGCTGATGAAAAAATAACAATTGCATTTAATAGTGATGGTGGAACTTCAGTAAGTGAAATTGAGATTATTAAAGGAGAATCCTTCAAACTTCCAACTACTACAAGAGAAGGATATGAATTTATTGGGTGGTATAGTGGCGAAGTTAAATATACAGATGAAAACACAAATACTATTACTAAAAACACTATATTAACTGCTAAGTGGGAAGAAGAAGGATTAACTGTTATATTTGATTCTAGAGGCGGTAACACTATTGAACCTATGAAGTTTAAATGTACTGACGGTGCTGCTACATTGCTTAACTTACCTATTCCAGTTAAAGCAAATACTGAGTTCGTAACATGGGAAGATAAATTTGGAACATCTATTTTAAATGAAGCATTAATTACTTGTGAAGGTGATCTTACATTGTATGCTGTATGGCATTAAAAAAGAAACTATTAAGTTTCTTTTTTTATAGCTTATTAATTCTTTCTTTAATTCTGTCTATTCCAAGAAGTTTCATTATTTCATAAAGATCTGGTGTATTTGACTTAGATGTAACAGCAACTCTAATAACTGTACTAATATCAGCAACATTTCCTTTATATTTTTCTGGATTTTGCTTATATTCCTTTATATTAGATGCATATCCTAACTCGTCACACATTTCTTTTACTTTATTAAACCATGTTTCTTTATCATCATTTTCATTATAGTATTTATCAAAATATGTATTTAGAATATTTTTAATTTCTTTAATGTCAGTAATATTCTTCCATTCATATTCTTTTTCTCTGCTTTCAAATTTGTCATCATACATATACCAAATTAGGTCTTCAATCATACTGTAATAAATAATATCTTTTCTTGGCTTTTCTTGTTCTCTTTCAATATTTAAAATCTTTGTATAATAATCTTTATCTTTTTCAATTAATTCTTTTAATGATTCATTAAAGTCTTTAGCCCAAGTATATGTTTCTTCACATAAATCTGTTGCTTTCTTTTTAGATATTATTTCTTTAGAAATACTATTTAATTTTTCTAAATCATATAAAGCACCACTATTTGACATCTTTAATGGACTAAATTCGAAATCGATAAATTTTTTGTCAGGATTAGCTGTATGCCATTCTTCGTAATTTGAATTAATTATTGTCATTAATGATTCAATAACTGCTTCTTTTGGATATCCAAGATTACTATAATATGACATTGTTGCTTCTGGATCTTTTCTTTTACTAATTTTTCTAATACTATTTCCTTCTTTTTTAATTAAAGATGGAGTATGTATATACTTTGGTAATTCAAATCCAAATGCTTCGAATAACTCTACATGCTTTGGAGCACTACTTAACCACTCTTCACCTCTTACTACAGGATTTGTGTGCATTAGGTGATCATCAACAAGGTGCGCAAAGTGATATGTTGGAAGTAAGTCATCTCTTTTCATGATTACAAAGTCTTCATCATTTTCAGATAACTCTAAATCTCCTCTTGCTTCATCATGGAATTTAATTTTATTTTCAAAATCTCCATTAGATCTAAATCTAATTACGTATTCTTCACCATCTTGTACTTTTTTACACATCTCATCTACGCTTAGATTTCTACATTTAGCATATTTTCCATAATATCCAGTTCTTTGCTTTTTATGTTCTTGCATCTCTCTTAATTCATCTAATTCTTCCTTTTTACAAAAACATGGGTATGCTCTACCTATTTCAATTAGATGTTTAATAAATGCATGGTATATTTCTTTTCTTTCACTTTGAAAATATGGACCATAATCTCCAACTATTATACCATCATATTCATATTCGTCTGGATTTACTCCATAATAATTCATAGCATCAAAAATTAATTTAACAGCGTCTTTCATTTCTCTTTTTTGGTCAGTATCCTCTATTCTAAGCATGAATACACCATTATTATTTTTTGCTATTGTATAATCTATTAAAGAACTATAAATACCACCAATGTGAACAAATCCAGTTGGAGAAGGAGCAAATCTTGTAACAGTTTTCTCTTTTCTTTCTGGGAATTCTTTTTCATAATCCTCTATAGTTTTTGTAATGTTTGGAAATATTAAATTAGCTAAATCTTTATTAGTCATATAACACCTCTTTTTGAATATTTTGATTATATAATATTTGGCAAAATAAAACAAGAGTTTTAACTCTTGCTTTATAAATAACTATTTTACTTTAAGTATAACCATTACAAATAGCACGCTTAAAACAACGATCATAGATATTAAACAGTAATCAGTAAATCTAATTCTTTTTTTCTTCTTAACGATAGTTTCTTCTTCTTCTATTTCAGTAGTTTCAAGAATTGGTTCCATTTTAATAGTATTAAAAAGTTCCTCTTCTTTCTTCATTTGTTCATCTATATCTATAATAGCAGTTGTTTGAAACATTGTATCTTCATTCATTGTCTTACACTTCCTTGTATCATTCTTATATACATCATATCAAAATTATAATAAAAATACAAGTTTTTTGTTTCTGGGTACTTAAAAACCTAGGTGAAACCTAGGTTAAATTCAAATGGCGGAGACAGAGAGATTTGAACTCTCGCGCCAGTTTCCCGACCTACACCCTTAGCAGGGGCGCCTCTTCAGCCTCTTGAGTATGTCTCCAAACGCATATATAAATAATACATTAAAACTACTAATAAGTCAAGATTTTATCTATAATTTCCACTTTTAAAGACATCAATAATTTGATAAAATATAAGGGTACGTTAAGGAGATTTAAGATGAATGAAGAAATAATAAAAGAGATAGCTAGTACTTTAAATGTTAAGAGTACTCAAATAGAAGCAGTTCTAAAACTACTAGAAGATGGAAATACTATTCCATTTATTGCTAGATATAGAAAAGAAGCAACCGGAGCACTTGATGAAGAACAAATAAGAAAGATTAATGAATATTATGAGTATGAAGTTAACCTACTTAAAAGAAAAGAAGATGTCATTAGATTAATTGATGAAAAAGGATTACTAACTGATGAAATTAAAAATAATGTAATGAACGCTAAAAAGCTAGTTGAAGTTGAAGATATATATGCTCCATTTAAGGAAAAGAAAAAAACCAAAGCAACTGAAGCAATTAAGAATGGACTTGAAGGACTTGCTAAGATAATAATGAGTGAGCCTGATACATTTAATGATTCAATTATTAACAAATTCTTAAATGAAAATGTAAAAACTAAGGAAGATGCCATTGTTGGAGCAAAATATATTATAGCTGAATGGACAAGTGATAATGCATACTTTAGAAAATGGATTAGAAGTTATTTCTATAAAAATGGTATAGTTACTACAAAGATCAAAAAGAATGCTGAAGATGAAAATAAAGTATATGAAATGTATTATGACTTTAGTGAGTCTGTTAAATATATTAAACCACATAGAGTTCTAGCTATTAATAGAGCTGAAGATGAAAAAGTAATAACAGTATCAATTGAAGTTAATACAGATGAAATAATAGATTATTTAAAAAGCAAATTAATAAAAAAACAAAGTCCAGTAAACGATTATATAATTGATGCTATTAAAGATAGTTATAAAAGACTTATTGGGCCTTCTATTGAAAGAGAAATTAGAAGTGATTTAACTGAGAAAAGCGAAGACGCTTCAATTGAAGTATTTAAAGAAAATTTAGAAAACTTGCTTTTAATACCACCAATGAAAGATAAAACTGTTCTTGGATTTGACCCTGCTTTTAGAACAGGATGTAAGCTTGCAATAGTTGACCCTACTTCAAAGGTATTAAATATTTCAGTTATTTATCCACATGAACCAAAGAATGAATGGGAAAAATCAAAAGAAACTCTTAAAGATTTAATTAATAAATACCATGTAGATATAATATCACTTGGTAATGGAACAGCATCAAGAGAAAGTGAAAAACTAGTAAGTGAAACTATTAAAGACGTTAGTAATTGTAAATATGCAATTGTATCTGAAGCAGGAGCAAGTGTATATAGTGCTTCTCCTCTTGCAATAGAAGAGTTCCCTACTCTTCATGTTGAACAAAGAAGCGCAGTATCAATAGCAAGACGTTTACAAGATCCACTAAATGAACTAGTTAAAATTGATCCAAAAAGCATTGGTGTTGGCCAATATCAGCACGATGTTTCTCAAAAGAAACTATCAGATAGTTTAGACTTCACAGTTGAAAAATGTGTTAATAATGTTGGAGTTAATATAAATACAGCGTCCCCATCTATTCTTAAATACATATCAGGACTTACAAAGAGTTCTATTAGTAAAATAATTGAATATAGAGAAAAGAATGGGAAAATTAAATCTAGAGAAGAACTAAAAAAGAAAAAATTACTTTCAGATAAAGTATATGAACAATCAATTGGGTTTATGAGAATAATTGATGGAGATAATCCTTTAGATAAAACAAATATTCACACAGAAAGTTATGATAAAACATTAAAACTACTTAAACATATAAATATGAGCACAGAAGATCTTGGAACAAAAGAATTATCAAGCAAATTGGATACTTTGGATTTAAGTGCTGTTTCTAAAGAATTAGATATAGATTTATATACTTTAAATGATATAATTGATTCCTTGAAAAGACCAAATAGAGACTTTAGAGATGATTATCAAATGCCAATACTAAAAAGTGATATTTTAACTCTTGATAATTTAACTCTTGGTATGAAGCTTGAAGGTACAGTTAGAAATGTAGTAGACTTTGGAGCATTTATTGATATAGGGCTTCATAATGATGGTCTTGTTCATATTTCTAAAATAACAAACAAATATATTAAACATCCAAGTGAAGTATTAAGTGTTGGTGATATTGTTACTTGCTATGTTATAGATATAAATAAAGAAAAAGAGAAAGTTTCCCTTTCTCTAATAGATCCAAATAACTAAAAAAAAGTTAGATATAACCAATCTAACTTTTTTTATATAATTAATTTTTTATAACACTGATAATGATTATAAAAACTTAATTATACATTAATAATCATTCCTGCAAAAATGATTATCAATTTTGATGTGTAAAATTAATCTTACAAATAAATAATAGCATAATAATTATTGTTTGTAAATATTTTTATTTTCACTTAACACAAATAAAAAATCTGAAATAATCAGATTTTTATTATTCAGTTACAACTTTCATTGCTTTTTTCATAAGTAAATCATATTTGAATAAGTCTTTATTTCCGATTTCTTTTTCGAAATCTTCTTTCTTCATTCCATATTGTTTAGCACTCTCTTCAAGTCCATCTTCTACTTCTTTATCGCTAACTTCTAATTTTTCTTTTTCAACAACAGCATCCATTACTAGTCTATAACCTATTCTCTTGTTTGCTTCTGGTTCTAAAGTCTTTTTAAAGTCATCGATATTTGAATTAGTGAACTTTAAGTAATTATCTAAACTCATTCCTTGATATTGTAATCTTTCAGAGAATTCTCTTACTAATCTACTTACTTCATCATTAGTCATTTCAACTGGAATTTCAAATTTAGATCCTTCAACTACTTTATCTAAACATTTAAATAAGTAATCGTCTTCATTTTGTTTTTCTTTTTCAGCTTCGATATTCTTCTTAATATAATTTTTTAAATCATCTAAAGAAGCAACTCCACCTACATTTAAGTCTTCAAAGAATTCTTTATCAAATTCTGGGAATACTCTTTCTTTTACTTCTTTTACTTCAACTTTGAATACAACTGGTTGTCCTTTTAATTCTTCTGAGTGATAGTTTTCTGGGAATGTAACATTAATATCCTTTTTATCACCTTTCTTAAGTCCAACTAATGCTTCTTCAAATCCAGGAATAAATGTGTGAGAACCTATTTCTAAACTATAGTTTTCTCCTTTTCCACCTTTGAATGCTACTCCGTCTTTGAATCCTTCAAAGTCAATAACAGCAACCATTCCTTCTTTGATTTTAGCTTTGTCATCTAAATTCCTAACTTCTGCAAATTGTTCTTTTAAATGACCTAATTCATGTTCTATTTCATCGTCTGTAACAGTAACTTTTTCTTTTTTAATTCCAAGTGCTTTATATTTACCAAGCTTAACTTCTGGAGCTGAAACTAAAGTAAACTCAACTTCAACTAGTTTGTCATTAATATCTAAGATATCAATACTTGGAGTTGCAGCTGGTGTAATAGTTTTTGGATCTGAAAGTAGTTTAGTATATAGCTTATCTACTGCTACATCCATAGCATCCATAAATAATGTTTCAACACCAGTCTTTTTTACATAAATGTCATAAGGAACTTGTCCTTTTCTAAACCCATCAATTTTAATATCTTTTTTCTTTTTGTCGTATGCTTCTTTTAAGCATTCTTTCCATTCTTTTCCTTCTAATTTTAAAGTGTAACTTTGTTTCATTTAAACCTCCTATAAATTACCCAATTGCTACTATCTTAACTGAGTAAACGCCGTCTGGAGATGATACTTCTACAGTGTCTCCAACTTTTTTACCCATAATAGCTGCAGCTATAGGACTTTCATTAGAAATTTTATTATTAAATGGATCAGCTTCTTGAGAACCAACTATTTTATAACTTTCAGTATCATCATCATCTTCATACTTAAGTTCTACTTGGCATCCAATACCAACCTTTCCATCAGTTTTGTTTTCATCTATTACAGTAGCATGTTCTAAAGCATATTCAACTTCTAAGATTCTCTTTTCTAAATTAGCTTGATCTTCTCTTGCTTGTTCATATTCAGAATTTTCAGATAAATCACCTAGAGCTCTTGCTTCCTTTAATGTTTGAGTAACCTCTTGTCTTTTAGTTGTCTTTAAATACTGTAATTCATTTTCTAATTCTAGATAACCTTCGCTAGTTAAAAATATTTCTTTCTTTTTCACGACGACATGTCACCTCTTTCTTGTTACCAAAAAATGATACTATAAATTGGCTATTTTGTCAAGATATTTTAACCCTTATAATATCTCCCTTATTTACCTCAAATGGTATATTAATTTTTAGTTCTTCTTGTGGGTGTGAAGCAGACTCAACAGAGTTTCCTTCACTATCAATAATGTGCTCAACTTTAAATGATTGAACACTTGTATTTGGCCCAAATACTTCTATTTCATCACCAACACTAAACCTATTTCTTTGTTCAATAGTTGCTTCTTGTTTTTCATTATTATAATCAAGTACTACTGCTAAGAAATCTTGGTTAGATAATTCTTGTCTACCATTATAATATTGCCCTTCTACACCCGGAACTCCATTATAAAACTGGCTTATATTTTCTCTATTTGATACTCTATTTAATACCTTCTTATAGTAAATTATATCTTTATTATTAAGAGTACCATTTATCTTTTTATCCATAATAGTTCTATACGCGTTCGCTACAGTAGCAATATAGTATAAACTCTTCATTCTTCCTTCAACTTTATATGATTCAACTCCAAGATCCATTAAATCAGATATATAATCAATCATATTTAAGTCTTTTGATGAGAATGCATAATCATATCCTGTATCATTATCAAATGTAAATCTACATACTTGTGAGCATCCTCCTCTATTAGAGTCTCTTAGTGTTACATAATTACTCATAACACATCTTCCACTATAACTTGTGCACATTGCCCCATGTATAAACACTTCTACTTCAGTATCAATGTTTTCTTTAATAAATTTAATATCTTCTCTTGATGTTTCTCTTGCAAGAACTACTCTATAAGCGCCAAGGCTCTTATAAAACTTAATACTTTCTAAGTTTGTAATTGACTTTTGAGTTGATATAAAGAATTTAGTATTAAGTTTAAGACGTTTTAAAGCCTCTAATACTGCAAAATCACTTACTATAAGTGCATCTACATTAATACTATCAAGCTCTTTTAAATAATCATCAAGTCCACTAAGATCTTCATTATGAAATATCATATTAACAGTAACGTATACTTTTTTACCTCTATCATGAGCATATTTAACTGCCTCTTTAATATCACTTAATGAAAAGTTATTAGCATTGGCTCTTAGACTATAATCATACCCGCCGATATATACAGCATCAGCGCCATAATCAATTCCTATTTTAAGTCTTGGTAAATCTCCTGCTGGTAGTAATAATTCATATTTCATTTTAGATCACCTACCTTATATTTAATAGGATGCTCTAAGAAATAATAATCACTATCTATCAAATCACATAATTTATTATTGTCTAGATTCTCAAGTATCATATTAGTAGACACTTCATTTATATCAGTTAAATCAATTATAAGATTTAAATCTTTTAAATCATCTAAATACTTTGAAGCACAGAATATTTTATTGTATCTTACTATACTTCCATCGCTCTCTTCTTTTATTTCAAGTACTTTTTTACTAACTTGTTCTTTTAAAAGATAAGAATTTTTATTATCTTTAATATTAAAATTCTTATTAAAATTACTTACTAAATTACGTCTTGAATACATTAGTGTGTTTTTAGAAGTATAAAAGTAATAAATATTAGATTTTGTTTTCTCTTTTAATTCTTTTATTTCACTAATTGTTAAATCATTATTAATAACAACACTTTTAATACCCAAATCATATAAGTAATTTACTGCTACAAAGTTTGATAATATATGATTTTCATATAAAACCAATCTATCCTTATCAATAATATTAACAAGTCCAATATCCTCTACAATGAACTTAATATTTTTATTAAACTTTGGATAGATTTTTTCAAAATCATAAATACTCATATGTAAGAATTTATTCATAATTACAAATACTTTATATTTTTTAGATAATTCATTTATTTCATCTAATGTGTAATAAACATCATAACCAATTGAATAATCTTTTAATGGTAATAAGAATGTATCTGTATATTTTTCATAAATACTCAAATCTTTTTCATTTGGTAATAATATCATTTTTACCTCCTTTTTATCATAAAAAATCTATTGATTAAAAACCAATAAATTTTTCACATAAATAAAATACCATATTTTCCTTATTTTCTCAACTAAAAAGAATCAAATATTATTTCGATTCTTTACAATTCCAAGTCTATCTCCAACATCAATATATGTAACATCATAATTACTATTATTAAGAAAATCTATAAACTTTTCTATCTTTCTTACCATTTGTCTTAGGTTTCTACTTTTAATACTTCTACTATTTCCAACATAGCCATGAAAACTTAAGTTATCAATAATGATTATTCCATTTTCATTTAAGTTTTCTTTAAACTTATTAAAGAATTTCATATTTTGACTCTTGGCAGCATCAATAATAACTAAATCATATTTATCAGTAATATTAACATTTAGTGCATCATCACAAATAAGATTAATATAATCAATCCCACTTTTTTTAACATTACTAAGAGCTATATCAAATCTTTCTTTATCTCTTTCAATACTAGTTACTTTATTTACGTTTTGATTAGAAGCAAAACATATTGTTGAATATGCAATAGCTGTTCCAATTTCAAGTATACTTTTAATATTGTTTTCATTAATTATTGAATTAATTGTTTCAATTGATTCAACGCTCATAATAGGAACATTATTATGAACTCCATATTCTCTTATTTCTTCTATTAATCCTCGTACTCTATCCATAATCCTTCACTCTTAAGTCTAGATACAGTTGATGTATGTTCATAGTCAGTTTTACTAAAATATGTTTTTCCATTTTTATCTGCTACAAAGTAGTAATATGGACTATTTTCTGTTGGCTCTATAGCAGCAACAATAGACTCAAGCCCTGGATTACATATAGGACCTACTGGAAGTTTTCCAGCCATACATGAACTTCTTGTATTATATTTATTACATTTAGATAATTCGCTTTGTTTTAAATCCCTTGTATAATTATCAATCTTTTCTGCATAATATGTTGTTACATCACTTCCAAGACTCCAGTTATCATCGAGTCTATTATAGAATACTGCAGCAACACCTTTTCTATCTCCTGCATTACCTGCTTCTTGTTCAATAATTGAAGCAAGAGTAATCATTTCATGAATATTATATTTGCTATTATTATCAATTTCTGATTTATATTTTTCTAGTTTATCTTCCATATTATCAAGCATTTTTTCAAATATATCTTCTACTCCTGCTGTTTCATAATATTCATATGTATCTGGATATAAATATCCTTCTAGTGAATAATATAAATCTTTATTTTTAATTTTTTCAGTTAAAAACCAATACTTTTCAATTAATTTATCTAAATAATCTTGATCATTTAATTTATTTAAAACATCTTTTTCAGTAATATGGAAATTCGTTGTTATTACAGAAATAACATATCTCATATTTTTTCCTTCAACAAATGTAACTGTTTTTGTTTCAGCAAGGGTATCACCACCTTTTTTTAGTACTTCAATTATTTCTTCAACACTAGCATTTGTTGGTAAATAGTATCTTCCATATTCAAGATTTTCTTCCACTGGATTTAGTTTTAAATATACTTTATATGCTATGGCATTTCTTATAAAATTTTCTTTTTCTAAAGATTCAGCAATTGAACTATAAGTACTACCCTTACTAACATCAAACTCAAGTATTAAATCATCTTTTGATGGAGCGCTTAACATATGGTTATATGTAAAATATACACACCCTACTACTAATACCAAAAATATAATTAAAAATAATAATTTTTTCATAATATTTCCTTTCATAAAAAACAATTAAAATTTTTCAATTTTAATTATTTGTTTCTAGTGATGATAATATACGATCTATAAAATCAAATTCCTCTTCACTCTTAACTGCTTGCAATTTAGTCATATTGCCTTTTTTACTAAGCACGTAAGTTGAAGCATAAGCAATTACACTTCCATCTTTATCTTTTTTATCATCTGTATAAATAACATAATTTACTTTAGACGAAGTGTCTTCAATATCAAGAATAATTCTATATTCTTTTGACTTACCATTTTTATCTTTTAGTTTTAAATAATTATCTTTCATTTGACCTCTTATCTAAATAAGCCTGTAATATTATACTAGCGGCTATTTTATCAACCACTTTTTTCCTTTTTTTTCTTGATTCATCATTACTAAGTAATAGTCTTTGTGCTTCAACTGTAGATAATCTTTCATCTTGCATTATTACTTCTTTATTTGGATATCTTTCTATTAATAAATCTTTAAACTCAAGAGTTAGTTTTGATCTATCAGAAATAGACCCATCTAAATTAAGCGGATTACCAAGAACAAAGGCATCTACTTTTCTTAAATAAACTATACTATCAAGTTGTAAGAATAATTCATCATAATTATTAAATCTTATAACTTCTAAGGAAGATGCAATCGTTGCAGTTCTATCACTTATTGCAAGTCCAAGTGTTTTACTTCCTAAATCTAATCCTAAATAAATCATTTTTTAATAAAGTTTACTAGCATTACTTCTAGTATATCTTCCCTACTGAATTTAAGAATTCTATTTCTACATTCTTTATAACTAGATATATATCCAGGGTCCCCACTAATTAGATAAGCAACAATTTGCTTTTCTGGTTCATATCCTCTTTCATCTAAGTCATTTGAAATGCTAAGAAGTTCCTCTTTAACGTTTTTATCGATAATTGCTTTAGTATCTACAACAGTTGTTTTACTTGCTTCCATACTATCACTTCCTTCATAGATATTTTACCAAATAATTTATACTTTAACAATAAGATATGGTATAATTTTTCGTGTAAGGAGGGAACTAATGATATACTATCCCAAAGTATTCGGAGTATGTAATGGTAGTAATAAGGCAATTAAATTATCTTATGAATTAAAAGATAAATATAAAGATAAAAACATTTATATTTATAAAGAAATATTACATAACGAATATATAATAAATGAATTAGAAAGAAATAATATTAGAACAATAAACTCACTAGAAGGTTTAACTAAAGATGATATTGTAATTATAAGAGCACATGGAGAACCAAAAGAAACATATGATTATTTAGATAAAAAAGGTGTTACGTATTTTGATGCTACATGTGTAAATGTTAAGAGTGTACACGATCTTGCTATTAAGAAAAAAGATGAAGGTTATAAGATAATAATCGTGGGAAAGAAAAATCATCCAGAAGTAATTGGTACAAATGGGCACATTAATAACGAAGGAATAATCATTGAAAACGAAAGTGATTATAAAGAATTAAATAAAAACATTAAATACTTTGTCTTATGTCAAACTACTACATCATATGAAACACTTTCAAATTTAATTAATTATATGACTAAAAACAAATTTGAATTTGACTATAAAAACACAATATGCAATGCTCAAAAACTAATACAAACATCTTCTGTAGAACTTGCAAAAAGCATGGATATTATGTTTGTTATTGGAGGACAAAACAGTTCAAATACTAAAGAATTATATAATATGTGTTCAAAAGTATGCAAAACTTATTACTTTAGTGATTTAGATACATTCTCTAAATTTATTAAAACTCATAAGATAACAAAGAATACTAAAATTGGTTTTACAGGTGGAGCATCTACTCCTAAGGCGCAAATATATGATTATGCTTCATTACTTGAATTCTTTATTTATTATCTAGATTCTAAAAAGAATATTGAAAAAGAAATGATTAAGTTTAATAAGTTTATTGGAACTGATAATAATAGTATTATTAATGATGCCCTTGATAAATTTAAATATGCTAATAGTGATGGTAAATGCATTAGAGGAACCCTTATTAATCTTGGGTACAATACTCATAAAAATGATAATGATTCAATGGCTTTAGCTGGCGCTTATGAATCATTTGAAACAGCAATATTAATTCATGATGATATTATTGATAATGCTGACTTAAGACGTGGTAAAAAAACCACACACAAATTATATGAAGAAGACTTTAAACATTTAAAACAAGATAACACACCAACTTCACTTGCTTTATGCATTGGAGATATTGGTTTTTACTACACATATCAATATATTGTTAAACATTATAAAAATCATAAATATTTAAATAAAATACTTGAATACTATAATGAAATATCAATAGATACTATTAAAGGAGAAATACTAGATGTATATCTTCCATATGTTGAAAAATATGATAAAAATCATAAATTATTTGAAGATGATATTCTAAGTATTTATAAATTAAAAACAGCTAAATATACAATAATTGGTCCATTTATTCTAGGATTAATACTATCAGGAGGAAGTAAAACTGAAATAAAGGAATTTACAAGGATTCTAGAAGGACTTGGTATTGCTTTTCAAATTAAAGATGATATTCTTGGAATATTTAGTGATACAACTACTATTGGAAAGCCAGTATTCTCTGATGTTGAAGAATTTAAACAAACTATTTTATATTCATACTTAAAAGTAAATAAAAGTAAATATCTAAATGATTTACTTAAATATTATGGAAATAAAATAAACGAGAATGATTTAAAAGAAGTACAAAATATTTTAATCAAATCTGGTTCCCTTGATTATGCCAATAACAAAATGAGTGAACTATTTAATTATTCAAAAGAAGAGATTAAAAAACTTAAAATTAAAGATAATATTAAAAACATTTTACTTGGATTGATTATTTATTTAGAGATAAGAAAAAAATAAAGGAATTTCCTTTATTTTTTATTTACTCCACCTTTTGTTATATTTCTACTCTGATAATCTTCTAAATCCTTATCAAATTCACTTTCATCAAAATCTGGAAAGCAAGTGCT
>JAEEGL011485892.1_pt1 | contig 14036 bp, 8 predicted proteins | sample 9134231 | NCBI WGS metagenome assembly JAEEGL01 (sample SAMN16246548, study PRJNA631951) | gut metagenome | biome: gut microbiome; feature: rumen; material: fiber-attached | host: Bos | place: Iran: Karaj | collected 2018-10
ATAGTAGAGGTTGGCCAGCTGGGCGATGCGAATGTGCGGGAAGTTCTGCGGCCGTAGCCTGAGAAAGCGCCACTGCTTGGCCTCCATGGGCTGCAGTGCGAACTTATGGGCCAAATAGAGATACTCGTTGCGCAGACGAGAGAAATAGCCTTCGTTGAGCGCGTCGGCCTGATAGTGTTGCGGGATGGTGTCCAGTTCGAGCAGGCCGGCCTGTCCCATGAACAACGCTTCCACCTGAAAGAGGTTGTCGCGGTGGTGTGCCACGGCATTGAGCGGAATGCCGAGAGCCCACGTCTCGAAAGCATCGCCATTGATGCCGAAACCGTAATTGCGGGCCAGGGTGACAAAGTAGCCCGCCTCCCACGAGCCGTCGCACTGCTCCACGCGGCGCTTGATGGCCTGCGTCTTCTGTTCCAGACGCTCGGTTTGCAGCGCACTCATCCACGCGTGTACCATGAGAGGCGTCAGGTACGGAATGAGCCGATAGCAGGGCGGATAATTGTCGGTGGCGAGCAGCTGCTGGTAATTCTGGTTCACCTGCTGGGGAACGTCGAGCTGCATTTGCGGAGGGCGGTTGCCACTGTGGGTTACAGCGTCGCCATCGATGGTGCCACAGACGTGGAGCACCACATTGTCGTAGGCACTGTCGCGGTCGTGCCCGTGGCGGAACCAGTCGGAGGCGCGGTCGTGAATCTCCACGTTGCCCACCCACAGGGTACCGTCGATTTTCACTTTCGCATTAAAGAAGTCGGGGCCACTGTTGCGGTTGTGCAGTCCGGGGTCAATCACTTCCACCCTTGCGCCGCTGACGGTGGTCAGCGGCGCAAGGGGAAAGAGTTTATGCTTCCAGCAATAGTGCAACAGTTGCTCCATGGGGTTTGAGTGAGGAGTTAGGAGTTAGGAGATAGGAGTTAGGAGTGAGGAGTGAGGAATTAGACGAAGCTGATTCTTCATCCTCCATTCTTCATCCTCCATTATCAATTGTCAATTATCAATTATCAATTATCAATTATCAATTATCAATTAACTTCTCAGCCATGGCACGTCCGAGGGCTTCGCACTGGGCAAAGGTTTCGGGCGTGAGGCTCTGCTTGATTTCCACAGGATTGCCAACGGCCTCGAAGTGCAATTTTTCCTCATTCCATCGGGCAATTTCAGCCACAGCCTTGCTGGCCCAACCGTAGGAGCCAAACCATCCGATGAGGTGGTTTTTGATGTCTTTGCCGGCCAGCTCGCTGAGCAGCACGTCCATTTCGTGATAGAGGCCGGTGTTGTAGGTGGGCGCACCGACAATGAGGCCACGGTAGCGGAACACGTCGCGGATGATGTACGAGTGGTGAGTTTTCGACACGTTGTACATCACGATGTTCTTTAGGCCGGCCTGGCTGGCGGCACGGGCAATGACTTCGGCAGCGCGCTCGGTGTTGCCATACATGGTGCCGTAGCAGATGACGAGGCCCGGCTCGGTTTCGTAGCGGCTCATGCGGTCGTACATCTCCACCACCTTATTTATATAGGTGTGCCACACGGGGCCGTGGGTGGCACAGATATAGTCGAGATGAATGCCAGCCAGTTTTTTGAGGGCGTTTTGCACAGGTGTGCCATACTTGCCCACGATGTTGGAGTAGTAGCGCACCATTTCGAGCCAGAAGGTGTCGCAGTTGATTTGCTCGTCGATGATGCCGCCATTCAGCGCACCGAAGCATCCGAAGGCATCGCCGCTGAAAAGCACGGTTTTATCGGTGGTTTTGCAGAGTGTCACCATGGTTTCGGGCCAGTGAACCATCGGCGTAAGCACGAAGTTTAGGGTGCAGTTGCCCAGCTCGAGCGCGTCGCCGTTTTTCACTTCCATCTGGTCGCTGTTGATGCCGTAGAAGCCACTGAGCATGCCGAAGGTCTTTTTGTTGCCAATCATCTTGACGTCAGGGTAGTACTTCTTGATGAGAGCCAGCGAGCCGCTGTGGTCGGGCTCCATGTGGTTGATGACGAGATAGTCGATGGGGCGGTCGCCAATCACCTCACGAATGTTCTGGATGAAGGGCACGAAGAAATCGACCTCCACGGTGTCGATGAGGCACACTTTTTCATCTACAATGAGATAAGAGTTGTAGCTGACGCCGTTGGGCAGCGGCCAAAGACCCTCGAAAAGATTCTTGTTGCGGTCGTTGACGCCTACATAAAAAATTTTGTTGGTAATTTCGGTCATGGTTGTTATTGTTTTAATTCAAGGAGTTCAAGAAGTTCAAGGAGTTCAAGAAGTTCAAGGAGTTCAAGGAGTTGCAAGACAATAGCTTTTACAATTTCATTTTTTCGCCAAACTCCTTGCTGATGGAGTTGCTGATGCTCTTGCAGCAGTCGGCCGAAAACTCCTGGGCACAGCGCATGATGTTGTCCCACTGCTCCTCGGTGAGTCCGCGCTCGATGACCTCGCGGGTGATGTTGTATTTCATCATGCCATACACGAAACCGGCATTGAAGTTGTCGCCCGCGCCGATGGTGCTCACCGTGTCGGTGACAATCACGGGGTAGCTCTTCTTGAAACCGCCCTCGGCGCGCAGCTGCACGGGCTGTGCGCCCTGGGTGTAGATGAACTTTTTACAGTAGAACGATATTTCGGCATTATACACGCGGTCGGGGTCGTCTTTCTTGAACATCACGGTGAAATCCTCGTAGCTGCCACGCACAATGTCGGCCATCTCGAGGTTTTCCAGTATGTTGGGCGTAACTTTCATGATGTCGTTGCGGTGCGACGGACGGAAATTCACGTCGTAGTAGAGAATAGCACCGTGGCTGCGCGCATAGTCGAGAAATCCCATCACCTGCGGGCGGATGACGGGGTTGACGGCGTAGTAGGATCCGAACATCACAATATCGTCGGCCTGCACGTCGGGATAGACAAAGTCGAGCTGGTCGTGGGGGTGGTCTTTGTAGAAGATGTAGTCGGCATCGTTGTTATCGTCGAGAAACGCCAATGAAATGGGCGACTTGGAGTCGGGGAAAATGTTCACATTGTCGGCATTCACCCCGTTTTCCTTGAGAAAACTGATGATTTCATCGCCAACACGGTCATTGCCCGCCTCGCTGATGAACGTGGTGTTCACTCCGGCCCGTCCCAACGAAATGATGCCGTTGAACACCGAGCCGCCCGGCACAGCCCCGATAGGCTGTCCGTTTTTGAAGATGATGTCGAGAACTGTCTCGCCTATACCAATTACTTTACGCATGTTAGTGGTCTATTTGCTGATATTGTTTGCAAAAATACGAAAAAAGAATGGATAGCGTGGCGTTTCGCTGAAAAATTTTCTAGAAAATTTGTTCGTTGCGCCGTGAAATAAAAAATTATCTCCGCGCATGGCAAAATTATCTCTCGACGATAAGTTGAAATTTTCTAGCCATCATTATCCATATTAACACAAGGCGGAAGCAGCTCCCCTACCCTCAAGGGGAGGGGTCAGGGGTGGGGTCTGTAATATCGCTATTGAGGAAAAAAACACTGACCCCACCCCGGCCTACGGCCACCCCTCCCCTACAGGGGCGGGGAGCGGCTCGCGCATCGGAAGGCATGAAGAGTGTCTTGAACGAAGTGAAAAATTCAATCTAGGAAAATTTGAAAACTACTCACGACGTTACGTTCAGATTTTCTAGAGAATTTAAACGCCGCGCCGTGAAATAATTCTGCATTTTTCGACATGGAGACTGCAAAGCGTGGAGATATTTCGAAAAAATGCCGATTATTCAAAATTTTTTCATTATTTTTGCAGACAAAACAACAACAAAAAAAACAACCATAGCTAAAAACACTCGACAAACCGACTGTTGCACATTCAGCAAGCAAGATGAAGAAAACTGTTTCAACACTGGTGCTCGCCACCCTGCTGAGCACTGCCGCCGTGGCACAAAAAGCCACCGTGGCCAACAACGGCTACCCCATCAGCCAAGTTCCGTTCACAGCCGTAAAGGTGACTCCAGGCACCTTCTGGGGCCAGCGCATCAAGGCGGCCCGCGAGGTGACCATTCCACTGGCGTTCAGCAAATGCGAGAGTGAGCACCGTTACAAAAACTTTGAAATGGCTGCTTACACCTTGCAGCACCCAGGACACGCCGGACTGCAGACCGACGAGTGGAACGTGGCCAAGTTCATGGGCTTCTCGTTCGACGACACCGACGTGTATAAGACCATCGAGGGCGCCAGCTATGTGCTGCAGACCTTCCCAGACAAACGGCTGAAGGAATACATCGACTCGGTGCTCGACATCGTGGCAGCCGCACAGGAGCCCGACGGCTATCTCTACACCGCCCGCACCATCAACCCCCAGCACCCGCACCAGTGGTCTGGCACCAAGCGATGGGAGGCCGAGGAGTGGGCCAGCCACGAGCTTTACAACCTCGGACACATGGTGGATGCGGCCTGCGCCCACTATCAGGCTACGGGCTCAGACAAGTTTCTGAACATTGCCCGCCGCTATGCCGACTGCGTCGTGCGCGAAGTGGGTCCCAACCCCGGACAGGCCTGCGTGGCCCCCGGTCATCAGATAGCCGAGATGGCCCTGGCACGGCTCTATGTGCTCACCGGCGAGAAAAAATACCTTGACGAAGCCAAATTTCTGCTCGACTACCGCGCCAAGACGGGCCACCGCGACATTTACTCGCAGAGCGACAAGCCCGTGGTGGAGCAGACGGAGGCCTGGGGACACGCCGTGAGGGCCGGCTACATGTATGCCGGCATGGCCGACGTGGCCGCCTTGATAGGCGACTCTTCTTATTTGAAAGCCATCGACAAAATCTGCGAGAACATTATTTCCAGGAAATACTACATCACCGGCGGCGTGGGAGCGCGCCACGAGGGCGAGTCGTTTGGCGCCGACTACGAGCTGCCCAACCTGACCGCCTACAACGAGACGTGCGCAGCCATATCGATGGTCTATTTGTTCCACCGCATGTTTTTGCTCCACGGCAACTCCCGCTACATTGACTGCATGGAGCGCACGCTCTACAACGGCGTGATCAGCGGCATGGCCATAGACGGCGGCACATTCTTCTACCCCAACCCACTGCAGGCCGACGGCAAATACATGTTCAACGCCGACAACACCAACACGCGCCAGCCCTGGTTCGGATGCGCCTGCTGCCCCAGCAACCTGTGCCGCTTTATTCCCTCGTTCCCTGGCTATATGTATGCCGTGAAAGACCGCAACCTCTACGTGAACCTCTTTGCGGGCAACACCGCCACCATCGACGTGGAGGGCAAGGCCGTCGCGATTGAACAGCAAACCAACTATCCCTGGGACGGCGACATCAGCCTGAAGGTGGCTGCCAACAAGGCTGGCCTGTTTACCATGAAGGTTCGCATTCCCGGATGGGTGAAGGGCCAGGTGGTGCCCACCGACCTCTACAGCTATGCCGACGGCCGGAAACTGGGCTACACCATCCGACTGAACGGACAATCCGTGATGAAGGACGGCAGCGAGCCTCAGCCCGACAGCGACGGCTACGTAAGCCTGACACGCAAATGGAAGAAGGGCGACGTGGTGAGCATTCACTTCGACATGGAGCCGCGCACCGTGAAGGCCAACAACCGTGTGGCCGACGACCGCGGCAAACTCTCCGTTGAGCGCGGACCGCTGGTTTATTGTGCCGAAGGAGCTGACAACACCGGCTTCAACATCTTCAACTTCATGCTCAACCGCGAGCCGCAATTCAAGGTGAGCGACAATCCCGCACTGGTGGGCGGTGTGAAGCAAATCACTGCCACTGGCCAGGCCTTGGGCTACGATGCCAACGGACGCATCACCGTGAGCGACGCCACCATCAGCCTCATCCCCTACTACGCCTGGAACCACCGCGGAGCAGGCAAGATGCAGGTGTGGATTGCCAACATGCTGAAAGGACTTGACGAATAGACTACTTACGGGGAGACAATGACTTACAACACCCACACACTGAGCAACGGACTTCGTGTGATTCACCGCCCGTCGGCATCGCCGGTGGTGTTCTGCGGCTTTGAAATCAATGCCGGATCGCGCCACGAGCCGACAGGCAGCGAGGGGCTGGCGCACTTCTGCGAGCACGTCAGCTTTAAAGGCACCCGCCACCGGCGGGCATGGCACATACTGAACTGCTTGGAGAGTGTGGGTGGCGACCTCAACGCCTTTACCAACAAAGAGGACACGGTTTATTACGCCGCCATACTGAACGACCACCTGCCGCGCGCCGTGGCACTGCTGTGCGACATTGTGTTCAACAGCACCTTTCCGCAACACGAGGTTGACAAGGAGGTGGCCGTCATCTGCGACGAGATAGAAAGCTACAACGACACGCCCACCGAGCTGATTTTCGACGATTTCGAGAACATTGTCTTCAAAGGGCATCCGCTGGGGCACAACATTTTGGGCAATGCCGAACGGCTCAAGCAGTTTACCACTGCCGACGCGCTACGGTTCACCCAACAGCACTACCGCCCGCAGAACATGATTTTCTTTGCCGACGGCAACATCAGTTTCAGCCGTCTGGTGAAGCTGTTGGAGAAAAATCTGGCCGCTGTCGCTGCTCCCGAAGGGGAAACAAAAGCGCTGGCCGAAGAAGCCATCCCACCAGAGATTGCGGGGGGAACGATAGTTCTCGACAAGCACACCCACCAGTCGCACGTCATGGTGGGGACGCGGGCATTCGACATTCACCACCCGCTGCGCATACCGCTCTACCTGCTCAACAACATGCTCGGCGGCCCTGGCATGAACGCACGGCTCAACCTCGCCCTGCGCGAACGCCACGGACTGGTTTATACCGTTGAGAGCAGCATGGCCACTTACAGCGACACGGGCATGTGGAGCGTGTATTTCGGCTGCGACCCGCACGACGTCAGCCACTGTCTGCGACTGGTGCGCCACGAACTCGACCGGCTGATGCAACAGCCGCTCACACTGCGCCAGCTCAACGCCGCCAAGAAGCAGCTGAAGGGCCAGATAGGCATCGCCGCGGACAACCGCGAACAGTTTGCTCTCGACTTCGGGAAAAGCTTTCTGCACTACGGATGGGAGAAGAACGTGGAACGACTCATGCAGCACATCGACGACGTTTCAGCCGAGCAAGTGCTGCAAACGGCCCAGCAGCTTTTCGCCCCCGAACGGCTCACCACGCTCATCTATAAATGTTAGCGGGATTTAGCGGAAGGTAACAAGGAGGTAACGGAAGGTAACAGGAAGTTAACAGGAAGTTAACAGGAGTATTTCCTGCAAGCCCAAATGGAATATGTAGAATATGGTAAAGATTACTAACAACAAATGAAAAAAACGATCGTTTTATTGTCCGCCCTGCTGGTATGCGGCATGGCGAGCGCACAGCGATAAGGGCCATGCCGCCCTGCTTGTCGTCAACCCGATGACAGAGTTCGACATCACTCGCAACTGGAGCATCACACTCGCGGGGTCCTATTTCGCCCGCCGCACCCACTACAAGTTCTACGACAACGTAAAAGCCAATACCTTCGAGATTCGGCTGGGTGCCACCATACATCTGTGACATTAACGTCAACGATAACGACAACGATAACGATAACGACAACGACAACGACAACGACAACGATAACGTCAACGATAACGACAACTCTTAACTCCTATCTCTAAACTCCTAACTCCTATCTCTTAACTCCTAACTCCTAACTCCAAAAAGAAGAATCTTGGAAAAAAAACACTAAAATGTTTGGGGTGTTCAAAAAATCTTTGTACTTTTGCAGCCGCAAGTACAATTTCAGGGGCGTAGCCCAGTTGGTTTAGAGCGCTGCAGTCACATTGCAGAGGTCCCCGGTTCGAGCCCGGGCGTCCCTACGTTGCAAGAAAGGAATCCACATTTGATGGGTTCCTTTTTCTTTTCCAACGAAACAAATCAAAAATCGAGCACGTTTTATTTGGCTTTTTGCTCAGTTATCAGTAACTTTGCAGCCGAAAATAAAGTAGTCTCTTGAAACAGAAGTATTTGAGAGGCAAAGAGAATCATCCGTTAATAATAAGTTTAGATTGAAAACATTCGCAGAATTGGGCGTCAGCGAGCAGATTCGCCGCGCCATTGAAGAACTGGGATTCGTCAGTCCGATGCCAGTTCAGGAAGAAGTCATCCCCCATTTGTTAGAAAACAGCGAGCAAGACCTTATTGCTCTCGCACAAACAGGCACGGGCAAGACCGCAGCCTTTGGCCTGCCATTGTTGCAACGGCTGGATGCCGACAACAAAGCCACCCAAGCACTTATTCTCTCGCCGACACGCGAGTTGTGTCTGCAAATCACCGACGACCTGCGCGACTTTGCAAAGTACATGCCCGAGGTGCGTATAGTGCCCGTCTATGGCGGCACCGACATCATGCTGCAGATAAAAGCCTTGCAGCGCGGAGCCCAGATTATAGTGGCCACCCCGGGACGACTGATTGACCTGATGGGACGCGGTAAGGTGCATCTTGAAGAAGTACACAATGTGGTGCTCGACGAGGCCGACGAGATGCTCAACATGGGATTCTCTGAGAGCATCAACGCCATTTTCGAGGGTATTCCCGCCGACCGCAACACGCTGCTCTTCTCGGCTACCATGAGCCGCGAAATAGAAAAAATAGCCATGAACTATCTGCACGACCACAAGGAAATTGTGGTGGGCAGCCGCAACGAGGGCGCAGAAAACGTAAACCACATCTATTACATGGTGAACGCTAAAGACAAGTATCTGGCTCTGAAACGCATTGTGGATTTCTATCCCAAAATTTTTGCCATTATTTTCTGTCGCACAAAGATTGAGACACAGGAAATTGCCGACAAACTGATAAAAGACGGCTACAATGCCGAAGCGCTGCACGGCGACCTCAGCCAGCAACAGCGCGACCTCACCATGCAGAAGTTCCGCCGCCACCTGACGCAACTGCTCGTGGCTACCGACGTGGCTGCACGCGGACTCGATGTCGATGACCTGACACATGTCATCAACTTCGGACTTCCCGACGACATAGAGAACTACACCCACCGTTCGGGCCGCACAGGACGTGCCGGGAAAAAAGGTACCAGCATCAGCATCGTTCACTCGCGCGAGAAGCACAAGATACGTGCCATTGAAAAGGAAATTGGGAAGGAATTTGTAGAAGGCGAAATGCCAACAGCCCAAGAAATCTGCAAGAAACAGCTCTACAAAGTGATGGACAAAATTCTGAAAACCGATGTCGATGAAGCACAGATTGCCACTTTCATGACAGACATCATCCGTTACTTTGAATACATAGACAAAGAAGACCTCATCAAGAAAATCGTTTCGCTGGAATTCGGAAAATTCCTGGCCTACTATGCCAGCGCGCCTGAAATAGAGAAGCCAAAGGAAAGAGGAAAGAGAAGAGAGGAAAGAGGTGAGAGAAGAGGAGAAAGAAACCAAGGGTCAAAGTTCAAAGGTCAAGGTTCAAAGTCAAGGGATGGTCGCCGTCAGGCTGAACCGGGCTACACGCGTTTGTTTATCAATCTGGGCAAAGACGACGGTTTCTATCCTGGCGAAATGATGCAGATGCTCAACCGCAACCTGCACGAACGTCAGGCCGTAGGTCACATCGACCTGCTGGGCAAGTTCTCTTATTTTGAAGTGCCTTCGAAAGATGCCCGCCGGGTGATGAAAGCACTGAACGGCATTTTCCACAAGGGGCGCGAGGTGCGCTGCAACGAAGCCGACGAGCCGATGAAATCGGGCAAAACAGAACGTAAGTCCCGCCGCGACAGCGATCCGAAAGCTAAGTATCCGAAAGATTTCACAGGCAACAGGCAAAAAACCTCAAAAGGCAAGAAGAAATCTGCCAAAGCAGAAGAATTTTTCGATGAAAACGGCAATAAATATGATTGGCGCGAACTGATGAATGCGGGAAATCCAACCTTGAAGAAAAACAAAAAGAAGTGACGAAAAAGGAATGCACATGGCAGCTGTGCTCATGCTAAGCTTGTCTGCTGTTGCTGTAACCAATAACATTTGTTTTCGACTATGGTACTGAATTACATTTGGATAGCATTTTTCCTGATTGCCTTTGTCATTGCATTGGTGAAACTTGTGGTGATGGGCGATACGACCGTGTTTCCGGCGATGATGGACTCCACGTTCTCGTCGTCGAAAACGGCCTTTGAGATTTCGTTGGGCCTGACAGGCGTGCTTGCCCTGTGGCTGGGAGTCATGAAAATTGGCGAGCGAGGCGGTGTTGTGAATCTGTTGGCGCGACTGCTAAGCCCCGTGTTCACCCGCCTGTTTCCTGACATACCCAAAGGACACCCCGTGACGGGCAGCATCTTTATGAATATTGCAGCCAACATGCTGGGACTAGACAATGCCGCTACCCCGCTAGGCCTCAAGGCCATGGAACAACTGCAAGAACTGAACACCAAAAAGGATACGGCCACCAACCCGATGATCATGTTTCTGGTGCTCAACACCAGCGGACTGACACTGATTCCGGTCAGCATCCTGGTTTACAGGGTACAGCTCGGAGCAGCCCAGCCCACCGATGTGTTTATTCCCATTTTGCTGGCTACATTTTTTTCTACACTGGCCGGCATCATCATCACCAGTCTTTATCAGCGCATCAACCTGCTGAACCGCACCATGCTGCTCACACTTGGCATCATGTCGGCTGTGGTGGCCACCATTATCTGGGGCTTTGGCCGTATGTCGAAAGAGCAAATGGATGTGACGAGCACCTCGACAGCCAACATTATGCTGATGGTTATCATCATCGGCTTCATTTTGGCAGGCATGCGCAAGCGGGTGAATGTTTATGATGCCTTTATCGAAGGAGCAAAAGACGGTTTCCAAACTGCTGTGCGAATTATTCCCTATCTGGTGGCCATACTGGTGGCTATCGGGGTTTTCCGTGCCTCGGGAGCCATGGACATGCTGGTTGACGGCGTGCGCTGGTGCGTGGAGGCATGCGGAGGCAACTCCGACTTTGTAGGAGCTCTGCCCACAGCCCTGATGAAACCGCTTTCGGGCAGCGGGGCACGCGGTATGATGGTAGATGCCATGACCACCTACGGAGCCGACTCGTTTGTGGGCCGACTGAGCTGTGTGTTCCAAGGCAGCACCGACACCACATTCTACATTTTAGCTGTTTATTTCGGCAGTGTGGGCATACGCTATACGCGCCACGCCGTGGCTTGCGGCCTGCTGGCCGATTTGGCCGGCATTATAGCTGCCATCGCCATCTGTTACATGTTTTTTGGATAACCGCTTCAGGACATGGCAAATTTAAAAAGTTTGGCAAAAGACACGGCCATCTACGGTCTTTCGAGCATCGTAGCCAGGTTTATCAATTATTGGCTTGTGCCCATACAGACGCAGAAGTTTAACGCGGCAGGCGGACAATATGGCATCATCACCAATGTTTATGCCTATGTGTCGCTGCTCATCATTCTGCTCACCTATGGCATGGAAACCACCTTCTTCCGCTTTATGAGCAAAGAAGGCGAGAATGCCGACAAAGTGTATTCCACCACATTGCGCATGGTGTTGCTTACGTCGGCAGTGTTTGTTGTGGTCATCACCTTGATGCTCCACCCCATCGCATCGGCCATGGGCTACCAAGACCACCCCGAATACGTGTGGGTGATGTTTTTCACGGTGGCCATCGATGCTTTTGTGGCTATTCCTTTTGCTTACCTGCGCTATGTTCACAAGCCGATAAAGTTTGCCACGCTCAAGATTCTCAACATTACTTTCAACATTGTCCTGAACCTTCTTTACTTGATTGTGCTGCCGGCGTTGCGGCTCAATCCGTTCGGCATCTACGACGAGCAGTTCACGCTCGACGTGGTGTGGGTGTTCTACATCAACATGTTCTGTAGTGTAGTCACACTCTTTATGCTCTGGAAAGAACTGAAAGGATTCCGCTTTGGGTTCGACATGGGCACCTGCCGCCGCATGCTCAGCTACACATGGCCGCTGCTTGTCATGGGACTGGCCGGCCAGCTGAACCAAGCCGCCTCGCAGATTCTTTTCCCGTACTTTTTCGACGGCACTCCCACCGAGGCCAAGGCACAGTTGGGCATTTACGGTGGCTGCATCAAGATAGCCATGATTATGGTGATGATTACGCAGGCTTTCCGCTATGCCTACGAACCGTTTGTTTTTGGCAAGTCGCGCGACAAGGACAACAAGGAGACCTATGCCACGGCCATGAAATACTACCTCATTTTCACGCTGCTGGCATTCCTCGTTGTCATTGGCTACATGGACGTGCTCCGCTATCTGGTGGGCCGCAGCTATTGGGAAGGTTTACGAGTAGTACCCATTGTGATGGCCGCTGAGATTATGTTTGGAGTGTTCTTCAACCTGTCGTTCTGGTACAAGCTCACCAACCGCACCATTTGGGGCGCCTGGTTCTCGGGCATCGGTGCCGTGGTGCTCATCGTGGTCGATGTGCTCATGATTCCGCGTTTCAGCTACATGGCCTGTGCTTGGGCTGGCTTTGCCGCCTACGCCGTCTCGATGATTATATCCTATCTGGTGGGCCAGAAATACTATCCCATTAAATATCCCATTGGCGAGATGCTGGTGTATGTAGTGGTGGCCATGGTGCTATTTGCCGCTATGAGCTGTGTCAACAGTCAACTGCCCATTTGGGGCGCTTTGGCAGCGAATACGCTCATCATTTTCCTTTTCCTGGCATTCATCGTGAAGCGCGACTTCCCGCTGAGCCAGCTGCCTGTTGTAGGAAAGTATTTCAGATAACAGTGCTATTACCGAATAAAAAGAACAAATAATAAAGACATTTTGCAAAATATGAAAAAAATCATTCTATCTCTTTTCATGCTTCTTGGCATGGGCGTGGCCCATGCCGACGAAGGCATGTGGACGCTTTACAACCTTCCGCAGGCCGTCTACGAGCGCATGCAGCAAGAAGGTTTCAAAGTACCCTATAACGACCTTTACTACGGCCCCCATGCCATCAAGAATGGCGTGGTGAACTTCTCGGGCTATTGCTCGGGCGTGGTGGTCAGCCCCGACGGACTGGTGTTCACCAACCATCACTGTGGTTTCGAGGCCATTCGCTCGCACTCCACCGTGGAGCACGACTACATGCTCAACGGCTTCTACGCCAAGAGCTATGCCGAGGAACTGCCCAACAAAGACATGTTTGTGAGTTTCATGGTCGAGCAAGACGACATCACCGACCGTGTGCTGAAACTCGGCTACGAAACTATGAACAACGAACAACGCGCACTGTTGCTCGACTCGCTCGAAAACGTCATGCTCAAAGACGTGCGTGCCAAAGACTCTACGCTGATGCTCGAAATCAAGCCCTTCTACGAGCGCAACATGTTCTATGCCACCACCTACCGCGTCTTCCGCGACCTGCGCCTGGTGTTTGCCATTCCCAAGTCGATGGGTAAGTTAGGCGGCGAAACCGACAACTGGATGTGGCCACGCCAGACGTGCGACTTTTCGGTGTTTCGCATCTATGCAGACCCAAAAACCAACGGTCCTGCCGAATACAGCGAAGAGAACGTGCCCTACCATCCCGAGCACTGGGCACCCGTCTCTATGGAAGGTTACAAAGAGGGCGATTTCGCCATGACCATAGGCTATCCGGGCAGCACCGAACGCTACATGTCGAGCTATGGTATCCGTGAGATGCGCGATGCCGAGAATGTTCCACGTGTGCAAGTGCGCGGTGTGAAACAAGACATTATGATTCGCCACATGCGTGCCTCTGAGGCCGTGCGAATCAAGTACGACTCGAAATACGCCCAAAGCTCCAACTACTGGAAAAACTCCATGGGAATGAACAAATGTATCGATTCCATCGGTATTATCGGGCAAAAACAGGCTTTCGAAAAACTGCTTCAGCAATGGCAGGACACTACTGGTTTCCTGAAAGACAAGCTCGACTTCAAGAAACTGAAAAAATACTACGACCAGCGCTTCGAGCAGACACGCGCCTTCTATTACTGGTTTGAAACCTTCCGCCGCACCAACGAGTTTACCACCCGTGCCATGCGCGCACATAGCGGCATGCCTGTGCTGGGACCAAAGGAGAAA
>JAEEGL013063543.1_pt1 | contig 14036 bp, 13 predicted proteins | sample 9134231 | NCBI WGS metagenome assembly JAEEGL01 (sample SAMN16246548, study PRJNA631951) | gut metagenome | biome: gut microbiome; feature: rumen; material: fiber-attached | host: Bos | place: Iran: Karaj | collected 2018-10
CGCCTCCTGCCCCAGCTTCACCCGGGGAAAATTCGCCTACGATTTCTGCGATACCGGAATGATCTGCCCCTTGGCCAAGATGTACACCTTGGGAGCCGGCTTCATTCCTTCCCCGAATCACGCCGGAGGCCTGCGCTTCCACGGCATGAGCACGACCCTGTCCCAGCTCTACCACGACGGCATGATGGAAGCGCGCGCGGTGCCGCAGATCAAGGTCTTCGAGGCGGCCGAGGAATTCGCCCGGGTCGAAGGCATCCTGCCCGCCCCCGAGAGCAGCCACGCCATCCGCGTCGCCATCGACGAAGCCCTGAAGTGCAAGGAGACCGGAGAGGAAAAGACCATCGTTTTCGGCCTGACCGGCACCGGGTATTTCGACCTGACGGCTTATCAGAAGTTCCACGACGGCCTGATGGACGACTATATCCCCACCGACGAGGAACTGGCGAAGAGCATCGAAACTCTTCCGAAGGTCGATCTCTGACCGGAGATCTCAGGAGAAAAGACGCGCGGCCCGTCCGGCTTCCAAGACGGACGGGCCGCTTCGCGCCTGTGCGGCGGGATTGACAAAGCGCCGGAAAGCGTGATAGAATGGATCGGCCGGGAACGGCTCTGGCGGTTCCGCAAAAGGCGGGGCCGCTTTTATCGGGTCTTCAAAGGGGAGGGCTTTTCGATGGATCTGAAGGAGACGAGAGAAAAGATCGCGGAGATCGACCGGGAGATGGCCGGTCTCTTCTGCCGGCGGATGAAGGCAGCGGAGGAGATCGCGTCGTATAAAAGGGAACACGGACTTCCGGTCCGGGATCCGCAGCAGGAGGAAAGAGTCAAAGAACGAAACCTCGCCTTTCTGGAGGACGGGACCCTTTCGGAATACTATCTCGCTTTCCTCGATAGGGTGATCGCCCTTTCCAGAGCCTATCAGGAAACGATCCTCGAAGAAAAGAGGGGAGGCGAAGAGGCGTGAAAAACACCTTCGGCAGCGCGCTCGCCGTCACTCTTTTCGGAGAAAGCCACGGGGAGGAGATCGGCGTCGTGCTCGACGGCCTCGCCCCGGGGATCCCGGTGGACGGCGCGGCGATCGAAAAGAAGCTCCTTCTGCGCCGCCCCGCGGGGAAGACCGGTTCCGGAAGAAGAGAACCGGATCCCTTCCGGATCGTGAGCGGCGTCTTCGGAGGGAAGACGACCGGAACGCCGCTTTGCATCCTGATCCCGAACCGGGATGCGAAAAGCGAAGAATACGAAAGGACGCGCGGCCTTGCCCGTCCGGGGCACGCCGATTACGCGGCCTATCTGAAATATCACGGCTTTGAGGACTACCGCGGCGCGGGCCACGCGAGCGGACGGCTGACCGCTCCTCTTGCGGCGGCCGGCGCGATCGTCGAAGGCGCGCTGAAGGCGAAAGGGATCCGGATCGGGACGCACATCGCGCGGCTTGACGGGATCTGCGACCGGTCCTTCCCGGAAGATGCGGAGGAACTGGAAGGCGCGATCCTGTCGCTTGCGGAAAAGAGCTTCGCCGTTCTGGACGAAAACGCCGGAGAGGCGATGCGCCGCCGGATCGAAGAGGCGGCGGAGGCGGGGGACAGCGTCGGCGGCGTTCTGGAGACGGCGGCGGCCGGGATCCCCGGCGGCGTGGGAGAGCCCTGGTTCGACGGGGTGGAAAACGCCCTTTCCCGCGCTCTTTTCGGGATCCCCGCGGTCAAGGGGATCGAATTCGGCGCGGGCTTCGGAATGGCCGACGCGCGCGGAAGCGCCTGGAACGATCCCTTCCGGATGCGGGACGGAAAGATCCGGACCGTCTCCAATCACAACGGCGGGATCAACGGCGGCGTCACCAACGGCATGCCGCTTCTCTTCCGGCTGCTTGTCAAGCCCACTCCTTCCATCCCGCGGGAACAGAAAACGGTGGATTTCCTGAAGGGAGAGGACGCGGTCCTCGCCGTCGGGGGAAGGCATGACCCCGCGATCCTTCACCGCGCCCGCCCGGCGGTCGATGCCGTCACGGCGATGGTGATCTACGACCTACTGGCCGTAAGATTCGGGATCGATTATTTTGCGGACGTGTGACAGATGATGAAGAGCGGATCGAAAAACAAAGAAAAGACGGCTTCCGGGCGGAATCTGGTCCTGATCGGCATGCCCGGCGTGGGAAAGAGCACGCAGGGCCGCCTTGCGGCGGAGATGCTCGGCCGGGAATTCGTCAGCCTGGACCGGGAGATCGTGAAGGAAGCCGGTCGTTCCATCCCCGAGATCTTCCGCACGGAGGGGGAGGAAGCTTTCCGGGATCTGGAAAGCGGGATCTGCCGTCGGATCGCGGGCAGGCGCGGGATCGTGATCGCCGCGGGCGGCGGAACGGTCCTCCGGGCGGAGAACGTGGCGCGCCTGAAGGAAACCGGCGTCCTGATCCTGCTGGAAAGGCCGGTCTCCGAACTCGTGCCCACCCCGGACCGCCCCACGGCGGATACCCGGGAGAAGATCGAAAGACTGTACCGGGAAAGAAAAGAGATCTACCGGGAAGCGGCCGACGCCACGGTCGAGCTGTCCGGCGATCCGGCGGAGAACGCAGGGAGGATCGTCGAAGCCTTTCGGACGGCGGCGGCCGGATAAACCGGGAGAGCGAACGGAAGAGAGGGGGAAAACGGCGTGAAAATCGCCATACGCCCGGGAAAAGCCCGGGGAGAAGTGAGAGCGCCGTCCTCAAAAAGCAGCGCGCACCGGCTCCTGATCGCGTCCGGCCTGGCAGAAGGCGAAAGCAGGATCCGCGGGATCGACCTTTCGGACGACGTTCTCGCCACGATGGGCGCTCTCGGCGCCTTCGGCGCGGAGATCCGGAAAGAAGGGGACGCGTACGCGATCCGCGGCGTCGATCCGCGGAACGCGAAACCCCGTACGATCGACTGCCGGGAAAGCGCGACGACTCTCCGGATCTTCCTGCCACTGGCCCTTCTTGCGGGCGGAACGACGCTTTTCACCGGAAGCGAACGGCTCTTTGCCCGTCCGCTCTCGGTCTATGAGACGATCGCAAAGGAAAAGGGATTCCGGCTGCGGCGGGTGCCGGGAGGGCTGGAAGCGGACGGAAGTCTCCCCGCCGGGGAATACCGTTTTCCCGGGGATATCTCCAGTCAGTTTACCACCGGGCTTCTTTTCGCTCTGCCGCATCTCGCGGGGGAGAGCCGGATCGGGCTTCTGGAACCGGTGAAGAGCCGGCCGTATATCGATCTGACCCTGGCGGAGCTTCTGCGTCACGGCGTCCGCGTCGAACGTACAGCGGAGAACCGGTTCCGCATCCCCGGACGCCAGCGCTTTTCGCCTCTCGACGCCGGGGCGGAAGGAGACTGGACGAACGCGGCGGTCCTTGAGGGGCTGAATCTTCTCGGCGGCGACGTGCGCGTCACGGGCCTCTCCGGAAGCAGCCTGCAGGGAGACAGGGTCTTCCGGGAGCATTTTGATCGACTCCTTCGCGGAGAGCCGGAGATCGATCTTTCCGACTGTCCGGATCTCGGCCCGGTCCTGATGGCGCTGGCGGCGGTTCACGGCGGCGCGGTCTTTCGCGGGACCGAAAGGCTGCGTTTCAAGGAATCCGACCGCGTGGAGGCCATGCGATCGGAGCTCGCGCGCTTCGGGATCAAAACCGAGACCGGGGAGGACCGGGTCCGCATCCCCGCCGCTAAGCTCCGGAAGCCGGATTCGCCGCTTTCGGGCCACGGGGATCACCGGGTGGTCATGGCGCTCTCGCTTCTCCTGACCCTGACCGGGGGAGAAATCGACGGCGCGGAAGCCGTGACGAAGAGCTTCCCGGACTTTTTTGAAAGGCTGTCGTCGCTCGGGATCGGGATCGAGAGAGGATAAAGGCGGAAAAACGGCGCGGGGATCGGAGCTTATGTCCGATCCCCGCGTTTTTCTGTTTCGGGATCCCGGAAAGCGATAAACGCTCAGAAGGGTTTCCAGAAAACCTCCCAGGAATCCGGAAGATCGCCCTTCCGGATCTGGCTGAAGCTCGTCTCGAGATCACGGCTTTCCTGGATATAGGCGATCCCATGCTCTTGGATCTTTGCGATCAGGGCTTCGGCCTGTTCCGCGAAGTCGTCCGAGGACGGCAGCCGCCTCTGATGCTTTACGAATTCTAGCTGCAGACGGCTCCTGTCCACCCGCTCTGCCGCCGGACTGCCCGCAGTCAGACGCGCCGCCTCGTCGAAGCAGGCGGTCAGCTCCGGCAGCATGTTGTCCGGGATCACGTCCATGGGATTGTCGTAGATCCCGGCGTGCACGCCGTGGCGCGTGACGTGGTCCGCGAGGAGATCGATATACCGGCGCACGGCCTTCCAGCCCGCGCCGTAAACGCCCTCCAGAAAATCGTTCATCCAAAGCCCGACGTCGCCTTCGGGATCCCACATGAGCTTTGTCAGGAGATAGGCGCGCAGCTCCCCGAACTCGCCGGACCGCGCCTGGGAATTCCCCTGCTCGAAAAGGCAGGTCACTCCGTTTTCCAGAAAATACCGGACGTTGTCCTGCAGGACGTGCAGATTGACGTTCGGCGCAAGATAGAACCGGAAGTTCGTGGTGTAGTCCCAGACCAGAAGGTTCTCCGAGATCTTTCCCCACCCGGCCAGATCCTCCTGGAAGGGATGATCCCAGTCCACCAGATGGCGGAAGGGACGCGCCGGCATCCGGCAGGAGCGCATCGGATGGGTAAAGCAGCATTCGATGGAGCAGAGGCAGATGCACACGTTTTTGGCGGGGCGCGTGATCTTCGGAGGCTTTCGGGTGTACTGATAAGCCAGCGTTTCGATCAGGACGTCGGGGAATTCTCCGGCCACGGCGTCGGCGCAGGCGTTGACGAACCGCAGCATGGTCCCCATATGGCTTCCTTCCTCTTCGTCGATCTTCCGGCAGGCGGGGCACTCGCAGGGATTGTACCAGTCCATCTGGGAAACCGAGAAGAAACGGCAATCCGGATTTTTGCGGATGGTGTCCTTCAGCTTCCCGACGGTGATTTTCAGAACGTCGGGATTGGTCAGGCAGAGCTGGGTCCGTTCCCGGATGCGCCTGCCTTCCACCATGGAGAAGTATTCCGGATGCGTGTCGAAATACTCCTCGGGACTCACGAAGCTGAAAAGGGTATGACAGAGGCTGTGGGGAAGGACCGGCGTGACCGGGGTGCCCCGGACGTTGCTCATCCCCCGCTTCAGGGCGAAGGCGGGATTCTCCGCGATCTCGTTCCAGTTGGTGGAGCGGTAGGAGAAGGGAGGGATCACGGTCTCGTCGACCGGCGGGAGCTCCAGAGGATCCTTCTTCGGGATCTTCTCCACAGACGCGGTATAGAACCGGCAGCCGAGTTTTCTTTCCAGAAGCCCGTACACGGCGTAGACGTCGCCGCGTTCGTTTTCACCCGTAAGAAAGAGCTTTTTCCCCGCGGTGCGGAGCACGTATCCGTCGTTCTTCAGGCCTTCCGCGGAAGGGGAGCCCGCGCGATCGGTCCTGCCGAGGACGATCTCCCGTTCCGCCGGGGGAGCGTCGTCGGTCACGACGGGAAGGAGGGCGCCGCCGACGGCCTCCAGATATTTCGCCAGCTCCTCCGCGGCGTAGCGCGTGCCGGGAGAGGCGTTTCGGCTGACGACGATCGTATAGTCGGAACGGCCGTTTTCGCTGATCTTCATCTGTCTTTCCTCCATGTACGCCACCGGCAGGTCACGCCAGTGTGATTTTCAGGCAGTTGGTATAGGGGGTGGGGAGGGAATCGGGAAGGTTTACGGAAAGGACGCCGAAATCCTGACGGAAGGGAAGCTCCCCGCCGCCGAGCAGCGAAACGCCTTTCACGGTCCCGCCGTCCTTCATCGAGCGGATCACGGCGACCCGGTCCTCCGGAGCGCGCATCATAAAGGCGTAGACGTCGTTTCCCTTCGCGGTAAAGCGGAAATCCGAGGGGGTCCAATCCACCTGGGATTCCTGGAAGCCGTTGATCACGACGCGGGAATCGCCCTCGCCGAAGGTCCTCCACGGCCGGGTGCCGTAAACGCCCTCGGAGGCGACGGCAAACCAGGAGGCGATCTCCTCCAGGGTCCAGCGCTCCCACGGGTCGATGGTGCCGTCCGGCTTCTGCAGGATGTTGAGAAGCATGGTGCCGTTCTTGGAGATGATATCCACCAGCATTTCGATGATGTGTCCGGGCTTCTTGAACTCGTGCCGCACGTCGTAGAACCAGTTGCCGATGCAGGTGTCGGTTTCCCACGGATGCTCCTGGATCCCGGGGAGCTGGCTCTTCTCGATGTCGAGGGTGCCGACCCGGAAGATCTTCTCGCTGCGGTCCTTCTGGGTGTAGACCGCGCGGTTTTCGCCGTTCTTTTCGATCGAGCGGTTGTAAAGATAGGCGACCGCCTCAAGTCCGTGGGCATAATCGTCGTTCCCGAAGGGAAGTCCGCTGTCGGAATAAAGGAGATCGGGGGTGAAGCGGTCGATCATTTCCTTGACCGCCCTGAGCCAGTAATCCTGGAAGGCGCGGTTGGAGGTCAGCCAGGGGGCGTTTTTCTCGTTGTGCTCGAAATTCGCGTGGTAGAAATCGCGGTATGCAGGATCGTTGCCGTCGTAGGGAACGCCGGCGTAGGGCCCCGATTTATCCGCGCCCTTGTTGACGTACCACCAGGAGAAGCTGGCGGCCAGATGCTCGGTCAGACCGAAGGGCATGCCGAATTTCCCGGCGGCGGCTTTCCAGAGGGCGCAGATATCCTTGCCGGGACCGACCTTCACCGAATTGAAGCGGTTGACCGCCGAATCGTAGTTGAAGAAATGGTCGTGATGAGTCGCCTGCGCCACGAAGAAGCGCGCGCCGGCGCGATGATACAGCGCCATCAGCTCGTCCGGTTCGAAATTCTCGGCCTTCCAGAGAGCGCAGATATCCTTGTATCCGAATTCCGAAGGATGTCCGTACCGGCGGACGTGGTAAAGGTACTGCTCGGAATTCTCGATGTACATATTCCTGGCGTACCAGTCGCCGTACATGGGGACCGACTGCGGGCCCCAGTGGCTCCAGATACCGAATTTGCTGTCGCGGAACCAGTCGGGGGTGCCGTGCCGGTAAAGGGATTCAAAGGTGGGTTCGAAGGAGGCTTTCATCGTCGTGACTCCTTGTCTTTATTCTGTGTCAGCCGGCCGGAAAGGAACGGTCAGTAGGCGCCGGCCTTTTTGACGGTATCGATGATGGCCTGCATGTTGGCAAGCGAAACCGAATTCGGGATCGAGTGGTCGGAGGAGAAGATGTATCCGCCGTTTTTCTTCAGGACCGGAACGGCTTCTTCGATCGCCGCCACGATGGCGTCACGATCGTCCCACAGGACGGCGTTGATCCCGCCGTGGAGCGTGAGCCTGTCGCCGTATTTTTTCTTGAGTGTCAGGGGTTCCATCCCCGCCTTGACCTCCAGCGGATTCAGACAGTCGACGCCGATCTCCACCAGATCGTCGATCCGGGTCATGATGTCTCCGCAGGAGTGCAGATGGGCCCAGATCCCGCGGTTGTGCGCCCACTCGACCGCGCGGCGGTGCACCGGCTTCAGAAGCTCGCGGTACATGTCGTTGGAGAAGAAGGTGGCGCCTTTGTATCCCATGTCGTCGTACCAGTGGATGGCGTCGAAGGTATATCCCGCGTCCCAGACCCGCTCGAAAAGCGCGATGCACCGGTCCAGATAGGTGTTGAACATGTCCACGACCCATTCCGGCTCCTCATACATGGCGATCAGGACCGTTTCGGTGCCCGCCATCCAGGAATGGGTCACGTCGAAGCCGAACCAGAAACCGGCCTCCACAAAACGGCCTTCTTTTCTCCAGAGAGGGTAGTTCTTTTTCAGAAAATCCCAGGGGATCCGGTCGTCGTCCAGGGTCATACGGGCTTTGGCGTCGGCCCAGGCTTCGGGGGTGGTGACCTTGTAATCCAGAAATTCCGGCGTGGAATCCAGTTCCTTGAAATTCTTCAGGGTGACGCCCCAGGGGGTCGTGACGATCTGATACCGGTCGGTGTCCTCCAGGACCTTCACCTCGTAACGGGGCGTGATGTCCACGCTGATCCGCTCCAGCTTGTCGATCCCGAAATAATCGCGCCAGTCGATCCCTTCGGGCATGCCTTCGGCGTGCCAGCGGCGCAGAGTGCCCGCCCAGGGTTCGTCGATGATGGGGATGCGGTCTCCTTCCTCATGGCGGAAGGCGCGGGTGAAACGCTCAAAGGTGTTCATAAAGACGTCCTCCTTGCTTCAGATCGTCAGAAGAGCATGCGCTCCATGTATTCTTCGGTAAAGACCGGACTTGACGCCAGCTCCACGTGCCCGGTCCTCCGGGCCATCGCGAGGCATGGCGCGAGAAGCCCGCGGCCGAGAAGCAGCATCGCGCACCCGGAAAGCGCCGCGTTGCCCACGACGCGGACCGCCGGGCGGAGCTCGGCGGGAAGCAGGCCGATGCGGCAGGCGCTTTTCACGTCCAGATAGCTTCCGAAACCGCCGGCCACGTAAAAGGTCTTCACTTCCCCGACGGGCGTCCCGGAGATCCGGAGAAGGGTCCGGATGCCCGCGTGGATCGCGCCTTTGGCGAGCTGGACGGCGCGGATATCGTTCTGCGTCAGTTCAACGGGAGGGAGGATCACGGCGGGCTCGTCCTCCAGGAATCCGGTCTCGTCCAGATCCCCGTTTTCCAGAAGACAGGCGACGGCGTCCACCAGTCCGCTGCCGCAGATGCCGGTGGGAGCGGCGTCTCCGATCACGTGCGCCGCAAGCTTGCCGTCCCGGCCGGGAAAGACGCGGTCCACCGCCCCCGCTTCGCCGCCCATGCCCATGGAGATACCGGCGCCTTCGAAGGCGGGACCGGCCGCCGTGGAGCAGGCGTAAAGCCGGCCGTTCCGTCTGAGAACGATCTCGCCGTTGGTGCCGATATCGGCAAGGAGAGCGGTCTCTCCGTTCTTTTCGTCCGCAAAACCGCAGGCAAGCATGGCCGTCGCCGTGTCCGCGCCGACGAAGGAGGCGATCGCGGGCGGCAGGAGCACCGGCGCGCCGGGAGCGGGGACCGAGAGGCCCAGCTCCTCCGCCGTAAGGAATTCGCCGAAGAGCCGCGCTGCGCGGAAGGGAGCGCGGGTGAGGGGAGTCACGTCGGTCCCGGTCAGGAGATGGAGCATGGCGCTGTTTCCGGTGATCACCGCCGCCGCGGGCGGGACCGGGGACAGGGAAGCGAGCATGCTGTCAACCGCGCCGAGAACGGCGCGTTTCAGCTCGACGGCGTGCCCCGCCATCGCGGCCTGCATGCGGGAGACCACGTCGGCCCCGAAGGAAGCCTGCGGATTCAGGCGGGTGCCTTCCCGGAGGAGCTTTCCCTTCCGGTCGTAAAGCCGGACCGCGAGGGTGGTCGTCCCGATATCCACCGCGGCACCGATCCCGTTTTCCCCGAAAACCGGATCGAGATCGAAGGAGGGAAGGATCCCCTCGGTCAGGATGCGGGCTTTTTCTTCCCGCCCGCCGTCGAAGGTCACATCGGCAGGACCGAGCGCTTTCGTCTGACAGGCAAGACGAACGCCCCGGGCAAGCTCGTCCGGGGTCAGGATCCTTGTTTCCGCGTCGGTGAGAGGGGAGAGCTCGCCCGAGGCCGTGACGCGGCATTTCCCGCAGCGTCCGCGGCCGCCGCAGGGGAGGGAGAAGAGCCCGAAATCGGGCAGGACGGCCGAAAGAAGAGTCCCCGCGGGATACTCCCCGGGCACGCCGTTGACGGTGAGGACGACCTTTCCTTCACGCATGGCATTCCTCCGTGCCGTCGAAGAGCAGACCGGAGAAATACGTCACGGTGTTCTGACCGTTGATGTACTTCATGCCGGCAGCCGCAGCGAGGCGGGACACGTTGACGCCGTATGCCTCCAGCGAAGTGATCGCCTTGTCGGGATGGCGGCAGGGAAGATCGTCCTTTTTCGCACAGGTCGGACAGATCCGGCATCCGCCGGCTCCGAGATTCACATGGCGCCCGAGACGCCGGTCGCCTTCGGTTATTTGAATGAATGCCTTCGTAAGGGTGCTGTGCCGCTCTCCGGCGGCCATCATCCCCTCGAAATCGTAGCTGTCCTCCAGTCTGCCGATGCTCTGGTAGACCAGCATGTACCGGTAGGATCTCAGCTCCGCGATCAGATCGTCGATATCACCCGCGCAGGGAGGGCATCTCCAGTTTTTTCCGTAATTGCCGCAGACGTTGGATTCGCAAAGCTTCCGGAAGGAGGCGTCGGTCTCCACCTTTTCCACGGGAACGACAGCGGCGCGGTCGGCGCCGCAGGCAAGGGCTTTTCGGCAAAGCTCGTCAAAAAAGTTGTCGGACATGGGGCTCCTTTCCCGAAGGTGCAAGACGAGGCGCGTTTTCACGCGCCTCGCAGAGGGGTTCGATATTACGCGCCTTTCAGCTCTTTGCAGAAGGCGACGGCTGCGTCGGCGGCGCTGGCGGCGTCGGGGGTGTATTTGTCCGCGCCGATCTTCCGGCAGAAGGCTTCGTCCACGGGGGCTCCGCCGACCATGATCCTGACCTTGTCGCGGATCCCGGCCGCTTCGGCTTTTTTCACCACTTCCTCCATGACGCCCATGGTGGTGGTGAGAAGCGCGGAGCAGCAGATGATCTGGCAGTCCTGCTCGATGGCGGTGTTGACGAAGGTATCGGGAGACACGTCGGTCCCCAGGTCGATGACCTCGAGCCCCTTGCCCTCCAGCATCATTTTGACCAGATTCTTGCCGATGTCGTGAAGGTCGCCCTGGACGGTGCCGATGCAGACCCTGCCGGTGGCCTTGACGCCTTCCGCGGCCAGATGGGGCTTCAGGATCTCCACGCCGGCGTTCATGGCGCGGGCCGCCACCAGGACTTCGGGCACGTACACGGTGCCCTCCTTGAATTTCTCGCCGACCTCGTTCATGCCGGCCATCAAGCCGTCGTTCAGGATCTCCTCGGCGGAAAGACCGGCTTCCAGAGCGTTTGTGACCAGCTCCTTCACGATCTTGGCCCTGCCGCGCTGCAGCTGGGCGGAGATTTCGTTCAACGTTTCGTTACTCATCAGATCGACCTCCCTGCGGATTTCCGCAATGCATTTATAGGATTATTTTTTTGATTTCTTCCGCGTAATACTGTACCAGCTCGAATTTCGTGCCGGGCATCAGACGGTGATCGGGGCAGGGGATGAATCCGCCGAGCGAGGCGAGGCGCTTCATCCGCTCGATCTCCCGGTCGACGGCTTCTCTGTCCCGGCGAAGCGCGGTCTTGTCCATCCCGCCGACGCCGAGCATCCCCGGTCCGAATTTCTTCCGGGCAGGCTCGAACTGATCGCCCCAGACGCCCACCTCGATGGGGAACATGGTGTTCACGCCGTTTTCGAACCATGTGGGCAGAAGCTTTTCGGTCACGCCGTCGCAGTCGAGGGAGATCACGTCGATCCCGTACTCCCGGCACAGGTCGCATCTCTTTTTATAGTGCTTCGCGGTGAGCTCGTCAAAAAGCTCCGGCGAGATCAGGGGGCCGTTCTTGAAGCAGACATCCTCCCAGAAATGGCCGAAATCGAATCTCGCGCCGGTCTCGAGGACGGCCTTCACGCACTGGTACTGCATCTCGGCGTAGGTATCCACGATGTCGGCGAAAAGATCCTCATCCTCGTCGTAGATGAGAAGGCTCATGCCGACCACGGAAGTCATGTCCCGGATCTGCCCGAGGACCGATCCGAGGGAGATGCCTACCGGCACGTCCCAGGGACGGGTCTCATTGAAGCGGAGAAAGAAATCCCTGTTGATCCGGTCGGGCGTGAAGCGCATCTTCGGAAGAAAGAGCTCCTCGAAGGCCTTACGGTCCTTCAGAAGGTAATCGTCCTCCGAGGGGATCGATGTCACTCCCGGCTTGTGGCGCTCGATGATGCCGGAAGAACTCAGCACGCGCCGAGATCCGTCCGGAAGCTCCTCCAGGACCCTGCTCTCGAAGGCGGGCGAAAGCCCGGAATTCGCGCCGAAGGTATGCGCCCAGTTGAAATCCCATCCGATCAGACGGTCGAGCTCTCTGTCCTTTTCGCTGCTGTCGCCGTTGTCGACGGCAAGCTCCCGGGGGATCTTGCCCAGATCGGCCCATTCGGTGAGAAGCTCGGCCCAGTAGCCGAAGTGGACGGCGGGAAGCCGGTCGACCGGCTCGTAATGCAGGACGCGCATCGCGCGTTCGCGGTTATTCATTGCGTTCATCCTTTCCGTGTCGTCCGCGGGAGGCGGATCAGAAGAGGATCCCTTTCATGCACACCAAGGGGCGCCGCCTGTCGTAATCCCAGCTGTGATGCGCGCCGCCGCGGCAGAAGGTCCTGTGTTCGCAGAGCGCGCAGTCGGCGTTTTCTTCGGAAAGATCATGACGGAAAGGGGCGAATTTCGTCTTCCATACGTCCGAAAAGCGGTCGGTGCGGATATTGCCCTGGACCAGTTCGGGGCGCCTTTCGATATCCAGACAGGCGCGGATCTCGCCGGTCGACGTGACGCTCGCGGTGTGGACCCCGGCGTTGCAGAGCCAGTACCAGTCCCGCACCTCTCTCTCGTATTCCAGACCGAGATAATGGCTGCAGCCGTACTGAACCGGCCATCCCTCCCGGCGTTTGGAGCGGATAAACTCGAAAAGACGGAGGTAATCCTCCTTCGTGCACATCAGCTCCGGCCGCTCCAGGGCGCGTCCGATGGGCTCCAGATTGATCACGCGCCAGGAATCGATATCGAGCCCTTCCATGATCCAGAAAAGCGCGTCGAGCTCGCCGATGTTCCGGTGATTGATCACGGTGGTGACCTGCACGGCGCGGAAAGCGCGCTCGTCGATCAGGTTTCGGATCCCTTCCATCGCGCGGTCGTAGCCGCCGGGCATGCCGCGGAGCCTGTCGTGGGTTTCGGGCAGACCGTCGATGGAAACCGAGATCGTGGACATGCCGCATGCCGCGAGCTTATGCGCGGTCTCCTTCGTGATCAGGGTGCCGTTGGAGGTCATGCCCCAGCGATAGCCGAGACGGTGGGCATACCCCATGATTTCAAAGAAATCCGGCCGCAGGAGCGGCTCGCCGCCGGTGACGCAGAGCATGATCCGGGAGAGGTCGAAATCCTCCTTCACCTGATCGAGAAGGCGCCGGTATTCTTCGAGAGTCAACTCGTCTTCGGCGGCGGAGGCGGTGCAGGAGCTGCCGCAGTGAAAACACTTCGAATTGCACCGGAGCGTCAGCTCCAGAAAGAGGTGCCGGAGATCGGGCTTTTCGTAAAGCGTGCGGGTATAGGCCGCAAGCCTTTCCAGATGCTGTTCCTTGATCGATCTCATGGCCTTGTCAGTCGCCGTCGGACGGGGGAGGACCGTATACGTCCTCCGGCTCCATCTCCGCGGGATCGAAGTCTTCTCCGGAAGGCGGGCCGTAGACGGGCTCCTCGACATTGTCGCCTTCGAACCATTCCGGCGGGCCGTAGACCGCCTCGTTGACGTTCTCGCTTTCGGACCAGACGTCGTCCGGCGGCGGTCCGTAGACGTTTTCGTTGACGTTGGAAAAGGGATCGAAATCGCTGCAGCGGGGCAGGAGCAGCGTGCCCGCGGCCGCGATGCCGGCGGTGAGCCTGGCGGCGGCCTTTTTCAGAGGCAGTTTCTTTTTCATAACGAAAATCCCTCCCTGCTTTTGCAGTGCTCCGGCGCGGCCGGGGAAAGATACGTATATATATTGTTATTCTATCATCCCGGGCGAGAAAAAGCAAGTGAAAATCTCAAAAAGCGGGACGGGGAGAAGCCGGTGAAAAGACCTTTCCGGATCGTCCGGGGAAGGGCGGCAGGGATTGCCGGAGAGAAGCGGCGCCGACGCGCGAAATTGGCAGAAAAAGAAGGAGAGTGCTTCTTTCTCCGGAAAATGAAAGCCGGCAGAAGGCGCCCAAAAAAATTTTCGAAAAATTTTCTAAAAAATTAGCACTCAGGTATTGACAGTGCTAAAAAACGTGATATAATAAGAGGCGAACAAAGGAACAGAGATCCGATGAAGACCTCCGATCCCGATGCTCAGGTAACAGAAG
>JAEEGL015223381.1_pt1 | contig 14036 bp, 13 predicted proteins | sample 9134231 | NCBI WGS metagenome assembly JAEEGL01 (sample SAMN16246548, study PRJNA631951) | gut metagenome | biome: gut microbiome; feature: rumen; material: fiber-attached | host: Bos | place: Iran: Karaj | collected 2018-10
CCCACACCGCCGTCGAACCGCAGGAAAATCTCATTCAGCGCCGGCACGCGCGGCATCACGAAGAAGATGAAGAGGTTCAGCAGCACGTTCGGGATGATGAAGGCGAACTTCAGCGTCATGAACTTGATGGGCCGCCGCTGCTGCCGCAGGCGCGAGAACATGATGGCCTGGAAGGCATCCATCGCCACGATGGCGGCCATGCAGCCCACATATTCCGGATGGGTGGCGTAGCCAAGCGCGCCGGCAATCGGGCCCAGCAGCGCAAAGACCACCACCAGGAAGAGCAGGCAGACGCCGCCCACCAGCTTCAGGGTGGTGCCATAGACGCGGTCTGCATCCTCGCCCTCCTTGTTGGAGAAGCGGAAGAGGGTGGTCTCCATGCCGAAGGTCAGCAGGGCCAGCAGCAGTGCCACATAGGCGTAGAGGTTGGAAACGATGCCGTAGCCGCCGCTGCCCGCCGCAATCCGGTAGGTATGCACCGGCACCAGCAGGTAGTTCAAGAAGCGCCCTACGATGCTCGAGAGCCCGTAGATGGCCGTATCTTTCAGTAGCGAGCGGATATTCATAAGCAGGGTTTACATCACATGCAGGGCGTCATAGAGACGATCTTGGAAGTCGTCCGCCTTCTCCTTGAGGCCGGCTCCCTCCAGGGATTGCAGCAAGAAGGAGAAGTAATTGAAGTTATCCTCCACCGTCTTGCGCGAGAGCATCTCGCCGCGGTATTCCTGCGAGAAGTAGGTGATGACGCGGGTCGTCTCCTCCACGAAGGCGTCGGCCAGCGCCAGGCCCTTCTCCTGGGCGTCGAGGCGCAGATAGAGGTCCACGATCCGCAGCAGGGCGTATTCGTTGATGCTGCGCATCCAGGAGATGTTGTAAGGGAAGTTGGCCTGCGGGAGGGTCTCCACCGCACGGTCCAGCACCGCGAGGGCCTTCTTCTTGTCGCCGCGCGCCGCCAGCCCTTCGGCCACCGTCACGAACATCTCGCGCATCGGGACCACCGCCTCGAAGGTGTAGATGTTCTGGTAGTCGTAGTTGACCCCGCTCTTGGCGAGCGATTCGAGCGCATAGACATTCATGATGCGGTCGTACATCTTGTCGAGGTCGATATACTCCTTGTCGCGGGAATTGCCGGTCTTGATAGGCACCAGCTTGTAGCAGAAGCCGTTATACTGGCTCCACTTGTCCAGACCCAGGTGCACGTCGGCATCGGGCACCACGTAATAGATCGGGCGGTCCCATTCGTAGTTGGCCAGGATGTCGAGGATGATGAGGTCCACCTTGCCGATCCGATCCGGCTCGATCTCCAGCTCCAGGTAGTCCGCCACGAGGTCCATATCGGCCTCCGGCACGATGCCGTATTTGCGGACATTCTCCTTGTTCACCTTGACCAGCAGCTTCTTGGCCGGGATGTAGTCCGTCTTGCCGTCGGAGAGTTTGAACTTGGGATTCTTGAAGATGGCGATGGCCTCCGAAGCGAGGATCGGGCGGTCAATCAGGTTCGCCACATACGGGAAGTCGTTGGTGCCGTAGAGGTACTGGATGCGGTCGATATCGATGGGCAGCGGCGCGCTCTCGTACTGGCGGCGCTTCATCTGGTCAATATACCAGTCGGTGCCGAGCAGCGAAGTGTTGACGATACGCACGTCGGTGCGGACGCTCTCCACTTCCTGAATGTACCAGAGCGGGAAGGTGTCGTTGTCTCCATGGGTGATAATCAGCGCGTTGCTGTCGCAGCTCATCAGGTGGTTCCAGGCCATGTCGCGGGCGGTGTAGCGGCCGCTGCGGTCGTGGTCGTCCCAATTCTGGCAGCCCATCATCAGCGGGATGCAGAGGCCCAGCACAGTGGCGGCCACAGCGCTGGCCGTTCCCCGGGAATCATTTTTGAAGAGCTTCTGCAACAGCGCCTGCAGCCCCATCACGCCCAGGCCAATCCAGAGGGCGAAGACGTAGAACGACCCGGCATAGGCATAGTCACGCTCGCGGACCTGGTAGGGCGTCTGGTTGAGGTAGAGCACGATGGCGATGCCCGTCAGGAGGAAGAGCAGCCCCGTGACCCAGCCGCCGCGGCCGTCGTGGCGAATCTGGAAAAAGAGGCCCAGCAGGCCCAGCAGCAGCGGCAGGAAGAAGTAGTGGTTCTTGCCGCGGTTGTTTTTCAGCACCTCCGGCGCCGTGCTCTGGTCGCCCAGGCGCGCCCGGTCGAGGAATCCGATGCCGCTCTCCCAGTTGCCGTGGATCTTGTCGCCCGGCACCTGGCCGTGGAAATCGTTCTGCCGGCCCACGAAGTTCCACATGAAGTAGCGGACATACATGTAGCTGATCTGGTAGTCGAAGAAGAAACGCAGGTTGTCGCCGAAGGAGGGCATCTGGACGATCTGCGTCTCGTTGCCCACCTTTACGCGCTTGGCCTTCTTGTGCTTGACATAACCCTCGTAGAACTGCTTGTCCCGCTCGCTGAAGGAGCTCCACATGCGCGGGAAGAGCATCTTGGAGTGCGGCACATAGACCGGCACGAGGTTCTCCGCGCGGTAGTAGCGGCCGTCCAGCGGGGTCCAGTATTTCTTGACATCCACCTCGTAGGGGGAGTTGTAGGTCTGGCCGTAGAGCAGCGGCGAGGAGCCGTACTGCTCGCGCTCGAGGTAGCGCACCAGCGTGTAGGGGTTGTCGGGCTGGTATTCGTTGGTCGGGGTGTTGGCGCTGGAGCGGATCACCGTCACGCAGAAGGTGGAGTAGCCGATGATGAAGACCGTCAGGCAGAGCACCACGGTGTGCCAGAGGGGCTTCTCGCGGCGCCGCAGGATCCGCATGCCCAGGAAGCAGCCCGCCAGCAGCAGAATCAGGAAGACGGCCGCACCGGTGTTGAAGTGCGCGCCGAGGCCGTTCACGAAGAGGCGGTCGAAGAAGGCGGCAATCTTGGGCAGGTACGGGATGATGCCGAAGAGCACCACGGCGATCAGCGCGCCCGAGAGCGCCAGCACGCCCAGCCCCTGCCAGAAGTTCATCTTGCCCTGTTTCTGTTTGTAATAGACGATAAAGACGATGGCCGGCAGGGTGAGCAGGTTCAGCAGGTGAACGCCCACCGAGAGACCCATCAGGAACATGATCAGGATCAGCCAGCGGCCGGACCAGGGCTGGTCGGCCTGCTCCTCCCATTTGAGGATGGCCCAGAAGACCACGGCGGTGAAGAGGCTCGACATGGCATAGACCTCTCCCTCGACGGCCGAGAACCAGAAGGTATCCGAGAAGCAGTAGGCCATCGCGCCTACCACGCCGGAGGCGAGCAGGGCAATCACGTTGCCCACCGTAAGTTCTTTGCCGCGTTTTTCCAGGATGCGGCGGCCGAAGTGGACGATGGTCAGGTAGAGGAAGAAGACCGTGAGGGCAGAACAGAGCGCGCTCATCGCATTGACCGCTGCGGCTGCGTGGGCCGGATCGGTGAACATCGTGAAGAAGCGGCCGAAGAGGTTGAAGGTCGGGTTGCCCGGCGCGTGGCCCACTTCCAGTTTGTAGGAGGATGCGATGAACTCACCGCAGTCCCAGAAGCTGGCGGTGGGTTCGATGGTCAGCAGATAGACCAGCGCGGAGAGGGCCAGCACCACGAGGGATACGATGTTGTTCAGGAGGCGGAATCTCTGTTTTTCCATATCTTGAGTCTGATTTTTTCGACGTTTTGGTATAAGCATGCAAATATACTAACTTTGCGGTCTCATACAAGCAACTATCATACCCCCATGGCCGGAAACGACTGGAAAGAGCGGCTCGGGGTGGTTTACTCCACCAACCCCGATTTCAAGTACGAGACGCCTGCGGAGGAAGTGGCTGAAACCCTTCCGCCGGAGCGCCAGAAGCTGCTCGTGGGGATCGACCGCCGGAACCGGGGCGGCAAGCAGGTGACCCTCGTTTCCGGATTTGTGGGCAGCGACGACGACCTCTCCGCGCTCGCCAAGACCCTCAAGACGCGCTGCGGTGTGGGCGGGGCGGCCAAGGATGGGGAGATCCTCATCCAGGGCGACTTCCGCGAGCGGGTTCTGCAGTTGCTGCTCTCCCTGGGATACAAAGCCAAAAGAAGCAACTAACCATGTGCCCGCCCGAGATTCCCTGGATCGTGGTGGCGCTGGTGGCCCTCTGCTTTCCGTTCCTCACCAACCTGCTTGATGCCGTCGGCGGCAGCTTCTCGATGCTGTTTTCCGAGGCGCGGCGGCGCGAACTGGTCTGCCGCATCAACTTCAAGCAGTCGGTGGACGTGACCTATATCTTCGCCCTCCTGGCCTACACCCTGCTGCTGGTGGTCAGCGGCGCTTCGCACCACGGCACCTGGTACACCCTCGGCGTGCTGGCGGGCTGGGCTATCCTGCGCGAAGTGATTCTTTTCGTCGTCAAGAAACGCTCGGTCAATCCGACGGTCGCCGCCGATACGGGGCGCTTTTTCCGCTCGATTTTCATCCTCTGCACCCTCCTTTCGGGGCCCGTGGCCGTGCTGCCTTTCGCGGCGCCCGGCACGGTGCCGGTGGTCACCACGGCCATTCTGGGCGGGTTTGCCGGTATCGCGCTACTTACCTATCTCATTAAGAGTTACAAGGTTTTTCTTACACCAAAATTTTCGCATATTTCAAGTTTATTGTATCTTTGCGGACTTGATTTATTACCCATAGCAGGGGCAGTTTATTTATTAGTGTAGTTTTATGGGCATTCAGAAAATTCTGATTTCGCAACAGATCCCCTCGGCAGGCGCAGGAACGCCGTATGACGAGATGATCCAGCAATACAACCTGACGGTTGAGTACCGTCCTTTCTTCCGGGTAGAACCGCTTTCGATGCGCGAGTTCCGCGCCCAGCACCTTTCGATTCTCGACTACTCGGCCATCGTCTTCTCCTCCAAACTGGCCATCGACGCCTTTTTCCACATCTGCGAGGAGACCAAGACCGTCGTTCCCGACACGATGAAGTATTTCTGCTCGTCGGAGAATATCGCCGTCTATCTGCAGAAGTATATCGTGTACCGCAAACGGAAGATTTTCTACGGGGAGAATTCCCTCAAGTCGGTAATTCCCATCGCGACGCTCCCCAAGCACCGCGGCGAGAAGTTCCTCATCACCTCCACCGACGCCCTCAAGGAATCCGTCCGCCGGCTCTTCACCGACGCCAAGCTCGACTGCACGGGCATGGTGCTCGCCAAGACCGTGAGCAACGACCTGCACGACGTGCGCCTGGCCGATTACGACCTGGTGATCTTCTACAGCCCGGCCGACATCCGCTCGCTCAAGGAGAACTTCCCCGAGCGCAGCGAAGGCGGCCCGCTCTTTGCCACCTTCGGCCCCGCTACGGCGCAGGCCCTCAAGGAGGAAGGCTATGCCATCGAGATCGAGGCGCCCACCCCGGCGACCCCGTCGATGGTCGAGGCGCTGAAAAAGTATCTGGCGAAGTAATTCGCCGGGAGGGTTTGCCATGGCTCCGCACCGCTACTCGCTGCCCAAAAGCCATATCCTTCGCAGCAAGACCGATATCGACGCGCTCGTGGAGCGTGGCGCGGTGCTGTTCAAGTATCCGATCAAGGCGTACTGGCTGGAGCGCTGTGCGGAGGGGGTGGCGGTCTCTGCCGGAGATCCGTCCGCCGTTCCGGCCTTCTCGCGGATCATGGTCTCCGTCCCCAAACGGAGCTTCAAGCGGGCGGTGAAGCGCAACCTTCTCAAGCGCAGAATCCGTGAAGCCTGGCGCCTCAACGCTTCCCTGCTGGGCGGACGGCACTATGACATCCTTTTCGTATATTTGGGACGGGAAATAGAAGGTTATGAGCGAATCCAGTCATCCCTCACCGGCATCCTCCGGACGCTCGCAGACGGCCACGCCGACTGAGCGGGCGGCGAATTCCCGCGCGGGTGCGCCGGGTGCCTCTGAGGCGACTTCCACTGCGACGACCTTGGGAATGAACGGGCAATCGGACACCGCTAAGAATCCCCGTGCGGGCGTTTGGGCGACGGTGCGGCGGATCGCGGCGTGGCCGCTCATCCTCCTCGTCCGCTTTTACCAGGTCTGCCTTTCCCCGCTGAAGACCCCCTCCTGCCGGTTCACCCCGACCTGCTCGCAGTACGCCCTCGAGGCGCTCCGCAAGTACGGCCCGTTCAAGGGCGGCTGGCTGGCCCTGCGCCGCATCCTCCGCTGCCATCCCTTCGGCGGTTCCGGCTACGATCCCGTGCCGTAGGCCCACGCCGCTGAACGCTCCCTCTGGACTAGGAGCAGCTCATCGTGCTGATTATCAGCAATATGCTGATTTTAAGTCGGCGAAAATCGCTTACTTATATTCCGTAAGTTTCTCTGTTTGTGACAATTAGCGTGCTCCTCCACCATTGTAGTTTCCGCCTGAGTTGCATCTTGGCACCAGACTCATAGCTTGCCGCCAAAACCGTGCAAGGCGAGGGGCGCTGGAGGACGCTGTAGAGGGGGTTGGGCTGCACGGGTGGCCGATTTCGGGGTGCCGTGCAAGGCAACATGCCCCACAGACCCCTGGAACGGGGATCAGCATGCACGGTTTTGGCGAAAACGACCGGCAAATCCCGCCCTGCGCCTATTCGAGCTCCCAGTTCAAACGGGAGGCCAATTCTTCGAGGAGAACCGTATCCTCTATGGGAAGTTTCACGCTATGCGTAACGGTAGCACGGCGATCCCCGTACCCGTTTTCATCACGCAACAACATCGGCTCCAAAGAGATACGCGATCTGAGCGGGTATGGTCTCGCCGGTTGGCACCTCTCAGGGGATAACATTTCAAGATCGTAATTGTTTTGGAGAGTGAGCCATACGGTAGCCGGTATCTCCAGCGCTTTCTCCAAACGGAGCGCCATTTCAGCCGAGATATTTCTGGTACCATGGATGATTGCACTGAGATAACTGGGCTGGACACCGATTGCCCCGCAGAAATCCTTCTGCCTAATGCCGCGGCTCTTCAGTTCCTCCTGCAGAATGCTTCCGGGATGCTCCGGATTGCCTAACTGATAATCGTTCAAAACGATTGTTCCGTCATTTCTTGTTTCCATAGTGCGTGTCATCAATTTCTATTAAATGAAGCGTGATATGATCTTTGTATTCTTCAAAAATGAGCCGATGAACCGAACTGTTGGATAACCGGATAGAAGAATACCCTGCCCGTCAGTATCAACTCTCCTAAATCTCTTTCTGCAATCACTCTCATATCAAAATTTTTCACAAAAATAGTAAAAATTATACAAAATGGTGAATTGTTTTACAAAAAATCCAGATGCCCCGATTGGGACACCTGGACCGATTATGTATGGGAGGAGATCGACGTTGAACTCCGCCGACCCCGCAGGGTGTTATTCGACGTGGATCTCCTGAATGAGGGTCTGCGTTTCGCCAGCAATGGTCACGACGGCCTTGACGATGTGGTCACCGGCAGCGGTCAGCTTTTGATAGGTCTGTCCCGTCGTTGCGTCCGGTTCTACCGTTACACCGTCCAAAGACCAGATGACCGTCATTCCGGAGACAGGCGTCCGCGTATTGACGATGCGGAAGTCGAAGTAATCGCCCACGGAATAGACGCCGCCGTCATGCACAGCGATGACCGGCTCGTCGAAGAGGGGAATATCGTTGTTATACGCATCATCCCGCCCCGGCAGCTGGACATAGTCGCCGGTCGTATTCTTGTAGCAGGCAATCAGTTTGTCGCCGAAAACCGGAGTCTGGCGGTTTCTGAGGTCGCAGGCCCAGGGATTCTTCGTTATGTATTGGTTAGTTCCCAGGTCGGAGGCCCAGTTCCAAGCCGAGACCGAACTGATGCCCAACTGGGCGCCGGTGTAATCAGCTACATAAACACGCAGCGAGCACGGTGCGGCAAACCCACTGGGATTCAGGACACGGAGATAGACGTTGAAATCGTTCTCCGGATTCGCAAAATCAGGCTCCGAAAGCAGGTAAAAACCTGTATCATAGATTCTCAAGCCATTCGAGGGCGCTCCCCCTTCGTTCGGCTTGATTCCGATGAGAATCGTCTGGCCGTACCGGTAGTCCGAACCGGAATTGTCCCCCGCCGTGGTCTTGAAATAGGTCAGGGCGAAGTAGCCGTTGCTGGAGCCGCCCCAGCCCCAGTTGATGCGGATGTTGTCGTCCGAATCATAGCCTTCGGCGACGAATTCATGTCCGCCGGTTCCGTCGCTCTTGCGGCCTGCGATGATCAGGGGGCGGCCTGCATCCAACTCGGTCTTGAACAATCCCAGCCATTGGGAACCGTCACAGTCCTTGCGGTTGACAATCCGCATGGAGGGGTCATAATCGAAGTTGTTGATCAGGGCAGTTTGAATCTTCCGCTGATAAGAGGAGGAACCACTTGTTCCAAATCTCATTTCCACGGCGAGCCCAATCTGGAACATCAACTTGGCCACGGCGGATCGCTGTATATCCGTAGAAGGTGTGCCCAGAGGCATATTCGCCCAGTCATACACATCCGGGTCCGCCCCCAAATCTACAGAAGGAGCCGCAGGAGAGGGATCTATATCGTCGGCACTGATGTATTTAGCATATCCGCCCACCGTACCTGTTCCCTGGGGAGGGTGAGTGTAATGACGCATCACGATGGCCGTCGCAGTGGCCACGCATCCGGTGTAGGTCCGGGTTCCCGTCGAATAACTGACTTCACCGGCAGAAATGCGCGGGCAGAACTGGTTGTAGGGTGAAGACTGATTCCAGGTGGCCATATTGTCCAGCACCGTGACCGGTGTGCGGCGAATGCGACCTTCGAGCAGGTCGGACCACTCCCGGGCGGAAGCCTCCGACTGCGGGACGAAGTGGGCGCGGGCCCAGTTGACCTGCGCGGCATATTCTTCAAACCAGGCGGCCGCGTTGGCGGGCAGGTCGGAGGGGTCGAAACGACCCTCGTCAGACCAGCCCAGGACGGCGTTTCCGCTGTCCTCGCCGGCGATAACGATCCAGCCTCCCTGCGGGTTGTTGAAGACATAGAACGGCGCCGCATAGGGACTGCGGGTCATCTGCGAACCCATCCACACCAGCTGCGGCGTGACGCCGGCAGCGCGGGTCTGCGCACCGGCATTGAAGAATGCGGAAGCGGCCTCGGTCGCTTTCGTCAGTGAAACCGTATCGGCCAGTGCCGGAACGCAGAGGGCCAGGACAAACAGGATTGCAAAGAATTTCTTCATGGCTTAGTCCTCCTTCAAAAGAATGAAACCCTGCGTATGGTCGGCCTTCTCGACCCAGAGCGTATCCATGACAGCACCGGAAGCCCGCTTGACCACCTGCCAACTGCCGAGGGTCGAGACCGCGCCGTCGGTGCCGTGGATTGTGTAGAGCGTTGCATCAAATGCTGCATCATTTGCCAGATCGGCCGAGGCGGCCGTCAGGCGGGTCAGCTTGCCTGTCCGGAGGCCCTGCACCGTAAATGAGTAGTTGCCGCCGGAGGTCTTGTATCCATACTGGTCTTCGAAACGGGCATACCCGTGAACCGGCGTGACCGAGGAAGGCGTAAGCGCATAAAGCCCCGGTGCGGAGGCGAGTTCATCCCAGGTCCGGATCAGCGTGAGGGAGACTTTCGAGGCGTCCAGGAGCGCATCGATATCCATCGCCACCTCGTAGAGCGCGCCGCGGGCGAAGGCCGCAGAAGCGGTGGCCGACAGGGTCGTTACACGGTAGTTGTCCGTCACGATCCGGATGGTCAGCGTTTCATCCGCCGCGATGTCCGGATTGATGAACATCCAGCCGTCCACCGGCGTTCCGGCCGTCAGGGCCGGCGTATCGGCGAAAGCCAGCGTTACAAGATCGGAGGCGCCCACGCCGAAAACCGGCGCGTTGCCCGCCGCCGTGACATCCAGCGTATAGTCGCCCGCCAGCCGTTTCCCCGCCACCTGCAGGGAGATGCTCTGCAGCGCCTCGCCGTCCAGGGTGGCATTCGGTGTGATGACGAAATGGATCAGGGAGAGCTTCTGGGTAAAGACGAAGGGATAGCCCGCCGAAGTGGGCTCGCCTGTCTGGATACCGACCTTTACGTCATAGGCCATATTGGGCTGACGCGTGGCAGGAAGACCGGCAGGCGCCGCCTGCGTCTGATCGGCAGGCAGGGTCAGCGCCACGGCCGTCGGATCGGCACCGGCGGTCGAAGCATACGGATAATATGCATACTGCGGCGCACCGATTGTAGCGCCCTGGAAAGCCACCGTTCCGCCGCCCTTCTCGTTCAGCGTAAACTTCGCGTTGTCCGTCCCTTCCGAAAAGACACCGATGCTGTCGGCAAGTTCCCAGTAAACGTTGTAGGTACCGGTCTCCTCTCGCAGCGCCGTACGCGTCATTGCATTGGAGGAGGGCGCCAGGATGGTTGCCGCCTCAAGCTCGACAGGCGTCGGCTGACCGGCGTCAATCGAGTTGCCCCTTTTGCATCCTGCCGCTAGCAGGACCAGAAGTGATAAAAGGACTAACCGTTTCATTAAAAGGCGATACCGGAAGTAATTGCGCTGCCGTAATCAGCCACCGGCGCAAGGGTGGAAGCCTGCGCTTCGGAAGCGGAAGGGCCTTCACCGACGTAAGAAGAATTGGTAACTTCTGCCGCCGAAATCTCCAGCGTCAGCTCTGCGTCCGAATAGTATCCCCAGGTCTTCGTTCCGTCAAGGGACTTGAAAACAAGTCTGCCGGCCTTCACGGCGTCAACCGCGCGATATTGGGATGTAGGCTTTCCGACCTGCTGCAAGAGAGCCGTCGCAATGTCTGCGTTTGCATATACCGTCAGAGTGGCCGTCACGGCTGTCGGGTTGGGAAGCATCAGATAACCGATACCGGAGGCGAAACGGCTGGCGCCCAGTACAAATGCATCACTCAACTTCAAGGTAGTAATCTTCTTGAGATTGCAGATCAGATTCGTTAGGGCATTCGCGTCGGACATTGCCGCCGTGCTGCAGTTTGCACCGCTCAAATCCAGCGTAGTCAAATTGTCGCAGCTATTGCACAGATACCTCATCGTCGTAACCTTCCTCGTATCGAATGCGCTCAGGTCAAGCGTCGTGAGGGCGTCGCAGTTGTGGAAGAGAGAATCCATATTGGCCACATTTTCCGTATTGAATCCGGAAACATCCACGGAGGCCAGGGCGCTGCAACCGCTGAACATACTGCCCATTTTCTCCACTTTCGCAATCTTGAAATTCGCTTTGTTAAACACAACCGAAGTCAGCGAAGAGCAGTTCATAAACATCCGCTCGGTGCTCGTGAGAAGTGTTTTGGATGCATAGATCTTGTTGCTGTTATTCAATGTGGTCATCGAAGAACAGCCGTAAAACATCAGCCTGCAGTCTCGGGTAAACATATAATTGTCCCACAACGTAAGCGTAACAAGAGCGGAGCAGTTATAAAACATCTGCGTCATATACTTGGCCGTCGACTGATTATAGACACTGATATCGGACAAGTCAAGGGACGGCAGGGAGACGTTGTCACGGAACATATAGTTCATATACGAGTTGTCCCCGACAGCAAAATGAGAATCGAAACCCTCATAAGCCGTAGCGCCCCGCATATTCATAAACATATAGGAACAGGAGCCGGCCACAATCGTATCTGCCGCCGTCTGAAGTCTGGCAACTCCATTTTTTACCGTCGCAACAATCTCGTTGGCGCCGGTACTGACTACCAGGTAATCTTCACCCGCCGTACCGGTTTTTACGCCCGTCATGTTCTTGCTGGTTTCAATGACGATTTTGGTAATAGAGGTATTCTGGACATTGTATCCCTGCGTACTGGTCGTGTCGTCCCCGGCAAGATGTTTCAGGGAGGCGTTCACGACACCGCCCGCCGCCAAAACAGCTGACGAAAGTCCGAGCGGAGAGTATTCCAACGCACCCATCTTCAGGACTTTGTTCTTCTTTGCCAAGGGGTTGACCGTGACGTTGCGCCACAGGTGAGAACCGTCCTCCTTGTAAACATCCACCTTCAGGCCCGTGGTAGAAACGGCCGGAAGGGCGACATAGAAGTAGGTCGGTGCAGCGGAGTTGTCCGATACGGTCACCGGACTCGTGCAGGTCAGCGTGATGGTCGAACCTGCCGAGGCGTCCATCGTAACGTTACCCTCCGTGTCAACGCTTGCCAGGCCGGCGATTTTCTCGCCACCCACACTCGATACGACAATATGATCTACTGCCGTGGAAGCTGTTTCAGACCAAAGGGCGATGCGAATGTAGCAGCTCAGCGGCTTGAAGGAGAGCGTCGTGCCGGTAATCGTGGCGACATAGACGTTGGCTGCCGGATCGTAGGTGTCTGCCGTGTAGGTCTGTGCGGCGGGGAAGGTCACCGTGAAGTCCGTTCCGTCGAAAGCGGCACTCGCGTTGCCTGCCGGATAGATGGCACCTGCCGGAGCGTAGGCGAACGATCCGGTGAAGTTGGCGACGTTCGAAGGGTTCAGCGCGTCGTAACCGTCCAGATCGAAGTTGGCACCGTTGCCCGCACCGTCAAAGACGCGGATCTGGTCGCCTGCCTGCCAGAAGTGGTTGAAGGTCTCGTCGTCGGTGGTGTTGATCTCCACGCGGACGGCGGAAGGGTCGATGGCCGCCGACAGGGTCATCTTTTCCCCACCCTGAGCGGGGTCGGTGTTTTCGGGAGCCTTTTCACAAGCCAGCACAAACAGGCCGGCCAGAAGAATGATCAAACTCTTTTTCATTTTTGCAATCCTCCCCGTTAATCCCAATTCGTACTTTCCGAACCTGAACTGCCGAGTCCCTCCGTATCGGAGAGGACCTGGCAACAACCACCTTCCAGGGAAATCTGGAACTCTTTGAGCACCGGCTTTTCATAGCGGGCGCGGACTGTGTTGAAGTCTTGTTTCATCTTTGAAAACTATTGATTTTGATTGGTTTCTACTGGCAAATTGGTGCGCAGGATAGTAAAAACCTGTCAATTGACGAAAATCTCATCGCAGAAACCCTTCGGCGTATAGACCGGGGCGAAAGTGTAATACCTGAATTTGCGGTCGGAAGTGACAATGACGTCACAACCGGAGGTTTCGCTGCAGGCCAACTGGGCGGAATCCTCGAAATCGTCGAAAAAGGGAGAACGAACCGCAGCCTTGATGTCGTTTCCCGAAATGGGGACCACCTCCACGATCCCTATAATTAGTTCAATGGCAGCAAGGAACCGATCCAATGGCTTCTTCCCTGCCTGTGTATATACATAAGAAGCATCTATAATGGACTGCGTTGAAAGAAGTGCCGTTATCGCCCCTTTTTCCGCAGCGCGAAGGATCATCGTGGAATCGAGATGATTCGGACGCGATTCAATCAGGATGTCCAATAGAACATTTGTATCGAGAAAGACCTTCATTTTGAAAGAATATAAGCAAGTTTAGGGTCTTCTGCAAGTTGTTCTTCCGTAACGGCCGATATCGTTTTACCCAGGTGAAGGAGCCTTTCGTCCGGGAGAAAATCCTCACGTTTGAGGGCGGGAAAGGCAGGGGTAATGGCCTTTTCCAAAAGGCCCTCCACAAAACCGTTGAAACTCATATCGTTCTTTTTTGCGCCACGCTTGAGCCTCTCTATCAGCGACGGGGAGAGCCTCAGCCCTGTTTGAACTTTTGACAATCCGTTATTCATAGCATCTTTTTTTGCAAAGATAATCACTTTTGACAACATTTTTACAAAAATGACAACACCTCCGCGGTGAAACGGCAAAAACAAAGGGGAGCCCGCGGACGGGTTCCCCTTTTTTCCGGACAGGCATTATTTACTTGCCGGCCTTCTTGGCAGCCTTCTTCATGTTCAGGTCGTACATGATGGGCGTACCGATGAAGAGGGATGCGTAGGTACCGACCAGGACACCGAGGGTCAGTGCCACGGCGAAACCGCGGATGCTTTCGCCGCCGAAGATGGCGATCGAGAGCAGCACGACCAGCGTGGAGACCGAGGTGTTGATGGTACGCGACAGCGTGCTGTTCAGAGCTTCGTTGATGTTCTGCTTGAGGTCACGCTTCGGGTAGAGGGTCTTGTACTCACGGATACGGTCGAAGATGACCACGTTGTCGTTGATCGAGTAACCGATGATGGTCAG
>JAEEGL016444101.1_pt1 | contig 14036 bp, 18 predicted proteins | sample 9134231 | NCBI WGS metagenome assembly JAEEGL01 (sample SAMN16246548, study PRJNA631951) | gut metagenome | biome: gut microbiome; feature: rumen; material: fiber-attached | host: Bos | place: Iran: Karaj | collected 2018-10
ACTTCATTAGAATAATTGAATATTAAGAAAGTTTTATCTTTTATGATAATTCTATTAGGTTCAATATAAGTTAAATTAGTTCTATCTATTTTTCTGATATTACCATTAATGATTTTAGGTGTTGCTTTAGCAAACTCACATATCAGTTCTAATTTCTTTCTTAACGTTTCTTCAATAGGTAATTCTTCTTTAATAATATTTACCATAACACCATCCTTTCTTTCGGATGTTTTTTGTAAACACAAAAAAACTAATCCATTTCTGAATTAGTTATTTATCAAACTCAAACATAAAAGTTCGAGCAGAATTCCTCTTGGTAGCGAGAGGGGGATTCGAACCCTCGACACCACGGGTATGAACCGTGTGCTCTAGCCAACTGAGCTATCTCGCCATTTCAAATCAAGTAAATTAATATTAACATATTTACTTGATTTTTACAAGTATTTTTAAATTAAATTAAAATTTATATTTTCTTTAGTTAACTTTATTTTATATATTTGATTTATTTGATAATTACCAGATAGTTTTATTGGAATATAATTATCAGTAAATCCATAATAATATCCATTTTTATATTCTTCAATCAATACTTCTACTTCTTTATTAATATATTCATTATAATATTCATTCTCAAGTTCATTAGAAAGACTTATTAAACACCTTGCTCTTTCTTTAATAACATTTCTAGGAACTTTATTGGTCATTCTAGATGCTACAGTTCCATTTCTATCAGAATAAGGAAATACATGTATTTTAGCAAATTTTATTTTTTTACAATAATTATATGTTTTTTCAAAATCTTCTTCAGTTTCCCCTGGAAATCCAACTATAACATCAGTCGTTAATGATATTCCATTTCTACATTTCCTAATTTCATTAACTTTATCAGTAAAATAATTCAAATCATATCTTCTATTCATATTCTTTAGTGTTTTATCGCACCCAGCTTGTAATGGAATATGTAAATGAGATACAAATTTATTATTATTTTTAATAATATTCATCATGCTTTCATCTAATTCAACTATTTCTACTGATGATAGTCTAATTCTTTTTAATAATTCTATTTTAGAAAGTTCATTTATTAAATCACTTAATCTTTTATTATTTGAATTATATTGCCCAGTATGAATACCTGATAAAACTATTTCTTTGTGACCTGATAAAACTAAATCATTAACTTCCATTATACATTTATTAAAATCTTTACTTCTTACTCTACCTCTAACATATGGAATTATACAATAACTACAAAAATTATTACATCCATCCTCTATCTTTACAAATGCTCTATGATGTGTTTCAAATTTCTTGATTTCCATATCTTCAAAAGTGGTATTATCCATATCATAAAAATCTATTATTCTTTTATGATCTTGTTCATATTTATCTATATATTTAAGAATCTTACTTTTATTTTTATTTCCAATAATAATATCTGCTTTTATTAAATCCTTTATACTATCTTTTCTGAACTGACAAAAACATCCACATGCTATAACTAGTGCATTTGGATTATTTTTTTTAATATTATTAATAAATTGTTTACTTTTATTATCAGCAGTATTAGTAACAGTGCATGTATTTATTATGCAAATATCTGCATTTTCTAATACTTCTTTATATCCTTCATTTAATAATAAATTTCTAATAAATTCACTTTCGTAAGAATTTACTTTACATCCTAATGTTTTTATATAAAATGTTTTCATTCTAATTTAAGTCTAAACTCCTTAAGTATTTTCAAAAATTCTTCTTCATTAACATAGTTTTCAGCAGGAGTTATCTCCTTTTCTTCTACTTCAATTTTATTAACTTTAGGTGCAGATGAGTTTTTAGGCTCTTCTTCTTTGTATGTTAAAGTTATATTTGAAGCATTCTTAACTAATTGCTCATAACTAATAATTGCTTTTCTTTCTTGCTCATCTTCATATTTTTGAATAATCGCTTGGTTATCACTAACGCCCAATTCTTCTATTCTTTCTTGTTTTTTTCTTTCTAATTCCTCTGAAGATATTACAGCATTTTCTTCTTCACTAGCCTCATATTTTTCTATAATATCATCGTATGTTTCTATTGTAGGAATATTAACAGTTCTAATAACTGGTTCATTTTCTTTAATAACATCATCAGCTGAAGTTGCTCTTAAAGAATCCAAATTATAATCGTCTTTTGGCTTTTCTAATACTAATTTTTCTTCACTATTTACTAAATCCAAATACTCTTTCCTTGTTTTAAATAAAGCTACAATTAAAACAAGTATTATTAATAACATAATTATTAAAAATAATAAAAATGTATCTTCATTAATAAATGCTTCTAAAAATCTATTAAAGTTTTCCATATTTAATCACTATTCCTTAAGTATTTGATTATTGATGCTACCATAAGTGGAACTGTTTCTGTTCTAAGGACATCATTGCCAAGAGATACCTTAGTAAAACCAATGTTAGTTAAAAACTCTTCTTCTTTATTAGAAAGTCCACCTTCTGGTCCAAATACTAATGATATTGTATCATTACAATTATCATGAGTTAATATACTTGATATTAATTTTACATTGCTTTTGTCAAGTGAACACAATAAGTTTACACTTTTGCTTGCTTTTATATCTTTAACTTCTACTATATTTTCTAATATAGGTTTTTTTATTCTATAGCTTTGTTCAGAGGCTTCTTTCAATATTTTGTTCCATCTTGTTAATTTTTTTTCAAAATCTTTCTTATTTAATCTATATTTACAATGCTCGTACATAACAACTTCAAACTCAGCAACTCCAAGTTCTGTTCCATGTTGAAGTATAAAACTCATCTTTTCTTCATTAAGTAATGGAACATATATTTTAATATCAGAATTTTTTTCAGATTCTTTAAATACTTCAATGATATCAGCGGATAATAAATCTTTATTTAATCTACATTTATAACTTTTATTATCAAATACAACAATAATACTATCATTTTCATGCATTCTCATAACATTTTTGATATGATTTAAATCACTTTTATTTAATAATATTGTATCTTTATTTTTTGAAATACCAAAATATTGTTGCATATATCCTCCTTTACTTAAGAATTACTATAGTTTCACCCTCATTAAAAATATTGATTTTATATTCTAACACTCTTCTATCTTTTTTCAAGTAATCGTGAGTTGCTTTTTTTAAAATTCCTTCACCTTTCCCATGAACAATAGTTATTTTTTTACTATTAATTTTATAATGATTATCTATAAAATTTTTAATCATAGCTACTGCTCCAAATCTATCATAGCCATGCACATCAAGTGAAGGAACATTATATAAAAATGGATCAACTTTTTTCATACAAAAAACCTCATTACATATTATACATATAATGAGGTTAAAATTCAATTACTTACTTAATGCAGCAACTAAATCAGCTTTTTTCATTGAAGAAGTTACTTCAATGTTTTTCTTTTCACATAAATCTTTTAATTCGGCTACTGTTAATTTAGAATAATCTGTTTTTTCAGCAACAGTTTTTTCTACTTTTTCAGTAACTGTTTTACTTTCTTTAGCAGGAGTTTTTCCTTCTAAAGCATCTTTAGATAATTTAACTAATTTAGTGAATTCTTCTGGTGCAAAAATAGCAAGTTCACTTAACATTTTTCTATTAATTTCAATATTTGCTTTTTTAAGACCATTAATAAATTTAGAATAAACTATATCATTACTTCTACAAGCAGCATTGATTCTTGTAATCCATAATTTTCTAAAGTCATTAGCTCTTTTCTTTCTATCATTAAAACTATAAGCTCCACTATGGAATAATTGTTCTTGTGCTGTCTTATATAATCTATGTTTACTTCCAAAGTATCCTTTAGCTCTTTTTAATACTTTTCTTCTTCTGTTTTTAGATACTACTCCACCTTTAACTCTTGTCATTTAATTCACCCCTTATTTAACTAGTCCTCTGTATCTTTTAGCATCTCCTGCACTTAATACAGATCCTTTTCTTGCCTTTCTATTAAAGTCTGTTGGTTTTTTACCACTATTGTGGTTTGCTCCAACGTGTCCAATTTTAGTTGAACCAGAATTTCTTACTAATATTTTTTTACTGATTCCACCATGTGATTTCATTTTTGCCATACTTAATTCTTCCTTTCTAATTTTTTTGGTGCTAAAAATAGTTGCATACTTCTGCCTTCCATTTTAGGCATTACTTCTATATCTGCTACATCCTCTAATCTAGTAGCAAATCTCATGATAACATCTTTCCCCAATTCAGGATGTGCAAGTTGTCTTCCTTTAAATCTAACAGACACTTTGATTTTGTGACCTTTCTCAAGATATGCTTTAGCATTTCTAAGTTTAGTTTCAAAATCTCCAACATCAATCGTAACACTTAAACGATACTCTTTTGTTTCAAGATTTTGCTCTTTTTGCTTTTTCTTTGCTTCCTTTATTTGTTTTTGCTTTTCATAACGATACTTGTTGTAATCTATAATTTTACATACAGGATTTTTAGGATCGTTATTTAATAACACTAAATCTAATCCAGCATACTTTGCAAGTGTTTGTGCATCTTCAATTTTTTTGATGCCCATCTTTTCTCCATTTGGTCCAATTACCATGACGTTTTCATAAGTTATTTGTTCATTAATTTGAACTTCATTTTGCTTAGCTATTGCTAACACCTCCATAAAATTTTCATTAAAAAAAGTGGACTAGAGTCCACTTAAAAAACTAATTATTTAAAATTAAGCCTTTTACCAATGTATCTTTACATCTGGTGAAGAGTGGATCTCTTTCTTTCTTTTTCAACATTTAAGATTATATATTATATATTATGCTTTGTCAAGTGTTTTTTCTTTGTTTATTACTTTAAATTAAATATACCCATTATATCTTTTCCAGCATAAGTTGTTGGAAGCTTTCCATCCCACTTTTCAATGAATTGTTTTTGAATTAAGTTGTCAGTCAAACTTTGTTTCATTAAATCATTTGCTCTTTTAGTAGCTTGTGCTTCTACTAATTTTGCTTCAGCTTCTAATTTAGCTTTTTCTAATTTTTGTTCAGCTACTTGTTTATCTTCAATTGCTTTAGTGTATTCTTGACTAAAACTTAAATTAGTTATATTAAAGTTATCAATAACTATTCCATACTTTTCTACCTTTGCTTGTAATTCTTCCATACATTTTTGTGATACTTCACTTCTAGCAGTAATTACTTCAGCAGCAGTATATTTTGCAATAGTTGCTTTAATACTTTCTTTAATTGCTGGATCTAATACAACTGATTCATATTGATTTCCTACTGTTTTGTATAGTTCTGATGCTCTATCACTTTCAATTCTATAGTTTACTGCTATATTTGTTTCAATTGTTTGTAAATCTTTACTAGAGCTTTCTGTAATTAATTCAATTTTTTGAACTTTAATATTAACCACAACAATATCTTCAATATAAGGTATCTTTAAATTAAATCCTTCATTTAATTGAGTACTTACTATTTTACCAAATCTTACCTTAAGTCCCACTTCTCCACTTCTAATTGTTTGGAAACTACTAAATATCGTTACTAAAACAACCAATCCAATAAAACCAAAAATAATTATTTTTTTAATATCTCTTACTTTAAAATCTCTCATTTTTTCCTCCTAAACATATAATAAATTATTTAAATATATTAGTCAATGTATTTATTAATTCCTATTTAGACTTTTTGATTTATTATAGTATCTAATCTCAACATCATCACCCATTTTTGCTCTAACAATATCTTCAGCAGTAGATTCTGAATTAAGATCATTAACTAATTTCGTATCAAATGATGATGTTACTAAAAGTAAACCATCTGTAGTTTCAATTTGAATCTGTTCTCCATCATAATCAGTCCATTTATTAATTTCAATAATAGTTGCGACATTATCTCCAAAAACGATTGCTTTGTTATATTGATAATGAAAATCCAGCATATCATAATTACAACCGCTTAAAACTGTTAATGAAAGACCACTAAATAATGCAGCTGTCATTATTGCTCTTCTAACATTTTTGTTTTTAACAATTTCCTTTTCAATGATTTTCTTTTCCATATTTTTCCCTTTCCGAAATATAAAAAGACTTTTATATTTCTATAAAAGTCTCGTTCTTTACATATAATCCAGGTTAATAACCGTGTTATTGAATTATAACATCATTGATGGAACTACTCCCTTTCAACAATGTTAATTATACCATATTTTTAATGATTTTTCAACATTACACAACATATATGATACATTTTATCTATTTATATTTTCTATTATATCTTTCTTTGTTAAAGTTTTTTCTCTTTTAAAAGTATTTTCATAAGTTGTTTCACCATTCTCAGTAACAGTTAATGTAAGGGTTCCATCTTCTAAAGTAATTTCATACGTTTCATCAAATAGATCTGTTTTTGCATATCCCTCATTAATAATTTCTAAATCCATATTAATCAAATTATCTGTTAGTAAACCACTAATAATAACTTCATCATCTTCAGATTGATACACATAAATATATTCTGAACCATTAGTATATTTTCCATTATAATTTGTTTCTAAAAATTTAGGATCTCCGTATGTTTCGGCATAATATTCATCTAAAGTATATTCAGCTATTTTAGTATATGTTCCACTTTTAACTTCGTCAGTATTAGATTCAATTATTATATTATTTGATTCTAGTTTTACAGTTATTATTTCATCCATTATTTCAGATTTAATTTCATTGCCATCACGCTCAAACCAACCAGAAACAATATTATCTTCAACCCCAACAAATGTAAACATTAATGTTTTATTGTTTGATGCATATAACTTAATTGTTCCAAATTCTGATTCATAAACCCCATTATATTTTTCAAGCGCATTAGTTTCTTCTGGTTTTGGACTTGGTGTAGTATTTGTATTATTTCCATTAGAATTATTTGTATTTGATTTATCTAGTACAAATTTCCATACACAAAATCCACACACAGCTAGTACTAATATTGAAACTAATAATATTAACACTGGTGACACTTTCTTATTATTTTCATTCATATTATCCATATCCTATCAACTCCTATTATAATAATAAAACAAACTTATTAATATGTAAATATATTTTTTAAATATGATTTACACTTTGTTACAATATTGATACAATGTTGTCAATTGTTGCACTAATTTTTTCATTTGTTTTAGTATCTTCTATTTCAATATTAACGCCATCAAATTTGTTACCTAATACAATCATTTTTGGTGTACCTAATACATAAACATCATTTATTCTATTACCAAATTGTAGTCCTTCTCTATCATCAATAATAGCATTTATTCCATTATTATTTAATAAATTATATAATTTAAATGCAATATCTTTATTATTATCACTATATATAATTTGTACTTTATAAGGTGCTACGTCATATGGAAGAGAGAATCCTTTTACTTTATCATTTAGTTTAATTATATTATTTTCAATTAATACTGCGATTATTCTTCCAAGACCTATTCCATAACATCCCATATAATAGGGTTTATTATTGCCATTTTCATCAGTATAATAAAGTCCCATACTTTCTGAATATTTAGTTCCAAGTTGAAAATTGTTGCCTAGTTCAATTGAACTATATTCTTTTAAAGTACTAATATTTTTAATATTTAATTGTTTTAAATATTCATCTTTATTATCGAATTCTAATACTTCCTTATTAATACCTAGATTTTGTGATTCATCATATAATATTTTGTCTTCACCGAGTGGGGTTGCTGCTTGAAATTCTTCTGCAACCTTCCCACCAATAACTCCATTATCACTTACTGTTGGCATAATATCAATATGAAGTCTTCTAAATATATTTAAATAAACTTGATGCATTATTTCATAACTTTTTTTCATACCTTCTTCATCTTTGTCAAAAGAATAAGCATCTAGCATTACAAAAGTTCTTGGTCTAAATAAATATCCACGTGTTCTTATTTCTTTTCTAAACTTTTCACCTATTTGATAATATGTTGCTGGCAAGTTCTTATACGAAATAAGTCTATTTGCTCCAAATATAGTTGCACATTCTTCAGCTGTTGGAGCAAGTCCATATTCTCCTAAGTTATTATTAAGAGTAAACATTATATCTCCATCTTTAGTATACATATCCCAACGATTAGATTGATCCCATATTTTTCTTGGCTGTAATTTTGGAAATTCAACTTGAATACAACCGACTTTATCAAGTTCATCAATTATGACATTCTCAACTATTCTTTCTAGTTTAGTCCATAAATTTCCGTATCCATATATACCACTTTCAAATTGATATAATTCTCCTAATTTCATCAAAATATCTTGTCCAGAATATTTAGTGTCTACATCATTAAAATTAATCTTTTTAATGTTTAAATTACTTAGTTTCATATTTTCCTCCTTAAAATAAAAAAGAATAGTACAAGGAAGTCTATTAAAGACGGTACCATTCCTTTATTTAACTCTTTTAATTATAACGGTATTACCGAATCACATATAAGAGACAGGAATTATTAAATATATTATCTAGTTTCCACCATTCTAGACTCTCTATAAAAATTGATTTAATAATATTTCTCAGCGATTACATTGTAATTCTAACACAAATATTATTATTTAGCAACAGTTGGATTGTATTATTTCATTATTAAAAAAACTAACTATTTCTAGTTAGTTATTTAATTATTTTTCTTTTTCTTCTTTTGTGAGTTTTTTCTCTATTTCTTTAACTACTTTTAAAGCTTGTTTTCTAACTTCATCAGTTGCTTTTTCAACTACTGGAGTGCTTTTTTCAATAGCTAATTTATATAATTCTTCTGCTTTAGTTTTAATCTTACGAGCTTGTTCTAAAGCTATTTCTTTTACTTTTTCTTTATCTAGTGAAGCTAGTTCAGCTTTTAAAGTTTCAGCTTTATAAAGAAGTTCATCTTTTACTTCTTCTAAATCGATTTCTTTAATTTTGGCTACTAAATCATCTAATTTTTTCTTAAGTACCTTTCTTGTATTTTCTCCTTTATCAGGTGCAAATAAAACTCCTAATCCTGCACCAATTGCAACTCCGCCAAGAAATTTAGCAATTCCAGATTTTTTACTCATCTTCATCTTCCTCCATATCTTTCATTTTTCTTTTAAATAACTTACCAACTTTTTTAGTGAAAAAAGATACTATTGATTCTCCAATTTGAGTAACTTTATCACTTGCAAAGTCAATTACACTAAATACTCTATCAAGCGTATGAACTTTTCTTGTAACATCATCTACTAAAGCATTTACTTTATCTAAAGCAAATACAACTTTAATTCCAACAATAATAGCAACTATTAAGAATATTATTAATAGTACATATATTATTATTGGTAATATACTACTCAATGATTCCATAAATTATTCCTCCTTATCATCATACATTGAATCTATTAGGTTAAATAAATCATGTTCTAGTGTACTATCAGTTAATGTTTTATCAGCATTATCGTCTTCTTCATCATCATCAAAATGTTCTAATTTTATTTTGTCCTCAAGATCACCAACTGATACAGAAGAAGTTTTTTCCATTTTATCAAGTATTTCATCTAATTGATTACTTTTTTCTTCTAAATCATCTTTTATATCATTATGTAATTCTTCTTTTAATTCATCTCTAGATTCTTCTTTAGGTTCTTTCTTAGATTCTTCTTTAGCTATTAAATCAGGAGTTATTTTATTAATTGAATTTAATGTATCTTCTAACTCATCTTCTAATGTTCCATATGCTTTTCTTCTAACAGAATCATATTTTTTTGCAGGACTATCGATTTCTTTCACAACTGTTTCTTTTTTGGAAATAATTTCTTCTTTTTTATAATCCTTATCTAAAATTCCATAAATTGGTGAAATAATTGGACTTGGTTTAAATACTTTAGGTTGTTCAGGTGGGGTAATATCAATATTAGTTGTTCTTTCTGTACTTCTACTTGCCCTACTTTCTGAACTTAAAATATTTCTCTTTGGTGGAAGAGTTGTTTCCTCTTCATCATCTAATTCAGTAAAATTGAATACTCTTTCACTTCTAAATAATTCTCTTTCTTTAGGTTCTTCTTCAAATGAAGCCCTTTCCACTTCTTTTATTTCTTCAATTTTAGGTTCTTGTTTAATTATTTTAATTTCTTCAACTTTTGGTCCATCTTCTTTATCTTTTCTAACTTCCTTATCAACTTTTCTTAGTTCTTCTTCCTCTTCTTCATTGTCTATATCTTCTTCAACTATTTCTTCATCGTAAAAGATATTTTTTAATTTACTAAATAATCCCATTAGATGACACCTCTTTCTTACTAATCATTTTCATTAATATACTCAAGCACATTCTTATCATTGTTTTTATTTTCAGGCTCAGGTATTTTATAAGTATTTTCTACAGTTTCTATACTTGAATCACTAACATATTTTCCTATAACTAAGTCATTATATTTAATGGAATTTAATATTAGAGCACTTCTAGATATAGCATACTTTAAATCTTTCTCTTCTACCTCTACCTCTATTATAGCATAATTATAACATAACTCAACAAAAAAGTAATCACTATTTTTTGTAATTCTCAAATATCCATCTTTATCATTTTTATTAAATGTATAATAAAAATAATCATTAATGCTATGTTCTGCCGCTATGTTACTTTTATAATTATAACTCACATAATCCACATTTAAATAATATAATTTGTTATTTGACAAAAGTACTTGATTAAATTTGCTATCTTTATACACACTAAAATTCATTGGTAAATAATATTTATAACCAATGGCATTTACATTACTTATATTAGTACTTTTATTAATAGTCTCATTAATTATTGTTTCATAAGACATATCATCAATCTTTACACCACAACCAGTTACAAAGATTAAACAAATTATAACAATAATCTTTTTTAACATACTTATTCTCCCACTCTATTAAGATTATAGCAAAATTTTTATTCTTTAACAACATATATATAGTTTATATTTTTCCCCAATTTAATGAATTTATCTTCATATTCAGTTCTAATATTATCTAAATAATTTGTATCTGTTTTTATAATTCTATAACCATTATCTTCAAAAGATGTTAATGAATATTCATATAAATCATCATTATCAGTTTTCATTTGTATTCTTTTTTTATCTTTAAATATTTTATCATATTTATCTAAGAATTGTTTTGATGACAATCTTCTTTTTTCATGTCTCTTTTTTGGCCAAGGATCAGAAAAATTTAAATATATTTTATCTATTTCACCATCAAATATATTCTCTATATTCAATGCATCAAAACACAATAACTTTAAATTATTAAGTTCTTTATTTTCTAATAATCTAACCGCATTAACAAGTGGAGTATCATACTTTTCTATTCCAATAAAATTTATATTAGGGTTTTGTATTGCTTTTTCAATAATAAATTTTCCCTTTCCTGTTCCAATTTCTATTTCTATTGGATTATCATTATTAAACACTTTATTCCATTTGCTTTTATAATCTTCTGGATTTTTAACTAAATATTTACTATTACCAATAATTATATCTGCATTCTTTATATGTTTTAGTCTCATAAATACCTCACAACTTCTAATATTATACACTAAATATTGCTTTTTGTCATATATTATGATAGGTGAATTATTATGAAAAATAGAGATATGTTTTATCAAAATGTAAATCAAGGATATTCTAATCCAGGCATGTATATCCCACCTAGCGGTTATAATATAAATACACAAATGCAATCATATGGTCCAAATATGTATATGCCAAATCCTAATATGACTCAAGAACAAATGGGATATTATAATAATGAAAATGATTTCGATCAAAGAATAAGTAAAATTGAAAGACAAATAAAAAATCTAGATAGTCGTCTTCAGAAATTAGAAAATGTTTCTAATGAAGTTAATGACAATATCTATATGATTTAAAAAAGATATGTTTAAACATATCTTTTATTTTTAATGTATAAATAACTGTGCAACAAGTAGATTATGATCAGAATTAATTTTGAACTGTTCAACACTCTCGAATTTTCCTAAATCAATGTGTCCTTTTGAAAGTACAATTATTAAATCGCAGTAACTTACTTTTTTCCACATATTCTTTGTTGTATTATCATATGCAGCAATTTCAAAACCAAGTGGTTTTAAATATTTATCAAAATTGTCAATGGTAGTTGAATTAAAATCTCCTGTCACTATTATTGGGTTACTATCTTTACTTAGAACTTCAGCAATCTTAGCAAAATGTCCTTCATTATATTCATCCAATCCAAGATGTGTATTATAAAATGAAATTTTTACACCATTAACATTTATTACTGTTTTATCAAATGATCTTGGTTGTCCACCAGTTAATGCTGTAGAACTTTTATTAGATAAAGTATATTTTGACAACAATGCATTAACATTATTTGGTACGGTAATATAATTGTTTGTTAACCCAGAATTTCTAGAAATCTGTTGTGCATAAAGAGTATAACTACCCACATCATAACTTTTTGCTTCTTGTAAACCAATTATATCAAATTTATATTTTTTAATTATATTTACAATTTTATCTGGTGTAGTTGAACATCCATTAATCCAAGTACCACATTGGAACATGCCTATATTAAATGATCCAACTATTAATTGATACATCCAATTTACTTTTATAGTAATTGAACAATCTGTTTTCTTTAAATCACAATTAACAAGATTAGCTAATTCAATAGCGCTATATTGCTTTGTTTGATCTAAAGTTATATCTGTTCCATCTATTATGTATTCTTTATTTGGAGGTGCTGCATAATTTTCTTTTGTCCAATTCATATATCCGCCATTATAATCTACAAGCCCAGATTCTGGTATACTTTCTCCATATTTATATTTAGCACTAAATATTTCTCCAGTGCTTTTTAAAATTACCGTTCCATCTGAATTGACTGAATAACTATCATATTTTGGAGTATTCCATGTTCCTCCATTTCCATTATATTGAATTGATAATGTGTGCGCACTATCTACCCATTGTGCATACAATTTCATGTTTTTAGTTACTTTAATCTTAGATACTTCTTTGTATGTTGTTCCACTTCCATCTGCTTTAGTGTTCCAACTTACAAAATTACTTCCTTCTTTTGTAAATGTATTTCTTCTTACATTAGTCGTTTCATCTTTTACTACTTGTTGACTACTTACACTTCCACTTCCTCCATTTGCATTATATTTAATAGTATACTTCTCTTCACTTCTATCCATTATATAATTTTTAACTTTTACATAATCCAATGGCTTTATATTGCCATCATTATCAAAATCTGCCGCTTTTAAATATTCAGTGCCAGTTATTAATGTTGACTGCATTATATGATTTTTAATTACTACATAATCTAATGGTGATATTTTTCCATCTGAATTAACGTCTCCTTTAATTACAACTTTAGGACTTGAAACAGTTTCTCCACCTGTTTTTATTTGGATTATATCTCCTGTAAATATATATCCACTAGTTTTTGTATTCCCATTTTTATCAGTTACCACCGTTGTATATTTTGTTTCTAACCCTAAATCAAAATCACTTACTGTTCTTTCAGCTTCAATACCTGTTAATAAACCATTATTTATTGCAAATCCTGTTTCGCTTCTTAATGTTACACCAGTAGTTGCTAAAGGAGTGATTTTTTTCAAATTACTAAATCCGAATATACTTAAAGCTAAATTTACAATTAAAAATACTTTCTTCATATTTACTTTCCTACAATAAAATAATATCATTTTCAAGCAATTTAATCAATTAAATTAATTACTTTTTACATGATAAAAGTACTAAAATATTAGTACTTTTCGGAATTTTTTATTTAGCGCTTTTTTCTTGATTGGTTAACTAACCACTCAACTAAATCCGACACTCCATCTTTGTTTAAATCTTCAGTCATTGCAATTCTAGGTACTGTAGAATGATTAGAACCTTTAAGCACTCTGAAATCGGATTTTCTATTTGCATTTACAAAAAATCCTCCAAATGACTCGTCTTCTGCAAATCCCCTC
>JAEEGL016637730.1_pt1 | contig 14036 bp, 8 predicted proteins | sample 9134231 | NCBI WGS metagenome assembly JAEEGL01 (sample SAMN16246548, study PRJNA631951) | gut metagenome | biome: gut microbiome; feature: rumen; material: fiber-attached | host: Bos | place: Iran: Karaj | collected 2018-10
ACGTACGGCTCTACGTCCTGAACGGTGAACGGCTTTCCGCTGCGGTTCACCATGTTGATGCTGTCGAGTCCCTGCCGCATGGCCATGCGGCGTCCCTCGGTGACGCATCCCGTCACCATCGTCGCCAGCACCAGCACTGCCATCAGACATGTCACCAATCGCTTCATCAGCTGCAAAGATAACCATTTTTTTGTAATCATGCAAATTTTGATGTTGTTGATGTTTCGATACATCGAACAATGCTGCCAGCTCGCCTTGTGAGAACTGCTCTAACTTCTCTTCCACATAGTGATGTTTCAGCTTTACCTCTACTATGCCTCTACTAAAGTTCTAACTAAGCCCTGCCAAACATCTATAAGTCATTGATGCTGATTTTGTGGCCATCGGACAACAAGAAGATATGGGGCTATCTTGATATTCCCAACGTGGGAATATAATATTCCCAGCCTGGGAATATGTGGAAAGGTGCCGACAAACTAGCAGTCAGGTAACGACAAACTTATAGTTAGGTTCTGGGTATGCAGACGGCAAGATAGTTTCGCATATATGACAGGAAGCAGTAAGTTAGTCGAGTTGTAGTAGGGGGTAGGTAGATTGTTTTGTAATGTGCTCGCTTATTCGTAACTTTCACCCTTGGTGAAGTTACTTTCGCTCAAAAATAAAAAAGAAATCCAAGCTTTCTTTTTGTATTTTCTTCGCTTATTCGTACCTTTGCAGGGTGATTGGAATTGACTTTGTGAAGATGACGATGAAACAATGGATTGTGACGATGGCTTGTCTGCTGTTGGTGGTGGCGTGTGGACAGTCGTACGAAGAGACTAAGCGCATCACGCGCGAACAGCGCAGGGAGGCTGCACGCAGGGACTCAGCGGCTCTGAAGGTGGCTGTGATGCCCACGATGGACTGTCTGCCGATGTTCGTGGCAGCGCACTATGAGCTGTTCGACACGCTATACGGTGGGGTGAGACTGAAACAGTATAAGGCACAGATGGACTGCGACACGGCGCTGGAAAGAGGTAGGGTAGAGGGTGCTGCAACGGACCTTGTGCGTGCCAAGTGTATGGAACGACGTGGCGTGAAGATGCGCTATGCGGCTGCAACGAACCTGCACTGGCAGCTGGTGACGAACCGTAACGCCCGTATAAGACAGCTGAAGCAGCTGGACGACAAGATGGTGGCCATGACGCGCTTTTCGGCTACCGACATGCTGACCGACCGTGTCGTAGACTCGGTAAAACTGGACAAGGACCGTGTGTTCAAGGTACAGATAAACGATGTGCTGGTGCGCCTGCTGATGCTGCAGAACAACGAGATGGACGCTCTATGGCTGGCCGAACCGCAAGCTGCAGTGGCGCGAGTGTTGAAGCATTTGGTGGTATATGATACTGAGAAGGAGGACATCTGTCTGGGTGTGCTGGCCTTCCGCGAGAAGGAGATGCAGCGTCAGGCCCGTGGCAAGCAGCTCGAACTGTTTGTCAAGGCTTGCAACCAAGCCTGCGACTCTATTAATAAATATGGCGTGCGGCATTTCAGAAAGCTTATCATCGACCGATGCAAGTTGAAGGAGAACATGGTTGACTCCCTGCCCAATAGAAAATATGTACACGCGCGAGGCCCCAGAGAGAAGGATATTGCCTTGGTGGAGAAATGGCTTGACGGAAAAGGGATCAAGGAAAAGACCAAGGATGCTGACAACAGGAAGACTGTGGTCAGGAAAGCAAGGGCCAAGGTGAGGAAATAAAGCGTATGGGAACAACGGATATCGCATTAGAGCGGATTTTCAGGCAGCTGGTAAGGGGTAATGCCGGACGGGCTATTGCTGAGGCAGAGACCTATCTGGCTGCGTGGCCTAACCCGCAGACTGCTGAGAAGCTGAAGACGCTGACGGCTGAATACCGACTCATGGAGGACTATTGGCTCAGAGGCGTCAGCGACCCTCAGCGTGACGAGCAGTACCGGCGGTTGCTGCAGCGTGTATATGTCGTCTGTGCCAATATAGCCATCCATCGGCATCTGTCGGCATCGTCGTTTATGCAAGGTCTGTCAAGACAGGTACGTCAGCAGGGTGCACAATGGTCGCTGAAGGCCATCAGGCAGGAGATGGAGAATTTTGTCACTGACGTGGCCATGCTTGAACTGGAACCCACCGAGCTGCGCAAAGAGAAAAGCCTGGCGATTCACCAGCGCCATCGGCAGCAGATGAACAACCTGTTCAACTACATCGTGACATCACGAATATGGACTGACGGCGTAGGGCAGGAGATGGAGGAGATGCTGCTGTCGCCTACGATTGACTCGACGGACCAGCAGCTGCTGACGTCGGCTATCATGCTGTCGCTGATGAACCGTTTTGATATGGTGAAGTTCCGCCTGCTGGTAAAGGTCTATATGCTGTCGCAGGACAAGGAGGTGCAGCAACGGGCCCTGGTGGGGTGGGTGTTGTCGATTGACGATGACTTCCTGACGGTGTATCCTGAACAGCGCGACTTGGTGGCAGAGGTGCTGCGGTCAGAGCGTGCCTGCTCGGAACTGACGGAGCTGCAGATGCAGCTGGTATACACGCTGAACGCTGAGAGAGACACTGCCACCATTCGTGATGAGATCATGCCCGACCTGCTGAAGAACAACCAGTTTCGGATGACGCCAACAGGACTGGAGGAAATGGAGGATGACCATCTGGAAGACGTGCTGCATCCTGAAGCCGCCGAACAGCGCATGGAGAAGCTCGAGGCGACGTTCCAGCGAATGATGAACATGCAGAAGCAAGGGGCAGACATCTATTTCGGAGGCTTCTCGCAGATGAAGCGGTTCCCCTTCTTCTATGACATGAGCAACTGGCTGGTGCCTTTCTATATGCAGCATCCTGACATTGCGCAATATGTCGAGCGACTGCAAGGTAACCGGCTGGTGGAGGTCCTGGTGAAGAACGGGCTGTTCTGTAACAGCGACAGGTATTCACTGGTGATGTCCATGCAGCAGATGATGGAGCACCTGCCTGAGAGCATTCGTGAGCTGTTACAGCGTAAGGAGCTGTCGCTGGAGGAGCTGGAGGTCGCTGAGAATCCCTCGCCTGCCTTCGCAAGGCGTCTGTATCTGATGGACCTGTACCGGTTCTTCCGTCTGTTCCCTAACAGGGCTGCTCTGTTTAACCCGTTTGATACAGCCAAAGGAGAACTGGGCATGTGTATGTTCTTTACCTCGAAGCTCTTTATGGGTACGCCACTGGAAAGGTATAAGTCTGAGATTGTGACGGTGTTGCTGAAGAGGAACCTGAAGCAGACGGCAAGGCAGCTCCTGGAGACTTTCCCTGAGCGTATGCACGACGTGCAATATTACCTTTGGACAGGTGACTATGCAAAGGCGCTGGAGTTGGAACCTGACAACGAAAGAGCACTGAACGGACATGCCCGTAAAGCCTTTGAGCAGGGTTATTACGATGTGGCGTTGGAGAGCTATGAACACTTGTTGCTGCAGCATCCGGACAAGACAGGCTATAAGCTGAACAAGGCCGTGTGCATGATTAGCATGGAAGACTATGAGGACGCTATCCCCTTGCTCTACCAGCTGAATTTTGAGCAGCCGGAGAATGCTCACGTTACACGGGTCTTGGCGTGGGCATTGACATGCAGCGGAAGACAAGAGCAGGCCAGCAGGTTTTATGAGGAGCTTGCCGGTGGTGAGCATCCTTTGGCTGAGGACCTTCTCAACAGGGGCTATTGCCTGTGGTTGCAGGGACGTGTCAACGAGGCTGCTGAAAGCTTCAGGAAATACATGGAACGGAGAGGCGACCAGGGAGCATTTGTCGTAGGTGAAACGCGGCTGCTTTCGGAAAACGGCATTACAGTGACAGACATCAACATGATGGAAGCACTGGTTGGCAGTGCGGAAGGCGAGTAACTGCTAAAGGAATGGCTGTAGCAGGTGGGCGAACCACCCTCGGAACTTCTGCCAGCCCGTGCGGAATTCGTTCCATGTCTCAGGGGTCAGCTGAAAGCTCTTCTGCTTGTCACGCCAGAACATATCATCCAACTCGCGAGTCGTGGCCTTGTCGATGATGACGGCATTCTCCTCAAAGTCACACTTCAGACTGCGGGCGTCGAGGTTGGTACTGCCAACAGTACAATAGAGACCATCGACCATCATGATCTTGGAATGATGAAATCCTGGCTTGTATAGCCAGACGGTGGCTCCACGTTTCATGAGCTTGTGGGCCTGATAGAGGGCACAGTCTGGCGTCAGGGGAATGTCGCTCTTGGAGGACAGCATTATCTCGACTTTAACCCCTCTTCGGATGGCCCGTGTCAAGGCGCGTGTAAGTGTAGGGATAAGTGTGAAATAGGGGTTGATGATATGGATGCTGTCCTTGGCTTGATCAATAGCACTGATATAAAAGGTACGCATGATTTTGGGCGTCACATAGGGCTCGCGGTTGATGATGCCAATCATCTTACGGCCTGCGGTAGAAGTGGTGTCAGGCTTCAGTCCATGAAAGACTGTGGGTGTGCCGCCACGGTAGTATTTAATGCCCTGTACGTTCTCGCCCGTCGTGCGATTCCAGATATGCATGAAGATGGCCTGGAGGGTGTTGACGGCATCGCCTTCGATGCGACAGTGCATGTCGCGCCATTCGCCTACCTGCTCTGTGCCTTTGATGTAATAGTCGGCGACGTTCATGCCGCCTGTGTAGGCTATCTTTCCGTCGATGATTACTATCTTACGATGGTCGCGTCCGAAGATGTGGTTTACCCAGGGAAAGCGAATAGGACTGTACTCTACGATGTCTATTGAATCCTTGCGGAGGGCTTCTAGATGGTATTTCTTCAGAGGCTGGTTGTTGGAGTCATTGCCAAAGCCGTCAAACATTGCCCTGACCTCTACGCCTTCTTTGCGCTTCTCGCGCAGGATGTCGAAGAGGAGCGAGGCGATGGAGTCGTTGCGGAAATTGAAGTACTCCAGGTGGATGCTGCTCTTGGCCTGGCTGATAGCTCGGAACATGTCATCGAACTTCTGCTGGCCTGACAGCAGCAAGGCGACGCTGTTGTCGTAAGAGAAGCGGATGCCGTTCTCACGCAGTGTCTGCACAATGAGTGAGTCGCTGGTTTGGGCATTAGCCGCCAGGCACAGTGTGGAAAAGACTGTCAGGAGAATACGTCGCATGACTACTTCTTGTATTTCATGCGGTATTCCAGCGGTGTGATGCCGAACTTCTCCTTGAAGATGTTGGCAAAGTTCTCGGCTGTCATGAATCCGACGTTGATAGCCAGCTCAGTCATGTTGATGTTTGTGCTGACGAGAAGCGTGCATGCATGTTTCAGGCGAAGCTCGCGGACAATCTCTGCAGGCGTCTTGGTCGTGATGCTGCGTATCTTATGGTAGAATGGTACGCGTCCCATACCCATGGCAGTAGCCATCTCTTCCAGGCTGATCTGGCCACGGCTCATGTTCTGCAGCACGAACTGCTCGATGTTGCGCATGAGCTGCTGGTCCATGGCATTGCTCATAGAGTAGTCGCCTATGGTGTCTTCGCCGTAGTACTGCTGCATCAACTCGCGGCCCTTATTGACAACAGGCTCTTCTGCAGGCGCTGCTGCGGGTTCCTCTGCGATGGCTTCAGTATTATCGTCAGTCTTGGATTCCAGCTGTCGCTGGTTGCCGTCATCGTAGTTGAACGATGCTGTAGTCATACTGGCATTTCTGCCTTCAAGTCTACGTGTCTCTCCACCCTCGATGGTGTTTGCATCGACGTTGATAGGACCAAGACCCATCAGCTTGTTGAAGCGCATGACTGCTTCCTGGACATTGAAGGGCTTGGCAAGGTAGTCGTCTGCACCAAGCGTGATGTTCTGGTCAGTCATGTCTTGTTGTGTCAGCACGCCATCTGTCAGAAGGACGAACTTGGTCTTGCTACGACGGGCGTCCATCTTGAACTGGTTACAGAGCTCACTGCCGGTCATGTAGTCCATGTCCTGCTTACAGATGACGAGGTCGGCATTCAGCATTTCAATGTCTGGCAATGCCTGCTTGATGTTGTCGTAGGTATGGAAGTCGTAGACCTCGCGGAGGTGAGCGTTCATGAAGTTCAGGAACTCGCGGTTGGAGTCGATGAGTACGACGCTGAACTTCTTGGCTTGCGTGTCGAACTTCAGCGGCTTGATGTCGGCAGTCAGCTCCTTGCCGGTAGAGGAAATCATGGCGACCTCGCCCCTGTCGTTCAGCTCCAGCTTGTCCTTTGCCGTCGACTCTGCTTTGCGCTCAGGATTCTCAAGGGTTGACTGCATTTCCGAGATGCGGGTGATGACCTGCAGCAGTTGGAAGTGCAGCGAGTTCAGTTGCTCTCGTCCTTCCATGCTGTCCTCCTTCATTGCCAGGTTGCCAATGATGGTGGTCATGCGTGCCATGGGTTGACGCAGCTCGTCACTGGTCAGCTTGATTTCCTCACGTTGCCGCTTCAGCTCCTCTATGACGGTACGCTTGCCTTTCCAGACCTTCCTGAGCTTCTTGATACCGTAGCGCCATACGGCCAGTATCAGGATAGCGATAATGACGTAGACTGTCAACATCCACCATGACAGCCACCAGGGACGGTTAATGGTAATGTCCAGCGTACGCTCTTGGTTGCTGACAGCTCCGTCAGCACTGACAGCCTTGACGTGGAGCGTGTAGGTGCCACTGCTGAGGTTGGTGAACCGGACGCCATGTAGCAGGGCATCACCGTTACGCCAGTCGTTGTCGAGGCCTTCCATCCAGTACATGAACTGCAGGCGTTCGCTTTGGTTGTAGTTTCCTGCTGCAAACTTGATGGTAATGGAGTTCTGGCTGTTGTTCAGTACGATTTTGTTACTCTCGTTCAGGGCAGACGTCAGGATGACGCGACCGTCGTACTCATGACCCGTCTGGATTTCTTCCTCGCCGATAAACAGCTGAGTCAGCATAACACGAGGCAAAGACTCTTGTTCGTCCTTGCTGCCTTGACGTACCCAGTTGACACCATACAGGCCTCCGAAGAGCACGACACCGTCTTGTCTTGTAAGGATGGCCCCCATGTTGAACTCGTTGCTCTGCAGACCATCATAGACACTGTAGTTGTAGAGTCCATAGTTGAAGGTGCCGTCTTCGTGGTTTCGCTGAATGACGGCACGGCTGATGCCGTTGCTGGTGGAAATCCAGATGTTGTGGTTCTTGTCTTCTGCGATGCCGCAGATGGAGTTGTTGCATAGTCCGTCTTTCTCTGTCAAGTAGCTCAGCTCGTCGTTCTCGAGGTTCAGGATGTTCACGCCTTCACGCGTGCCAATCCATATCAGACCACGGGAGTCTTCGAACACCTGTGTGATGTAGTTGTTCGTGAAGGTCATGATATTGGTGAGGTTTCCTGTCAAGACTTTCTTCTCGCGTGTAGAGAGGTTCAGGATAATCAGTCCCTCCGAGGTACCAATCAGCATGTTGTTGTTACTGCCGTAGAATAGGGCAGTGATGTTGTTGGTGTTCAGCATGCCGTTCTCACGAGTGTATGACGAGAAGGTGTTCATCTTGGGGTTGAACACCTGCAGTCCACCGTTGGAGGCTATCCACAGGTTGCCAGACTTATCGCTGCAGAGGGCATTGATGTGGTCGTCAATCAGCGTCTTGGAACTGTCGCGTGAAGCAGAGTAGAATTTGCTGGTTCCGTTCTGAATGCGTGTGAGACCGTTCTGCTTGGAGCCGACCCAGAGACTGCCCTCTGGGGTTGTAGCCATACATGTGACCTTGGAGCTGGCCAGGGGACCGCTATAGCCAAGGACGCCTTTCGAACCTGTACCATACCAGATGGTGCTGTCGTTGCTCTGGGCTATGGCTGTGATGTCGCCATTGAAGTTGGTTGAGAACTTATAGATGTTGTTGCCGTAGTAGGCGACACCTGACTTCTCTGTTCCTACCCAGAGCAGGTCAGTGTCGTCGACATAGACACTCTGGATGCTGATGGTTTCATCGATGGTGTGGTTGTCGTTGATGTCTCGTGGCTGGACGTACTCCATCTCGTGGTTGTTGACGTTGGTACGTATCAGGCCCGAGTGGTCTGTTCCTATCCAGATATTGCCGCTGCGGTCGCCTGCCATGCCGTTGACGCTGTAGTCGACAGACACGCTTGTCAGTCCCAGCTTGTCTCCGATGGAGGTATTCCACGTATTGGCGTTCTTGTTGTAGACCATCAGCGTGCCCTGGCCATAGAGCCAGATGTTGTCCATCTGGTCGGCAAAGGCCTTGAGTGATTTGCTCTTGCGGAGGTGCTGTGCGGCAATATGGTCTGTCTGCCAAACCGTTTGCTGCTGTCGCATGATGTCGCAACAGACCATGCGTCCGTCTTCATAGACGATGATGGCTCCGTCGCGGCACTCGCTGATAGAGCAGATGTTTCCCTGGGGCACACCATGGGCGTCGTTAGTATAGCCGAACTCGTAGCTCGTCTGCTGCTGCATGTTGTAAGCCACAACGCCTTTGTTGGGAATGGAGGCCCAGAAGTTCTTATGACGGTCGATGAAGACGACATTAGGCTTTCCTTCAATGCCCATCTGACCATAGATTTGTCGCATGTCGCGTTCGAAGCTCTCCGTCTGGGGGTGGTATACGCAGAAGCCTGCCGAGGTTTCTATCCACAGGTTGCCGTCGAGCATTTCCTGAATGCTGATGATGTAGCTGTCGGGCAGCGACGAGCCGTCCTGCGAATTAGCCTGGAAGTTCTTGAATGTGTAACCGTCGAAGCGGTACAGACCTGCAGGCGTACCAAACCATACATAGCCGCGCAGGTCTTTCATGACGCAGTTGATTTGGCTGCTTATCAGACCATTGCGGGCGTCCAGGGTCTTGAACAGATAAACACCTGCTGCTGCCAGCGGCATAGCAAGCATTACGACTAACAATATCTTCTTTAGTTTATTCATAGTCTGTTATTGTTTAAAGGACACAGGCGTACCTGTCGACGATGCCGAGCAGTCGTTTGTGGTCGTCAGTGACGAGTACGTTGTGTATCTTATATTTGTTCATTATCTTTTGTATCTCTGATATCTTTGTCTGCGGACTTACCGTCTTGGGCTGGCATGTCATGATGTCGCCAACGGTACGGTTGAAGAACTCTGCCTGCCATTTCTCCATGGCGCGACGGATGTCTCCGTCAGTGATGAGTCCTGCAATGGTGTCGCCCTGCATGGCGACTCCCAGTCCCAGTTTGCCCTTGCTGACCAGGATGATGGCTTCTCCCAGGTGCATGTCTGCTGTCAGCAGAGGCAGGTTTTCCGTCAGCATGACGTCCTGTGCCGTTGTCAGCAGTCGCTTTCCGAGTTCTCCGCCAGGGTGGAACTGTGCAAAGTCCTGCGGCTGGAAGTTTCGTTGCTCCATGAGTGCTACTGCCAGTGCGTCGCCCATGGCCAGCGTTGCTGTTGTGCTGCTCGTGGGTGCGAGGTTCAGCGGACAGGCTTCTTTCTTTACGCTGACATTCAGGTGGCATGTCGAATATTTGGCCAGCAGCGACTGTGGATTGCCACTCATGCCGATGATGGGAATCTCCATGTGGAGCACCATTGGGATGAACCGCAGCAGTTCGTCTGTCTGCCCTGAGTTCGAGATGGCCAGCACCACGTCGCCTTTCGACATGACGCCGAGGTCGCCGTGGTAGACGTCCAGCGGATTAACAAAGAACGAGGGCGTGCCTGTCGATGCCAGCGTTGCCGCTATCTTCGCTCCTATGTGTCCGCTCTTGCCAACGCCAGTGACGATGACTTTTCCGTGGCATTGCATGATGAGCTCTACGGCACGGTCGAAGCTTTCGTCCATCTGGGGTATCAGGTCCAGCACCGCCTGTGCTTCGTCCTTGATACATTGTATAGCGTATTCTCTAACGTTCATGATCTTCTTTATACACTCTCTAAGCGTTCCTGGTCTTGTCCCAGGTTACTTGATGATTGTTTCTATCAGCCCCTCCAGCTTGTCCAGCTCCAGCATGTTGGCAGCATCGCTCAGTCCCTGGTCTGGGGTGGGGTGTACCTCGAAGAACCATCCTGTGGCTCCGAAGGCCTTTGCTGCCAGTGCCATCTGGGGCACATAGCGACGGTCGCCTCCTGTCTTGCCGTCTGCTCCTCCTGGACGCTGTACGCTGTGGGTACAGTCCATGATGACTGTGGGTACCAGCTCGAGCATGTCAGGTATGTTGCGGAAGTCGACCACCAGGTTGTTGTATCCCATCATGTTGCCGCGTTCTGTCAGCCACACCTCCGTGGCTCCTGCTTCCTTGGCTTTCTCGACGGGGTAGCACATGTCGCGGCCACTCAAGAACTGTGCTTTCTTGATGTTGACGATGCGCCCTGTCTTTGCTGCTGCTACGAGCAAGTCTGTCTGTCGGCAGAGGAAGGCAGGTATCTGCAGCACGTCGACGACCTCGCCTGCAGGCTTGGCCTGCCAGGTTTCATGAATGTCGGTAAGCAGACGCAGTCCGTATTTCGCCTTGACGTCGCTCAGCATCTGCAGCCCTCTGTCGATGCCTGGTCCGCGGAAGGACCTGAGCGATGTGCGGTTTGCCTTGTCAAACGAGGCTTTGAATATGATGTCAGTACCCAGCTTCTTATTGATTTCCACCAGTTTGGCTGCTACGTTGTCGAGCAGTTCTACTGATTCTATCACGCATGGCCCTGCAATGAATGTCTGTCTCATAAATGAGTAAAATGTCGATATTACCTTGCAAAGGTAGGTAAATTCTTTGAAATGTGCAAGAATTAAGCAATATTTTAGAGCGAAATAGAAAAAAGTTTCGAAAATACTTGCTGATGTCGCAATTTTTATCTATCTTCGCGGCAGGAAAATTAAAGTAATTATTTGACGACACATTTTTTTATTCACTTAAAAACAACAAAGCGTATGAAGAAAGTTTTTTTGTTGGCAGTAGCCATGGTCATGTTCGTTTCAGCACGTGCCCAACACAGTGTTGGTACATTCTCCGTTGTGCCCAAGGTAGGTTTTAACCTTGCTAACCTGGCTGGCGACGTCAGCCACAATAGCATGAAGTTTGCTCTGGCAGCTGGAGGTGACGTCGTCTATCAGTTGAGCGACCTCATTGCACTGTCAGGTGGTGCCATGGTCTCTATGCAGGGATGTGAGTATACGGGCGACAACTCGTTCTCACTGCTTGAAATCAACATCCCCTTGCTGGCTAATTTCTATGTTGCTGAGAACTTTGCCCTGAAGGTAGGTCTCCAGCCTGGTATCATTGCTTCTGCTAAGTATAAGTCTGGAAACAATACCAACACTGTGACCAGCAGCTGCCAGACTATTGAGATTTCACTGCCTATCGGTGCTTCTTATGAGTGGAGAGACTTCGTGTTCGATGCTCGCTACAACCTTGGTCTGAGCAAGATCAACAAGGGTGATGGCAGCCAGCGCAACAGCGTCTTCCAGATCACCGTTGGTTACAAGTTCGACCTCTAATCAGAGAAGGAAATTCAGTCATGACGCTTGCCCACCAAAATCGTGTACCGACTGAAGGCCCTTCAGTTACCGACTGACGGGCAATCGTGTACCGACTGAATTGAGCTTAGTTAGGAAATGAAACGGGCTGAGGTGAAAACCCAGCCCGTTTCTTATTGTTTGATGTGAACGTCCTGCTGGGGGAAGGGTATCTCGATGCCGTTCTGGTTGAGGGTGTCGTAGATGCACTTCAGCACGTCGCTAATGACATGAGACTTCTTGGGGGCTTCGGCCCAGACGAACATCTTGAGGTTGATGCTGGAGTCGCCAAGCTCGCCTACGACAGACTTCACCTGCTTCTTCTTGTCCATCCAGGGGTGCTTCATCTGGTTGACAGCCGCATCGACCAGCTTGATGACCTCATGCAGGTTTGAGCCATAGGCCACACCGTAGGGGACTACTGCCAGGATGTAGCCATGGTTGCGCGTCAGGTTCTTGTAGTTGTTGGAGAAGAGCTGTGAGTTCTGGAAAGTGATAATCTCGCCAAAGACAGACTCGACAACCGTCGAGGTGTAACTGATGTTGGTCACCTTGCCCATGGTGCCGTTGACTTCGATGAAGTCGCCCACCTTGATGCGGCCTGTCATGAGCGAGGCTCCATAAAAGATGTTCTCGATGATGTTCTTCGATGCAAAACCGATACCAGTGGAGAGTCCTCCCGTGATGGCCAGCAGCCATGAGAGGCTGATGTGTAAAACGCTGAGCGACAGTAGTATCCATGCGCCCCAGATGATAATCTGGATGACGTTCTTCGACATGGCCGTACGACTCTCAGCCGTTGAGGGGTCTTTCGTCTGGTAGTGCATGAAGAGCAGCTGCAGGATGGTCTTGCTCAGGTAGGAGAAGAGGAACCACAAGCATACCACCATCGTAATCTTGATGATGCTGATCTTGAAGTTCTCCTGACTGATGAAGTTGTACTTAAAGACTTCCCAGCAGAGGTCTGAGAGGTTGAAGACGTCAGCAGCCCACCAAATGCTGAGCATGACGGAGGCAACGCCCATGGAGGGCAGTATGACCTGATACATCAGGTTGTAGACCCAGGTCTGGGTGATGGGCTTGTCCTCGAAGCGCCGTCTCAGGCCATAGAGCTTCAGGTACTGGCTGATGCAGGTAATGGTCAGCACGCAGGTCAGCTGCATAATCCACCATATGAGCACCTGTACGGCCAACAGCGTATAGCCTACCCACGAAGATATGACGGAGGCGATGAAGACGAGCAGGGAGATGTAAGAGAAGAACATGTCTGAGCGTGGAACGTTCTGGTTGTGGCGCCTGATGACGCTCCATTGCCAGAGGGCACAGACAAGCAGTACTGGCGGAAAGAGGATGTTGACCAACTCGCTGGGTATCAGAATGATGCGGAATGCGATAACGATAAAGCCAACTACTATCAGGGGTGTGTATATATGGAAGGCACTCTTGATTTGGTCGCCCTTGACGCGCAGGAGCAGCGAAATCAGGATGACGCCCAGCAGCCATGCGTAGGTAACCAGCAGGTTGGCAGCCATGATGAAGAAGTTCTGCTCAACGGTAGCCAGCGTAATGCCAAGGATGATGGCAAAGGTCACTGTCGTCGTCGCCATCGTGATGCAGGCCCGTTTCTTCATGAACTCCTCAGTCCTGAAGCGCTTAGGCACGATATAGCGTATGACGGCGAAGTTGAGCGCTGAGGCTATAATGCCATAGAAGATGACGCTGATGAGCAGGCCGAATATCCATCGGCTGTCCCACTGCGAATTGTCAGTAGGCTCGTACTTCTTTTTAACAGTCTCTACCATCTTCTGCCAGTAGGTGCTCCAGCCGCTGAGAATGGCGAAGTAAGACTCCTTGCGATTCTTGAAGATGTTGGTCTGTATGTCGTTATAGCGCTCCTGGGCATAGTCGTTGAGGTGGGAGAGGCGTTGCTCCGTCGCGTCGTATATCTTGATGTACTCCTCAAGCGTCGCTCTGTTCTCCTCCAAAGAGTTGCGAATGCTGGTAGCCAGGGTCAGGCAGATGTTGCGATTGATTCTCGTCTCTTCGTTCAGCACGTTCTGCGGCATGGCCTTCAGGCTGGTTATCAGCGAGTCGTAGCGCATAATCTCTGTGTCGGCCTTGCTAAGGAACGACTTGAACGGCAGCTGCTGGCGCTGGAACTCCTGATAAAGCTCAGTGGCCTCATGGCAGGCATAGGTCAGGTCAAAGACGTATTCCTGCTTCTGCGAGTAGAGCATCAGCGAGTTCTGGTTCGAACGCTTCATGATGGAGATGAGCTGGTCGCGCACCTGCTCGCTCTGCTTCTGGTTCTTCTGAAGGCGCTCTGACAGCTCCCTGTGATAGTCCGTCAACTCTGTGCGCAGGATGGACAGCGTCTGGTCCAAGTCCTTCTCCTTCAGCACGGCACAGGCTTCGAGTGTTGCCATCAGAATGGCTATAAGAGTCAAAAATCTTTTCATTGTAGCAAATTTTGTGTGCAAAGATACGAAAAAGTTAAGAGTTTGTTGCTTCGATTAGCAGAAATTTTGTATCTTTGCACAAAAATTAAACCAAAAGACTATGATACTCAT
>JAEEGL017449848.1_pt1 | contig 14036 bp, 10 predicted proteins | sample 9134231 | NCBI WGS metagenome assembly JAEEGL01 (sample SAMN16246548, study PRJNA631951) | gut metagenome | biome: gut microbiome; feature: rumen; material: fiber-attached | host: Bos | place: Iran: Karaj | collected 2018-10
AAACGCCTGGAGGCTTCCGGCTTTGAGCTGGACAGACGGGTGATTCAGCATGAGCCGCTCGGCTTTCATGACTATAACTGCCTGCAGATGAACGCCTTCTGCGTGGTGTCCGACAGCGGCACGCTGCCCGAGGAGAGCAGCTTCTTCACCAGCATCGGAAAACCCGTTCCGGCGGTATGCATCCGCACCAGCACGGAGAGGCCGGAGGCGCTGGACAAGGCCTGCTTCATTCTCTCGGGCATTGATACAAAGGGGCTGCTCCAGGCGGTGGACACAGCCGTGGAGATGGTGCGGGATGAGAAAAACGGCGGAGCCGTTCCTGTGCCGGACTATACGGACATCAACGTGAGCGACAAGGTTGTGAAGATCATCCAAAGCTATGTCGGCGTGGTCAACAAGATGGTCTGGAGAAAAGACGTATGAATGTACTGGTGACGGGGGCTCACGGCTTTGTCGGCCGCAACCTGGTGGAAAACCTGAAGAATATACGCGACGGCAAGAACCGCACGCGGCCCGCGCTGACAATCGGGGAGATTTACGAGTACGGCCGGGAGAACACGCAGGAGGATCTGGAGCGCTTCTGCAAAGACTGTGATTTTGTCTTCAACCTCGCGGGCGTGAACAGGCCGCAGGACCCGAAGGAGTTCCGCGAAGGCAACTGCGGCTTTGCGGAGAATCTGCTGGAGACGCTGAAAAGGCAGGGGAACGCCTGCCCCGTGATGCTGTCCTCCTCCCTGCAAGCCACGCTGGCGGGGCGCTTCGGAAAGAGCGAGTACGGCCTTTCCAAGCGGGACGGGGAAGAGCTGTTCTTCCGCTATGCGGAGGAGACAGGGGCGAAGGTGTATGTCTACCGCTTCCCGAATCTCGTGGGCAAGTGGGTAAGGCCGAATTACAATTCCGCCGTAGGCACCTTCTGCCACAACATCGCGCATGATCTGCCGGTTACAGTGAACGATCCTTCCGTGATGATGGAGCTGCTGTTTATTGATGATCTGCTTGAAGAGATGTACGACGCCATGGAAGGCCACCCGCATCGCTGTGAGTATCCCCAGACAGGTGAGGTGGCTGGCAACAAGGAGTATGACGGGCTGACGCCGCGGCCGTGCGGGGAAGGCCGGTACTGCTTTGCACCGGTGACGCACAAGGTGATGCTCGGCTACATCGTGAAGCTGCTGCAGGAGTTCCATGACCAGCCGAAAACGCTGGTGATGCCGTCCATCCCGGAGGGGAGCTTTGCAAAGAAGCTTTATTCCATGTATCTTTCTTATCTGCCGAAGGAGAAGGCTGCCTTTGACCTGAAGATGAACTGCGACGACAGGGGCAGCTTTACCGAACTGTTGAAGACGGCCGACCACGGGCAGTTCTCCGTGAATATCTCCAAACCCGGCATTACCAAGGGTCAGCACTGGCACAACAGCAAGTGGGAGTTCTTTATTGTGGTGTCCGGGCACGGTCTGATCCAGGAGAGAAAAATCGGGACGGACGAAGTGATGGAGTTTGAGGTGAGCGGAGAAAAAATCCAGGCTGTGCATATGCTGCCGGGGTATACCCATAACATCATCAACCTGAGCGACACGGAGAACCTGGTAACGGTCATGTGGGCCAACGAGCAGTTTGACCCGAATAAGCCGGATACGTTTTTTGAGAAGGTGTGAAAAACGAAAAACGTCAAAATGAGTTTTGCATATGAGAGATAGGTTTTAGTTTGTTGATTCTGGTTCTCTGAAATATTAGTGAAACTGATTCAGAAAATGGTGAAATTGCAATACTACAGGTATTAAAAATCTATAAATTGAGATTAATAATTGTTAATAATTTCAAAAAAACGTTGACAATATAAACAATACATTATATTATGATAAAGCTTGGTAATCGGTATTATTTTTTGTATATAACTTCGAGGTGTTAACAAATAAGCCGAAGTGCTAATTTATTGGTGGTGGGTTGTTATGAGTAACACACTTAATCAAATTTATAGTCTTATCTTTCAAGAACCATTTTGCTATACAGATTTTGACAAGCGGAAAAAACTTCAAAAGGCCGTTTATATTCTTGAAAACATGGGAGTCTCTATTGGAGACTATAGTTTCTCTTGGGATTCATACGGTCCATATTCGCTTAGTTTAGACTGTGATGCAAGTTTGCCTGTTAAAGAAGGTTCTAAAGATGTTGCTTTTAGCGAGTATGCAAAGGATTGCTTTTCTCAGTTGAAAGCATACGTTGAGCAAAACAACAACTATGCCTGCACTGAATGGTTAGAGTGTATAGCTTCATTACACTATTTAAAAACTATCTATCGAATTGATAACAACGCTGTTATTCAGGCTCTTACAAATAGAAAACCTTATCTTAATAAAAGTGCTGATAATCTTAAAGCTCTTGAAATAGCTAATTTGATAGCAGTAAGCGTGTAAGTGTGGGTCGTAAAGATATGGAGATCAATGAAAAAAATTATAAAATCATCTATGTGGACAGGATTTTAGATCCTGTCCATGGTTTCATAGACATCACACAAGTGGAAAAAGAAATAATAGAATTACCAATTTTTAAGCGGATGCAAAGCTTAAAACAATTAAGCCTAACGAACTGGGTTTTCCCTGGCGCTGAACACACTCGTTATATGCATTCGCTTGGAGTAATGTATATTGCTGATTTAATGGCTGTCAATCTTAAGGATGAGAATTATAATACCATTTTTGATGATAGCCAGCGGCAACTACTGCGTTTGGCAGGATTGCTGCATGATATTGGCCACTATCCACTTTCGCATGTAACAGAACATGTATATTTAGAAAATCTATACGCTTCTGCTGGAAAACTAATTGACCATAATACTGCTGTTAAACAAAAGATTGATGAATTGGCTGAAGAAAAAATAGAGTCATATGACTACATGAAGAGTCGCTACACGAAGCCGATGCATCACGAAACAATGGGAACCCAAGTAATAGAATATGATCCTGATATCAAACAGATTATTCAAAAGTATTGCCCGTTTATTGAGATAGTGGATATTCAAGATATTATTGTTGGGTGCGTGGAAAGAAATCCTAAGATTTCGGCAATGGTTCAGCTGATTCATTCTGAACTAGATGCTGATGGCATTGATTACGTAATGCGAGATGCAACGTTTTCAGGAACAAGCTATGGCGGTTTTGAACTTGGTCTGTTGTTGAGAAATCTAGTTGTAAAAAAATACTATGGTGTAGATATTGTTGGTGTTCGCCCAAAAGGAATTTCTGTTGTAGATCAATTCTTAATCAGCAAGTATTTTTCATATACTCAAGTAATATTCAATCGACATGTCGCCATCTTTGATAAGATGGCAGAAATGCTAACGACAGCATTGATTAATTTAGATGGATCTCCATATCCTCATGCAAAAACACTTCAGACTCATATAATTCAGCATGACCATAATGATAGTTATCTCCGGTTTACGGATCGTGCATTTTGGAGTCAAATAGATACAATGCAAGAAAGTGACTTTCATGGATATGCTCCTGATTGTATTGTTGCTACTCATAAAAAGCTTTCACATTACCAAGAGTTTTCTTCTAATAGCAATGAAGAAATAGTTATTACATCAAATGATAAAAAAAAGGTTTACAATACATTAAGTAAATCTGCAATTTATTCCCGGCTATTAAATACTGACGAAAAACATCTCATGCTATTCCATACTCGAGAATTTACGTCAGAAGTATCAGAACAGCGTTTTCGAGAGACTTTATCTTTAACGACAAAAAATAAAGACGACACTGTATCAGAAGATCGTTTTATTGAAAAAAATAAGCCAAGACTTCAAGAAGGCATGCCTGTAATTGAACATGACAAACCATTAAAGCTGTTAGTCGATGATTCGCGTTCAATTATGAGCCATTTTGCAGGGACAAAAACATATATTCTCCGTGAATATAGTATTGAATAATAAAAAAACTGGAATTATCTTGTTGAGAGACATACCAGTTATGGGATACAAAAGACCGTTTACACAATACCTGTGAAAATGGTCTTTCTTCTTTAATATTATGGTCTCGCAAATAATAAACGTAAGATAAAGACGTGGATTTAAAGGATGTGTATGCGATTCGTTACGTCACTGCTACGGCAGGGACTCCGACTACGCCGCATGATTATGTACCTTTACAGGAAAAGGCAACATTTTATTTGAATAGAGATACCCTGACTTTTGAGAAAAAGTAAAGGTAAAAAGCTGAAAGTTCTTCTAACGACCTCAGAGTGTTCCAGGTGAAGGGCGGAACGGTATAGAGTTAACATAATATAGTTGAGATAAATCTGAAGCCGCACAGGTGGCTGGCGATGGTCAGTTGCCTATGCGGCTGGTTTTGTAAAGCGGGTAAAGGGGAAGATCCCGGATAGGGAAAGGCAAGGAGATATATTTTTATGTGTTAATCAGAAGTATAAAATATCATTGCTTTAAACATATGTTTTTGATATGATGCTTATAGGTTATAAAAAGCTTTCTATGCTGTGTTTGAATCTTTGAATTATCGGGGTAATTTCATGACAAAAGATATGGTTTTGGAAAGAGGAAGAAGAGCAGGTAACGTACTTTTCGCGAAAGTTTTGGTAAGTATGGGCTTGGTAGCGCTGGATATTCTGAGTAATGAGAATACCTCAGATATAAAAGAACAGTTTTTTATGTTTGCGATAGGAGTAGTGGTCTCTATAGCAGTACACTCCATTCTAATAAGCCCGTTGAAAAAAGACCGTATTGGAGACATAAGAGCTATCTATGTTTTTCTTGCGTGCATAACTGTAATAGGGTTATATTTCACTTCCAAAGATAACTCTTCCATCATCGCGACTGATGGAATACTGCAATTGGCTATATATGGGCTTGTGATTATTTCATTATATAGTGTCGGTAAAACAGGAAAGAACTTCTGTTATTGTGCGGCAATATTAGAAGCCATTTCGGCATTTATAATTTTTTCAGATACAGAGTTTAGTTTCTATGATTTCTTGAATTCAGTTTTTTCCGTCGTTTATTATGTTTTTCTTGGATTGTATGTTGAGAGCAAAGGCATATATATCGAAGAAGAAAAAGAAAGAGAGAGAGAAGCAGCGAGAGTAAGTGATGAGCAGGTATATTATTACAGGAATGATTATGATGACCTGATAAAGCTGAAAGAGCTAATGGAAGCCGGTGCTATTACTCCTGCTGAATACGAAGAAAAGAAAAAACAGATATTAGGTATATGACAAACGATATCGTTTAGAGATGACGGGAGAGCATTTTTATGATACAGGTATCGGCAGAAGGCAGAGAGATAGAGCGAGGGCAGAGCCATATTGGGTTTTCATATGCGAATGTTCTTTAATTTCCGGTGAAGGGGAGCTGAGGTTATTGTGAAAAAAGAAATTGAAATAAATCTTCTTTCTGAATATATAAGGAGTGTTCTGAGGTTAAAGACAAAGGATTCCGATGATCCCGATCCCACGCTTGACCATGAAGAACTGATTTTCAGGGGGTTATCCAGCAGGAGCTATCCTCTGCGCCCTTCAATTGACAGGCATCCTTCGGAACACTGGTATAATTCTCTGTTATATGCGGAACGTGATTTGATATCAGGTGCCCAGCAGAAAATATCCGGTTTTTTTGATAACACAGCGCTTCCGGTGGCAAAGCTTTCAAAGCTGCAGCACTTCGGTATTCCCACGCGTATGATGGACGTAACATCGAATCCGCTCGTGGCTTTGTATTTTGCCTGCAAGGAAACAAGCAGCAGGGAATCCAGGGACGGAGAGGTTTCGGTTTTTTCTAAGCGCGCTTTTCCTGCTCTGAATCCTTATGTCAATGCGATAGCGGATACCTACAGGCTGATAGGGAATGTCAACACGAGCATTGAAACCTTCTATTACAGAGCCATGAAACAGGATTACTGTATTTCTCTGCAGTACCCCGGATGGGAAGAGTCCCATGAGAACAACATAGATTATTTCAGGCTTCAGATTTCCAATCCTTATCTTGTGGAGTCCTATGAATTAAGCACCAGACAGAAGAACCAGCAGGGGAAGTATATACTGTTCCCGAACAAAATAGAAAAGGAAAGCAGGAAAGACTGGTTTGTAAGTGACGACCTGGTAGCGATTGAGAAGAATGATAAATCGATAGTGAAACGGTATATTATTCCGGAGTCCAGCAAAAAGTCAATCATGGAAGATCTGAACAAGCTCGGAATCAATGAGGAACATCTGTTTGCGGATAACGTTGAAATTGTCTTTAAGTCTGTGAAGAAAAAACAGGAATCAAGGTTTAAATAAATCATGGCGGAGTGTGAGATGGATAGAGCGGGGGAAATGAGTTTTGAAGAAGCGGTGGATGATATTCTGCCGGGGCGGTACCGCCACTTTAAGGGCAAAGAATATGAAGTGATCGCGGTAGCCAGGCACTCCGAGACGGAAGAGCCGATGGTAGTATACCGCCAGCTGTACGGTGAACACGGGCTGTGGGTCAGGCCGGCAGCCATGTGGAATGAGACGGTTACCAGGGACGGAAAGACCTTTAAAAGATTTGAGAGAATAGAGTGAGTGGTGAGTGGTCTGATGATGAGACGTTTCTGGAAGAGAGATCCGGTTTATCCGGGAAGCGGTTAAGTTGACATAAAATAGTTGATATAAAAGTTAAGCCGCATAGGTGACTGGCAAAAAGTCAGTGCCTATGCGGCTTTGTTGTTTGTGGGGGATGTGGGGTATGGGAACCGGGAGCAGGGAAAAGCGAAAGATCATAAGAAAGACAGTTACCCTTTCTCACGGGTTCTTTGTATTCCAGCTTTCTCCCGGCTAAGCAAGAAAAGTGTGGTTAATAGCGAAAGATCTCATCAATTTCTTCTGCAATATCATGAGTAAGCTTTGTCAGGGGGCGTTCTCCCCAATGATCATAATCAATATTTACTGCAAGAAGAGCAGCTCGGATTTCCTCTTCAGAGCTAAATAAATCCTTAAATTGATTGTATAAGTCATGGATAAAATCATCTGTCAGAATATAACGCTGAAAATACAAGTCTGATACATAGCTTTTATGTGATTGATAAAGTTCGGTAAGAGCAAATTTATCGATAGAATTTTGGATATGCCTGCCCTTTATTGTGCTTGTGCCAAGCTTATTGTTGAGGACTATGTCGAATTTTTCGGGTGCAATACGTGCACCGATTAATACCTCTGTGATATGCTGTTTGGGTATTGATGTAGCGAAAGAACAATCGTTGCCCATTTCTTCTTCATAAGGATATATGACCATTCTCTTTGGTTCGTCATGTTTCAGCAGGTTGCATACTCCGCAGCATGGCACAAGATTGTTGATAGAGAGGGACAGATAGGGATAGTGGCTTTTGCTCATGTAGTGATCGAGCTGGGGACGAGTATGATGCTTCTTGGCAGTAACTGTCGTGGTGAACTGCCGGTTGCAGTATGGGCAGACATTGGGGCTAATACTCTGAACAAAGTCATATAGTTGAGGATGCTGAGAAAAAGCGCTATAACGGAAAACATGCTGTAGTAGAAGTTGAGACTCTTTATCTTTATGCGGTAATTTCCTGAAATTTGGAAATCTCGGAGGAATTTTCTCTTTTATTGGTACGATTGTCAGCAATTGCCGAAGATTATCTTTGATGACATGCCCATCATTACTAGAACTCTCATATAAATAGTCGTGCAAGGGTTTAGAGTATTGTTCAATCAGTTCTTCTGCCAGTTGAGCATCGATACGTTTTTTCTCAGCTTGATTAGCACCATCTGTTTTTCCAGAGCTCGAGATGAATTCCCGATAACTTTTGGTTCTGGCTCTTGGCTGGTCAGTTTCGTTATTTTGAAAGCCGAAAAGTACATCATCCCTATAAAAAGGCACCACATCTGCAACAATCTTCAGGTACTGCTCAAGCAATTTATCCCTGTCATTACGCTCGTAATAGGGCTGGAGCTTAATCATATCATTTATCCTCCAGTTGTTCCTGTAAGCGTTTCATCAACAGGGCCAGCTCTTTGGGCGAGAGATCTCTCGCTTCTTCTACTATATGTTCTACATTCGGTTTCTCATAGTTGTGGTATACGCTTTGGTAAAGTTGCTCCAGTTTTGAACGCAGGATACCGGGTGCGACCAGGTCGATGTTTTGCCGGATCCACGCTTGTTCCTTAGGATTATCAATGTTATATTGTCTGTCTTCCTGAAGATCTCTTAGTCTTTTTGCTAAAAGATTAATTCTATTTGCTGCAAAATCACCAACTGTGCCTTTCTCAAGGAAAAAGCTGTGCTTCAAAATAGTATGGATATTTTGACCAAAGGTTTCAGGCATTTCCTCATAAGTGGCTGGTGTTTCCTGAGACTGGCCAGGCAGGAAAAGAATGTTCTCACACGGTATGTCTCCAAGCAGCAGAGGAGAATGGGTTGTGAGTACCATTTGCAGGTTTTTCACTATATCAGGAGGATAGATTTCAGGCAAAAAAGCAGTAAGAATGTAGATAAGCCTTCGCTGCCATTCAGGATGAAAAGTGAGGTCCGCTTCGTCCATGAATAATAGGATAGAGTCGCAATCTTCTCCACTGCCAATGGTATGAGTTGGATTATTTAGAATCCTGTAGTCAATCTTGGACTTTTCAATAGTATAGGGGAAAATATGGAAAAGCCAGGAAAAAAGACGTAACAAGTTTTCCTCACCGCTGCTGAGACCCCAGTCAAAATCAATTGTATAGATTGGAGTACATACATCTAGATAGTAATGTAAGAAAGTGACTAAAGACTGTTCTTTAAGCTCGCACTCTTCCGGGTCTTCCGGCATATGAAGCTCATATACACCCGGTTCATTGGTGGATTCTTTGAATCTGGCGAATAAGCCGTCTGTGTCATCCAATACATAATCTATGTAGTCCAGATATTTTTCTTTTTGAGATTCTACCTGGTCTATTGATTTATTATTTATGTGATAATTTTTTGTACAAGTTATATACTGGACCATATTGGAATATTCTTGCAGGGTTTGCAGGCACTTTCGTGATGCTAAATCCCATATCTGCAATCCCTTTTCGCTTGAACCTGTGAGTAGCCGTCCGTCTGGTAGTATATACATACAATTAATCCCGTTTACATGCATCTTTGTACGTCGGAACATACCGGTGCACGAGTCCCAGATATGGATAGATCCACTACTTGAAGCAATGACTACTTGCCCGTTCAATAACGAAGTAAGACAGACAATACCTTCATCAATTTCCTGTAGATCAATCGTATACTTATCATTTTCCGGATTCCAAATTAAAATATTTCCGGTTGACAAACCACAGACAACTTGACCATCAGGTAAGGTTGTAAGACAAGTGATGTTTTCATAGTACTCTTCCGATTTAAGCAGACATTTGCCTTTATTTATATCCCACATCTGTAAACCTTTGCCATGTGATGCTGCAATTAGTCGTCCATCTGGTAGAGTCGCAATACAGCTGAGTCCGTCTACTTGTATTTTCTTGCGATAGAATCTATTAGTGTCCGGACGCCAAATACGAATAGAACCATCCTGTGAACCGACAACTACCAAATCGTCCCGTAACGACGTAAGACAAATGATACCCTCAATATGATTTTCCGAAACAAGCAGACATTTGCCGGTGTTTGGGTCTATTAACTGCAGTGTACCGTCTTTTGAGACGATGACAGTTGCTGAGGATAGCATTCTTTTACACCAGCAAGCTCCAAAGTTTATGATATTTGTTAATGCTTCCTTTATTTTAGTACGATCTTCGAATTTTTGACCGGAGAACCATGAAAACTTTGGATATATATATACTTTCAATCGGTTCAAAGCTATCATATTCTGAATATAAGAAACGGCGCAAAGCACTGAAAGCTGTACAGGAAGAGAATACCTCGCAAGGTATTGTGTGCTGTATTTCCCATAATCTCCGTGAAAACTCATTTCAAGTGTACTCGCTAAACGTTCCACCAGAGGTCTCAATCGCAGAGCTTTAGGTTGCGGGATTTCCGGTATTGTTTTCTTCAGTTCTTTTCGCTTTTCATACTGTATTGGATCAAATAAGTATTCTACCTGTTTAAAAACTTCATAGGCAAAAAACTGTTCGACATGTGGCCCGATAGTAGCACCTATAGCACAGTCATAAACAAAAAAGTCTCTTAAGTGCTCGTTTACAGTTCCATGTAACTCTAAATCCCGTAGAGTCAGAGTATTGGTTAGATAAATCAATTTTGTCTTCCGCACCAGAGATGTAGCATATTCTATAGTTATTTTTTCCGGGTTGTTTGAGAAACCTCTGAATCTAAGACTTGTATCATTTATTCCCCCCGGTCGCAAGTTAATGGTACAAAGTCCGTGATCAGTGTTAATCAGAAGCAGGTTGTGATATCTGGAGGGGTTGTGACGATAAATCCGGTCTTGGTCGCTAAGAGTCTCACCATAATCGTGATAAATATAATTAAGGAGGTCAATTATATAATGGATTACGGTTGTTTTACCTGATCCATTCTGACCTGCTATAACATTTATATTGTAAATGTTGGTTGGTTTTGTATCGTTAGCCCAGAACCGATCTGGCAGAGGTGCTTTTCTGGGGGAACAGAGTAAAGTGTTAGACTGCTCATCATAGTGATAGACATCTGTTGTAGACAAATTAAGCTCTATACTATCTAGTCCTCGAAAACTAACTGCAGTCCCGCTGATATCATAGAATTTAGTATAGCAATATAATAGTTGCATTTATCTGCTCCTCTCCAAATCTGCTGCAAATAAGCGAATCAAATTGCGGAAATTTATGCTGGAGAACAAAGGTTTTTGATTTTCCTATACGTGGGATAATCGGAAATCATTCTTTTTTTATAATCTCTTTGGTGACTTTTCCTGCTATTTCGCCAAGTGCCTCAATAATGAATTGCCTGATTGCTCTGAAGTTTTCTTTCATAAGCGTATCACATTTTGAGGTTGAATCATAATATTCGATTCTTTCTTCTACGCGCTTTGTTATCAAGCCACAGCCGACCAGGTCATCAATTAAGCCTTCAAATTCTTTTTGTGTTATATAGCACATTTTATTTGTGATATGTTCTTTGTTGAGACACGCTTTGACAATATGTGCCCTTAGATCTTTCGCATCAGATGTTGGTTTAATTTTGGATCTGTCATGATATGGTCTCCGTGCTGCTTCAGGGAAACGCGTATCCTCAATAGATGGCGCTTTTATCACTCCAGGTATAAGGTCTTCATCAATCCATTTTTTTACGTATTGGGTCTTTGTGACACCGCATTTTGTTCTAAAGGCAGCTAAATCCATCATAATACCAGATATCCTTTCTTTACTTTTTTGCATAATATACTGTTTTTTTGTTTTTTAAATTATAACAAACTCAGGCAGGATAAACAACATAATCTTATCGTAGGAAGATTAGATTAATGGAAAGCTTATTGCCAGTAAGAGAATTCTCTGCTATGATAACATTACTTTAGAATTTGTTTTTGTATGCTTAATAACCAAAGAAGAAATAGATGTGATATAGGATGAAAACACTGAAAGAAACAGTTGCAGATGTTGATTGGCTGATGGCCGAATGGGATTACGATACCAATTCTTCACTCGGGATACTCCCTGACAAGCTAGGCTCACAAAGCAATACCTATGCTTTCTGGAAGTGTAGATACGGCCATAAATGGAAAGCAAAGATAAGCAACCGCTATCATGGTCGTGGATGCCCTGAATGTAGAAAAAGTCTTAAAACATCATTCCCTGAACAAGCAGTGCTGTTTTATGTCAAGAAAAAATACCCTGATGCAATAAATTCATTTAAGGATATTTTCTCTAACGGCATGGAGCTCGATGTGTATATTCCATCAATCAAAACGGGAATTGAGTATGATGGGATTGCATGGCACAAAGATGATACGCTTGAAAAGGAAGAGCGAAAATACGAGATTTGCAAGCAGAATGATATCACCCTCATCCGATTAAAAGAAAATGTTGAACACTATCGAAATGATTTGAACATCGCAGATCGGATTATCCTTGTTCGAAGGGCGTTTGTCGGAAGACCAGTTAGCTATGCTGCCCTGGATTATGCCATACGGGAACTCCTTTTTTCACTGTTTGACGTTGATCCTGCTGACCTGTTTGCTCGCTTCTTTCGCAAGCCTGGAGATCCGGAAATATGGAAGGAAATTGCACACGGTCCAAAAGTAAAGACGGATGTTGACTCTCGTAGAGACAGAGATTTGATTTACCAGAACTATCTCGTCAGCAAGGAGAATAATTCTTTAGCAAGCGAATATCCCGAAGTAGCGGCACATTGGCATCCAACAAAAAATGGAGAATTAACACCGGCTATGTTCCTGCCTCATTCTATGGTTTCTGCCTGGTGGATTGGTGACTGTGGGCATGAATGGGATACCCCGATTGCACTCATGTCAAGGGGTTATGGTTGTCCGTATTGCCATGGCTTACGAGTCCTGAAAGGTTTCAATGATCTGGAAACGGTATATCCGGAAATTGCAAAGCAATGGCACCCTACTAAAAACGGAAACGATACCCCGGATATGTTTACATATGGTTCTATGCACAAGGCTTATTGGCTTTGTCCGGTCTGTAAACAGGATTGGGAGGCTAAAATTCATAACAGAACAGCAAACCGTCGCGGATGTCCATTTTGTGCACATGAGAAACCGATAAAAGGTAAGAATGATCTTGCAACTCTGTGGCCGGACTTGATCAAAGAATGGGATTATAACAAAAACGGCGATCTTGATCCTTCGGATTTCCTACCAAACAGCAACAAAAAAGTATGGTGGAAATGTTCCAAGTGCGGCTATGAGTATAAAACTCTTATTGCAAATAGAACTAAAGGGAGCAGTTGTAAACAGTGTGCGGGTCAAGTGTTAAACTCCGGGAAAAACGATTTAGAAACACTCTATCCTCAAATAGCTTCTGAATGGGATTATAAGGAAAACGGAGATATAACTCCTTCTCAGGTGTTTCCCAAAACTAACAAACTTTATGGGTGGAAATGCAAGAATGGTCATACATGGAAAGCAAGTCCAAATTCAAGAGTCAGTGGGCGCGGATGCCCATATTGTTCAGGCAATCTGGTTTGGATTGGGTTTAATGATCTGGTTACGACACATCCTGAAATTGCAGCAGAATGGCACCCAGTGAAAAATGGAGATTTACTGCCGACACAGATATCTAAAGGATATAACAAAAAAGTCTGGTTTTTGTGTCCGACTTGCCACAACGCATACGAGTCATATATTGGGAATAAAATAAAAGGCTATGGCAAATGTCCCTACTGTTCTCCACGAAAAACTCGGGCGCGACTTGTTCGTCAGGAAGAAACAGGATTATGTTTTATGACACTTAAGGATGCAGCAAGATCAGTTGGAGAAGAGGATATTAGAGCAATACAATCGTGCTGTGCAGGGAAAATCAAAATGGCATATGGGTTTCATTGGACATATGTAGATAAGAATCCGGATGTCTGAGAAGGGCGAGAATGGATAAAACCGACAAGAAGTGATGAAGAGAATAGATAGAAAGATTAATTGTAAGATTACTATATAATAGCCTGACGGTAATATATTAGTGCCGGACAAGGGTTTCCAACAATGTGTAAGCGGTAAGAGACAAATACAATAAAATCTGTTGTAAAACTAAAATACAACAAAAACTGTTGTATAGGCTCAGTGGATGTACGTGCAATCGGTTGTATTCATGTGGTTGCGTGGATGCACATGAAGGCAAAGATTAAAAATACAAACAGATACTAATTAAAAGAAGTTGACATAAAATAATTGAAATAAATAAGTTGATATAATAATGGCCGCGTAGGCGACTGAGAAGATCAGTTGCCTGCGCGGCTTTTTTGTTTGTGGGGGAGAGCGGGAGACGGGAGATCCGGGGGCAGGGGCAGCCAAAGAGCCCTGGAGAAAGCCACCTGCCCCTTCCCCCGTAAACCCCTTTTCCCATCCGGCTTTCTCACCATAAAGCACAACATATTACTGACTAATAGCTTTAATGTGTTACAC
>JAEEGL010411989.1_pt1 | contig 14035 bp, 12 predicted proteins | sample 9134231 | NCBI WGS metagenome assembly JAEEGL01 (sample SAMN16246548, study PRJNA631951) | gut metagenome | biome: gut microbiome; feature: rumen; material: fiber-attached | host: Bos | place: Iran: Karaj | collected 2018-10
AAACTTCGTGGGGATCATGCCCCGACCGCTCCCGGCATTGGGCATCTGCATGACCCTGTTTGCGGTTGCGTCCTTCATCAACAGTTTCGTTCTGGATACAAAGCTGATGAGATTGAACCCCGGGTATCAGTGCAACGGTATCAGGGTCCCAAGGGTCATTTCGTTCGGTTTATTTGCACTTTTTGCGACGATCGGATTCATGTCGGGAGGAATAAGCAATAACGGATGGCGTGTTACTTTGCTTCTGGGCGTGACCCCGTTCATTGCCGAACGTATTTTGGCGATGATAAACGTGTTCAAGCTCGTTAACAGGATCAACATGGAGGAAATGCAGGTAACGTATCGGGATCTTCGCTTTGCAAAGTGTATGACGGCGTTCAATACCGTCTTTTCGATCCTGGTGTTTCTTGCGTCGTTAATCGTGATCTCGATGGACGTTTTGAATGAGGTGTATTATTACACTGCCGCGGCAAACGCGGTTTGCTTCATACCGACATTCATATGCATGATCGCGGTAAACAACTATTTCTCCTACAGGAGACCGCAACAGTTCAATAAGAAGGGGGGCGACGACAGTGCGAAATAACCGCCGTCTCATTCCGGTCCTGCTTCTTGCCGTGCTGATCGCATCGGTGCTTCTGCCGTGCTTTACCGTTTCGACTCATGCGGATTCCGCGCCTTCGTTCGACGGCCTTCCATCACGGCACAACAGAGAAACGGGCTATTCCGCGGTTATCGCGGATGAAGCGAATCTGCTCACGCCGGATGAAGAATCTGAGCTGTTGGAGAAAATGTACCCTCTGACCGCGTATGCGAACATTGCCATATACACCGTTGATACGCCGACGAAACTGCAGGACTACCAGCGCGCACGGGAAAAACGCGCCGGACTCTTCGGGCAAAATGCCAACGCAGCGGTCTTTATGGTGGATATGTACCTGCGCCGCATCATCATCCAGCGCCGCGGCAATATGGAAGAGTATTTCAATAACAGCCGCGCGAACAATATCACCAACAACGTCGCGAAAATCGCCAAGAAGGGCAACTACTTCAATGCGTGCGTAACCGCGATGGAACAAATGCTCGACGTCGTTCAGGATCGCAGCATAGCGGAGCCCATGAAGTACCTGAGCAACGGCGTGATCGCGTTAATGCTCGGATCGCTGATTGCGTACCTCATTGCATACGTCACCTCTACCACCGTCCGCAAAAAGGCTCTGAAACGGACAGAAACCGGTGAGGTAATCAGCCGGAGGGAGGAACCGCTCGTATTGAACGTGCTGAGCAGCGTCAAGGTCGGTCAGAAATCCGTGACGCGCAGCAGCTCCGGAAGCGGTTCCGGCTGCGGCTCAAGCTGCGGAGGCGGATCGAGCTGCGGTTCAAGCTGCGGAGGCTCAAGCTTCTGATTTCCCGATCGAAAACAGCGTGAACCCACGCAAAACCTCTCTTTCCCACCGGGCAGGAGAGGTTTTTTATTTACCGTCGAGTTCTGATCGACCGTAACGGCGGAGCTCGGATGACCGCCGTATCCCGCCTGTTCGTATTGCGTGTTCACGAATGTTTACGATAGGAATGCGGTCGAATGCCGGGACAGTAACAAGAGGTCGGTTCTCCTGACGTCTTCGACGTGCTGTGCGCCGGAGCTTTCGGCGCTTTTTATATGCGGACCGGTCTGCGGTTGACAAGCGAAATCGGAATCGCTACAATACGAAAGAACGGAAGAGCGATCGAAAAGACGATAATACGGATGCTCTTCCAAAACGGGGTGGGGAAAACATGGAAGAAAAGAAACGGCTGATCGGATCCCTGAAAACCGGAAGCGATGCAAAAAACGGCGCGAAAGGGCTGATTTTCAGCAACCGGAAAAACGCCGAAGGGCAGCCTTCGGAAAAGAAGCCGGGGTATTCCGCCGCGGCAGGCTGTTTGCAGGACCCGATCGAGGGGCGGACTGTTGTGCTTTCGGCGGAAAAGCCGATTGAGCCGATCGAGGAGCGGACCGTTGTACTTTCGACGAAAAACCCGGTCGAGTCGACCGAAGAACGGGCTGTTATGCTGACGGAGGAAAAGCCGACCGAAGGGCGGTTCGGCGTGTACAAGCCGAAGGCGGCGGAACGCAAAGACGCCGATTCCGAGCCGCGGGATGCAGCGGGCGGCGGGAGCAAATTCGGCTATATCGGCGTTCCCGAGCGCAGAACGTCCAAGATTGTGTATTCCAATCGCAGGAACAAGCCTGTCATCTCGTCTGCATTTTTCCTTGCAATCAACGGAAACGGTGAAACACGGGTCATTCCCGTGCTGAACGGAATGCTGATCGGACGTGTCTGGGCGAACAGTACGGTCCCGGATATTCCGCTTTCCACGGATGCGGATCGCCGGCAGGGCGTCATTTATCTCCAAGACGGCAGAATCTGGCTTCGCAACAACAGCGAGCGATGCAGGATCTTTCTGAACGGTCTGCAGCCGGAAACGGATCGGTTCGAGCTTCGTTTCGGCGATATCGTGCGCATTCACAGCACGTTTGATCTCACGCGCGCAAACGACACGATCCTGATCCTGTTCGATCGGATTCCCGAGGGACTGACATGGGATCAGATACGGATCGACGTAAACGGCGGCGAAACGGTACAGCTTGTTCGCGAGGACGGAACGGCGCAGGCCGTGGCCTTCTCCGGCGACAGGGGCAGAATTGCGGTCACGGGATTGTCCGGATGCAGAAGTTATACCGTCAACAACCGTCCGGGCGGGCTGAACCGCGTACTCAATCTGATGGACGTTGTGAATATCGACGGAACATATTTCATCTGCATCGCAAACGGGATCGTTTGTCAGACGCTGTGGAAACGCAAGACGGACTCTGCAAAACAGCAGCCGCCTGCGGCGTCGGGCGGACTCAAAATCGCGATCCGGGAACGCACGGTCAGGAAAGGCCTCGTAAGGCGGGAAGCGCTGCTGCGCGATATCAGACTGTTTATTCCGAAGGGCAGTCTTGTACTGATCCTCGGCGGTTCCGGTGCAGGCAAGACCACGTTTATCAATGCGGTCATGGGCTACGAGCCGGCGGAGGGCACGATTCGCTATGACGATATTGATGTTTACCGCGAATACGAAAAAATGAAATATGCGATCGGTTACGTCCAGCAGGAGGACCTGCTTCGCAGAACAGACGTCGTTTCCGCAACGTTGGAGGACGCCGCCAAGATGCATTTGGCTTGCAGCAAGGAGGAGCGGGACGTCGCGGTCGCGGAAACGATGAAGCTGCTCGGACTTGAACGGGAAAAGGACAAGCTGGTCGGTCAGCTGTCCGGCGGTCAGCGCAAACGCCTGAGCATCGGCGTGGAGTACGTCGGCGAGCCGCTGCTGTTCTTCCTCGACGAACCGGATTCGGGGCTGGACGGCTCCAATGCGGACAATATGTGGGATATTGTGCGCAAGATCGCCGACACCGGCAAGATCGTCATGGTCATCTCCCACATCCCGGACCGCGCTTTCGATCTGTTCGACAGAGTCGTTGTTCTTGCGAAGGACAAGCAGAACTGCGGACGGCTTGCGTTTACGGGAACGCCGGAGGACGCCTGCGCGTTCTTCAAAACGGAACGTCTTGAAGAGATCGTAAAGCGGGTCAACAGGGTCAACGAAGGCGGCGAAGGCCGCGCGGACGAGTTTATCAATCGGTTTGCGGAGGCGGGATATGGACGTGTATAAGAAACGGATTTCCTGGTTCGGTCAGGTCAATGTATATCTGGGGAAGTGTTTCCGCCTGTTTATCCATGAGAAACAGTGGAAGAATTTCATTACGTCGTTTGTCCTGATCCTGATCATCATCGCGGTAACCAGCAAGGATATGTTCAAGGACTTTCCGGACACGAAATACGGCCTCTTTACGGTTATCTGCGGGTGCATTTGGGTCGGGCTGTTCAACTCGATCCAGTCGATCTGCCGCGAACGCGCGATCATCAAACGCGAGTACCGCACCGGACTGAAGCTTTCCGCGTACATCACGGCGCACGCGATCTACGAAGCGTTCCTGTGCGCGATCGAAGCGATGATTATCCTGATTCTGCTGTATTGTCGGTACGGATCGAATATCGAGGGGGAGGGGCTGATCGCGGCAAGCGCCGCGGATCTGTACGTGACCTTCTTCCTGGTGGTTTTCGGTGCGGATACGATGGCGATGTTCGTTTCGAGTCTCGTCCGCAAGGAGAATACGGCCATGACGATCATGCCGTTTATCCTGATCGTACAGCTCGTTATGTCCGGCGCGATCTTTTCTCTGGGCGAAGCGGCAAGCGCGGTCGCCAACGTCACGATCAGCAAGTGGGGGCTTGAAGCCGTTCTGCGCATTTCGGACAAATCGACGCTGCTGTTCGGCTCCCCAATTGACCAGGCCAATCCGAACCCGACGTACCGGTCGTATTTCTGGTGTCAGAAATATTTGAATCCGGCGCCGACGAACGGCGATCCCGAGGCGGAAAAGCTTTTGCTGGCGTGGGGCGTCATGATCCTGATTACGGTCGTCTTCCTCGCGGCGAGCACACTGATCCTGCGGCTCGTGGAAAAAGACAAACGCATCTGAACCGAATCGAAATACAGGCATACCGAAAGCGCGGCGATCCCGCGCTTTTTGTGTCAAAAAATTGCTTGACAGAAAAAGATTCTTATGGTATTGTAAATTTTTTATTTGACAGGACCCCGGTTTTTCCGTTATAATATACGTGAGAGAATGCGAAGGAGGGGGGTCCCGTGTTTCATATCGGGGATCTCGTCTGCTATCCGATGCACGGCGTCGGCGTAGTGGAGGCGATCGAAGAACAGACCATACTCGGAGAGACTGCGCAGTATTACCGGCTTCGGTTTACCATCGGCCGCATGACGGCGATGGTGCCCGTGAAGCGGGCGGCTGAGGTCGGACTCCGGGCGCTTGCGGACGGAGAAACGTGCGAAAAGGTGGTCGGCTTTCTGAAAACGGATGAGTGTTCCGAGGAGAGCGATAACTGGAATCAACGCTATCGCGACAATCTCGACAAACTGCGCGGCGGCAACATCATGGTCGTGGCGGACGTGGTCAAGTGCCTGATGCGCCGGGATCGCGAACGCGGGCTTTCCGCGGGCGAGCGAAAGATGTTCCTGACTGCGCGTCAGGTGCTGGTTGCGGAGCTTGCGGCGGCGACCGAAACGGACGAATCCAACTTCCTTCCGCTGGTCGGCGCGGAATGATCGAATATCGGACCGAGCGCGAAACGCGCTCTTTTTCTTTGCCGGAATACTGGATTTCTCTTGACAAACGACAGTTGTTCTTGTATTTTAATATATGTTTTTCAAAATGAACAGGAGGTTCTTTTCATGGCCGGTACGATTTCAAGAGGCATCAAGGCGCCGATCATCCGTCAGGGCGACGACATTGTCGGGATCGTTTGCGATTCCGTGCTGCAGGCGTCGAAGGAACAGGGATTTGAACTGCATGAACGCGACGTGATCGCGGTGACCGAGGCGGTCGTCGCGCGCGCGGACGGCAACTACTGCACGGTGGACGATATCTCCGCGGACGTCAGAGAAAAGCTGGGCGATACGGTGGGCGTCATGTTCCCGATCATGAGCCGCAACCGGTTTGCGATCTGCCTTCGCGGCATCGCGCGCGGAGCGAAAAAGGTCGTCGTGCAGCTTTCCTATCCGGCGGATGAGGAGGGCAACCACCTGATCGACGAGGACGCGCTCTATGACGCGGGCGTCAATCCGTACACGGACGTGTTCACGGAAGCGGAATTCGTCGCAAAGTTCGGTGAGCCGAAGCATCCGTTCACCGGCGTGAATTACCTTGCCTATTACCGCTCGCTGATCGAGGAGGAGGGCGCCGAGGCGGAGATCCTGCTTGCCAACGATCCGACGGCGGTGCTGAAGTATACCGACAGCGTGCTGGTGAGCAACATCCACGAGCGCGAACGCACCGCGAAGCGGCTTCAAAAAGCAGGCGCAAAGCGCGTTCTGACGCTGTGCGGCATCATGAACGAATCCCGGAACGGCAGCGGCTTCCAGCCGGATTACGGCCTTCTGGGCTCGAACAAGGCAACGGAAAACGTCGTCAAGCTCTTCCCGAAGAATGCGCGCGAGGTGGCGTTTGCGATCCAGAAGGAGATCATGGACCGCACCGGCGTGCGCGTCGAGGCGATGGTCTACGGCGACGGCGCGTTCAAGGATCCGGTCGGCAAGATCTGGGAGCTCGCGGACCCGGTCGTTTCTCCCGGCTTTACCGACGGGCTCATCGGCCTTCCGAACGAGCTGAAGCTCAAGTATCTGGCCGACAACGAGTTCAAGGCGCTGTCCGGCGACGCGCTGACCGCGGCGATCCGCGCCCGCATCCGCGAGAAGGAAAAGGACCTCAAGGGGCAGATGGATTCGCAGGGCACGACGCCGAGAAGGCTGACCGATCTCATCGGCTCGCTGTGCGACCTCACGAGCGGCAGCGGCGACAAGGGCACGCCGATCGTCCTGGTGCAGAACTACTTCAACAACTACGCGGACTGAGCCCGCAAAGCAAAACGGCACGGAAGCGATTCCGTGCCGTTCGTCGTTTTGGAAATTATGCCTGCTTTGCGGCCTGCTTTGCGGCTTTGCGCTGCTCGAGACGGGAGATCCAGATCGCGCAGGTCGCGTCGCCCGTGATGTTCAGCGTGGTGCGGCCCATGTCGAAGATCTTGTCGACGCCGATGATCAGCGCGATGCCCTCGACCGGCACGCCGATCTGCGCAAGGACCATGGCAAGCATGATCGGGCCCGCGCCGGAAACGCCCGCGGTGCCGATGGACGCGAGTACGGCGGTCAGAACGATCTGCGCCATCTGCCCGAACGTCAGGCTCATGCCGTAGCAGCTTGCGATAAAGACCGCGGCGACCGCCTGATAGATCGCGGTGCCGTCCATGTTGATCGTCGCGCCGAGCGGCAGTACGAAGGACGTTACGCCTTTGTCGGCGCCGAGCTCGGTGCAGCATTCCAGATTGACCGGCAGCGTCGCGTTCGAGGACGTCGTGGTGAACGCCGTGATCATCGCAGGCATCATGCCGCGGAAGAATCTGAACGGGTTCATGCGGCTCAGAAGCTGTACGCTGAGGCCGTAGACGATGAACAAATGTGCAAGATACCCGAGGTATGCGACGCCGATAACCAGCGCAAGAGAGCCGATGATCATCGGACCGTTGACCGCGACGACATTCGCCATCAGGCAGAAGACGCCGATCGGGGTGATCTTGATGATCATCATGAGAATTTTGATGACGACTTCGTTTGCCGCGTTGACGAGATTCGTCACGGGATCCGCCTTCTTCCCTGCGGCAAGGATGCCGGCGCCGAGGAAGATCGCGATACAGATGACCGGCAGCATATCCGCGTTGACAAGCGGTTTCAGGGCGTTATCCGGGAAGATGTTCTTGATGACGTCCATCACCTTCGGCGCTTCCTTCGCCTGATACGCAAGCCCTTCCAGGTTTGTACCCGGGAGCGCGGGGAACAGTCCCTTGAACAGGTTGACGATCACAAGGCCGATGACGACGGCGATTGCGGTTGTGCAGAGGTAATACAGGAAGGTCTTGATGCCGACGCTGCCGACCTTTTTGAGATCGCCCAGCGAGATGACGCCCGCGGTGATCGAGATTAAAACAACCGGGACGATCAGAAATTTCAGCAGGTTGATGTAGATGTCGCCGATCGGTTTCAGCCAGTTTGTCGTAAAGTTGACCATTGGCTCCTTCCATTCCGGATGGTTGATCCAACCCGGGAGCCAGAGGCAGAGCAGGCCGACGATGATACCGGCAGTCATTCCGATCAGGATCCACAACGGTAAAAAGTTTCTTTTCTTTTTTGCTTGTTGTTCCATAAGGCGTCCTCCGTTCATTTTTTCGGCGGATCGGCTCCCACTTTCCCCAAACACGCTTGACGACCCCCTTGCGCGGGATGAAGCCACCGGATATATTATCTCATATTTTTACAGAAAAAGAAAGCAAAAACAAAATAATCATGCAGAAAATGTATATTGTGAAATAAAAACAGCGACACGGAGCGTTCCGTGTCGCTTGGCATTACGGAGGATCAAATAAGCGCAGGAAGCCGTTCCGCAGCCTTGCTGAGCACTTCGCAGATCAGCCGCTGCCCTGCGTCGCTCGGGTGGATGCCGTCGGCGCAGAGGTAGGGGAGCAGGGCGCGCTGTTCGAGAAACGCGCTGCGAAGATCGACGAGCATGCAGCCGGTTTCGACGGCGAGCCGTTCGATCGCAAGCGAGTATTTCTCCTGATAGCGGTAGATCGCGTTTGCGTCGCCGAGCCAGCGCAGAATGTTCTCCTTTGAAAGCCCGTCGCGCGTGATCCAGTCGAGATAGCGCTCCGCGGAGATCGGCGGCAGCGTGGAGAGGACGGGGCGGACGCCGTGCGCGCGAAGCGTGCCGATCATGCGGCGCAGCGTTTCGGTAAAGACCGGCAGCGGCGTGTTCGGCTCGTGTTCGTCGTCGGGACGCGCGGCGACCTCGGCCCAGCGAAAGTCCGCGTCGTTGCCGCCGTACTCCAAAAGAACGGCGGCGGGCGTTTCGCCCTTTTCAAGCTTGCGGTTCAGAAGCAGCTCGCCCTTCTGCACCGTGCAGCCGAAGCGGGAGCGGTTGTCGAGGATCCAATCGTGGCTTTTTGCGATGGATTCGAGCCCGATATCGTCCGTCGCGGCGTAGCGCGTCGTGCCCGCAAGCATCCGCACGCCCTTCAGGATCGAGTCGCCGAAAATCGAAATGACACGGTTTTTTTGCATTTGTGACCTCCGTTAGACGCAATTCGCACTTGCAATATATCCTTTCTGCCATTATAATAAACGCATCTTTTGAAATTTGCACCCTATTCGGGCTTTCAGGGCGTCTATTGCCCGGAAACCGTTCGGTAGAGAATGAAAAACAGGGCTCTACCGAGAGTAGAATCCCCGAATTACGGGCGTTTTGAGGGTTTTATGGAAGAAACAAGGATCCGTACCGTCCTTGCGGAGAAGCTCGTCGCATACCGGAAACGTGCGGGGATGACGCAGGCGGAGCTTGCCGAGAAGCTGAACTACTCGGATAAATCCATCTCGAAGTGGGAGCGGGGAGACGGCATGCCGGACCTTCTGGTGCTGTGCAAGCTTGCCGATCTCTACGACGTCCCGCTCGACGCGTTTTTGCGCGAGGGCCCCTTGGTCCGCTCGCAGGCGGAGCAGAAGAGCCGCCATATCATCATCACGCTGATCTCGATCGGGCTCGCGTTCTTTGTCGCCGCGATCGGCTTTTTCGTCTGCTATCTTGCACAGGTGAAGGTCGGCTGGCTGGCGTTCGTGTACGCCGTGCCGGTGAGCATGATCCTGCTCGTGGTGTTCAGCCATATGTGGAGCAGTCTTTTATGGCAGGCGCTTTCGGTGACCGGACTCGTCTGGACGCTTTGCGGCGCGATCTACATCTCCTTCGTGGCGATCGCGGGCATGAAGGACGTCGCCATGCTGTTTATGTGCGCCGCCGTTTTCCAGGTGCTGGTCATCCTCTGGTACGTGCTGATGCTGGTCCGCAAACGCAACAAGGCGCGCAAGGAAGCCGAACAGAACCCGTAAAAACAAATAAAAAGAAGCGGCCCGTGGGGTCGCTTCTTTTGCGTTTTGGGTTATGCTTCGGGAGCCTTCGGCGCGGCCTTCGCTTCGGCCTCCTGCTTTGCGCGGAGCGCAGCTTCCCGTTTCTTCGCACGGCGCTTTTTGCCGCCGCGGACGCACAGCAGGACGATGAGCAGCGGGAGCCCGACGAAGAAAAGCAGGACCGTGAGGATGACCGGCGCGTTGCCGAGCAGCCACGAGGCGAAGTCGATGAAGCCGTCGACGAGATCCTCAAGGCTCTCCCTGAACCGGCGGGAGACCTCCTGCCCGAAGGTTTCCTCCTCGACCGGCGTTTCGCGTTCGACCTCGTTGACGGAAAGGGTCACGGAGGAGAGCGCGATCTGGTCGTCGTAGGTGCGCAGGATCGCTTCATAGGATTCGATCTCGTAGCGCACGTAGGTCAGCCGATCCTGCACGGTGATGATGTCCTCGACGGTCGTTGCCTGTGCAAGGATCTCCATCAGCGCTTCCTGCTCGATGCGAAGCGATTCAAGGTGTTTTTCGGAATCGACGTAGTTCGTGGTGACGTCCCTGAGGCCGGTGTTCATCGAGGTGACGTTTCCGAGCTCGGAGACGGTGTTCAGGAACGCGTCGAGCTGCTCCGCGGGGATGCGGATCGTGTAGCGCGCAAAACGAAGCGGATGATCGTTGCGGTATCCGCGGTTGCCGGAGCTGCTGGATTCTACATATCCGCCGATCGCGCCGACGGCGCCGGTCAGCTTTTCGATAAACGCGTCAAAGGTAAGGGTCTCCACGCTCATATCCGCGTTGCGGATGATCTTGCGGTTGGAAAGCGCGGGGGACGGGTTCGACGCCGGCTTTGCATCGCCGTTTACTCCGTAGGCGTACTCTGCGGGCTCCGGTTCAGCTTCCGGCGCTGTTGCATACTCGTAATCCGCGGCGTACGAGGCGTTGTTTTCGCGCGCAGCCGCTTTGCTCGAGCAGCCGAACGCCGTGCACAGAAGCAGCAGAACGGCGATCGCAATGGGGATGATCTTTTTCATAACGGTTCTCTCCTTTTCATGTTTTCATCATACAGACAGTTCAGAGTCGGAAAATGTTACATCTTCTGTAAAAAATACCGCGCAGAACGCTTTTCGGTTGCAAAAAAGCCCGCGCGGCGCACGGGCAAAGCGGATCAATTGTTCCAGATCCCGGAAAAAACGATCTCCGCGGGACCGGTCATGTAGACGTGGTTGTCGGTCTCCGACCACTCGATCAGCAGCGTGCCGAGCTCGATCTCGACCGCCACGGTGCGGCCGGTCCTGTCGTTCAGCACACAGGCGACCGCCGCGGAGCACGCGCCCGTTCCGCAGGCGAGCGTACAGCCGCAGCCGCGTTCCCAGGTGCGCATCTTCACGCGCTCGCGGGAGAGCACTTCGACGAAATCGACGTTCGTGCGTTCGGGAAACAGCGGATCGTGCTCGATGAGCGGTCCGTACTTCGGCACGTCCGACTCGTCCAGCGGATCGACGAACACGATCGTGTGCGGCACGCCGACGCGCAGCGAGGTGAACGAAAACGTACGGTCGCCGACCGTCAGCGACATGTCGATCGCGCGTCCGCCGGTCGCGATCGGGATGTCCTTTGCGTCCAGCAGCGGCTCGCCCATGTCGACGCGTACGCCGTCCACGCGGCCGTTCTTCAGGATGATGCGCGGACGCATGATCCCCGCGCCGGTCTCGACCGAGAACTCCGTGCCGTGCACGACGCCGTTCTCAAAGCAGTAGCGCGAGAACGCGCGGATGCCGTTGCCGCACATTTCGGCTTCGCTGCCGTCCGCATTGATGATGCGCATCCGAACGTCCGCGGCTGCGGAGTTCAAAAGGATCAGCGTGCCGTCTGCGCCGATCCCGGTGTGGCGGTCGCAGACCTTCACGGTCAGCTTGTTCCAATCGACGTTTTCGACGTCTCTGCCGTCGAACAGCACGAAATCGTTCCCGAGTCCGTGTACCTTATAAAACTTCATTCCGAATCCTCCCCGAATAATTCCTCGAATATTTCGTCGGCATAGTCGTGCACGACCGATTCAAACCGCCGGTACGCGGTCAGAAACTGCCGCCCGCGGTCGGTGAGAAACGCGCTGCCGCCGCCTCTGCCGCCGACGGTGGAATCGAGCAGCGGAAAGCCCAGGGCGTTCTCCGCGGTCTTGACGATGCGCCACGCCTTCGAATATGCCATGCCCATATCCATCGTCGCCTTCCGGAGCGAGTGCGTTTCGTCGACGCGTTCAAGGAGCTCCGCAATGCCGGGTCCGAAGATCTTCTCCTCGCCGTACACGCGCAGCATCAGCGTATAGCGCAGCTTTGTTGCCATTCTGAAGCCTCCCGCAATCTTTTCCGTATATCATTATATAGGATCTTACGGAAAAACGCAAGCAAAAAGCAAGTTTTCGGCATTCGGCGCATATCTTTTCGAGAGAAGATCAAAAAGGAGTGTTCGACATGGAGATACGAAAAACGACGCTTTTGACGGAAACGCTGTTCGGGGAGACGGTGGCGGAGGCGCAGATGGAGAGCGCGATCCCGCTGCCGCAGGGGAAGACGCTCGAGCGGGTGCTTTCCGCCGAGAGCGAGGCGACGGTCGGGGAGATCAGCTGCCGCGACGGCGCGGTCGTCGTCACGGGGACAATGACGCTGAGGCCAACGGTCGAGTCGGCGGAACGGCTGCCGTACGCGTTCGAAGCGGCGGCGGAGTTTTCACACACGATCCGCATGGAGGGCGTGACGCCGGATATGACCGCGCGGGTATCCGCGGAGATCCCGGCGTGCAGTCTGAAGCGCGAGGACGGGGGCCTCAGGATGCAGGCGACGGTACAGCTTCGCACCGCGGTCTTTCAGCCGGTGCAGATCCCGTGCGTCACGGGGCTTGACGACGCAAAGGACGCGGAGATCCGCACGGCGTCGGTGACGCTGAAAAAACGCACGCTGCTCGGCGCGCACAGCCTCCGCATGAGCGAACCGATCGACGCGCCGCGCGGCATGACCGTGATCAAAGCGAGCGCGACGCCCGTCGTCAACGGGCTTGTGAAGAGCACGGAGGGAATGCTGCCGCAGGGCGAGCTGAAGCTTTGCGTGCTGTACGGCGGCGCGGACGGCGGGATCAAAACGGAGCAGTATTCGGTCCCGTTTTCCGATGTGATCGTCTGCGAACCGGGAGAGAACGCGTTCGCTTCGGCGACGCTGACCTCGCTTTCGGTATCGCCCGAGGACGAGGGAACGGCGACGGTTGACGCGGCGCTGTCGATCGGGGTCTACGGCTGCACCGCGGACACGCAGCGCATTCTGACCGACGCGTACGACGCTGCAAACGATTTTTCCTGCGCGATCGGGCATGCGAAAGCGCTGAATTATGAAGGCGCGTGGAACCAGGCCGTGCAGCTCAGCGAGACGGTGCCCGTGCCCGCGCACATGAAGGACGCGTATCTGCCGCTGTACGCCGCGCTGCGGCCCGCCGTGACCCGTGCGTCCGTTTCGGACGGCAGAGGGATCTTCGAGGGCGTGCTGGCGGTCACGGTCGTCTATCGCGACGACGACGGCATGAAAAGCAGCTTCACGCACGAGCTGCCGCTGTCGTTCGAGACGGAGGCAAGGGGTACGCTGCCGATCGTGCGCATCCGCACGTTCGACGCATCGCTTTCCGGCGGCGGGCGTACCGTGGCGCTGACCGTTTCGGCCTCGGTCGAAGCGGAGTGGTACCGCGAGATCGCGTTCGACTGCGTGCCCGAGCTGCTGCCCGGAACGCCGCCGGAAACGGATTGCGGCATGCTCGTATGGTTCTGCGATCCGGACGAAACGCTGTTCTCGATCGGCAAGCGCTTCGGCGTTCCGACCGCACGGGTCAAGGCGTGCAACCCGACGCTTTCCGAGCCGATCAAAGAGGGTACGCCGGTGCTGCTGATCCGATCGGCGGAGTAAACTCCGCCGATCGGGTGATATCCGCTTCGCAGGTGATATCGTCCTGCGGACGGTGATATGTTCCGCTTGCGCGAAACGTTCGGGAAGCTTCTCCCTGCCGGAGAATTTTGGAATGCTGCACCGTGTTGACAAGATCCGCAGGGACGGCGAAAGCCCGTCCCTGTTTTCATGCAAAGAAGATGCAACGTATGCGGATGTATTGCGCGCCGCGCGTGAATCGGCTGCGCCGGGAACGGTTCCCGCGGACCATGGAATGCGGCAGAGCCGCGTGAAAAATATATTCTGTTTTTGGAGGAAAAACGGAGGGTCCGTCGGTTGACTTTTATGTGCAAAGTGATATCATGAATCTGTTGGGAATTTCCCAAAAATAACTATTATCGGAGGAGCTATGAACAGCTATATCGAACGTGTCCTCGCGGACGTCGAACGCCGCGACAAGAACGAGCCGGAATTCCTTCAGACCGTTGAAGAAGTTCTGAAATCTC
>JAEEGL013344412.1_pt1 | contig 14035 bp, 14 predicted proteins | sample 9134231 | NCBI WGS metagenome assembly JAEEGL01 (sample SAMN16246548, study PRJNA631951) | gut metagenome | biome: gut microbiome; feature: rumen; material: fiber-attached | host: Bos | place: Iran: Karaj | collected 2018-10
GTAGTAAACCACTCCGGTTTTTACTACCATTTGACTACCATTGACGGCATTGACTTGCCGCATTTTGCCGTATTTTGCTTTTTCCGTGACAGAGTCACAGATAATTAACAACTTTTTCTGCCCGGCGTATCGCGGCAAAACGGGGGCAGAATACGGCTTTTCAGGAGGCTGATCGCACTTGACTAAAATACTTTTTGTGTGCCACGGCAATATCTGCCGGAGTCCGATGGCGGAGTTTCTTTTTAAAGAGATGATCAGACAAGAAAAGCTCGATGCGGAAATCTATGTGGAGTCAGCTGCTGCAACGACTGAAGAAATAGGAAATGACATGTATCCTCCGGCGAAAAGAAAACTGACAGAAAAAGGAATCCCTTTTCAAAGCAGACATGCCAGACTTATGACAAAGAAAGACTATGACAGGTTTGACTACGTTATTGGTATGGACGAAGAGAATATATGGGATATGCACCGAATTTGCGGAGGAGACAGAGACGGAAAGATATCTCTGCTGATGAATTGGACAGGGGTCTCCCGTGATGTAGCGGATCCCTGGTATACAGGGAACTTTGAAGCGACTTATCAGGACTTGATTACAGGCTGTACGGCACTTCTTGAAAAGATAAAGGAGAACAAAAGATGAAAATAGTTGTACTGGGCGGAGGTTTGAGCACAGAAAGACAGGTTTCACTTGTCACAGCAACAAATGTATGCAAAGCGTTGAGAAGCCTAGGCCATAAAGCAGTCTTCGTTGATACTTTTTTCGGTCTGGAGGATTTTCCTGGCCGACCGGAAGACGTTTTTGATGCGGTGGACGGTCTGTGCAAAGAAGTATCTGTTAATACCGAGGCACCTGATATCGAAGCTGTAAAGGCTTCCCGAAAGCTGAAAAGCTCGTCAAAACTCGGGAGAGGAGTGCTGGAAGTATGTTCTCTTGCTGATTGCGTATTTCTTGGTCTTCATGGCGAAGACGGTGAAGACGGGAAAATACAGGCGACACTTGATCTTCTTGGTATTCCCTATACCGGATCGGATCATCTTAGCAGCGCTATGGCTCTCGACAAGACAGTGACAAAAATCATGATGGAAGCTGCCGGAATTCCGACACCGGCTTGGAAACAGTTTTCCCTGTCTTCTGCGAATCGTCAGCAAATTGCTGAAGGCAGCAGTGTCCCGTGCGTGGTCAAGGTCGTGAACGGTGGTTCATCCATTGGAGTTTATATCTGCAATTCAAAAGAAGAGCTTTCTGAAGCTCTGGTACAGGCAGAGAACTTTCATATGGACATCCTGATTGAGGAGAAAATCGAAGGCCGGGAACTGACGGTCCCGATACTTGACGGAAAGGCATTGAATCCTATAGAGATTATCCCGCCGGAAGGAAAAACAACATTTGATTATGTGGCAAAGTACCAGAGCGGAGAAGAAGGCGCGAGGGAAATCTGTCCTGCGGATATCAGTGCCGATCAGAAAGCGCTTCTCGGGGATCTTGCTCTGCGCCTCCATAAAGCACTGGGGCTTTCTGTCTATTCCAGGACGGATTTTATACTTGACAATGAAGGAAACGCCTGGTGTCTGGAAGTCAATACTCTTCCGGGTATGACGCCGAACAGCCTGATTCCGCGTGCGGCGAAACTGGAAGGACTGACTTACGCAGAGCTTTGTGAGAAAATTGTGGAGTTATCTTTGGAGAAAGATTGAAAAATTCACAATGTGTTGATATATTATTCACCTTCGCGTGGTACAGTATGCATACTGAATTGAAGATACGTGAAGGTGATACTTGATGAAAGAGCGTTTTACCAAATTCATGATCGGCAGAAACGGAAATGACCAGCTGAATCTGTTTTTGCTGATTTCAGGAGCCGCTTTGCTGGTTTTAGGAACTCTCTGCGGCGGCTTTTTCCAGACTGCTTTCAGAATACTTGCTCTTGCACTGATAGTACTGGTATATTTCCGCATGTTCTCTAAAGATGTTTATAAACGTCAGGAAGAAAATACCCGGTATTTGAACGCGCGTTACCGCCTCTTTGCAAAGTTGAAGGCTCTAAAGGAACGCTGGGTTCAAAGAAAGGATTATAAGTTTTTCCACTGCCCGTCCTGTCATGCTGTGCTCCGCGTCCCGAAAGGCCGTGGAAAAATCAAAATCATGTGCAGAAAATGCGGGAATTCTTTTATAGGAAAATCGTAATATGTTTGGATATTTAATAGCGTCTGTTTCCCAACTGCAGGAGGAGGAGATCAGACGCTATAAAGCATGTTATTGCGGATTGTGCCGCAGTCTGGAGCAGCGGCACGGTCAGCTTTCAAGGCTGACCCTGAATTATGATATGACCTTTCTGATCATTCTGCTGCAGTCTCTCTATGAATGCGAGGAGATCTCCGGCTGCGAGACCTGCATTGCGCATCCGAGAGAGAAACGTGCATGGTGGCGCAGCGAGATCAGTGATTATGCGGCCGATATGAATGTGGCGCTCAGTTATTTGAACCGGATGGATGACTGGAAGGATGAGGGCAGCATTGCGGCGCTGGCTGAAGCAAAACTGATGAAAAGCTCGTACAGGGCAATAGCGGAGAAGTATCCCCGGCAGTGCGCTGCCATGGAACAGTCAATCACGGAACTGAGCTATCTGGAAGTGAATCATATTGAGGATGCGGATGCCGCTTCAGCGACGTTCGGTCATATTCTCGGTTCTGTTTTTGCCTTCAGGGAAGACAGATGGCAGGAGACCCTGTATCAGTTCGGTGATAGCCTCGGGAGATTCATCTATCTGCTTGATGCGGTGATTGATCTGGACAGGGATGCTTATAAAAACACCTATAATCCGTTCCGCAGATACTACGGGTTGGATAACGAGCAGAGATTTCGGGAAATACTGAAAATATTTCTGGCGGATGCAGTAGTTCAGTTTGATGTGCTGCCGCTTGTGCAGGATGTCGGCCTGATGAAAAATATACTTTGCTGCGGCTTATGGACGCGTTTTGACGAAAAATTCAGACACGGGAGAGATACAAAAGATGGTGGCAGATCCGTATAAAGTGCTTGGCGTTGAACCGACGGCTACAGAAGAAGAAATCAAGAAGGCATATCGGGATCTTTCAAAAAAATACCATCCTGATCTGAATCCCGGAGACGAGAGCGCAGCAAAAAAAATGAGCGATATAAATGCCGCATATGATCAGATTCAGAAAGGCGGCGCACAGCAGGCTTATGCTTCCGGGGGAGGGTCCGGCTACGGGCAGGCTGGATACGGCGGATATGGCAATTACGGCGGATACGGAAGCTATGGCGGTTTTGGCGGCTGGGGAGGATATTCAGCCTATCAGAGCGGACAGAACCGTCAGTATGAACGCAGCGAATATACGGCGGCTATGAATTATATTCGCAATGGTATGTACAGAGAAGCTATCAACTGTCTGGATGGGGTACCTGTTTCGGAACGGGATGGCAGATGGTACTACCTCTATGCAGGCGCAAATATGTACATGGGAAACAAGATCGCGGCTTTGGAATCTGCACGCCGTGCCTGTGAAATCGATCCTGGTAATGAGGAATATCAGCGCCTGCTGCGTCAGCTTCAGACAGGCGGAGACTTCTATGATCAGTATACGACTAAATACAGTGCAGGGCTGCCGGTTGATCGCCTGTGCCTGACTCTTTGCGCGCTGAATGCCTGTATGGGACCTGTGTGTGGCTGGCGCTTTTTCTGCTGCTGAATATGATGCGTCTTGATAAATATCTGGCGGATATCGGGATTTCCAGCAGAAAGGAAATACGGCAGATAATCCGCAGCGGCAGAGTGTACGTCAATGATAAGTGTGAAAAGCTTGCTGACAGCAAAGTGAATCCTGATACAGACTGTGTCAAGCTGGATGGGGAACTGCTGAAGTACCGAAAATACCGTTATTTCGCCATGGACAAGCCTGCCGGTGTGGTGACTGCCTCTGAAGACCGTCATCAGAGGACAGTGTTGGATATTCTGCCTGCAGAGTTAGGACATCTGGGACTTTTCCCTGTAGGGCGGCTGGATAAGGAAACCTCCGGTTTGCTGCTGCTGACAAATGATGGAGAATTTGCCCATCAGGTCATTTCACCGAAAGCAGAAATTGAAAAGAAATACTATGCCGTCACAGATGGGATCCCGGACAAGGGCGATGTGGCGGCTTTTCAAAATGGACTTATCTTGAGAGACGGGCTGAAATGTCTTCCTGCCATTCTGGAAGTCAGCGGTGGAAACAGCTGTTTTGTTACTGTAAAAGAAGGGAAATACCACCAGGTAAGAAGAATGCTTGCTGCAGTCGGAAAACCGGTTCTGGAACTCCGCAGAGTCTCAATAGGCTGCCTCTTTGTTGAAGATTTAGCCTTCATAAACGGCATTTGTGAATTGTCACAAGAACAGCTTTCCAGTGTTTTTAGCGGAAATACTCAAAAAAAAGGGGATCAGTAAGCGGATATTTGAGCATAAAGATAATTTTGTTGAAAAGTTGCACAAAAAACACATACGATTTCTATTGAAAATTCACGAAAAAAGTTGTATAGTATACGTCGATTTCAAAAATAGGCATTAGTGAATTTGCTGTAATCGGAGGCTTGTTTATATGTCAAGCAAAATTTTTCAAAATGTCATCACTCAGATGAAAGATTCTCTGGACAGGACAATCGGCGTTACAGATGACAGAGGAGTTATTGTTTCCTGCAGTGATCTGACATTGGTTGGCACCAGATTGAATGAATTCAGCTTTCTTGAGTTTTCCGGGCTGTCAGTTGTCACTGCGGATGACAAAAGCTTCCGCCCCCTCAGCATGGATGGCGGTTATTACGATTATGTTGCCTTTGCTGAAGGTACTGACGAAGACGCGCGCATGCTGTGCGCTATGGCTGCAGTTGCTTTTAACGAATCCAAGCATAGTTACGATGAAAAACACAATAAAGCTGCATTTATAAAAAATATAATATCCGATAATATTCTTCCGGGAGACGTTTATGTCCGTGCGAAGGAGCTGCATTTTATTACTGATGATCCGCGCTGTGTGATTCTGGTCAGAATGCTCAACAATCAGGATATGGCTGCAGTAGAGACCGTTCAGCGCCTGTTCCCCGCGAAGCAGACTGAGTTTGTGTTCAGCGTTAATGAGAATGATATTGTTATTGTGAAGCTCCTTAAGTCTGCCGAAAGCCTGAGCGACGCCGTCTCCGCTTCCGAGATGGTCCGGAAAAAGCTCAGGGAAGAACTGGGAATCGATACTGTCGTCGGAATCAGTACGGTAGCAGAGCATCTGCGTGAACTGGCTGATCGCTATAAGGAAGCGCAGGTCGCTATTGAAGTCGGTTCGATTTTTGAGCCTGAAAAAAGCATTATAAAATACGATGCACTCGGCCTCGGCAGAATTATCTATCAGCTTCCGACAAGGCTGTGCGAGATGTTCCTGAATGAGATTTTCAAGAAAAATCCCATTGAAACGCTGGACGAAGATACGCTTGAAACAATTGACAGATTCTTTGAAAACAATCTGAATGTTTCGGAAACTTCCCGCAAGCTGTATGTGCATCGTAATACACTTGTTTACCGCCTTGAAAAAATAAAGAAACTAACCGGCCTGGATCTCCGGGAGTTTGACCATGCAATCGTTTTCAAAGTTGCACTGATGGTAAAACAATATTTGGATTCGCTGAACAAGCCGAGATTCTGAATGCTTAGGTCCTGAATGGAGGAAATCTTTCTATGGTTGAAATGAGAAATGTCAGAAAAATCTACGATAGCAGCAACACTGTTGCACTGGACGGAGTGGATTTTTCGGTAGACGAAGGAGAATTTGTTTTTCTCGTAGGTATCTCAGGGTCCGGGAAAAGTACGATTATTAAGCTGATTACCGGTGAAATCAGGCCTACATCGGGCAAAGTGATTGTTAACGGATATGACATGTCGAAAATACGCCGTGCAAAACTGCCGAAAATGCGCCGGACACTTGGCGTAATCTTTCAGGATTTCCGGCTGATTGACAACATGACGGTCTATGATAATGTCGCTTTTGCCATGCGCGTTGTCGGTGCAAGGAACAGGGATATCCGCAAGAGAGTTCCCTATGTTCTGGAACTTGTAGGTCTTGACGGAAGAGAGAGGCGTTTTCCGCATGAGCTTTCCGGCGGTGAGCAGCAGCGTGTTGCGATTGCGAGAGCGCTGGTCAATAACCCCAGAATGATTGTTGCCGATGAGCCGACGGGCAATCTTGATCCTGTTCGCAGTCTGGAGCTGATGCTTCTGTTTGAAAAGATCAACGAGATGGGGACAACTGTTCTGGTTGTTACACATGAAAAGGAACTTGTCAATGCTTTTTCAAAGCGTGTTGTCGCGATTGAAAACGGGCAGGTGGTAAGTGACGGAATGGACGGGTATTTTTCCTATGAGTAGAATCGGATATCTTTTTGCTGAGGGCTTTCGAGGCATTTTCAAGCATGGATTTATGTCCTTTGCTTCTGTAACAATTATTATGGCGTGCTTGATCATTATGGGTTCCGTTTCGCTTTTGTCGGTGAATATCGATGCGCTGATCGGAGATCTGGAAGACCAGAACGAGGTTGTGGCGCTAGTCGATGAAACGCTTACGGACAGTGAAGCGGCAGCTCTCCAGCAGGCTATTTCCCAGATTGACAATATCAATACTTCTCAGTTTGTATCCAGAGAAGCAGCAATGGATAATTTTATGAGCAATTATGACGCTTCTCTCATGGAAGGCATTGATGCGACTGTTTTCAGGCACCGCTATGTTATTCAGCTGACAGATATAGCTCAGATGGCAAAGACAAAACAGGATCTGGAAGCAATTCCCGGTATAGCGGATGTTAAGGCGCATCTTGACTATGCAGATGCATTTATTACGATACGCAATATCGTAACGGTTGTATCTTTTGCGCTGATTGCTATTCTGGTATTTGTATCTTTCTTTATCATGTCAAATACCATCAAACTGGCGACTTATAGCCGCCGGGAAGAAATCGGCATCATGAAAATGGTTGGCGCCAGCAATTCCTTTATCCGCCTGCCGTTTGTTATTGAAGGCCTGATTCTCGGCCTCTTAGGCAGCCTGCTCGCTTTTGTGCTGCAGTGGGCACTGTACAATACTCTTTGCAACAGGCTTCTGGAAGCTTTTCCGGTAAGTTTCTTCAATCTGGTTCCGTTTTCAGCAGTACAGGATTATGTTCTGATCGGATTCCTGGCAGTTGGTGTTCTGGTCGGGGCTTTCGGAGGAGTTAACGCAATCAGAAATTATCTGAAGGTATGAGTTTGTAAAGGATCATCTTATGAATCATAAAAAGGTTATCAGAATCATCGCTGTTTTGATGGCGTCTCTTTTGCTGCTTTCTCTGTTGGCAAGCATTATCCCGATGAGAGCCCATGCTGATGATTTTGAAACTCAGCTTGCGGCACTGAATTCCGAAAAAGACTCTGCTAAGGAAAGACGTGTTGCGGCGCAGAATAAAGTGCAGGCTCTGAAAGATGAACAGGCAGCTGTCATTGATGAAAAGATGGCTCTCGAGGAACGGAAGGAAGCCTGCCTGGAGGAAATCAGCCTGATAGAAGAGCAGATTTCTCTGATCGACGCGGAAATCCTTCTCTACGATGAGAAAATTGCTCAAAAAGAGGAAGATGTAAGAGCAGCCAAGGAACGCGAAGATCTCCAGATGGAAAAGTACAGAAACAGGGTCCGAGCCATGGAAGAAAATGGTGGATATAATGTTCTGGCAGTTCTGTTCAGCGCAGATTCTTTCAGCGGTCTCCTTACTGCGATAGACGATTACGGAGAAATTATGAATTCAGACGTAATTCTCTATGATCAGCTGCAGGAAGCAAGAGCTGCGCATCAGGCTCTGGAACAGGAATACCGCGAATATCAGGCAGAGTGCGAAGTGAAAAAGGCTGAGCATGAAGCTACAAAAGTAGGGCTGGAGGCAGATAAGGCTGATCTGGAGGGGCAAATCGCAGAAGCTGACGCCCTGATTGAGGAGTATGTTGCTAAAATTGAAGCAGCTGAGGAAGAGCAGCGCGCGGCGGAGGCTGCTGAAGCCAGCGCAAAAGCTGCAGCAGATGCTTTCCTTGCAGATTATTATGCCAGACAGGCGGCGGCAGCAGCGGCAGCTGCTGCGGCTGCCCAGCAGACGACGACTGTATATAACGAGGAAACGGGAACCTATGAGGAACAGACTGTTTCTCAGCCTGTTCAGCAGCAGACTGGCGGCGGCGGGTCAGGATCCTATGTGTGGCCGTTCCCCGGGCATACGGTCATCACCAGCCCTTACGGACAGCGTGCAAGTACGGGATCATTCCACTCTGGAATAGACATCGACGGTTTCCAAAGCGCCGGTGCGGCTATCGTCGCAGCGGACGGAGGGACTGTTATCATGGCAGAGTATTCCGGAGGTTACGGGAATACCATTATGATCGACCATGGCGGCGGAATTGTTACGCTTTACGCTCACTTGAATTCTATGAGTGTAGGAGTAGGCAGTTCTGTTTCTCAGGGGCAGACAATCGGCGGTGTCGGGAATACGGGTACGGTGTACGGTGCCGATGGTGTTCATCTGCATTTTGAAGTTCGTGTAAACGGATCTACCACGGATCCTCTCAATTATATCGGCGGGTATCCGCACAGTTTCTACTGATTTTTCATGTAATGATGAAAGCAGGCAGATTTCGTAAATACAACTTAATATCGATGCTGCTTGCAGTGCTTTTGTTTGTTCAGCTTTCACCTGTGGCGATTGCCGTAACACAGTGGGAGATCGATGAAGTAAAAAGAAAGCGCGATCAGGTCGGCGAAGAGAAGAGAGCTCAGCAGGAGGTACTGGATGAGCTCTCTGCGACGCGTGACAGTGTTATTGATGAGAAGCTTGCGCTGGAGGAGCATATTTCGCTCACCAGGGAACAGATCGCGCTGAATAATCGCGAAATTGATCTGTACAACGGGATGATCGAAGAGAAGGCAGCGGAAGTTGAGGAAGCAAAAGCGCTGGAAGAACAGCAGCTGGAGAGATACCGCAAGCGTGTGCGTGCCATGGAAGAAAACGGAACACTGAATTTCCTCGTACTTCTGACGGAAAGTCATACAATTGCTGACCTTCTGACCGCCCTGGATGACGCTGAAGACATTATGAAAAGCGACAGAGCGCTTGAAGATCAGTATATTGCCGCGAGGAAGGCACACGAAGCCAAAAAAGCCGAATATGAGGAATATAAAGCCGGCCTGGTGGCAATCCGTGAAGTTTTGGAAGACGAACGGGATCAGCTGGAAATCGAAATCGGTAATGCGGAGGAAAAAATCACTGCTTTACAGGCGGAGATCAGCGAAAATGAGGCTCTCTCCGCCGAAATGGAAGCCCGGTGGTTTGCTTTGGATGAGCAGCTGGAAGAACTCCAGGCGCAGTATGACTATGAGCACACGCCCGGAAGCCTTTCCGGCGCAGACGGCTTTATATGGCCCTGCGGATCTTTTTATATTACCAGTCTTGCAGGGACAAGGGTTCACCCGGTTTCCGGACAGACCAGAAACCACACCGGAATTGATATTGGAGCGCCGGAAGGAGATCCGATCTGGGCAGCAGCCTTTGGCGAGGTATCGTTTGCGGGCTGGAACGGAAGCTACGGCAACTGTGTAAAAATTTCCCATCCGAACGGATATGTAACCGTGTACGGGCATCTCTCTTCCATTGCTGTTCTGGAGGGTGAATATGTCAATGCAGGACAGACAATCGGCTACTGCGGAAGTACCGGCGTGACGACGGGAGCGCATCTGCATTTTGAGATCCGGGACGGATCGGAATGCCTGAATCCGTTGGCATTCTTCCAGAGTGGATCCTTCACCTATGCACCGGATGCCTGAACTTGTACATGGAGGTTTGATTTGAGAAATCTGTTCAGACGCTTATTTGATTTTATATATGATGTAATAGCGGCTATCTTCAATGTTGGTATCCGGCTGAAATATGTGCTTGCGTTGCTGATCCTTGTCGCCGGAGGCGCAATAGGAATTACATATACAAAAATGCTGAATAATGTCGGTGGCAGGGAAGACTATGAAGAGGCAATGCGCTATATCAGGCTGAAAGATCTGATTGAGGAAAACTTCATTGATAATGTTGACAGAGATACCATGACGGATTCAGCCTCCGCCGCAATTGTAAGCGGTTTGGGGGACAAATGGAGTTACTATATGACTCCGGATGAGTACAAGTCCTATCAGCTTTACTCTTCCAATGATTACAGTGATATCGGAATGTCCATGGTGAAGTACAGCGGCGGAGGATTCCAGATCGTTTCCGTAACGCCTGGTACGCCAGCCGGCAATGCCGGGTTAACCTCGGGAATGATAATTACTGCCATTGACGGCACCAGCGTGATGGATGCCGATATCGATGATGTGCGTATTCTGATCCGGTCAAAGCTGAACACCAAATTTGCTGTCAATATCGGGAAGGACAGTTACACGGTGGACTGTTCGAGAACGTATGTCAGCCCTGTTTCCTACCGTCTTGAAAAAACGATGGCGGGGTATGTTCAGATTAAGACCTTTGAAGCAGGCAGCGGGACAGACGCTGTCAATGCAATAGAGGACCTGCTTTCTCAGAAAGCTGTGGCACTGTGCATCGATGTCCGCGGAAATGAAGGCGGCCTTGCACAGGAGGTTGCCATCCTTCTGGATTATCTGCTCCCAAGCGGAGAAATGTTCTCACAGGTTGACAAGGAAGGGCACCGAACCGTCAGCCGCTCCGACGCCATGTCTCTGCAGCTTCCCATGGTGGTGCTTATTGACAGCAGATCCTACGGGGAAGCGGAACTGTTCGGTGCGGTTCTTCAGGAAAACAATTGGGCGATCCTGATGGGTGAGGCAACCTCCGGCATGACCAGAACCCAGGAGACTTTTGAACTGGATGACGGAAGCGCCGTGCGGCTCTCTACGAAGAGTTATATCACTGCAAAAGGAACGGATCTTTCTCTGGCGGGCGGTGTGATACCGGATACCATTATCCATAATTCTGACCCGAATACCGTCGGAACAACGGAAGGCACCCTCGGTGACAGCAACGGAACAGCGAGTTCTTCCGACGATGAACAGCTGATGGCGGCACTGAAATATTTGAGTTGACATTGCATCCCAGTTTTTTTATAATACCCAAGTTGATAAAAAGTTAGTTAAAGGAGAATTCGTTATGGCTATTCCCAGCAGATACAAAATGAGCGCTGAAAGGCTTCAGTCACTTAAGGATGAGCTTAATTATCTGGAAACAGTCCGCGAGAAAGAGGTCGCGGAGCAGATAAAGGAAGCCCGCAGTTTCGGCGACCTGAGTGAAAACAGTGAGTATGACGAGGCAAAGTCTGAACAGGGAAAACTGTATTCCAAGATTGCCGAGATCAAAGATCTGATTGAGAATGCTGAAATTGTAGATAATCTGGAAGCGGATCTTCCGAAAGACTCCGTAACCCTCGGAAGCGTAGTTGATGTCGTTGACCTGGAAGATGATTTTGAACAGGTGTTTGAGATCGTCGGCTCTCAGGAAGCAAATCCACGGGAGGGTAGAATTTCCGATGACTCTCCGGTCGGAAAAGGCCTGCATGGTCATAAAGCCGGTGAAACGGTTGTTATCAGTGCTCCGGCGGGAGAATTTAAATTCAGGATAGTTTCCGTTACCAATAAGTGAGGAAAAGATAGATTTATGAGCGAAAAAAGCACTGAAGTGAGACAGGAACAGGAGAACTCGCAGCTGCTGCAGATCCGCCGAGATAAGCTGGCTGACCTCCGGCAGAGAGGCAAGGATCCTTTTTGCCTGACCAGGTATGATGTCAGCCATCACAGCACGGAAATCAAAGAGCATTTTGAAGAGCTGGAAGGAAAAACTGTCAGTGTTGCAGGAAGAATGCTTGCAAAGAATCTGATGGGGAAAGCCTCTTTCTGCCGGATACAGGACCTGAAAGGTGTTATCCAATGCTATGTTGCGCGGGATTCGATCGGCCAGGATGAGTATGCTGATTTTAAAAGACTGGATATAGGAGATATTGTCGGCGTTCAGGGGTATGTGTTCAAGACGAAGACCGGTGAGATATCCGTCCATGCTGAGAACATTACGCTGCTTTCAAAGAGCCTGCAGATACTTCCGGAAAAGTACCATGGCCTTACAAATGTCGACATGCGCTATCGCCAGCGCTATGTTGACCTGATCATGAACCCGGAAGTCCGGGATACGTTTGTAAAACGGTCCAGAATCATCAGCAGTATACGGAGATATTTGGATGCGCGCGGTTTTATGGAAGTCGAGACGCCTATGCTGGTTCAGAACGCCGGCGGCGCCGCTGCGAGGCCGTTTACAACGCATTTCAATGCTTTGGATGAAGACATCTCTCTGAGAATTTCCTTGGAGCTCTATCTGAAACGGCTGATTGTCGGCGGGCTTGAAAAGGTTTATGAAATCGGACGCGTGTTCCGCAACGAAGGCCTTGATACTCGTCACAATCCGGAATTCACCCTGATGGAGCTGTATCAGGCGTACACGGATTATCACGGCATGATGGATCTGACAGAGGATCTGTTCCGTACCCTTGCGCAGGAGGTATGCGGGAGCACAGAGATCATCTATGGGGACAAAACCATAGATCTCGGCAGGCCGTTTGCCCGCATGACCATGATTGAAGCCGTACGTCAGTATACCGGCATCGACTTTGATGAGGTTGCGGATACGGCAGAGGCAAAAAAACTGGCTGATGACCATCATATAGAATATGAACCGCGTCATGAAAAGGGTGATATCCTGAACATGTTCTTTGAGGAATTCTGCGAGGAACATCTCATTCAGCCGACCTTTATTATGGATCATCCGGTGGAAGTCTCTCCGCTGACCAAGAGAAAACCCGACAAGCCGGATTATGTGGAGCGTTTTGAACTGTTTATCAACGGCTGGGAAATGTGCAATGCCTATTCCGAGCTGAATGATCCAATTGATCAGCGTGAACGTTTCAAAGCACAGGATGCTGCAGCGGCAGCAGGAGATGAAGAGGCCAATCACACGGATGAGGATTTTCTGAATGCGCTGGAGATCGGTATGCCCCCGACAGGCGGCATCGGTTATGGAATTGACAGGCTGGTTATGCTTCTGACTGACAGTCCTGCTATCCGGGATGTGCTTCTTTTCCCGACAATGAAGTCGCTTGATAAGGAAAAGAAAGAAAATCCCCAGACGCAGAGCAATATTGAATAGGGATAATACTGTGATGAGCCTGCTGACGGTATCGGCAGGCTCACTGTGTGAAAAGGAGTTTTTATGAGTATTATTACGGTCGTAGGGAGCGGAATGATGGGGAGCGCCATGTCGTTTCCAGCGAGAGACAACGGGCATGAAGTCCGGCTTGTGAGCATTCATAAACGGGAAGTCACTGAGGAAATCCGCCGCAGCGGCTATCATCTGACACTGAAGCGTCAGCTTCCGGACGGCGTAAAGGCATATTATCTGGAAGAGCTGAACGAAGCGCTCAACGGAGCGGATCTGATCCTCTGCGGTGTAAGCAGCTTCGGCATGGAGTGGTTTGAGGAGAATATTGTTCCTCTTGTGCCGGAGAATATCCCGGTTCTTTCCATTACCAAGGGGCTGGAAATGGAAGAGGACGGGACTCTGATGCCCTTCCCGGAGGCAATTATGAACCGCGCAGAGGCGAGAGGGCAGAAGATCAACTATAATGCCGTCGGCGGGCCGGTGACAAGCTATGAGCTGGCTGACCGTCAGCAGACGCATATCTGCTTCTGCGGCAGAGATCTTGAAACGCTGAAAAAGCTGAGAGCCATGTTCGGTACATCCTACTATCATATCAGCCTGACGACCGACATTGCCGGCCTGGAAACGGCTGTAGCCATGAAAAATGCCTATGCACTGGGTGTTTCGCTGGCAGTCGGCATCAACAACCTGCAGTACGGCAGGGAGGGGATACAGCATTATAATCCACAGGCTGCTCTGTTTGAGCAGGGAGTGCGCGAGGCGTCGAAGATCATCGCCTCAATGGGA
>JAEEGL013645481.1_pt1 | contig 14035 bp, 13 predicted proteins | sample 9134231 | NCBI WGS metagenome assembly JAEEGL01 (sample SAMN16246548, study PRJNA631951) | gut metagenome | biome: gut microbiome; feature: rumen; material: fiber-attached | host: Bos | place: Iran: Karaj | collected 2018-10
ACCCTGCGCCTGGTGGAAATCGGCTCCCTGGTGTGGATCGCGGTAAGCGTGGCAATCACCGTCGCTGGTGCGCTTTCCATGTTCCGGGCCACCAAGCGCAACTATGCGCCGGTAGCGGCCATCGTGAAGGATTTACAGCAGATGGATCCCATTCAGCCCCTGCTGCGGGAACAGAACGAAAATGAGTTTCACTTGATTTCCAAGGCCATTCACACCTATAATGATCTGGTGGACGACTATCAGCACAGCCGACAGGGACGGGAACTGCTGCTGGGCAAATCTGTCCTGCCGGATCGACTGAAAGATAATCTGTATACTGTGGTCATGGTGGACATCGACCGCCCGCAGCACGCCGGAGACAACATGCTGGAGGTCTATGACTGGATGCAGCAATACGTCCGGGAGCATGGGCAGCCCGGCGATATGAACGCCGTCTGGTCGGGCTGGATGACCCAGAACCGGCTGGCGCTGGTCATTGCCGACCCGGACGGGCAGCAGATCGTTTCCCAATGCGCGGCTTTCAGCGAATGGCTCCATGGTCAATGCGGCGTCTATGCAGCTTTTGGCATCAGCGGAGTGAACCGGGGCGAAACCGCCCTGGCCGCGGCTTATCAGCAGGCCTCCCTGGCGCTGAACCATAAAAGCGTCCATGAGCGTGGCGCTGTAATCTATTATGACCCCAGGTATGAAAGCAGCCTTCCCGTGTCCAAGGAAAACCGCGCCATGATCCAGTCCATCATTGCGCTGCTGCAGAGCGCAGACGGCAAATGGCTTTCCGCCTATGAAGCATGGAACGCGGAATTCGCCGCCGGCGAGCCCTCCAACGCGGAGGTAGAGCGGCAGTACAGTCGATTGCTGGAGGCGCTGGATATGGTCATGCACCAACAGCAGGCCGCCGTACTGGTGTCCGCCTGGGACAACCTGGTGAAGCCCAAGTTGCAATATACGCTCACCAACGAAGAATACCTGACGGATATCTTCCAGGGCTTCCAGGATGGTCTAACCGGCTTGTTCGACCAGTACACTGCCCTGAAAAACAGGCAACAGGGCAACACCACCATGTCCGCCATTCAGCAATTGATAGACGCCAACTACGAAGACCCGAATTTCTCCCTGACCGTGATGGCTGAGATGCTGGGCATGAACCCCAACTATATCAGCACCCTCATCAAGGACGAGACCGGCACGACGTTTACCAAGATCATCACCCAGAAGCGCATGGAACAGGCGAAGAAGCTGCTGGCGGAAAACAAAATGTCCATCGCGGACATCGCGGAAAAGCTGGGCTATCAGAGCACGATATCCTTTCACCGGGCGTTCAAGCAAACGGCCGGCAGCACCCCAGGAGAATACAGAAAAAAAGCTCTCATGAGCAAGCAGACAGAACAGGAGGAGGAGGAGTAATCATGGAGTACAAACAATTCGGCGATACTTACGTCGTCCGCATGGATCGGGGCGAGGAGATCCTTTCCCAGCTGGAAGCGCTGTGCAAAAAGGAAAATATCGCCCTGGCGTCCGTCAGTGCCCTGGGCGCGGTGGATCACGCGCTGGTCAGCGTCTATGACGTGCCCAACAAGGTCTTCTGCCGCAAGGAATTCAACGAGCCCATGGAAATCAGCGCCCTGATCGGCTCCGTCAGCCAGAAGGAAGGCCAGGTGTATCTGCACCTGCATGTGACCCTGTGCGATACCAACTGCGCCGCTCATGGCGGCCACGCCAATGAGCTGCGGGTATCTGCCACCACGGAAATGATCCTGCACACGATCCCCGGCACTGTGGAGCGCCAGCTCGATCCGGAGATCGGCCTGAACTTATTCAAGTTCTGAGCGTATCGCCCAAAAGCTGTCAAAATGCCCGCTTTCGAACAGAAAAGCGGGCATTTTGATGTTGATGTATGGCAAAGGGCTTCAACGCTTCGGATGATCAAATAAAAAACTGGAAAGAGGTAAATCCTGCATAGATGCACAATAGCAGGAATCCCTGCCAACGGTTCAGTTTTCCCTTTATCAGCGTCGGGAAACAGAGAATGCCCATTGTTATGAACATCACCGGAATATCCACAATCAGGGAGGCGTTCATGCCTGCCAACGTCTTTTCTGTTGGGATCGTGAAAGGATGAATCGTGATCGCCATACCAGACACCAGCACCAGATTGAACAGGTTCGCCCCAATGATATTTCCCAGAGAAAGCGCACTGTGTCCCTTGATCAGCGAAGTGATGGCAGTAACCAATTCCGGCAGAGAAGTGCCCAGCGCCACCATGGTCAGCCCGATCACGGAGTCTGGTACGCCCATCCATTGCGCGATTTTCGTACCATTCTCCACCAGCAGATGCGCTCCTGCCGCAATTGCCGCTGCGCCAACCACCAACAGTGAAAGCTCACGCCACAGCAGGCTTTCCTTTTCTTCTGATTTGCTGCTTTCATGATCTGTGTCGCAGTTGTCAGCCGCGGTCTCAGGATGTTTTTTCATTTGCTGAACAGTCATGATCATATAAGCCGCAAACAGAGCAAGGAAAAAGACCCCATTCCAGCGGGAAAAACCGCCATTTATATAAGCAAAACCTGCATAGAATATGGCGGTGAGAAAAAAGGAGGCCACAGGAAGCAGCAGTGTTTTTTTGCTTACCCCGGTCGGACGGATCGCCACCGTCAGCGCGGCAATCAGGCTTGTGTTGCAGATGACGGAACCAATTGCGTTTCCATAGGAAATACCGCTGTTACCAATCCATGCGGCCCGGGAGGAAACCATCACTTCCGGCAAGGTTGTCCCAATGGAAACCACCGTTGCGCCGATCAGCAGCTCGGGCAGATGAAAACGATGCGCTACTGCCGTCGCGCCATCCACGAACAAATCCCCGCCTTTGATCAGTAAAACCAGCCCCAGGCAAAAAAGCACGATCGGTATGCCCATTTTGTCAGTCCTCCATAACGTTGTATTTTTTTAGAAAGAGGCGGAGCCTTTCGCTCCGCCCCTCTTTTCGATCAGTGGTGCAGTGTTTCTCCCGTGAGCTTCTGATAGTACTTGAGCAGTGCGCTGTGGTCGCAGCTGCCGTCTCCGTCGTGGTGCAGGATCTTCATCATTTCCAGCACAGCTTGGGTCAGCGGGATGGGAGCGTCCACAGCCTTGGCGGCGTCCACCACGTTGTTCAGGTCTTTGATGTGCAGGTCGATGCGGAAGCCGGGCTGGAAGTTCTGATCCATCATCATGGGGGCTTTGGCGTTCATGACGGTGCTGCCAGCCAGGCCGCCGCGGATGGCTTCAAAGATCTTCTGGGGCTCCACGCCGCACATTTGGCCCATCTGCATGGCTTCCGCCAGGGCAGCGATGTTCACGGCCACAATGGTCTGGTTGCACAGCTTTGTCACGTTGCCCGCGCCCACGTCGCCGCATAGCACAACAGAAGAACCCATGGCGGCCAGCACATCCTTGAACTTGTCGAACACTTCCTGCTTGCCGCCGACCATGAAGCTCAGCGTGCCGTCCACAGCCTTGGGCTGACCGCCGGACACGGGGGCGTCCAGCATGTCGATGCCGTGCTTGGCCAATTCCGCGGCGATTTCGCGGGAAGCCACGGGGTTGATGGAGGAGCAGTCGATGAAGGTGGCGGTCTTGGGCATCTTCTCGGCCAGCTTGTCGTCCTCCAGCATGACGGATTTCACATGGGGGCTATTGGGCAGCATGGTGATGACGCAATCCACGCCCTCCACGGTTTCGGCGGAGCAGGAGCAGATGGTAGCGCCAGCAGCCTTCATTTCATCCAGGGTTTCCTGTTTACGGTCATACACCCGCAGCTGATGGCCGGCCTTGAGCAGGTTCTTCGCCATGGGCTTGCCCATGATCCCCAGTCCGATAAACGCGATCTTCATATTCTTATCCTCCTATATATTGATATTATTTGTTCACAACGTTGACGGGTGTTCCCTGGATGAATCCGCGCAGGTTTTCCACAGAGGCGTCCATGATCCGCTGGCGGCTTTCCCGGGGCGTCCAGGAAATGTGGGGCGTGATGAAGCAGTTCTTCGCCTTCAGCAGCGGATTGTCGCCGCGGATGGGCTCAGTGGACACCACGTCCAGCCCGGCGGCGTACACCTTGCCGCTGTTCAGGGCGTCGGCCAAATCCTGCTCCACTACCAGAGGTCCGCGGGAATTGTTCAGCAGGATCACGCCGTCCTTCATCTTGGCGATATTTTCCTTGCAGATAATGCCCTGTGTGGCCGGAAACAGGGGGCAGTGCAGGGCGATCACGTCGGACTGGGACAGCAGGGTCTCCAGATCCACGTAATCCGCGATGTCGCTGGCTTTACTGACGGCGGCGGGATCAAAGGCCAGCACCTTCATGCCGAAGGCTTTGGCCAGGCGGCCCGTGGTCTGGCCGATGCGGCCAAAGCCGATGACGCCCATGGTCTTCCCGTCCAGCTCAATGGAGGGATAATCCCAGAAGCAGAAGTCCTCGCAGGTTTCCCAACGGCCCGCCTTCACAGCCTGGTCATGATGGCCCACGTGATGGCAGATTTCCAGCAGCAGCGCCATGGCGAACTGGCCCACAGAGGCCGTGCCGTAGGAGGGCACGTTGGAAACGGGAATGCCCTTTTCCTTGGCTGCCGCTACGTCCACCACGTTGTAGCCGGTGGCCAGCACGGAGATGAAGCGCACCGTCGGGCAGGCGTCCAGGGTGGCCCGGCTGATGGGGGTTTTGTTGGTGAACACCACGTCGGCGTCCCCGATGCGGCGGATGATTTCCTGCTCGTCGTTTAAAGGTGTTCTGTCATACACCGTCAGATCGCCGAAGGCCTTGATCCCGTCCCAGCTCAGGTCGCCGGGGTTTTCCGTGTATCCGTCCAGGATGACGATTTTCATATCGCTTTCCCTCGCTTATTCCATCACGATCTTGCGGAACTTGGCGCCTTCCTCAAACCAGAAGCGGCGCAGGGCATACATATCGTCGTCCAGGGCGATGTCCTTCACACCCAGGGACTTGTAGTATTTGGCGTCCTCGGCGGTCTTCACCTCGCAGCGGGGACGGACGCCGTGCTTGAGGGCCACTTCGATCATCTTCGCTTCCGCGTCCTTGCAGTCCTGGGGACGGTCGTTGCGGTCAAAGCCCAGGTTCATGCTCCAGTCGCCGCTGCCGAACTGCACCATGTCCACACCGGGGATGGAGCAGATTTCGTCGATGTGATCCAGGGCGGTGCCCTTTTCGATCATGAAGCAGCGCACGATGTCCTTGATCCGGGCGGCGTGGGCCATGGGGGTCAGGTGGCTCTGGGTGCCGATGAAGCGGCGCATGGGATAGCCGAAGTGTCCGCCGCATTCAGGGGTAGTGGGGGTGGTCAGCTTGATGCTTTCTTCTACCTGCTCGGGGGTGTAATGGTCCGCGAACAATACAGCCTGGAAGCCGGAGGCGATGGCCTTCTGAGCAATATAGCCGCGGTTCTGCAGGTCGATCTTGATCATGGAGCCCATGTTGTAAAGCTCCGCAGCACGGCAGATGTTTTCCAGATCGATTTGGGAAAAGGGCGCGTATTCGGCGCAGAATTCCACATAGTCGAACTGGCCGCTGGCACCGATGGTTTCCACGATGAAGGGATTGGTGCTCCAGATCCGTGTCGAGGCCATGGGAGCATTCTGGTTCACCTTTTCCCGAATGAGATTGTTGCGCATCATAATCTTTTTCCTCCTTCTGCTACCTGGTACGGGATCGAATCACCATCAATGTAGCCGATTTTTTCCGTTGGCGCAATTGGCCAAACAGACAAAGATTTTTGCCCCATTCTGCTTAAATTCAGAAAGTGTTCAGTTTTTCAATTGCATAATGAAAAAATGATTTCAATTATGAAATCTTTTCAGCATTTATGGCATTGATATAAAAAGAAAAAACAGTCCTCGTTTGTAGGAGTCGGCTTTGCTTTGGATGGGGCTGCGAAAACATCCCGGATTGTTTTTAGTTATTGACATAAGTCAATATTCGATGTATGATAATTTTGACTTATGTCAGAAAGGAGCCGTTATGCCACGACCTATAAGGTGTCGCAAAATTGAACGAATGCCGGTTTACCGCAGTTTTTCACCGGATGACGCAGCATTCACCGAAAGTGTTCAGATGACGGTGGACGAGTATGAGGCGCTGCGTCTCCTGGATGACGAGGGCTTGACCCAGGAAGCCTGCGCCGCTCGGATGAACATTGCCCGCACTACGGTCACGGCGATCTACGAGTGCGCAAGGAAAAAGATCGCGGACGCGCTGGTGCATGGTAAAAGGCTGCTCATCACAGGAGGCTGCTGTGAATTTACACCGGTCGAACTAAACCAAACCATCATGGAGAAAGGAATCAACACAATGAGAATTGCAGTTACTTATGAAAACGGGAAAGTATTCCAGCATTTTGGCCATTGCGAGCAGTTTAAGCTGTATGATGTGGAAGACGGAAAAATCGTTGGAGAGCAGATCGTTGACACCAACGGCAGTGGGCACGGCGCGTTGGCGGGCTTCCTGCAGGCAGCCAAGGCGGACGCGCTGATCTGCGGCGGCATTGGCATGGGCGCACAGATGGCGTTGGCGGATGCCGGGATCAAATTCTATGCCGGGGTACAAGGCTCAGCGGATGAAGCAGCAAGTGCTCTTGCCGCCGGAACGCTGGATTATGATCCCAACGCTCATTGCGAGCATCATGAGCATCATGCCGGGGACTGCGGTCACGACCATTGCGAAGCGCATCACTGCGGAGATCATAGCTGTCCTTCATAATTCCCTGTCATTTATGGTTGATTGCTGCTAACGTTTCCAATCATGAAAATGAAATCAGGAAAAGCTTTGAGTATAATCCACAAAAAACAGCAGGAAGCTCATCCAACAAGACGGGCTTCCTGCTTTAATTCTGCTTCTGGTCTGGTATGAATTCGATGACATCCTGGATTCTGCAATTCAGGATAATACACAGCGCTTCCAGGGTGTTGGTTGAAACTGATTCATTTGCTTTCAAGCGTCGGATGGTGGAACTGCTGATGCCGCCCTTGACCTGCAGTGTATAAGTGGTCGCTTTGCGTTCTTCCATCGTCTTCCACAGAGGCTCATAAGAAATCAAGCACATTCCTCCTCTCTGCTCTTGCTTTATCTCTATTATTGCCTATAATAGAGGCAAAGCGTTATAGGCAATATTGCCTATAAAATAAACAGAGGAGTTGTGCTGCAATGAGGAAGAAAAAATGCTTTTTTATCGGTCACAGAGAAGCGCCGGATACACTGCTGCCTGCACTGATGATCAAAATCCGTGAATGCCTGGAATTGTACGGCGTGACAGAGTTTTATGTCGGGCACTATGGGCATTTTGATGCGCTTGTGGCCAGTGCTTTAATCGCCCTGAAACGTGACCATCCTGACATGCGTCTCTATCTGGTAATCCCATATCATCCCGCAGAACAGCCAATCCGTGCACCGGAAGGTTTCGATGGAACGTATTATCCACCCAATATGGAATCTGTTCCGAAAAAGCTGGCCATCGTCAGAGCCAATACAGCAATGGTGGATTCCTGCGATTATCTTATAGCATACGTCACCCATCCGGCGAGCAATGCGGCAGCATTACTGGTCTACGCCCAGAAAAAGCATATACAGGTGATTCATCTGAATGGACGTGAAATCTCTTTGTAATCACTTCAATTCCAAATAGCGCAATAAAAGAACAGATAAACACCTTGATTTTTCTGGATTACCGGGTTTCTAAAGCATAACGGTCTTCACCTTGCTATTAACTGCATTTTAGGGTATAATAAACTCAGATTCAGAATCTGCATGGAAGGAGGGCGTCTGCATTGGAGGAAGTATTTGATCTGGCTCAATTTGATCAATATAAGGAAGACAACCGGCGGGAAGTGAAAGCAGCCAATGGAGGCCTTCCGCAGAATCTTTGGGAAACCTATTCCGCCATGGCTAATACCTATGGCGGCGTGATCATCTGCGGCGTGAAGGAGCGTGCGGATGGCTCATGGTTTACTACCGGTATGAAGGATGTTGACCGGCTGAAGAAGAATTTTTGGAATCAGATCAATGATCCGAAGAAGGTCAGCATCAATCTGCTGCGGGAATCCGATGTGACCCCCTACGAAAAAGATGGGGATGTTATCCTCGTCATTTATGTGTCCGCCGCAGACAGGCAGTATAAACCGGTTTTCATCAATGGAGATTTGTACAGAGGCTCCTTCAAACGAAATAATGAAGGGGATTATCATTGCACCCATGATGATGTGCAGGGGATGCTTCGCGATCAGACCAGAGTGACCATGGATATGAAGGTTCTCCCCAACATGTCCATCGGAGATTTTGACCGGGAGTCCGTGAAAAGTTATCGCACATGGTTTGCTATTAAGCATCCGGATCACGCCTGGACGAAGCTGCCGGATGATCAATTCCTGGAAATGATCGGAGCTGCCAGCGATGACTGCCCGGATCATCGGCTGCATCCCACCTGTGCGGGGCTTTTGATGTTCGGTCAGGAGCACAAAATCACCAGGGAATATCCGATGTATTTCCTGGACTACAGGGATCATGCCGATCCTTCCGTCCGATGGACAGACCGCATTCAATCCCAGTCGCCGGACTGGTCAGGGAATCTATTCGATTTCTTTACGCAGGTTTCCCGAAAGCTGCTGCGTCTGCTGAAGGTGCCCTTCAAGCTGGTGAACATGGTGCGGGTGGATGAGACGCCCATGCACGATGCGGTACGTGAGGCGCTGGTCAACTGCCTGGTAAATGCGGATTATTTTCTTCCCCGCGGCGTGGTGATCGACAGCTATGATGATCGCATCATTCTGAAAAACCCCGGCAGCAGCATCGTCGGGAAACGCCAGATGCTGCGCGGCGGAGACTCTGAGCCCCGCAATGCCAACGTCATGAAAATGTTCAATCTGCTCGGATTCGGCGAGCACGCTGGCAGTGGGATACCGGATATTTATTCTGTGTGGGAAACAGCCGGATATGTCGCGCCGACCATCGAGGAGCATTTCGGCGAGGATGGCCCCAGCAAGACGGTGATCACGCTGCCGTTGGTAGAAAAGGATCAATTTCTGGCCGTTTCTCATGAAGGGCCAGAAAAAAGGCCAGAAAAGGGGCCAGAAACAAACAATAATGAAGCCCCAAGTAGAGAAACAGACATCTTGGCTTTGATTCGGGAAAATCCGAAAATATCACGAAAAGCAATGGCAGAGAAAGCGGGATTGTCAGAAAAACAAGTCAGAACGGCGCTGGATCATCTGAAAGAGTGCGGTAAGATTAGGCATGAAGGCCCAGACAGAGGTGGCAGATGGCTTATCAATGAATGATGATTATTTCTGGAATACTGAAAAGGTGAAGATGAAAATAAAAAGCCGCCTCCGAAGAGACGGCCAGGCATATTAATCATATATAAGTTCCGCAAAAATGATTTCCTCTGCGCGGGTCCGGATGCTGTTCATCCGGGCAACCCACGCCATCTGATCCGTAGCTTTCATCCGCTCAGTAATTCCTTCCGTCGCGGTCATCTGAGCCGTCATCTGAGACAGTCGATTGTGCGCGATTTCGTCGATCTCCTGCAGATGGTCGTACAGCTTTCCAGACAGCAGCAGCCGGGTGTAGAGTCCGGGGCGATGCTTTTGGAGGTATTTCAGGCGGAGCAGGCCATATTTTCCGATGAGCTGATGCGCTTCCTCTTCCGGGATCAAATCGGGGAAGTAATAATCTCCTCTCAGGGTGTAGTGGATGCCGTTTTCAGTGATTTCAGCAGCGATAGTATTCATGGTAATCCTCCTGTTTTCTGTCGATTCTGGTTAAAAACCAGTTTGGGTATCGACACGCCACAGAAGCATCTTTCCATCGATTTTTGTCACTGCACCATACCCAAACCATTTTTATACGCAGTTATTCACTATTTATCATTTTTGTATTTTATGGTTTATTTGGTTAACAGAATGATACAGATTTGAGCGTTTTTTTGCTCTGTTTCACAACCGGCCCGAATTCGAGTCCTGTTGCGACCACCAGAAACATGAGCAATAAAGATACGTTATTGCTCGAAGCACAACCCCTGTTATCACGGGGGCTGTGCTTTTTTGTTGGCCGTTTGAAGACCTTTTTTGTCCATTCACAATGCTGCCTTCTGTATGTTCTTTTTTCTATGTTTGACACATTTTTCATTATGTGTCATTTTGCTTGTTTCGATCGTCTGTTTTACACGATTGACACATTTTTCTGATAATAAAAAACGGCCCGTCCGTTGGGGCGAGCCGCATGTGCAAGTATACTTTGTGCAAATCGGTACACGATTCTATCTAACTTCATCCAGTTTAATGGTTTGTTCTGCATTGTTCCGGAAGTGGTAGATAAGAGTGTTGTCAGGCATAACTTTAACGTAATCCACTAAAGCATGCCAGGTCTTAATATCAAACCTAGTGAACAGTGAATCAGCTTCGCGAAGTCCTTGTAAGAAGATGCGTGCATTCTCTCGGCGAGTAAGCGATTCAGAAATCTGCTTTTCCACTGCATTGATCGATGCTTTTCTATCTCCTATGGCCAGATTCAGTTGGTTGAACTTTGTAGTGTACTACGTCTGGTTCTGAGCCTTCTTAGCGTTATCATCGATCAAGCGTTCGATTTGAGCCGTTAGATCATTGAGTTGCGAGGTTAGGGTGCTTAACTGCTCATCGAGCTTTTTGGTTTCTCCAATGAGGGGCAAGAATTTAGATTCGTAATCATCACAATACAGTAGATAATTATCTCCAAAGCATTCATGAATGGCTTTTATGAAGCCCGTCATGATCTCCTCATCGGTGACGCGTGGAGATCGGCAAATTCTCGACCCAGTGTATTTCTCATTACAGAGCCATATGTTTCTACGACATGACTCATTTGAATGCCATACACGATGACCATAATATGCATTGCATTCGCCGCATATGATTTTTCCAGTAAATGGGCTGTCGTAAAAACGGCCTTTTCTGCCAGTTCGCCTTGCTAATTCCTTTTGAACCAGTTCAAAGGTTTCAGGACTTACAATGGCATCATGAGAGTCATGTACATACCATTGTTTTCTTTCTCCGCGGTTCACGCGAACCTCCTTGGTGAGAAAATCTACCGTATATGTTTTTTGTAGTCTCGCATCGCCTTTGTACTTTTCATTAGTGAGAATGCGCCGAACGCCATCTTTCGTCCAATGGCAATTCTCTTTTCCACTGGGCGTTTTGATGCCATCAGTATTAAGCTTATCAGCAATACCGTTAAGCGACATTCCGCCAAGATACATTTTATAGATATCTCGTACAATCTTTGCTTCTTCTTCAACAATCTGCGGCAAACCATCGTCGCCCTTTCTATAACCAAGAAAGGAATTATACGGGAGATAGACTTTTCCGGCTTCCATACTACGTTGCTTTCCCCAACGCACGTTTTCCGAAATTGAGCGACTTTCTTCCTGGGCTACAGACGACATGATCGTAAAGATCAATTCTGCCTGAGCATCCATGGAAGAGATGTTCTCTTTTTCAAAGAAAACCTCTACTCCAACAGCTTTGAGCTTACGAGTAATTGTGAGAGAATCAACCGTATTACGAGCAAAACGCGAAATGGATTTAGTGAGGATTAGATCAATTTTGCCTTCCTCGGCATCTTTAACCATCCGATTGAATCCGTCTCGTTTCTTGTAACTCGTACCACTGATACCTTCGTCAGCATAGACATCCACGAATTCCCATTCTGGTTTACTTTTGATGTAATCCGTGTAGAAGGAAATTTGGGCTTCATAGCTGTTCTGTTGAGCATCCTGCTCAGTGGAAACACGAGCGTAAGCAGCGACTCGTTTTTTACGAGTCAGCCTATAACCGATATCCTGTTTCTTTTGTTCTTCAGGGTTGAAAACGAGAATTGTTTTGCGTTCATGGTCGATTACGGGTGCTTTAAGAGCCATCGTTATTCCCTCCCTTTTTCTTGTGCTGAGCAATTGCTCTTTGTCTCGCAGCTTCTTTCATCTCTGGTGTCCAGGATTCACGTCTGGAACGGTGTTGCCATTCTACACGCTTTTCTGTACCATCTTTGAATACATAGACAAGTACATTCTTCTCAAGTGCCACAATTTCATGAATGCGGTTTTGAAGAATAGAGCAGTCAAATTTGGGGATATCGAGAGCTTCGCAAGTCTTTGCTTCCAAGATGTACTCAGGGATATACTGTGTTGCAGCGCATACTTCTTGCCCAAAGTGATATGAGGTTTCACACATCCAAACTGGTTTAGCGTATTTGGTGCTGGAGTTAGCTGTGCGTCGGCAATAGTGTTTACCGCAAATGTCGCAACGGATCAGACTGGTGAACGGGTAATGTTTTACGGTTCGATGATAGTTGCAATTTGCTTTGCGACGCGCTCTTTCTGTTTGTACGGCATCATAGGTTTCTCGACTAACTATGGGATCATGACTATCTTTTACATAGTAAGAAGTCTTTTCTCCATGATTGATGATTTTCTTTTTTCTAACATAGTCAGTGATATACCATTTCTGAAGACGCAGATCACCTATGTACTTTTCATTGGATAAAACATTGCTAATTCCAGAATGCGACCAATTTTGGCCGTTCCGATTAGGAATTCCTTCAGCATTTAGTTGTTTAGCAATAGCATAAGTTCCCATTCCCGATAAATACATGGAGAAGATACGCAGAACGATCTGCTCTTCGTCTTCATCAATCAGAAATTGGTGATCGACCATACGATAGCCAAAGCAATTACCTGTGACAGGAATACCTTTTTCGTAGCTCTTGCGGATACGCCAAAGCTGGTTTTCCGAAGCAGAACGGCTTTCTTCCTGAGCACGAGCGGCGAGGATGGAAATCATAAATTCACCTTTTGATGAAAGAGTTTCGATATGCTCTTCCTCAAAATGAATATCGATCCCAAGGTTACGCAGTTCACGGACAGTCTCAAGTAGAATCACGGTATTACGAGCAAACCGGGTGATGGACTTAGCCAATACGATATCGACTTCACCTTTACGGCAAGCCTCAAGCATTGTTTGGAATCCAGGACGGTTTTCTTTTGTACCGGTAATTCCGCGATCTGAGAACACGCCAACGTATTCCCAATCGGGATGTTCAGCGATTTTCTTTTGATAATAGCTGATCTGCGCAGATAGAGAGTGAAATGCTTCATCGCGATCAGAGGATACACGGGCATAGGCGCATACACGTTTTTTAGCTACGTGTGCATCAAGGTCAGGAATATATTCCATTCGGGTTTTGCGTTCATGCATGGCAAATTCTCCTTTCTTGGGTCGAGTAATAAACAACCGGATTAAAAACCGAGTCATATATGAATAAGGGGACTGCCGGTTTTGTGTGCCGTAGTCCCCATAGTTTTCCTCTGTTATATTCCTTACGGTTATCATCGACACAACGATAACTCTGTTCAGGAATGAAGTCCATAGTTTTTCTCTGTTGTGTTAAGGTTCTAAGAGGAGCTATAAGGCCGTTCTTTTCCGTTGGTGCTGATCAATTTCAGCACTGGGCTTGATGAGATCATCTTCCATCGCGTCAATGCGACGAGAGATTTTTTCATACTCATGACTAGTGATCAATTTGTGTTCGAAAAGCTGTTCAGTAATGTCGCGGTAAATGCTTACTTTGAAGAGCTCATCGAACATATTGTTATTGACGAACTTCACGACACCTCCTCTCTGCCTCTGTGCGACATTCTCTACAACAGAAGCGTTTTTGAGGATATCCGAAGCTGACGAATTCTTTTTTGCAGTACTCGCAGGTGCGGATATAGCTTTTACGCATCTTTTCCTGATTGTGATAGGCCGTACGGCAATTGCCAGAACAGAACTGTTTTTTCTTAGCCCCGTTTGTGTGGATCAATTGCTTTCCGCAGTATCTACACATATCGGTAGGAGACGAATTAGCTTTTAGTTTCTGATTAACTCTGGAGCATACTGTGCGACAGAATTGTTCAGAAGTACTGGTTTTTTCAGCTATTTCTCGATACGACAATCCTTCTTCACGATAGGCTACGATCAGATC
>JAEEGL013931586.1_pt1 | contig 14035 bp, 11 predicted proteins | sample 9134231 | NCBI WGS metagenome assembly JAEEGL01 (sample SAMN16246548, study PRJNA631951) | gut metagenome | biome: gut microbiome; feature: rumen; material: fiber-attached | host: Bos | place: Iran: Karaj | collected 2018-10
CACGGCGATGATGAGCGAGAAACTGATGCCGCCGATGAACATGAAAATGATCACCATCATGAAGACATAACTAGAGTGCCAGTAGTCCAGGCCGATGTTCTTGGTGGAATATCCGCCTGTCGAGGTCGTCGTCATCGCGTGGCATACCGCGTCAAACCAGTCCATCGGTCCAACAAAGAGCAGGATGGAGAGCAAAGCCGTCAGGCCGATGTAAATCAGCCACAGGTCCTTGGCGGTCTGGCTTACTCGCGGACGCAGGCGCTCGTGGGTGATGCCCGTCACCTCTGAATTGAATAGGGCGATACCACCTTTCTGATTCAGCATGGGGATGACGGCAAGGGTGAACAGGATGATTCCCATACCGCCGATCCACTGGGTCATGGCACGCCAGAACAACACGCCGCGTGGTATCTCCTCGACATAGCGGATAACGCTCGACCCAGTAGTGGTAAAGCCCGCCATGGTCTCAAAGAAGGCGTCGGTCACGTTGTTGAAAGTTTCAGAGAACAGGTAGGGTAGCATGCCAAACACCGAGAAGAACACCCACACCGTGGCAGTGAGCATCAGGCCCTCACGTTTGTGCATCGACTTGCTGTGAGGCTTGATGCCGAAGGCCATAATCACACCGGCTAATGCAGTGATGGCAGTGCTGTAGATGAATGCCTTCAGCGATGAGGGCTCATCAAACCACCATGAGATGGCCAGTGGTAGCAGCATGAAAGCGGCTTCGATGAGCAACAGCCAGCCCTGCATGCGCAGCACAATGGCGAAATTGATATGTTCGTTGGCGCGTTTGGGCATGATTACGAGAAATATTTGTCAAGTTTGTGGATGGCGCCCTGCAGACAGAAGACCACGACGTGGTCGCCCGCCTGGATGCGTGTATTGCCGTCAACGAGTTGTCCCTTGCCGTCACGGACGAGACCGGCAATGGTAAAGTCGCGGCTCAGCTTCAAGTCTTTTACCGGGGCGCGGGTGACGCGATCTCCTTCTTGGACAATGACTTCGGCAACTTCGGCATCGGCAAGGGCGAGACAACGGGCATTGTCCTCGTCGGCGTCGATCATGATTTGATAGATGCGGCTCGAGGCCAGCAGCTTCTTGTTCACGATGGTGCCGATGTTGAGTGCTTCGGCCTCGTTGATGAACTGGATATCCTCGACCTGGGCGATGGTCTTGGGCACGCCGTTGGTCTTGGCGATCATACACGCCATCATGTTGACGGCGCTGTTGTCACCCAGGGCAATGAAGGCGTCATAATTGCTCACGCTCTCTTCCTCGCTCAATTCGGTGTCGCTAAAGTCGCCTTGCACCAGCTTGCAGTTGGGGTAGCGTTGTGCCAGTTCGTCACAGCGGTTCATATCCTGTTCGATGATTTTGATGTCCACAGTCTTGCCCAGGCGCTTGATGAGCTGCTCGGCAATGTCATTGCCACCCACTATCAGCACATTGCCAACGGGAGTCTGTACTTTACCGCATGCCTCGCGCACCTCATCGATGTGGTCGCGTGTCGTGGCAATATAGATGATGTCATTCTCCAGCACGCGGTCATCACCGCGCGGGATGATGATCTCGCGGTTGCGCTTGATTGCAGATACATGCAAGAAGTGGCTGATGTTGGACACGTCCTTGAGCATCTGGTTGACGATGCTGGCATTGGAACGGATCTTGACGCCCACGACAATCAGCTCTCCGTCAAACAGTTCAAACCAGTTGCGGGCCCAGGTGCGCTTTAATGCACTGCTGATTTCCTTCGCAGCCAGCATCTCGGGATAAATCAGGTGGTCAATACCCAGCTTGGTGATATGGTCGCGCCACTTGGGGCTGAAGAATTCGTCATTGTCCACGCGTGCTACGGTTTTCTTGGCGCCCAATTTCTTGGCCATCGAACTTGCCAGGATGTTGCGCGCCTCGCTCTTGGTCACGGCGATAAACAAGTCGCATGAACCTGTCTTGATGGCATTCAGGTCGTTGAAGGAGATGGCGCTGCCCTGATGGGTGAGCAGGTTATAGTTCTCGAGCGGCTCGAGTTTCCTGTTCTCGACATCCATGACGATGATGTCCTGCTCCTCGTTGCTGAGCATCTTGGCCAGATGGGTTCCGACTTCTCCTGCGCCGGCAATAACGATTCTCATTGTCTTATCATTTAGTTTCTAGTTTCACTCACTTTGCTCGTGCAAGGTGGGCTGCGCCTTAGCAATTGAAAGCAAGCTTTCATTGCATTCGGCTTGCACCGCCTTTCTAGTTTCTAGCAGTTGATTTCAGTTGTTGACTGCTAATAGCTCAAGGATTACCTTCTCAAGCGATTGGGCATCCATGCCGCAGCGTTCATACAGTTCGGCAACAGTGCCTTGATGCACAAACTCGTCCTGTACACCCAGCATCCTGAGTCGATTGGTCTTGTCGTGACGGGTCAGCCACTCGGCGACTGCCGAACCCAGACCGCCCACCACGGTGCCGTCCTCGATGGTGATCAGGCTATCGTAATGAGTCGTCACCTCCTCGAGAATTTTCTCGTCGATGGGCTTGAGGTAGATCATGTCATAGTGTCCCACCTTGATGCCACGCTCGGCAAGGCGGTTGACGACATCAATGACCTCGTTACCGATGTGGCCGATACTCAGCACAGCCACTTTCTCGCCCTCGTGCATGCGTCGGCCACGGCCAACTGGCAGTGTCTGCATCTCGTTGTGCCAGTCGGCGATGACGCCCTTGCCGCGCGGATAGCGGATGGCGAATGGTCCCATGCCGTCCTGTTGGGCGGTGAACATGAGGTTGCGCAGGTCGTGCTCGTTGATGGGCGACGCCACGACCATACCTGGGATACAGCGCAGGTAGGCGAGATCAAACAAGCCGTGATGGGTCACGCCGTCCTCGCCGACGATGCCACCGCGGTCGATGCAGAAGGTGACCGGTAATCCCTGAATGGCAACGTCATGGATGATTGAGTCATAGCCGCGCTGCAGGAAGGTGCTATAGATGGCGCAGTAGGGGTGCATGCCATCCTTGGCAAGGCCGCCGGCAAAGGTCACCGCATGACCCTCGCTGATACCCACGTCAAAGGCGCGACGTGGCATGACCTCGAGCATCATCGACATGGACGTGCCGCTGGGCATGGCGGCGGTAATGCCCACGATCTTATCATTTTTCTCAGCAAGTTCCACAAGTGTCTTGCCGAAGACATCCTGATACTTGATGGGACCTCCCTTGCCGCCCTTGATGCGCTCGCCGGTCTCCTCGTCAAATTTGCCTGGCGCATGCCAGGTGGCTGGATCGGCCTCGGCAGCGGCAAAGCCTTTGCCCTTGACGGTGCGCACATGCACCAGCTTGGGGCCTGTCATGTCCTTAATCTCACGGAAAACCTTCACCAGTCGTTTCACATCATGACCGTCATAGAGTCCGAAGTAGCGGATATTCAAGCCTTCAAAGATATTCTGCTGACCAGAGAACAACGACTTCAAGGCGTTGCTGAATCGCATGATCAATCCCTTGCGGCTGTCGTTGATGACCTTGTGACGGCGCAGGAACTGGTAGGTCTTGTAGCGTAGTTTGTTGTAGCGGCGTGAAGTGTGCAGGTCGCTCATGTAGTGGCTCAAGGCACCCACGTTGGCATCAATCGCCATGTCATTGTCATTCAGGACAATAATCAGGTTGTTGGGATTGGTAGTGGCATTGTTGATGCCCTCAAATGCCAGACCGCCACTGATGCTCGCATCGCCGATGACGGCGACCACCTTGCGGTCCTGGTTATCCTGCAGCTCGGCGGCGATAGCCATGCCCAGGGCTGCCGAAATGGAGTTGGATGCATGACCGGCGGTGAAGGTGTCATACTCGCTCTCGGCGGGGTTGGGGAAACCGCTCAAGCCGTCCAACTTGCGGTTGTCATCAAACTGGTCGCGGCGACCTGTAAGGATCTTGTGGGCATAGGCCTGGTGGCCAACGTCCCACACGAGACGGTCGTCGGGTGTGTTGAACACATAGTGTAACGCTACCACGATTTCCACTGCACCCATGCTGGATGCAAAGTGGCCCGGGTTGCTCGACAACTCGTGTATCATATATTGGCGCAATTCATGGCACACCTCAGGCAGCTGGTCAACACTGAGTTTCCTCAGGTCGGCAGGAGTGTCTATTTGTGCCAGCAGCGGGCAGTGTTCTTGTATGTATGGTTTAGTGGTCATTCGTCAGTCTTTTTTTCTCACATATTTCTTGTAAAGCGGTACAAACACAATGATGCCCGACGCCACAATGGTAAAAATCACCATGAAGTCAATCTTGGCAGCCCGTGAGAGCAACATCCAGCACAGTCCAACCCATAGCAGCAGGATGCAGGCAAATCTGATTAAGTTTCCTGTTGTCATTGCATGTACTTCTTTACAGTCATTTATAACTTGCAAAGGTAATAATAAGTTTTCAGTTTTCAATTGTCGGCAATCAGTTTTTTCATTTTCTGTTGTGAGAATAGCATAACAAAAAAGGACGGTCGCAGCAATTTGCAACCGTCCAAGGGTATAATAGATTGCCTATTATTCAGGAATTTACCAAGTGCCGCTCAGCAGGTAGTTGATGAGAACGGTAACGTCATTGATGGCGATCTTGTTGTCAAGATCACAATCGGCAGCGCTAAGGTCAACACCAGTGGCATTATTCGACAGCAGGTATTCAATCAAGATGGTCACATCGGTGATGTTGATGCGTCCGTTATTGTTCACATCACCACGGGTCGAGGGAATGGGAATGATATAGCCCTCATAAGGCATCAGATTGATGATCATCTCGTTGGCAGAGCTACCATAGCAGCTGAAGTCCCAATACTCATCGTCACCATAAGGATAGAAGCCGAAAGCACCAAACTCAAACCAACCATTAAATCTTTCATAGAAACCCCAGTTCATGTGGAGCTTGTTATCAGTATCAATTCCGTCAAGTACCCATGCATGGCCATCTACAAAGTCAACATTGTGATAAGGGATAGGACGTCCTGCACTCAACTCCGTAATGATGCGGTCAATCCATTCCTCTTCACTATATTTATTGTCGTTGTCGCAATAGTATGAGGGATCGAAGCCAATCAACTTGAAATCACTGCGGTAACCGAAAAACGAAAAAGCGTCTCTTTGGTCGTAAGAGTATGCGCCTGTCGAAGTGCCTGAATTACCATAGCGTGCTTTGCAAGCATGACCAGCATAGCGACATAATTTGGCAACAGCCTCGGCCTGCTCAGTGGTATAAGTGCCTAGGCTTACACCACCGGTTGAGGGGTTGTAAATGGTATATGCAGGAAGCATCAAGCTGTAGTCAAACGTGGTTGCATCAAGTGCGGGAATTGAGCCAGTTCCGTTTACGTAATATGATGACATTGCGTTGCTACCCTCAGGGTATTTCCAATAGTACATGATTTGAGCCATAGCCAGGGGAGCACAGCCGACTGCTGTATGTTGTGTACCTTTCATCGGTGTAAAGCGGTCCATAGGCTCGTTCTGGCCCCAAGTTGACTCGGTCAGCGGTTCAATAAATATGTTGCGACTGGGAGCCTTCCTGGGAACGAGTTTTCCCTTGTAGTTCTGCATGGCTTCAATCTGCTTCTTGTACATGTTCAGTTGGCCCTTCATGCTGGCGGGCATCTCGTTCAAGTCAATGTTGCCCTTGTCGCTATAGGCGAGAATCTGCCTAGCGTGGTCGTCACCGGCAACGATAACCCAACCGCCGCCCTGGAGGTTGAACACGTAGTAGGCATTGCCCTTGACGCTCGAAGCCTCGGAGTGAATCAACTTGATGTCAGAATTGGTCGCAGCCTTGAGGGTGCCATGGCCTGCACGCTGGTTGATGAAATTCTTGGCTGCCATGCGTGCTGCATTAGCATCAATACTTTCGGCGTTGGCATTAAAACCAAACAAAGCGAGTGCTGCAATAGCACTAGCTGTAAAAATGTTCTTGATGTTCATTTGAGTAAAAAATAAAGTTTATAGTTAATATTGTATAAAACGGCTAATTAAGATATGGTCTGCAAAAGTAAGTATTTTATTTCGTTATTCAAAATAAATACATGGAAAAAATGTGATACTCATGGAGTTTGGTAATATCAGAGCGCATCAAGTTTTCTTGAAGTGCCACATGACAGCCGAGTTGGCACTGATGGTGATTGCCAGCATGCAGTCGCTTGATAGTGCCACCTCACGGGTCTCGCCACCGAACAATTCTCGACAGACGTAATGGCCTTGCGGCATCTGGGCACACTCGAGGGCGTGCTGTGGAATGCGAACGCTCGTATCTATTGCCTGATCACCGAAGTTGACGACAACAAGCGTCATTTCACCGCCGCAGTGGCGCAGGTAGGCATACTGCCGATAACTATCGAGCGTGTCTTGGTTGACATACATCAGGTCAAAGAAGTCACCTCGTGCCAGCGTCTTCTCACTGTTGCACATGCGCATCAGGCGACTATAGAAGGTGCGCAGCCTGCGTTCGTCGGCAGTGGGGCGCCCTTGGTGCCAGCGGCGCAGGGTGGGAACACTCCAGTAGTCAAAGATGGTTGTCCTGCCGTCACGGCCGCTATAGCCCTCGGCATCATCTGCTGGCTCGCCCAGTTCCTGCCCGGCATAGAGCATAAACGGGCATCGTGTCATGGTGGCACTCACTACCAGCGCGGGAAGTGCCCTCCACGGGTCGCTGCAGAATTGCTTGGAAGCAATGCGCTGCTCGTCGTGGTTCTCGAGGAAATTGAGCATGTGGTCACCCAGGCCCTCCACCGTCTGCCAGCAGCGGGTGAGGTCGCTGGCTGACCATCCGTCACACAGGATGCCGCGCAGCGTGTCATAAAGGGTCACCTTGTCATACAAGTAGTCAAACCCGCCATCATGGATGTAACTATAATAAAATGTGACATCATAGATCTCGGCTATGAAGATGATATCGGGCTTGATTTCCTTGATTTGCTTGATTGCCCATTGCCAAAATGCCACGGGCACCATGTGAGCCATGTCGCAGCGGAATCCGTCAACGCCCTTGCCGGCCCAGAACTTGAGAATGTCGAGCATCTTGGTCCATGTGGGTGGGATGGGGGAGAAGTGGGTGCTGCCGTTCCACGGGTCAACACCATAATTGAGCTTGACGGTCTCATACCAGTCGTCACGGTTGGGCGATGCGGTATAGCAGTCGTTGCCGGTGGCGCGGGCGGGAAATTCGCGGTAGGCGTCATCGCCGTTCCCGAGCTCTACACCATGAGGGGCAAACTCCTGTCCTGTAATATAGTAGAAATTGTTTCTCGGGTCAAAGAACATCATGGGGTTGTCGCCCTCGCCCAGGTCCTCCACACCAGCGGGTCGGGCGTCACTCTCATATTGGCGTGCCACGTGGTTGGGCACAAAGTCAATGATGACCTTCAGCCCAGCACGGTGGGTGCGCTCGACGAGTGACTCAAACTCTGCCATGCGGTTTTTTACCTTGGTGGCGAAGTCGGGGCACACGTCATAGTAGTCGCGGATGGCATAGGGCGATCCTGCCTTGCCCTTGACTACATGGGGATTGCAGGGTGTGATGCCCTGGCGCGTGTAGCTGGTGGCTGTCGCATGCTCGATAATGCCGGTATACCACACGTGGGTAGCACCCAGTGTTTTGATCGACTTCAGGCATTTCTCGTCAATCTCGTTGAACTTGCCGCATCCGTTCTGCCTGATAGTGCCATTGGGCACACATTTCTCATTGAGGTTGGTGAACCAGCGAGGCATCAGCTGGTAGATGATCATCTTTTTCTTCTCTTTCATGCCGCAAAGTTAGGGAATTATTTGTAGAAACGCAAAATCTTGCGTCTCTCCAATAATTTAACTACTTTTGCACCCTGTTATGCGAGCTGCGCTCGCAGGTTAAAGGTTAATGGTTAATCACGCATCCGCATTCCGCCATCTCTCAACTGTTAACTAAAAACTAACTGCTAATGGCTAAAGGCTAATACGAACGACTACTGACTAGCGACTAAAGACTAAAAAATATGATTTCATTCGAGAGTGATTACAACAATGGCTGCCACGAGGCAATTCTCAAGCGGCTGATGGAGACTAACGACGAGCGTGCCACTGGCTATGGCCTGGACGATTTCTGCAATAGTGCCCGCGACAAGGTGCGTGCCGCCTGTGAGATGCCCGAAGCCGATGTGTTCTTCCTGGTGGGCGGCACTCAGACCAATGCCACCGTCATCGATGCCATCCTGCGCGGCTATCAGGGCGTGCTGTCGGTCGATACAGGCCACATCAACGTCCATGAATCGGGAGCCATTGAGTTCGGTGGTCACAAGGTGCTGGCTTTGCCCTCCCACGACGGCAAGATGAATGCCGGCGAGCTGCGCCAGTGGCTTGAGGCATTCTACGGCGATATCGCCTACGAGCACATGGTTTTCCCCGGCATGGTCTATATCACCTTTGCTACCGAGATGGGCACCATCTACTCCAGAGCCGAGCTCGAGGCGATATATGACGTCTGCAAGCAATATGCATTGCCGCTGTTCATCGATGGAGCTCGCTTGGGCTATGGGCTCATGGCGGAGGGTTGCGATGTCACCCTGCCGCAGTTGGCTCGCCTGTGCGACGTCTTCTATCTGGGCGGCACCAAGTGTGGCGCTTTGTGCGGCGAGGCTGTTGTCTTCTCGGGCATGCGTGCGCCAGCCCATTTCTTCACCACGGTCAAGCAGCATGGGGCCCTCATGGCAAAGGGGCGCCTGCTCGGCATCCAGTTTGACACCCTGATGGAAGACGGCCTCTACTTCAAGATCGCACGCCATGCCGTGCAACAGGCGATGCGATTGCGTGATGCCTTCGTCAGCAAGGGTTACAAGATGTACAGTAATTCCCCGACCAATCAGCAGTTCGTCCTGCTTGACAAGGACACCATCCAGCGCCTGGAAAAAGACTTCGTCTTCGAGCAGTGGTTCCCCGTCGGCGACATGATGAACTGCCGCTTCGTCACCAGCTGGGCCACCCGCCCCGAGGATGTCGATGCCCTCATCGCCGCCCTGTGACATAGCCTCTCGCTATCTCTCCTCTTTTTTTCTCCTTTTTTGGTAGTAATTCCTTGGTTACTAATATAGTTTTTTGTAGTTTTGCAGGCGATTGAAGGAACTGTGGTCCTTCAGTCGAGTTCTATTATATCAACATGAAGAGCGCCCTGTTTACTTCGTTGCTGGACATAACTGCTGGACCATTTCTGCGGCAAGGTGGGCATGATCAGTCCGCGCTCTGTATTTAGTTCAACACACGGGTTGCTGGTGGGCTGACGGTAATCCTCCAATTAATTATTAACTAGCGATGAAAAAGCAGATTTTGACGTACTCGTGGCTGAAAGTAGTATGGCTGCTGGTCCTCGTTGCAGGAGTTTCTTTGGTATCCCGCGCCGAGATGGTAAGTGGCATCAACTACACCGTTACTAATTCTTACCCTTACACCGTCGAGGTGTCAGCTTTGCCCTCTGGTAATTACAGTGGTGACATTGTCATCCCTGAGACTGTGACGATTGAGGTTCATTACTATGGTGAGTTCTGGACTGTGAACGCTACTGTGACTGGCATCGGAGAGTCGGCCTTCTATGGTAGCTCCATCACAAGCATCTCGTTGCCGAGCACACTGCAGTATATTGGCGAGAGCGCTTTCAGCAACTGTATCTCGCTGACCAGCATCGACATCCCTAACTCGGTGACTTCTCTGGGCTGGAATGCGTTCTACTACTGCACAAACCTGACCAGCGTCAACATCCCCAGCGGTGTTACTGAGCTTTATGGCACATTCAAGGGCTGTAGCAGTTTGACCGAGGTGACCATCCCGGCGGCTGTGCGCTATCTCGACGAGGCCTTCAAGGACTGCACCGGCTTGACATCGGTAGTCATTCCCAGCACCGTTGTTGACATGGGCAGTCGGTCATTCTATGGCTGCGACAACTTGACCAGCGTCACTTGCGAAGCCGCGAATCCTCCTTACTGTGCTGCGCTGGATTGCTTCTCCGCCCCAGTGTACAGCAATGCCCAGTTGCGCGTGCCTGGCGAATCGGTTCCCTATTATTCCACGGCCTACATGTGGTCCCAGTTCACCCACATCATCGGGGCGACTCAGAAGGGCGACGTGGACGGTGACGGCAAGGTTACCATCAGCGACGTGACTACGTTGATCAACTATCTGCTCAAGGGTACCGCCTCTGGTGTCGCTGGCGCTGACGTGGACGCTGACGGCAAGGTTACCATTAGTGACGTAACCACCTTGATCAATTACCTGCTCTCTGGCCATTGGCCTGGAGATAATCCAACAGAACCTCAAGAAACAGAAGACGACTGGGTTGACCTGGGCCTGCCCAGCGGCACCATCTGGGCAACGCGCAACGTGGGTGCTGACACCCCCGAGGACTACGGCGACTACTTTGCCTGGGGTGAGATCGTACCTAATAAGGACTACTATTTCTGGAGCACTTACAAGTGGTGCAAAGGCAGTGAAAGTACGCTGACAAAGTACTGCACCGACAGCAGTTACGGTTATAAAGGCTTTGTCGATAACAAGACGGAGCTGGATCCCGAGGACGATGTCGCTTACGTGTACTGGGGTCCGTCATGGCGCATGCCGACTGAAGCGCAGCTGTTCGAGCTGGTAGAGAAGTGCGATTGGCGGTGGACAGCAGTGAATGGCGTGAGCGGTTGTCTGGTTATCGGTCCCAATGGTAATAGAATGTTCTTGCCCGCTGCGGGCAGTTATTTGTACGGTAACCTAGGCTATTCTTACGGCTACTATTGGTCGCGTACGAACTGCGGCAACCCCATTCCGTACGACGCCTACGTACTGCTCTTCGACTCGGACAATGTGGAGTATAAGGGTATCTTTCGCGACGAAGGGTTGACCGTGCGTGCTGTGCGTGTTTCTCAGAATTAGCACCCTTGCCTATGTGTAGAGAAGTGTCATCAAAGGGATGGTTCTTTTGATGACATTTTTTTTATGCGAATTTCGCTAATTAGACTAATTTCACGAATAAATGGTTTCGTCGAGTAAATGGTTCGTAATCCATTAGATAAATTCGTGTAATTAGCATTAGTCCCGCAGGGAACGGGTCAACTGCTAGAGGAAAAAAGTGGCGGGGCTTTGTGACGAACATGCGTTGTACAAAAAAACCGTACAAAAAAACCGAAAACTAAAAACTGTTAACTGAAAACTATTTTGTACCTTTGCACGTTTTTTAGATAGAGTAGATGGCTAACATATTGAACATAGAGACTTCGACCGATGTCTGCTCGGTGGCGTTGACCAGCGAGGGACAGGTGCTGGACCACCGTGAGAACTACGAGGGTCAGACCCATGCTACGCTGTTGAGTCAGTATGTCAAGGAGATGCTGGATTATGCCCGCACCCGTGAGATGAAACTGGACGCGATTGCCGTGAGCATCGGCCCCGGTTCTTACACGGGCCTGCGCATCGGGCTGAGCGAGGCTAAGGGCCTTGCCTTCGGCCTGCAGGTGCCGCTCATCGGTGTCAACACCCTGCAGCTGCTGACGGTGAGCACGATGTTCAACCACTTCATCGAAGAGGACAAGGTGGCCTACGTCCCCATGATTGATGCCCGCCGCATGGAGATCTATACCGCGGCCTATACTGCCGCGCTCGAGCCCCTGCTGGAGCCCCAGGCGATGATCCTTGATGAGCACTCGTTTGAGGACCTGATAGGACAGGGCTACACGCTGGTGATGATGGGAAACGGCAGCGATAAGGCCCGGCAGGTGCTGACACGCGACAACGTGCGCTTCATCGGCGGCATCAAACCCGTCGCCGTCGATATGCTGGCTCTTGCCGAGCGCGCCTATCGTGGCCAGGACTTCATCGATGTGGCCTATAGCACACCGCTCTATCTCAAGGAGTTCCAGGCTACCAAGCCCAAGAACCCGATTCAGGCCTTGCAGGGCTGAGAGAACAAAATTGCGGACATGATTGCCTGCAATTGAAAAAAATGTATTATTTTTGCAAACTATGCTGACCTATAACTCACAACTCAAGACCCTGGTGCTGCCCGAATACGGACGCAACATTCAGCAGATGGTGGACCACTGCCTCGAGATTGAGGACCGTGACGAGCGCACCCGTTGCGCCTACACCATCGTGCAGAACATGGCCAATATGTTTCCCCAGCTGCGTGCCGAGACCGACTATCAGCACAAACTGTGGGACCACTTGATGATCATGAGCGGTTTCCAGCTTGATGTGGACTTCCCCTTTGATGATATTATCAAGGAGGAGAACCTGGAGACCAAGCCTGAGCCCATACAGTATGAGCTGCAGCCCATCAAGTTTCGCCACTATGGCAAGAACATTGAGCGAATGATTGCCCGCGCTGCCGAGTATCCCGAAGGGGAAGAGCGTGACGCCCTGGTGATGCTTCTTGCCAATCACATGAAGAAACTCATCTTCCAAATCAATAACGAAGATGTCGAGGATGCCAAGATCTTTAAGGACCTGGCCTACTACAGCCACGGCGTGATTCGCCTGGATCCGGAGACTCATCACCTGCACGAGTATCAGGTAGTAAAACCAGCCCAACCAACCGGCAAGAAAAAGAAAAAGAAATAGTTTATGCGAGCTGCGCTCGCAGTTTAGAGTTTTACGGCTAACAACTAGAAACTAGGGACTAGAAACTAAAATAATGATTACGCGCGAGGAACTTATAGCAATCGGTCATTACAACAAGCCACACGGCGTTGTCGGCGAGATTTCGGCAACCATCGATGTGGACTATGACGTGTTGCAGTCCCTCACATGCCTGGTCAGCGAGATTGATGGGATCTACGTCCCCTTCTTTGTCAACGCATGCCGACCCAAGACCGCCGATACCGTCTTGCTCACGATTGATGGCATCGCCAGTGAACAAGAGGCGTCGCGGCTCGTCAATCATGACATCTTTGCCCTCAAGCGCGATTATAGTGCTGCCAGCGACGAAGCTGACGCCGATGGCTATCCTCTGGACTACTTTATCGGCTTTGAACTGCAGGACAGTGATGAGAAGAGAGTAGGGGAAATCATCGCAGTCGATGAGCAGACCGAGAATGCCATCTTCATTATCGACCGTGACGGCGACGAACTCATGGTGCCCGCCAACGATGACCTGATAGTGGAATTTGATATTGACAAGCGAGTGATGGTCATGGACCTGCCACAAGGTCTCATCGACTTGAACGACTAAATAATAACTGAACCGATGCGACGTGTAACACAACATATCATCCTCACGATACTCGTTGTCCTGCTGGCTGGCCAACAACCGATCAATGCCAAGGACGATTACGACATCTATGAACTCTCGCTTGACGAGAACCTGGAACTGCCCGAAATCAAGAATGATAAGCAGGCCGATAAGATCCAGGATTTTCAGCTCGACATGGCGGTAGCGTTCAAGAAATCCAACTATGATGTCGAGATCATGCGTGACGACGAGGTGATTGTCATCACCATTCCAGCCAGTCAACTGTTTGACCCTAACGATACCGTACTGAACGATGTCGGCAAGGAGCGCCTCAAACCTTTTCTCAGGATGCTCAAGAATCCTGGGTTCTACAAGATGCTCCTGGTCATGCACAGTGACAACACGGGCAGCGAGATGTACACGCTCAACCTCACCCGCCAGCGTGTCAATGCTGTCTTTGACTGGATTGAAGAGTACGGCAGTGTGGATTATGTCGTCCCGTATGCCTTGGGCGACACCGACCCGATCGTGGATAACAACTCTGTCGAGAACCGCAAGCGCAACCGCCGTCTCGAGATTTATCTGGTCCCCGAGAAGACGATGATCCAGCAGGCCAAGAAGGGAGTCATCAACATGACTCGCATCGCTAAAGAGAAATAATACAAATACACATTATATTAACAATGGCAAAAGAATTAAAGGATTTAACGAAGAGAGCCGATAATTACTCTCAATGGTATAACGAACTGGTAGTAAAGGCCGACCTCGCCGAGCAATCGGCAGTGCGCGGATGCATGGTCATCAAACCCTATGGCTACGCCATCTGGGAAAAGATGCAGCGTCA
>JAEEGL012257492.1_pt1 | contig 14034 bp, 13 predicted proteins | sample 9134231 | NCBI WGS metagenome assembly JAEEGL01 (sample SAMN16246548, study PRJNA631951) | gut metagenome | biome: gut microbiome; feature: rumen; material: fiber-attached | host: Bos | place: Iran: Karaj | collected 2018-10
AAGAATGTGATAATGATGCCGATGCTAAGCAATATGCCCATGCGATGGACTACGACAGCGAGTCCTATCCAGTGGTCTATTTCAAGAGCGATACCACCGGCGAGAAGGCTTACGAAGAATTCTACGTACCAGGGGAAAAGATTGACATAGAAAGATTTCAAGCATTAGGTGTAGTCGAACATGCCTCTCGCCATGGGATCGATGAGGTGAACTGCTTCTTTAATAAACTAGAAGCGATTTTCAATAAAGATGACTTTACAAAGGCGCAGGTCGTTGAAGTCATAAAGGAGTTCATCCCTAATTTTGAGCACGACGAAAAAGGGAAGAACTTAGACCAGAAAATGTGAAGATTGTTTTTGCAATTGTTGTTCCCTTTCTTTTGTAAGGATATGACTTTTAAAGTCAATCGGATGATCACGTTTATAAATAAACTAGTATTGTTTCTTTCCTCTGTCTTATTGCTGTCATGTTCTGCAAGAATGATGATTCGTATTGATGACATTAACAAAGACTTAGAGGAAAACTCAGTTTATATAATAAATCGACCTCTTGACTTAAAGGGAAATACCATTTATATTCCCGTGAATTGCACATTGGTTTTCACATATGGTGGCTCCATAACTAATGGCGTTATAATGGGGAAGGAAACAAAACTAAGGTACACCTCCCCTTTTATAGGTGATAACATTGTTCTCAAGAATTGTAAGATTGAAGGGAAAAGAGTTATAAAAGATTACGAAGTCTTTCTCACTGTTTCTCACCGTCAATATGAGATTCAGACTCTTTTTGATATAAGTGACGGAATTAAGATTGTGTTTTCCCCTGGCTCATACAATAATGTTGAGAAGATTGAAATAAACAATAACGTTGAGGCTTTCTTTAATAATAGTGAAATACGCTTAAGATGGGAGAGTGATTATGTCGCCGAGTGTTTTTACATGGAGCCATGGATTAATAAGGGGATTGACTACGTAAGAATTAATGATTTAAAAATAATTGGGAAACGTAGTGGCTTTTCAAATGGCCGTATTTCTCGAAGATGCCTACAGTTTTTCTATGTTTCGGAAGTTGTCCTCAATCATGTTACGATAGACAAATACTATGGTGGGCCAAACGAGTATGACCCCGATTCTCGAGATCTTTTAAACAAAACACGCATTGGAACGAGCACTGTTGCTATTATCAATTATGACAAATGCGTAATTAACAACTGTGTTACTAATGATATTTATAAAGAAATATTTTGGTGCGTGCCTAATGTTAATCCAAATAACATAACTTATTTTACTAACAACACATCTACAAGTTCTGCAAAAACAGGTAGTGCTTCTTTTTTTACGATTCTCGATGGGAGATGCATTGTTAAGAATAATAAGGTTTATAACTACAACGGAAGTGCTTTTAACGTTTTTTGCTACGACTCGGAAATATCTCATAACCTTTTCATTGACGGAAAGAGAAGTGCAGCTGTTGATTTGTCTGAAGGCACTATGTATATGGCCCGAAATGTCCATATACATAATAATAAGTGCATAAATTCAAAAGGCTTGGTTGCAGCATTTGGAAGTAATATAAAGATTAATAATAATCTATGGAAGAATGATGTAGCACAAGACTCTAATCAATGTACAGTCGTATATATAACATCGAGAGGTAGCCGAACAAATGATGGACGATATATTGGATGCGATAATAACCCAGAGCAACTATTCGGTTCTAGGCGGATTGTAATTTGCGACAATTATTTCGATTGTAGCACTAATGAGAACGAAGTTGAGATTCGTGGAGCGTGGTTAAGAGGTGAAGATATTGTTTTCAAAAACAATCGTATGAAAGGGCTAAATGTTCCTGTTATACAACTGTTCGAAGGCAATGGAGTGCTTTACAACAAGAATGTCATACTGAATTCTAAAATAGGTAATTCTCCAGAGCTTCTTATCAACAATGGAACTAATGTGGAAATTTCCGATAATACATTTAGTCGAAATTATGTTAATAATGGAGAAAGTTGTACTGTTCAGATGAATAAAATAGCCGGTTTTTTAAGGTACAAGAAAAACCATATAGCTTTGAACTCTTTTGATAGTATTTATACGCCTTGTTCAATTTTAGACTACTCTAAGTTGGAAAAAGCCGAAATATATGTCAATAAGGCCAATGGTATTTCTCGTTATGAGTTAGGTATTGATTCAAAACGTGTATCGGTTTCTACGAATTTATAATAAAAGTGATTATGGAAAGAAGAAAAGAAAGAATTCTTCTCTGCCTTTGCCACCTCTCTGGCAACGAGCAGAAGTTTGTACAGGAAGCATTCGACACCAATTGGGTTGTTCCTCTAGGTCCTAACGTGAATGGTTTCGAAAAAGACTTAGAGGAGTTTGTAGGTCAGGACAAACGGGTGGTAGCCCTCTCAGCCGGCACAGCGGCCGTACACTTGGGGTTGCTCGCTGCTGGTGTGAAGCGTGACGATGAGGTACTCGTTCAGAGTTTTACTTTCTGTGCTTCCACTCACCCGGTCACTTATCTTGGTGCCAAGCCAGTGTTTGTTGATTCAGAACGGGACACATGGAATATGGATCCTAATCTTCTAGAGGAAGCCATTAGGGACCGTATAGCAAAGACCGGTAAGAAACCTGCAGCGATTGTTCCTGTTGCGCTCTATGGCATGCCGTACAAGATTAACAAGATTATGGAAATCGCTAATCACTACGAGATACCTGTTGTTGAGGATGCGGCAGAAGGCTTTGGATCGAAGTTTAATGGCCAAGTTTTGGGAACGTTTGGTAAATATGGTGTACTTTCCTTCAACGGAAACAAGATTATCACAACCTCCGGCGGTGGCGCTTTGATTACAGCTAACGAAGACGAGTGGCGCGAAATTATGATGTATGCAACCCAATATCGTGAAAGCTATCCTTATTACCAGCACGAGAAGATTGGCTACAACTACCGTATGAGTAATATATGCGCTGGTATCGGTCGAGGCCAGATGACTATTGTCGAAGAACACATTGCTCATCATAAACATGTTCAGGCTCTATACGAGGACTGGTTGAAAGATGTCCCCGGCATCACCGTTCACTCCCAGCCGGCTACTGGCGAGTATGACTCAAATTACTGGCTTTGCACGATTACTATCGATCCAGAGGTTAAGGTTAAAGGTCAGGAGAAAGCATACAAAACCCTAGTCACTGGTGCAGTCGGTGGCGCAGCAGGTGTTATCCATGCCGCCAAGAGCGCTCATACTGATTGTGAGCCCAATGAAAACGTAGAAGCTATGAGAGTCGGGCTCGATGCTCTTAATATCGAAAGCCGTCCATTATGGAAGCCCATGCATAAGCAACCGTGTTATAAAGATGCCACTGCTTTTATTAATGGTGTCAGTGAAGCATTGTTTAAGATTGGCCTGTGCCTTCCTGCTGGCCCTTATGTGACGGATCACGATGTGAGGTTTATTTGCGACGCTATCAAAGATCTTATTATCAAATCATGAAGCCTCTTGTTCTAATAGGTGGAGGAGGACATTGCAAATCGGTGATTGATGTTGCCGAAAGTGCCGGGTACACTATTTTAGGTGTTCTTGATCAGCCTGAAAGAGTTGGGCAGGAAATCCTTGGATACAAGTTTATTGGTACGGATGATGATATTCCAATCTATGCCAACAATGCCGAGTTTGTCATTACTGTGGGACAAATTAAAAACAACACTATCCGCCACCATATAGCGGAACTTGTAGAAAAATCCAAAGGGAAGTTTGCCACCATTATTGCCAACGATGCATATCTATCAAAGCATGCAGAAGTTGGAGAGGGAACCGTCATCCATCATAAAGCAATTGTAAATGCCGGAGCAAAGATAGGAAAGAATTGCATAATCAATACAATGGTAAACATTGAGCATGATGCACAAATTGGTGATTTTTGTCATATTAGCACAGGGACTATGGTAAACGGTGAAACCAAGGTCGGGCATGATACCTTTGTCGGTAGTGGTAGTACTCTTTATAATTGCATTGAAATTGCTGAATACAGCATCATACCTGCTGGCTCCGTAGTTCGAAAGTCAAATACATAATTATGAATCATACTATTATTATTGCAGAAGCCGGAGTCAATCATAATGGGTCTCTTGAATTGGCTATGCGACTAATTGATAAAGCGGCAGAAGCCGGAGCCGACTATGTAAAGTTTCAGACATTTAAGTCTTCTCAACTGGTTTCAAAGGATGCGAAACAAGCGGAGTATCAAAAGCGTAACATTGGAGGTAATGGGGATGATTCACAGTTAGCTATGCTACAGAAATTGGAGCTTAGCCCCGAGGAGCACATGATGCTCATCAATCATTGTGATGAAAAAGGGATAAAATTCTTTTCGACTGCTTTTGATATGGATAGTATAGACTTCTTAGCCTCTCTAGATTTAGGACTCTGGAAGATTCCATCTGGTGAAGTGACAAATTACCCATATCTTGTAAAAGTAGCCCGACAAAATAAACCGACAATCTTATCTACGGGGATGTGTGAGCTAAGTGATATTGCATCGGCAATAGAAGTCTTGACAAAGAGTGGGCTAAATAAAGAAAAGATAACAGTTCTTCATTGCAATACCGAGTATCCAACCCCATACGAGGATGTCAATCTCAAGGCAATGCTTCAAATTAAAGATGTATTTGGTGTGAATGTTGGCTATTCGGATCACACAAAAGGGGTTGAAGTTCCTATTGCAGCCGTTGCTATGGGTGCAACAGTTATTGAGAAGCATTTTACACTTGATAGATCTTTACCTGGACCAGATCATAAGGCCTCGCTGGAGACAGCGGAACTAAATACAATGGTTTCTGCAATCCGTAATATTGAAAAAGCCATAAGTGGCGATGGTATTAAACACATTAGCGAGAGTGAACGCAAGAATATCTCAGTTGCTCGCAAAAGTATTGTCGCATCAAGGAAAATCATGGCTGGTGATGTATTAACTGAAAACAATTTGACAGTTAAACGCCCTGGAACAGGAATAAATCCGATGCGTTGGCCAGAGGTAATCGGTACAATTGCAATTAGGGATTTTCGGGAAGACGAGTTAATCGAAATATGAGAAAAATATGTGTCATTACCGGTAGCCGGGCAGAGTATGGTATCTTGAGGACCCTTATGCTCGCAATCAAGAACTCCCCAGGATTAGTTCTTCAGGTCATTGCCACTAATCAGCATCTTTCCAAGCGTCAGGGAGAAACATACCGAGAAATAGAGCGGGATGGATTCACTATTGATTATAAGGTCTATATGGCCAATGAAAAAGAGCCCGATAATGCACATTCTACAGCGTACGCTATCAGCCGTGGTGTGAGTGGAATTGCGGATGCTTTTGATGTTTTACGTCCAGACTTGCTGCTGATTCTTGGAGACAGATATGAAATGCTCGCGGTAGCTTCTACTGCACTAGTCTACAAAATTCCAATTGCCCATTTGCATGGGGGTGAAATCACAGAAGGTGCTTTCGACGATGCCATTCGTCACGCTATCACTAAGATGAGTCATTTGCATTTTACATCCACAGAAGTTTATCGTAAAAGAGTTATTCAGTTGGGAGAACAACCTGACAGGGTTTTCAATGTCGGAGCGCTCGGTGTAGAAAATATTTTGAGAAATGATTATTTGAATCGAGACGAGATTGAACATGGTCTTGACTTTACACTGACCGAGAAGTGCTTTCTCTGCACATATCATCCTGTGACGCTCTCCAATCTGCCATCTGAAACACAGGTGTTGAATCTGCTTGAAGCTTTGGATAGACTCAAAGATTATCACATCATCTTTACATATTCTAACTCGGATACTAACTCTCAGATTATTATTAAACGCATACAGGAGTATGTGAGTAATAATCAAGGACGTTGCATGTTCATCCCATCTTTGGGTCAGCGTCGTTATTATTCTGTCTTGAGGTATATAAAGGCCGTAATTGGGAACTCATCCAGTGGTATCATTGAAGTACCCAGTTTCGGTATTCCAACGTTAGACATCGGAGACCGTCAGAAAGGACGTATTGCAGCGAAGAGTGTGATTCATTGTGGTTATTCTACTGATGAAATCAGTGAGGGCCTTAAGAAAGTACTGGCTTATAGTTCTAAGAAGATTGACAATCCTTATTATAAAAAGGGGACTTGTGATGCCATATTGGAAATACTTAGGAGCTATCCATTAGATAATTTAATCCAGAAGCGTTTTTACGATTTACCATGAGGAGTTTGATTGTTATTCCTGCCCGTGGCGGCAGTAAGGGTATTCCAAGAAAAAACATTAAACAATTTGCCGGGAAACCACTCATTTATTACACAATTGATACGGCCAGGGCTATTGTCCAAGACGAGGATATTTGTGTTTCTACGGATGATGACGAGATCATAAAAGTTGTCGAAGATTATGGACTAAAAATCCATTTCAAGCGTCCTATTGAATTGGCCAGCGATACAGCCGGAACCTATGAAGTATTGCTCCATGCACTTGACTTTTACGAAAAACAAGGAAGACACTACGACGTAATAGTCTTATTGCAAAATACCTCACCTTTCCGTACCGCCAGGCACGTGAGAGCGGCAATACAGCTTTACACCCCCGCTGTGGATATGGTAGTTTCCGTTAAGGACTGTTCTGCCAATCCATATTACTGCGTGTTTGAGGAGCACCGTGATGGCTATCTTCACATATGCAAGGGTGATGGAACTATCTACCGTCGCCAGGATGCTCCAAAGGTGTACGAATACAACGGGGCAGTATATGTTATTAATACAGAGTCTCTTAAGAAACAACATATGCATCAATTCGCAAAGCATATCAAATACTTGATGGACGAAATATCATCATTCGATTTGGATACGATGAATGACTGGATGGTTGCAGAATCTATAGTTGCAAAAAAATAGCATTATGTTAGATAGGTATATTATATATGAAAATGCATCCATAAAGGATGCGTTGATTGCAATCGATGGAACTACTCATAAAGCCCAAACTTTGTTTGTTGTTGATGAGAACAAAAAGATGGTCGGGACCTTGACTGATGGTGATATTCGTAGGGGCCTTATTAATGGAGCAGACTTAAACACAATGGTAGGGAGAGTCATGCATCGAAACTTCAAGTTTATTCGCGAGGGTGATAATATTGCCGCTGCGTTAAAAAACTTTAGATTAAAGCAGATTTTTTTTGTTCCAATTCTTAATGATGTTAATCAAATCGTTCGGGTCTGCAACTTAATAAAGTACAATAACCTACTCCCTGTTGACGCTGTTTTAATGGCAGGAGGGAAAGGAGAGCGTCTGCGCCCTTTAACTGAAAAAGTGCCGAAACCACTTCTGAAAGTCGGAGATAAAGCAATTATTGACCACAATATTGATAGACTTATCAATTATGGGATTAAGAATATTTCGGTGACCGTTAATTATTTGGGCGAACAATTGGAGAATCATTTCCAAAAACCTCGAGGAGAAGTTCAGGTGCAAACTGTTAGAGAACCAGTGTTCTTAGGTACTATTGGTAGTATTCGCTTCGTTCGCACGTTTTATAATGATACTATTCTTGTTATGAATAGTGACTTATTTACAAGTATAAACTACGAAGATTTCTATCTCCATTTCAAAGAACATGATGCTGATATGAGTGTGGCTGCTGTGCCATATAGCGTCCAGATACCATATGGTATCTTCCAAATAGAGAATCGTCGTGAAATAACAGGACTGATTGAGAAACCCACATATGACTACTATGCTAATGCTGGCATTTATCTGATTAAAAAATCGGCACTAGAATTAATTCCTCCGGATACTTTTTTCAATGCAACAGATTTAATTGAATCTCTCATAAAGCATGGTCGTAGAGTTATTCGTTTTCCCCTTAACGGGACTTGGATTGATATCGGTAACCCGCAGGAATATAAGAGAGCTAATGAACTTGTGAAATATATGTAATTCGTAACAAATGAAAACAGTAGCTATAATTGGTGCTGGCCAATTAGGCAGCAGACACCTCCAAGGCCTAAAAACAGCAAAAGCGGAGATGGATATATGGGTTATGGATGCAAGCCCCGAATCACTTAATGTTGCAAAAGAACGATACGACGTCGTTCAGAGTCCTTCTAGTAAGACAATTCATTTCGTGGATAGACTTGACTGTCTTCCTGCGCAATTAGATCTAGTAATTATTGCTACAGGATCAAAACCTCGCGCAACAATTGTTAAGTCTCTTCTTGCACATTCAAAGGTCACATATCTTATATTAGAAAAGTTTCTTTTTACAAAACTGATTGAGTACGATGAAATTGAAGAACTCTTAATAAAGGAGAACGTCAAATGTTGGGTGAATTGTCCTCGAAGAATGTGGGAGAGTTATTCGCAGATTAAAAAGATGATTGACCCGTCTTTACCAGTAATAATGGAGAAAAAAGGTAAAGATTGGGGAATGTGTTGTAATTCCGTTCATTATATTGATATTTGGCAGTATCTTGGAGGGGATTGTGCTTTTACCGTGGATCTGTCCTCGGTTGAGCCAGCAGTCATTGAAAGTAAAAGAAAAGGCTATATCGAATTATATGGAGAAGAACGTTTTACGTCTGAAAAACGAGATGAATTAGTACTGGCTTCGTATTCGGAGTATAATGGTACTTCTTGTGTCACTATCAAAAATGGTAATAAGATAATAGTCTTCGATGAAGCAACTGGCAATTGGTCGATTAACGAAGAGCACTATTCTGTTAAAACACCATTTCAAAGCATTTTGACTGGACAATTGGCCGATGAGATTTTTGAGACAGGGAAATGCAAACTCTCACTTTATGCTGAATCCATAAATTATCATAAACCATACTTAAAGATAATAATGGAATTTGTTAATAAGCTTCAGGGTATTAAGTCTGATTCATGCCCTATAACGTAAAAGAATTATAAATATGATTTGGATAGTTGGTGCCGGAACAATGGCACGTGAATATGCCAAGGTTTTAAAGGCACTTGGCAAAGAATTTATCTGCATCGGTCGTAGTGAAAAGACGGCTAAAGAATTTGAAGATGCCTTAGGAGAACCAGCACTGATCGGTGGCCTGGAAGAGTATATCAGAACTAAGCCTAATATACCCACGGAAGCAATTGTCGCTACTAATCTCAGTTCACTAGCATCGAATACCATAGCGCTTTTGAAATATGGAGTGAAGCGAGTACTGTGCGAGAAACCCGGATTTCAATCCCCTACAGAATTGGATCAAGTGAAGGAGGCACAGTTAGCGTATGGTGGTGAGGTCTACTATGCCTATAATCGCCGTTTTGTTGCTTCAACGCTAGAAGCCGAAAGAATAATAAAAGAGGATGGAGGGCTTCTCTCTTTCAACTTTGAATTCACCGAGTGGGCGCATATTGTGGGAGCTTCTAATCACCCCAAAGAGGATTTACGCAATTGGTTTTATGCGAACTCAACACATGTGGTTGACCTTGCTTTCTTCTTAGGTGGTTATCCAGTTAAGATGTCGTGTTACGCTAAAGATGAGAATAGTTGGCATAAACCCGTGAATTTTGTAGGAGCAGGTATCACTGATACAGGTGCTTTATTTAACTATCATGCCAACTGGGAAGCACCCGGACGCTGGGCGGTAGAATTGCTCACAGCAAAACATAGGATTTATCTTAAACCGATAGAGCAACTGCAGTTGCAAGACAAAGGTTCAGTAAAGGTGTATCCAGTCGATATCAACAATAGATTAGATAAGGAGTATAAACCCGGATTGTATCTTGAAACAAAGAGCTTTCTTGATAATGATACATGCCGATTGTGCTCATTATCCGATCAGCTAAATCACATTCGTAGCATCTACGCTCCAATTTGCGCCGTAGCCATTTAGGTAATATCCAGCCATGTTGGATGTGATTTGTTGTTTTGTTCCTCGAAAAGAACCTCTTTTCTTCGAGTCTTTATCAATATCATTTCTATGAATGAATTCAGACCTCAATTGGCGAGAATGTCATGGATTGAATCTTTTGTTTTCATCCTGATGTTTGTGTTGCCTTTCCCAATCATATGCCTTTCACCTCCAGATCGAAGCATCCGGATACAGACCTTGTTTATGGTAGGATATCTGGTTTTATTTATTGCTCATCACAAGTACATTACGAAAATTATTAAGAGTTCATCGATTTTAATAATTCTAGTATATACGCTTGGAGCCATAATCAAGTTTATTGTTTATGGCCATTTGACATATACATCAATTGTTTTGCCGATTGTTGCGTTCTTTGGGTACTATTATATTGATGATAGACAATTAAAGCTCGGTGTTTTTGATTTCCTAATTATAGGTTTGTATATCTTCTTTATTTTAACCTATTTTAGGATGCTCCCGTCATTGTTTATGCGAGTCGGTTTTCAAGATGGAGCTTGGTATGGGAGTTCCTCTTCGAATGCCATCCCTATCATTCTGATAAACGTATTATATATTTATGAGGTACTTGCATACTTGTACGAAGAAGATCGGCGCACAGTTTTACTCATCTTCTCTATTATTAATTTTGTACTCATAATAATACAACAAAGTAGAGCTGGTATATTACTGAGTTTATTATTTGTTATTTGGAATGTATATCAATTAGGCAAGAATCGAAAGTCATTAGTTATTAAACTATTGCCTTGGGGTATAGCTATAGCCGGGGTAGTCTGGATCAGTCATAACACATCATTAATTAATGAGTACATAGATGTTGTTGGAGACATCTCCGTCTCGTCATATGAAAATGATGGACGAAGTAGATCGGCGCAAGCCTTCTTTGATAATATGACCATGTCAGAATTTGTAGTTGGATATCCGTTAGGATCCGAGTTTGGCGAGACTAGTTATACGTATAACACTTTTCTTGATCACTGGAATAAGTACACTATTTTCGGCTTCGTACTTACAATGTGTATCTTGATAGTTAGAATCATTGGATACAAAAAGTACTATTTCCCGTTATACTTTCTTATTCCTTTCTTCTTGTATGGCTGGGTAGAGCATAGATATTTACCAAATTATTGGGATTTCTTCATCTATTTAATGTTGTTTAAAAAATGCGGATCCCGGAAACTTATAGTAGCTTCATAAAAAAGTCAGCAGGATATGTCATATTCAATCTTGTTGAAAAAATAGCCCCATTCATTCTATTACCCATTATCATTAGAAAGGTATCTGTAGAAGGCTACGGCAATTATTCTTTTTTTCTTACTTTAGAGAGTGTATTGATACCAATACTTACTCTTAATTTAAGCAACTGCATTTATCGAGAATACTACCAACATAAGACTAATCTGCGGGAATACATTAGTAATCTTGTATACGGTTACTTTTTATTAGCCGCTGTTATGTCTGTGCCTTTTATTGTACTGGTAGTTTTGTTTCACAAGACACTTGATCTTACATATCAAATATGTTTATGCCTTTTCTTTACAGCCCTTTTCTCATCATTTGCAGAGATAGTGTCGATGATATTCCGACTTGAACAAAAGGTTATCTCATATGGGGTGTGGCAAGTCTTTCGCTCTGTATTTATGCTTTTGCTACTAGTCGTGTCTGTCTTTATTAATGGGACATATGAGAACTTGGTCTATACAAGGCTAATTGCTCTCTCAATTGTTTTCTTAATTGTTTTCGTTATTTTGAATAGAAAAAGATTGATTGGATCTAAACTTGACAAGGCCATTTTGAAGTATATGCTACAATTCTCTTTACCAACTGTAGTCTATTCATTGGCTGGTTTTGCGCTATCTTTTTCTGACCGTTTCTTTATTAAATCCATTTTAGGAGGCGAAGCTCTTGGCATTTATTCAGGGATTTACCAGCTGAGCGCTGCTATCGCGATTTTAGTAACAGCTATTAATTCAGCATGGATGCCCTGGATGTTCGATAAACTGTCTGCAGAAACCGATGAGAGCAAAATAGAAGTAGTAAAAGTCTCTTATTTTATGACATTCGGGCTTGTCGGGATTGGTGCCCTATGGGGAGCCGCTTTTCCTCTATTAGCGAAGTTTATGCTTACAGACGCTTTCTCACATTATCTGTTTATCTCCTGGATTTTTATTTTCGCTTTCGTATTTCATGGCATATATTCAATAGTTTCCCCATATACTTTTTACGTCGGAAAAACCAAGACGAATGCAACAATTGGTATTGTAAGTGCAACGGTTAATATAGTTCTAAATGCTATACTTGTGCCATCTCTTGGAGTAGTTGGCCCAGCTATCTCTCTTTTGATAACATGGTTTATACAAGCCACAATGTTTTTCTTATATGGTCAAAAGTACTATCCAATGCCTTGGAATCTCAGAATGATACATAATAAAGAATAGTTAGTCATATGTTTAGAAAACTAATCAAAATCATTTTATTTTTTCCAAACGTACTTAGAAAAAAGTATTATGAGATTCGTGTAAGAGGGACAGTAAAAAGTTGCGGAAAAAGCTTGTATGTAAGTCATAAGTGTGTCTTTGGCCCTGATACAGAGATCGGTGATTATTGCAGTTTTAATGGCATGAAGAGCGTCGGTGGTGGAAAAGTTATTATTGGTAATTATTTCCATTCCGGAATCGAATGTATGATTATTTCTGGTAATCATAATTATGAAGGTGACATGATTCCTTATGATAACACAGTCGTGCCAAAAACAGTTCGAATAGAGGATTTCGTATGGCTTGGCAATAGGGTTACAATTGTCGGTAATGTAAATGTGGGAGAGGGTGCAATTTTAGCGGCGGGTGCTGTAGTATCAAAAGACGTACCTCCTCTTGCAATTGTTGGAGGGAATCCTGCCAAAGTGATTAAGTATCGTAATTCTGAGCACTTCTATAAGCTTAAGGCTGAAAAAAAATGGCATCAATAGAATAGATTATGCATATTTTTATAATTGCCGCCTCGCATCATCTTATTCAGGTTGAAGAGGCTATTCGTTTTTTTAATATCGATAAATCGGATGCTCTTTTGATTTACATGCATTCTCATCACGAACGGATAGCGAGTGAATTGATACCTCACGGTCTTAACTACTTGGATTTTACATATTGGAGGTTTAGAGAACTATTCTATAATAAAAAGTGTTATGCGTCATACAAAAAGTGTTTATACAGCATAAAAGATAAGAATGATGTAATTTTTTTATATTCGAATCAATACTCTTCAGATTATGTTTTATTAGCTAATAGTATTTTAAAGCCACATACCTTTATTCTTCTTGATGAAGGAACCGCTTCAATCAGTGTTGCTCTGGAACGTCGACAGTGTACATCGTCATATAAATTACTAGTTAAGTCATTGTTATATTTGAAAAGAGTAAAGATTCCGAGTAATATCTGTTTTTTTTCACAATATCATCTCTCTATTCCCGAGTCCGATTCTTTGATTATTTATTCTTTCGATAAAAACAATAATGAACTAGTTATTGATAAAACGAGTGCAATTATTCTTGGGCAGGCGTTGTCCGAGGGGGGAATTGTTAGCGAGCATTATTACATCGATACTTTAAGATGTCTTAATAAGGATCTTCTACGTGAAGGGATTAATCGTATCCATTATTATGCACACAGAAATGAGAGTAGTGAGAAACTTAATCACATAGCGAGCCTAGGGTGGATTGTACACGAGAATAAAGAACCGTTCGAAATCACATTTCCGAAAATCAAACCATGTCCAAGTCGTTTTTATGGCTTTTATTCACCTATTCTTGACACTTTATCAAAAAAATATGATCATATTCCGGAATTCTTTGTAATAAAGATACCTGAAGAAATGTACATGAATAAAAAAAGATTTAATATTTGTAATGAGGTCTATAACGTGCTAAGAAAGAATGATTCATTAACAGTTATTACTATCAATAATAACTGCGAATAACTCGTTGTACTATGAAGATTTTAATTGTAATGTCCGGTTTTTTTCCGGGGCGGAAATACGGAGGGCCACCTGTTAGCACTGATAATTTCTGCTCTCTCCTTCGAAATAACGCCGATTGTTATATTATTACACATAATCATGACA
>JAEEGL012641839.1_pt1 | contig 14034 bp, 7 predicted proteins | sample 9134231 | NCBI WGS metagenome assembly JAEEGL01 (sample SAMN16246548, study PRJNA631951) | gut metagenome | biome: gut microbiome; feature: rumen; material: fiber-attached | host: Bos | place: Iran: Karaj | collected 2018-10
TGCTCGTCTCCATCTCGACGGCCTTCGCGTAGGGTTCGGAATACGGAAACTTGCCGGGGAAGCAGAAGAACGGAATGCCGAGGATCGCCACGCCCGCGAGCCACAGCGGCAGCACGGAGGCCAACGTCCGCGCCCACCCACGGACGGGGGCAAACCGACGGAACCAGAAACCAAGCAGCATGTAGCCGATGAACCCACTCACGTAATGGAACGTCCCGAAAGAGTTCCACGGACACTCCCCGTAGAGGTACGGTACGGCGCCGTAAGGGGGCGCGCCATAGAGCGTCCCCCAGAGCGATCGGAGAAACGGGAACGTCGTCGTAACGAGCCACAGTGCAATCCATCCGCGCAACTCGCGTTCGGTGACCTTCTCCGCCCATGGCGAAAGGAGCGGCATGAGGAGATACAGCCCCAGCAACATCGGCACGAACCAGAGATGGCCGCCCTCGTCGGGGAAGTTGAAGAGGAGGCGTCCGACGTCGCCACCGGCCGCCAGCACGTACGCCACGGACCACGCGGCGAATGGCACCACAACGCGCACGAGTCGCCGCTTGAAGAACTCGACCGTCGGATGGTTCACGGGAAACAGCAGATATGACGACGTCATGACGAAAAGCGGCACTGCAATGCGGCAGAAGCATTCCGTCACGGTGATCCAGAGCATGTCCCATCGGCTGGCAATGTGGGTGATGTTCGGTTCCGCGCCGCCGAGGTAGAACGGTTCCGCCGAGTGGATGGCCATCACCATAAAACAGGCGATCACGCGCAGCCAGTCAAGAAAAACGACTCGTTCTCTCTCCATTGCCTGAGTCCTTTCGGTCGTGATGCAGGTTCCGCGTCAACGGGCATTCAAGCCCGCGAATGCCTTCTTGGCGTCGTCATACCCCCACGCAATGAGGTCGCGCCTCGTTTCCGGCGACGAATCGAAGACCCCGAACCATCCGTTGAACGGTCCGCCGATGTTCCGGGACGGCACGATCTCAATGAGCCTCTTGCCCGCCGTCTCCGCCCGGCGGCGGATTCTGGCCCTGAGGCCGAGAGGCAAGTGCCGGTCGTCGTTCAGATAGACGACGACGACCGTCTTGATCTCCGGGTGGTTCGCGAGGATCGGGGACAGGGGCGTTCCCTCTCCTCCCCGTTCCGCCCAACCGCCATCCTGCCACAGGGCACCGTCGATCTCCACCGGTGGAAACGCCACTGGAATCGCCGCGCTCGCGCAAAGCGCGTCCACCCGGGTTTTGCGGTCGAGATCGTTGAGACAAAACGCCCGCACCTCCCGCTCTTTTCCGCATTTGAGCGCGCTTGCGTAGACAACGGGACCATCGGCGGGGAAGGCGTCCGGCAACAATTTTTCAAGGCGGCGGCGCAACGGCTCGGGCGACATGGCGCCGAAAAGGAGGTTCGTCGTGTCGGGGTTCTCCGCAAGTTCGCGGCAGGCACGCGCGATGCGGGGCATCAGCGCGTGGCGCGCCTCCTCTTCCGCGGCCTGCCACAGGTGGTTCGTCATCTGCGGCGGGAGCTCCGTCACGCCGTAGCGCGTGCGCTGCCGCGCGGCTTCGCGCGCGTAAATGCGCGCGATGTCGGACGGATCCGGATTCAAGGTGAGAACCGTCGTCGTCTCGGTCCACGCCCGCTCCTGGACCTTGGGGTCGCCCGTGCTGACGAAAAGCGCGGAGCAGAGGGCACCAATGGACGTTCCCGAAATGACGCCGATGCGGTCGGCAAGTCCCGCCTCGTCCAATGCCTTCCAGACGCCCAGATGATAGGCGCCCTTGCACCCGCCGCTGCTGAGCACAAGACCGATGTCGCGCGGGCGCGCGGTCTTTCGAGAACTGTCCTGGACCTGGGGAACGGGCGCGCACGTGGATCTGGAAGAGCCCTCGGAACAGCCCAGCACCGCGACGCCCAGAATCACGAGCGCGCGTAAAAGAAAAGAAAACTTCTGATTTTGGCGAAGCGACCCCGTGCCGTAGAAAGCCTGTCCCAGCCGGATACTCATTCGTCTACCTCTTCTTCCCTGCCGAAATACTTCTTGTACAAGTCAACGAACCCCTGCCCCGAAATTTCACCGTAAACACGCAGACGCAGCTCGGTCGAATTCTTCTTTCCGCCGTAATCGAAGACAAATGGGCATCCGAATAAATCAGCCTCTTGATTGGGAGCAGGGCGGAAGTCCTCTAATACGATTCCATGGGACTGGCATCCGTTAGATCCCGGACAGCAATCTTCGATCTCGACCCAAAAGCTTGGTTCCATCCACGCATTGAATACAACACACCGGCGCTCTTCAAAACAGGGATTCCAATCCGCGCCGCAGAACGACTTGTAGTCATAGTGCTTCTTTTCTACGATCAACTCCTCGGACATCTTCGTCCCGGACTTGTTGACCAATTTAATCGTCACGTTCACGCCCGTGTGAAGCTTCGTTCCCGTTTCAATTTTGGTGGAAAGAAACGCGATCTCGCATTTCGTAATCGTAAGCTGGCGCAAGAACGCCTCCCTCATGCCTTTGCGCAATTCAGGGGCCGCCTCCACGGCGAACCGGTAAAAGGGCGTATCCGACAAGGTCTGGCCGCCGTTCGCCTTCAGCAATTCGCAGAGCACCTTGAACTCACTGAACCGCCGCTCCGCTTCCTCGACGCGCTGGTCCTGTCCACCGTCCGTGTTGTAAATGCGGTTCCGATTCACAAACTCATGGATGAAATGCTCCCAGTAGCCGTCGAACGCCTCCTTGACCTTCGACAGAAGCGCCGCCCGCACGTTCCCCTTCTCCTTGGCAAGACCGGGATTCTTCGGATGCTCGGAACAGAAACTGCCGTACTCCACGCAGGCGTCGCTCGCCGACAGGTCCCGGATCTTCGACAGGAAGGCCGTGGCGTATTCGGCCTGTTTGTCGTACCAGGCGGCTTTGGCCGCATCGCGCCGTGCGGCGAGACCCTTCTTCGTCTCGGCCTTCTCTTCGGCCGTCAGGACAGTCGCGAGCCGCGCATCATCGTTTCCGGACTTGAACGAAACCGTTTCCCATTCTTCCGGACACATGGACTCGTCCTCCGGATTCCATGCCTTCACGGCATGAAAATCGACTCCGGCGGCGAGGAGCCGCTTTCGGGCCTCGAACAGATTTCGTTTCATCTTGCCATATACCTCGGCAGAACATCCGTTCGTCATGGGAAGCGACAAGGAATCGGCGAGCAGATTCTGGACGTTACGGGAAAGCAGGTCCGCTTTCTTGCACGCATTGTCCAATTGGCGAACCAAAAACTGCGTCCGCCACGTCACCGCCTTATCGGGAAAGTGCGCGAGGAGGTCGTTACGCCCCGACTCCGCCTCCGGCGAACCAGGCTTCCAGGATTTAAGGTTCTCGGCAAACTCCTGAACCGCCGATTCCGTTGCGCACGTGGCCGCGCCGTCGTTGAACGCATGCCAGTCGGCATGGATTTTCTTGTCCAGATAGTCTACCGTGCGTTTCTCTTTCAGCGACGTCCAATCGTTTGTCGTCTTCACCCAGAGAGGAAGGTTGGCCGGGAACTGCGGCTTGTTCGCGGACAGTTCCCGCAGGCGTTTCTCAATGTCCTCTTTGAGCGCCCGAGCCCGTTCAAGATCCGAGGAGGCGGACGGAACGAATTCCGCCGCCGCCGCGATGTTTCTTTCAAGCGATTGACGTTCGGAAAGAAATGTCTGACGCTCGGCGTAACGCATGTAGATAATGATTCCGGCCAGCGCAATGCCGGCAACAAGGCCGATGAGCGCCGTCCGAACAAGAACCTTTTTCATCCTCGCGGCGGCTTTCATGCGTGCCTCATCGTCGTTCAAGCACGTAATCAGGTATTTGAAAGGTTCACTTGCGGTATTTTCCTCGTTCGGCCCAAGCTTAGCCGTCGTCTGCGACGCGAGAGGGCCCGTCACGGAAATGTTCATCCGGACCCACCAGGACTTATCGCCCACCAAATCCAGATAATTTGTGATCTCCCGTTCGTACGCCTTGATCTCGTCCTTCTTGGGTGCCAAATCCCCTTGCGCGCCCAGCCGGTCCGAGGCCGTCACGGCAAAAACGACGTGGCGGCATCCATGCGCGTGGAGATGGCGAATGATTTCCGCGTATTTCCAGACCATCTTATTCCGAGTCTGCGAGTTGGAAAGGATGTCCATGCCGGGATTGAAGAGAATAATGGCGCCGTCGGGTTCACCCACGATGTTGTTTATGAACTCGGGATCATCAAGGACGAGCTCGCCCTTATACTCATCGGTGAAGATTTTCCTGACGCGCCCTTGCCCCTGATTGATGGAGAGAAGGAGTTTCGGAGGCCGCTTCTCCTTGTTCGTCTCTTCTGGCCATCTCCCGTCTTGCAACTGGGACTTGACCTTTCCAAGATACGTACGCGTCGTGTCGTCGTCCGGGATGACCGTGAAGTCTTCGCGGGAAGAGGCAACGAGGCCGGCCGCCAAGGTGGTCTTGCCGGAACCTTTCACGCCGATGACGGCAATGTGCCACGCCCTGTCCGCGTCGTTTCCGTCCGACTTTCCCGACTTCTTCTGCATGCTGAAACCTTCCTTGAGCTGCTTGGATTACCGGCCATACCACTCGCGTTCGCGCGCAGGTTCGGCCAACCAAAGCACGCCGAACGCAACCGCAAGGTACGCCCCGAAAAGCGCAAAGAACCTGAGGGCGGCGCCCTTACGATAGTTTTCCGTTTTGGCCAAATGCGCTTCTGCGCGTTTCCGCTTGTCCGGAGAGGCGCGACGAACCGCTTCCTCCGCGGCGGACACCTGATAAGCGGCCGCAAGGAAACGTTGCGGGAACACCGTGGGCGTCAGATACGAAAGCCGCTCGGGAAAAGTCGGTTCGTCGCTTCCGGACAGCGGATAGCCGATATTGGGCTGGCTGAAGAAGAGGGCGACGACCGCGACGACGGGCACCCAGTTGACGGCCGTCGCGCGGTTCTTGACGGCAGCCGAAATCGAGAGCCCCACGAGCGCCCCCATGAACGAGGAACAGAGGAGGACGGGCACGGTCCAGAACATGTCGAACGGGCCGACCAGCAGTTCGGTCGCCTTCGCCGAGAACCACGATTGCGGGAGAAGGATCGCGAGCTGCCAGAACAGACAGAAAGAGAGCGTCTGGGCGAGGCACAGTCCGACCGAACCGACGATTTTGGCAGCGAGGTATGACGACAGCGGAACGCCGGCAAGCCGTTCGAGACACCGCCCCGGAACACGCCCGTCCACGAGGCGGGGCGCCGAATGGCAGAGCCCCAGCAGGAAGAGCGCGATGATGCAACAGAAGTAGATCGCGCCCGACGACGGCGCGCCGAAATCATCCGCGCACCCCACCCGTATGCACGCGACGACGCCGAGCGGCATCCAGCCGAAAAGAAAGATCCAGGATTTCCACGCGGACCTGAACGCCGTCCACGTGCGCTTGAGATACCCCGTGAAGGCCGACAAGGCAGACGGTGTGCCGACAGGCGAATCGTCAATCCTGCCACTCGATTCGGGGAATTTGACCGAAGGAAGCGATGCGAGTCTCGGTGCGCCTTCTTGAAGCGTCGCGTAGACTTGCGAGAGTCGTTCCGACGCCTCTGCGAAAATGTCGTCGGAAGCGCACGAGGCGGCGGCGAGGTGAGGGCAGACGCCGTTGACAAGTCGCTTCGGAGGACCGCAGAAGACCAAGCGTCCGTTTCGTTCCGCCACATCCTCCTTCTTCTTGCTCGTCAGCGCGAGGATCCGCGTAAAACAGTTCATGTTCCCGAGAACATGCGTGGAGCAGAGGATGATGATGTGCTTGTTCTTCGCGATCTTGCCGAGATACGCCATCACCTCGGCGTCCGCAGCGGGATCAAGCCCGGCGGTCGGCTCGTCAAGAAGCACGATGCGCGGTTTTCGCAGAAGCGTCATGGCAATCGCCGCGCGGCGCTTCTGCCCGCCGCTCAGGCCCGAGACGGGCTTATTCACTTCCTCGGCAAGGTTGAGGAGTTCAAGCAGCGGTTCAATCTGGGTTTCGTCCCCGTCCGTTCCGGCATGTACGGCGAGAAAGCACGTCATCTCTTCATGGAGGGTGAGCCCGGGATGAAGCATTTCCTCGGCGTTCTGGGGAAGGTAGGCGCAGAGGCCGACGGCTCTTTCCGTGAGATCCGCACCGGCGGCGTCGGTGAACGCGACGCGGCCGCTGCGCCGTTCTGGCGGGATGAGGCCCGCGATGCATTGCAGGAGCGTCGACTTGCCACACCCGCTCGGCCCGAGCACGCCCACGAATTCGCCGGGCGCGACCGAAAAGGACACGTTGCGAAGGATGGTCCCGCTTTTGACCTTGACGCCGAGTTCGTCCACCGTGAGTGACAGTCCTCCGTGCTCGTCGCGCGCACGGTCAACACTCTCGCCGTCGAACGAAAGCTTCACGCCCGCGATGTCGATCTGGTCGTTGGCACGGAGCGGGACGTTGCGCACCAACTCCCCGTTGACGCGGACGGACGCAAATTGGCTCTGGTCCAACACCCAACACGCGCGGCTCCGGCGGTTTCGGTAGAAGACGGCTTTGACGTCGGGCGAGTCGATCCGAATCGAGTCCTTGTGCGTATTCCCCACCCGAAGCGGATCCTGCAGCGGGATCTTGCGCGGAAGGCGCACCTCCGCCTTGAGCTCCGTCCGAAGAGGCTGCTCGGATTCCGGAATGAAGAAGAACGTGCCCTTTCCGTCGGGACGGGCCTGAAGCCCTGCCGGAGAATACACCTCGTCGAAGGGCCATTCTCCCGCGTCGAGCGGTCGGCCGCATGACGGGCAAGCGCCATCGGACGACATGCCGTGCGAGCAATACGGACAGACACTCGCGTCGCCGTCTGTTGTCCGCGCCTGCGGTTCCATGAGCCTACTTCTTCACGTTCTCGGAAGTGAGCGTCATGCGGACCTTGCTGTCGCCGTCGGTGCGCTTCAGGAATTTGAACAGGAGAAATCTCTTCTGCGCTTCCTCCAGACGAAGCTTGCCGGTCCCCAGCATTTCAAAGGCGCGAATCGTGTCTCCGGAGGGAGACACGAGGGCGAGACCGTTGTCGATCATGAACGCTCCGCTCTCCATCCCCTTGTCGTCGAGAACCGCGACGCGTCCGCCCCCGAGATCAACGTTCCTCGAGCCGTCCGGATCGTCGGGCAACCGGGTCGCCTGAAGTTCGCCGCTGATCTTGTTGCCGCCGGAGAGCGAATCGAACACGCCGGGCAGATCGCCGACCTGGACCTTCCAGGTCGCGCCGACTGCGGGGTTCTCCGTTGGCATCACGCGGCAGCAGAGAAACACGTTCACTTCGCGGAGAATCCGGTACTCCTCCATCGAGAGTGGCTTCTTGTCCATGCGCTCGAATTTGACGCGCAACGGCTGCCCGGCGGCATTCTGATAGTAGGTCACGAGATACTCCTTGCCGGAGATTGTCTGAACGGCCTTCTTGACTTCGGCGTGAAGGCGCTCGATCTTTGGCTTGGCCAGACGTTCGATCCAGGCGGTGGCGTCGTCGGGAACCTCCGCGCCGAAAAGCCCCGCGATGCGGCTCAACGTCTTACGGGCGCTCAGTCCGCCAAGCGAGAGAATCTTCTTCACGCCGGCTTCGACCATCGTCGTCGCTTCCCCGGGGGGAAGACCGCAATAAGCGCCCACCAACTCGCCGACGCCCGCGACATAAGGCGTGACCTGGTGGATCGGGAGCGTGTCAAGTGCCAGATTGACATCGAAATCGCCATACGTGATGCGATCGCTGCACTGCTCGTAACGGCGGTTCTCGACAACGCGCACCTCGCCGGCGGGTGTCACGGACCTTTCCCGCACATGCGACTCGTACGCCACGTCTGTCACGTAGTAGAAGTCGCAGGTGACTTCAACGCCGTTCTCCGCGTAGGCCCCCCGTCCGGTCAGCTCGCAGAGGCCCTTCATCTTCTGGGGTTCGGAGGGCAGCCCATTGACGTCAGGTGCCGTCACAGAACTGCCCGTGACCGTCTCTTCCGGAGGAAACCCTCTCTTTTCCGAGGGGCGTGCGCCGTCCGTTTGAGATTCCTCAACCACAGGGGCCGCCCCCTCGCCCTCTTTCGGATTGTTCGTCCGAGACGACAGCAACACGACCACCAACGCGACGATCGCGATCGCCGCGACGCACCAACCAAGTATTTTCGTATTCATTTCCTTCCTCCTCTCGCGTCGTTGAACCGCATTCCCCCGCGAGACAGAGAATCGGCCTGCTTGCTCTCAAGGAAAACCGAAATTATTCTAACAAAGAGACCCCTTCCCGTCAACGGCACTGGCGGCGTCATGAAAACAGGCGCAACGAACAGAACCGACGGCGTTCACAGGAGGCATCTCGGCGCGGCAGCGCGCAACGGCATGCGCGCATCGCGGCGCAAAGGCGCAGCCGGCGGGCCACTGGTCGGGCGGAGGCACCGTGCCGGGGATGTCCGCAAGTGGCGCATCGCGCGGCGCGTCGAGCGCCGGCACCGCCGCGAGCAGTCCCCGCGTGTAGGGATGGCGCGGGTTGGCGAGCACGTCGAGGACGGGCCCCGACTCGACGATCTGCCCCGCGTACATCACGTTGACCTCGTCCATGCGCCCGGCGACAAGCCCGAGGTTGTGGGTGATGAGCAACACGGCCATGCCTGTCTCGGCGGCCAGAGAGTCGATAAGCTCAAGTACCTGTTTCTGCGTGGTCACGTCGAGCGCCGTGGTGGGTTCGTCCGCCACGAGCAAGTCCGGCGCGGCGGCGAGCGCCATCGCGATCATCGCGCGCTGTTGCTGTCCGCCCGAGAGCTCGCACGGATAGGCGTGCGCCGCGCGCCTGGGGTCCGGCAGACCTGTCCGCGCCAGAAGCTCCACCGCCTTCGCCTCGGCTGCCTTCTTGGGCATTCCCTTCGGCAGCGCCTCGCGAATCTGCGCCGAGATGCGCATCACCGGGTTGAGGGAATCCGACGGGTTCTGGAACACATAGGAGATGCGCTTGCCCGTGAACGCGGCCGTGCCGGAGATATACGCGCGGTCCGTGGGCGGCAGACGCAGGAGCGACAGCGCGGTGAGCGACTTGCCGCATCCGGATTCGCCCACGATCGCCACGCGCCCGTGTTCGGGCACGGCGAAGCTCACGTCCCGCACGGGCACCGTCACGTGTCCGCCGCGCCGAAACGCGATCCGCAGGTTCTTGACTTCCAAAAGCATGGTGGAAGTATACCACGAATGACGGGCACTTGCAATCTCCCAGGAGAGGGCTACCACTCCCCCCGCACCTGTGGTATACTGTCGCCATGCCCGAAATTCCAAAAACATCTATTAGCCTCCTCAAGGCACTTTCCGGCGACGCGTCGAGCGTGCGCTGGACGGAATTCTACAACAAGTACGAAGGGTCCATGCGCGCCTTTCTGCAGGCGCACTTCCCCACGGTCGAGGCCGACGACATGATCCAGGAGACGCTGCTCGCCCTCGTGAAGTGCCTGCCCAGTTACCGATACGTGCCGGACGAACACGGGTACTTCCACAACTACCTCATGGGCATCGTGAAGCACAAGGCCCTGGACGCCATCCGCCGCCAGGAAACTCGTACCGCGGTCGAGAAGCAACTGGAGGAAGAGGCTCAGGAGCAGATGAAGTACTTTCAGTCGCCGAACGAAGACGCCGAGGAAGCCGCCTGGAAGAACGCCGCGAAGGAGGCGGCGCTGGAGCAGCTTCTCGCGGACGACTCCATCGCCCTGACCACGCGCGAGGTGTTCCGCCACGTGGCGCTCATGCACGAACCACCAGCGGACGTAGCCCGCCAGTTCGGCATCACCCGCAACAACGTGGACCAGATCAAGGCGCGTCTCATCGCGCGCCTCAAGGACCTCATCGACGGCATGACCGCCGCAACGGAATAGCCATGGGATCCCCTTACTTCATCTCTACCGTGACCTTGAAGAAGTTGTAGGCGGAGGCGTTACCATTGATAACAGACCAGTCGGCATCGGACAACTTCGCCTTTCCGTAAATCGTGTACTTACGCAAGGCCGCCTGCTCAGGGGGGAGCTCTGGCGTCCACGAGACCAGAGGCTCACCATCCACGTATGAAATCGTTGCCTTGAACACGTCATTCAAGTCCGTCGGGTCGGTACCCGCCACATAATCTTGCCATACATACATCGGCGAACCATTAGCGGCCCTCTTCCCGCTTGGCTTCACAAGCGCCTGCGCAAGATTGGCCCCGAACGCATCCGCGAAATCTGGATACTTCGCCGTCCAAGTATCCGGAACGGCTATCGCGCCCGAACCTTTCACTTCCCACACCACGCACACCAATCCTTCCGCACCCGTGGACTGCATGCGCGCCGGCACGCCGTCGAAGGCCCCAACACCGATCTTGCGCCCCATGACGTTAGCAGGCGGCTGCAATTGAAGGCTGGCCAGTTTCTTGCAGTCTCGAAAGGCAAAGACACCTATCTTGTTGACGGATGCGGGAATGACGACATTCGTCAGAGCCACGCATTCGCGAAACGCAGAGTTCCCGATTGTGTAGATCGTATCCGGGAGCGTCACGGAAGCCAGCTGATGGCACCTCTCAAAAGCGGAGTCGGCTATCTCGCAATATCCAGGAGGAATCACAACAGACGTAATCTCATCATGTCCCGCAAACGCGGCTTCCGCAATCCGATAAGGACTAAATCCGTTGACGGAAGTCGGCAACACCACAGTCCCCGACGCTCCACTAAAGCCAGTGATGGAAACCGAGCCGTCCGCATCGACTGCATAGGCGAAACCGTTGTCGACACCGGTCTGCGCCCCGTCCCCGCCAAGCATTTCCGGGTCATAGGCCTCAGCTTGTGCAATGCCGCAGCGCGCAACCACTTCGGCCCATCTGTTGCTATAGGCGACAGGATAACGAAGTACCGTATCAGAAGACAAGTAAAGTTCAGCGTCACCCTCATACTCCCCAGTTGGAGGAGGTCCTTCGAAAGTGAGATTGCACACCCCAACGTCTTCTGCGAATTGTACAACGCTGGCGGGAATGGTCAAAGAGGTAATACCTGTTCCTGAAAAAGCTCCTGATCCAATCTTGATGACGCTATTCGGAATTGACACTTTAGTCAGGGATGAACATCCGCGGAATGCTTCTATTCCGATTTCGGCCACCCCATACGGAATCGTAACCGCGCTCAAACAACAACAATCTGCGCAAAGCTCCTCTGAAATCTCTGTCACCCCTTCAGGCAGGGTCAGGTCTTGCAATCTTGTATATGCAAATGCTCTCGCTCCAATATACAAAACAGATGATGGGATTGCCACATGCTCAAGATTGTACAAGCATGAAAATGCGTTTGAACCAATACCCTCCACGCCATCAGGTATAATTACAGACTTCAACATGTCGCTCGCCCCTTCCACGTATACCGAACTGTAGCAGTCTTCCCATCTCCCATCCATACGGTAACAATATCCAATTCCACGAACTGGGAATCCCCCGAGCATCTTGGGGATTACCAAGGTCGAATCATCACCCCGAGAGGCAATTCTTATTAGGTAGGAAGATCCCGATATGATCTCAGAATCCCAATTGCAGCGTACCCGATAACCGAAACGATCCTCAATTGGATTATGCATGAAAATCCCTCTCCAGATCCGCCCAAAAACAGTCCGATAATAATTATCACCTTCCAAATATCGAGTTTCACATTCGCTCTCATAATATCCATGTGATATGGCCTGCCCCCAAGCGGTCCGATGCCGAGTATAGGTGCCAATGACATTTCTCCATTCACCTTGGGAGTCACACTGTGGCGGTGCCCCTTCAAACACAATCTCATCTGGGCCTGAAGGTTCCATACCCCCGCCCCCGTAACCAAATGCATAACATCCTATCTGAATCACACTTGCAGGGATCACCACGCGCGAGTATCGTTTTCCAAAGAAAGCACAATCTCCAATGTGGCTAACGCCATTGGGAATATCTAAAACGACAAGAGGACATCCGTTGAAAGCATACGATCCAATCTTAAAAAGATGTGCAGGCAAGTCGACATACCTTAAAGACGAACAACCATCAAAAGCACTCTCACCGATTTCAAACACGTTCGCCGGCAAGGTTACAGCAGACAACCCCGTGCATTGACAGAACGCCCTCTCCCCGATATTTGTCACGCTCGCTGGGATCACCACGCCCGTAATCCCGCTACAGTTGTAGAACGCCTCACTTCCAATACTCGTTAGGATTTTCCCACCAAGCATGGATGGAATGGTCACGACACCTGACGGCGAAGGCGAGATGGCGGGATTAACCACCAAATTAGAACTAGTACCACAAATCTCTGCCGTATCGTCAATGATACGATAATTCCATGTATAGCCATTGACGAATTCCGTATCAGCCCGTGAGCTAAACACTACGAGCGCAACAAATGCAGAGATGAAACCTCTTGCAATATGCCATTTCATGAATCGCTTCGTCTTCCTCACTCCACAAAACTCCTATTCAAGTGGAAGTTATTATATCAAACTTCCCCCATTCCCCCAACACCAAAATGTTTTCTCCATGCGGCGATCTGCGGCGATCACACGGGAGCGTGTCGAAGCGACCCTCCTGCAACGAGCGGGACGCCCGTTTCAGTGGGTCTAGTAGGCCTGCAGGAGGGTCTCAGCCCGCTTGTTGTTCTGGCGCGTCGCGCGGTAGAGCCAGGCGTCGCCGCGTTCCTTGTCCTGCTCCACGCCAAGCCCCGCGTGGAAGCACTCCCCCACGAGCGTCTGCGAGGGTGCGTGACCACGCACGGCGGCCTTCATCGCCAGGTCAAACCCCTTCTTCTCGTCCTTTTCCACCCCGAAACCGTGAAGGTGGCAGTAGGCAAGGCCGTGGATCGCATTGAGGTCATCCTGCTCGGCGCCCTTGGAATACCACTCCGCCGCCGCGGACGGGTCTTTCTCACACCCCAATCCGTTCAGCAGACAGTACCCGAGCGACGCCTGCGCGGACGCCTCCCCCGCATCCGCCGCTTTGCGGTACCAACTCACGGCGTCCACGCGGTTCGTCGGCGTGCCCTTCCCGTAGAAACTGGCCTCTGCCACCTTGAGTTGCGCAAGAACCTCCCCTTTTTCTGCCAGCGGCAGCATCCGCGCATAGAACGCTTCAGACGTCTCGTTCGTCCGCTGCCGAGTCTCCTCGACGGGATCGACGGGGTCGGACGCGCGGGAGCGCGTCCCTCCCGCCTGAGTCTCGGCGCTCTCGCCGCCAAGATGGTGGTGCTCCGTATGGGGGGCCGCCGTCCCGGCGGCTCCCTGGGGCACCAGCCAGTTCACCACAGTCCTTTTGATCTCGGCGCGGTATACGAACACGGAGACCAGGCCGGCCACGGCAAGCGCCGCCAACAGCGACATGACGACCGTCCACCTGTTCCGGCGACGGACCGCCGCCGCGAACGCCTGTGCGGATTCATAGCGCTCCTCCGGAATCTCGCGCGTCGCGCGGTGGATGATGGAACGCATGTTCTGCGGCGGGTTTCCCTCGTAGAGATACCACGCGATCTTCCCGAGGGAGAACACGTCGCCCTGCACGAGCGACTTGCCTTCCAGGAGCTGCTCCGGCGCGGCGAAGGAGATCGTGCCCACGCCGACAGGCTTGCCGTCCACCATGGACACCCCGCTCGGCTTCCACCCCAGCGGCGTGCGCGCGTTGGCGCGCGGCTTCACGAGGCCGAGGTCGATCAGCACCGGGTCGCCGCTCCGCCGCAGCATGATGTTGCCGGGTTTCAGGTCGCGGTGGACGAATCCCGCATCGTGCAGGGTCTGGACCGCCTTCGCCACCTTGTTCATGAAACCCGGCACGTCGCCGCGCGGCATCGGGTCGGGCAGCGGCAGGAGATACTCCATCACGTAGAACGGCATCGTGCCGAACGTGCCGTCGCCGAAGAAACGCGGCAGGGCGGACAGCGACAGGAAGCGCATGGCGTTGATCTCCGCCATGAACCGCGTCCGCAGGTTCTTCTTGTCGTTGACGAGCAGCTTGAGCGCCCCCTCGTAGCTGAGGTTCAGGTGCCGGACGCGGTACACCTCGGACGACA
>JAEEGL012682367.1_pt1 | contig 14034 bp, 14 predicted proteins | sample 9134231 | NCBI WGS metagenome assembly JAEEGL01 (sample SAMN16246548, study PRJNA631951) | gut metagenome | biome: gut microbiome; feature: rumen; material: fiber-attached | host: Bos | place: Iran: Karaj | collected 2018-10
ATTTAAGCTATAAATTATTAAATAAATAGCTAATAAAAAAGAAAACAATTGATATAAATATTAATATATATAGTTGCATTTAATTTTTGAAAAAATATTCAAAAATCTTTTTAGTGTGCAATAATTTCCTTTTTCGTCAACTATTTTACTAAAAATAATTAAAAAATCAAGACATTTTATTGCATTGTGTCTTGATATTATAATACTTTTATAAATGTTGCATTTTACTATTTAACTAACTAAAAACTACTGAAAAGTAGTTTTTTAAGCATTTCTTATTTTATTAACATACCAATTAATTTTACCTACCCATGTATCACTTTCAGCATATTTAGGTCCGATTGCTTCTACTGTTGTTAAACCATATGCATAATAGTTACGGTATAGATTAGTTATCATTCCTTCTAGACCTTCATCAATAGAATTATATTTTTTATAAGCTCCACAACCTGATCCTTTTTGGCCTCCGAAGTTGTAGCAGTTTCTTGCTAGACTACTACATTGATTTTGTCCACAACCAGTTTCATGCATTATAATAGCAGTTGCGATAAATGGATCTACTCCTAATTCAATACATTTAGAAGCTATTACCATTCCTTTACCACTAATATCATTTTTTAATGATTTTTCTAATTGAGCAGCAACTTCTTCTAATGTCATTCCTGCATAAACTTCAACACGTGGTGGAATAATAACAGAAGCTGGAGCTGTTTCCATTTGAACTTCTGTAAGTAGTAAATTATTATCTTCTTTTATTTCTTCAACTTCTTTATTCACAATCATATTGGCACTTGCGGCAATATTTTTGATATCAAATTGTTTAATAGTTGTATTAGTTTTAGTATTTAAACTTTGTTCTTGTTGAATTACTAATCCGATTGAAATCATCATAATTCCTACCAAAAAGGTAAGATAACTAATTTGTTTTCCTCTTTGCAATTTCTTTCACCTCAATATATAATTGATAGTAATATTTTACTTTATTATTGCTTTTTTGTCAAATTTTGCATTCTCTTCTTTTTTCTTTTATAATGGTATTGGTGATATGTATGAATAAGCAAATTGAGACATTAATTCAATGGATTTCTGAGTCTAAAAAAATTGTATTTTTTGGGGGTGCAGGTGTTTCTACGGAGTCTGGTTTAAAAGATTTTAGAAGTAAAGATGGCCTTTATCATGAACAATATGACTATCCACCAGAAGAAATTCTTTCTCATCATTTTTTTATGGACCATACAGAAGAATTTTATCGTTTTTATAAAGATAAATTAGATACTTATAATTTTAAACCTAATATTACGCATATCGTTTTAGCTAAATTAGAACAAAAGGGAAAACTAAGTAGCGTAATTACTCAAAACATTGATGGATTTCATCAAGAAGCTGGTAGTAAAAATGTTTTAGAACTTCATGGCTCTATTAAACGTAATTATTGTATGAAATGTAATAAATTTTATGATGGTGAATACGTTTTTTCCAGTAAAGGAATCCCTAAATGTTCTTGTGGGGGTACTATTAAACCTGACGTTGTTTTATACGAAGAAGGTTTAGATGATGAAGTTGTCCAAAAAACAATTCACGAAATAAGAAATGCTGATTTATTAATTATTGCTGGTACTAGTTTAGCAGTATATCCAGCTGCTTCATTTATTCATTTTTTTAAGGGAAAACATATGGTTTTAATTAATAGAGATTCTACGCCATATGATTCTATGTGTGATTTAGTTATCCATGATTCTTTAGGAATAGTTTTTAAAGAAATAGAAAAAGAAATATAATTTATTTCTTTTTTTAGTTTAACTTAAATGTTTTAGGGGCAAAATGATATACTAGTTTTAAGGCAATTATAGTGTATACTATAGTAATTATTATTCCTAAGAGTGAAAGAAATGTTGAATTAATACTTATACTTGTCATTGTATAACATAGAAAATATGTACCTAGAGTTACAAAAGAATAACTAGCTTTTTTTACTTCTAAGTTTTTATTAAATGGTTGCAAGAGATAATATATTACTAAATAATGGATTGAGAATAATACACTTAAAACTAATACAAATAAGAAACTAGTTCCTATGATTAGAATATTATTTTCTTTTAAGAGTACAAATAGAATTGTATTACCTATGCCAATAACTGTAGCGGGTAATAAATTAACTTTAGCAACTGTTTGTAGTCTTTTTTTAAATAATTCTAGTATTACTTTTGGTGCTCTATAAAAACTATAAGTTAACATAGCATGATCACAATTAAAGAACATAGCTTGGGTAATAATAGCTCCCCTATTAACAAAATACATAATTAAAACAAACCATCCTAATCTATTTTCTAAAAAGTTTTTAATTGATTCTTGATAACTAGTTTTTGTTATTAATAAATATGCTAATACTATGTATACTCCTATACTAAGCAAACTATATTTTTTAGCGCTTCTTACTAATATTTCTCTATGTCTTTCAAAGAAAATCGTATTAAAATAATCATATCCTTTTTTCTTTTCTATTCTTTTTTGATCAATCTTTTTATCTTTGTCACGGACATCTACCATAGCTTGTTTTAAATAATCTTTATCATTTTTAGGATTCATAATATCTACTACTTGGACTAGTTTTTGATACATTTGTTTATAATCTTTTATATCTAGTAAATATTTTAGAGAAAAACAGCTGATTATTCCTATAATAATAGTTAAACACATAAGCCAATTAATTGGGATAAAAATATGAATAAATGGTAGTAATATAATTCCTAAAAAGATTATTAAAACTAATCCATATAATTTAGAATTACTATACCAGATATAGTTTTTCTTTTTATAAAAAATAATATTTAAAGATTCTCCTATTAACCTTGTAGAAATAGTTAATATAATCATCATAATACTATATTTTAGGGGAGCCATTATTAAATCATTAAAGAATAAAATACAGATTGTATTTAAAATAGTATTTATTATCTGATTAGACCATAAAATTGATTTAAAGTATGAGGTTCCTTCCATTTGAAATATAATTAATGAGAAATATTTTTTCTTCGTAACATTTAATAATTTGTTATTAATAAAAATTCCTAGTAAAGTTAGAAAAAAGTAAACATGAAAATAAGTTTTTATTAAATAATTAGGGAAAAAGTAATAAGAAAGAGAAAATATTAAAAAGTAATAGAAAAATTTTAGTACTAGCATTTTTAAGAATAAATAGACTGGGACTAAAATTTGAATAATCTTCTTAATAAATGTACTAGAGTATATATCATCTGTTATTAAGTCTTTTAAAATAGGAAGTTTTCTAAGTAAATATATAAAGGAATTTGTAGTATAAATAGTATCTATATCTAGGGAATATTTTAAATTATTAATCATTATTATCTTCCTTTAATTCTTTAATAATTTTTTCTTTATAACTATTGGTATTTAGATTATTCTTCTCTATTTTTTCTATTTTTTTATCTCTTAATACAACTATTTCATCACATAAATCCATAGCTAATTCTAAAATATGAGTAGATATTATAATAATATGATCTTTTTTTAATTCACGAAGTAATTTTTTCATATCTTCTTGAACTACAATATCTAGAGCTGTTAAGGGTTCATCTAATAGTATTATTTTAGGATTCTTTATGATATTCACTAGTATTTGGATTTTATTTTTCATTCCATGTGAATATTCTTTTAATAGTTTATTTTGATCTTCTTTAGATATCTTTACCATTTCAAAATATTCTTCTATTTTTTTTCTACTAACTAGTTTATTTTCATTAATATCTATATAAAATTTTAAAAATTCTTTGCCTGTTAGGAATTCTGGTACTATTGGAGTGGCAGTTACATAACCAATATCTTCTGTATTTAATCTTTTGTTATCTAAGAAAAATTCACCTTCATTAATATCTACATCTTCATTTAAACAATTAAAGAATGTGGTTTTTCCAGAACCATTTCTTCCAATTAAACCATATATTTTTCCTTCTTCAAAGGAAAAATTAATATCATTTAAGACTTCTTTTTGTCCATAATTTTTAGTTAGTTTTTTTACTTCTAATTTCATATTATCACTCCAATGAAAAAGATATTTTTCCTTTTCCTTTTTCTACTTCTATTGTTGCTATACTACCATTGATGATTGGAATACAAGGGTCTATATGGGAAAAATCTGCATTATATACAATTGGTATATTTAGTTTACTTAGAATACTATCTTCTAAACAAGTTTTTACATCATATTGATAGTATGTTTTTTCTACACCAAATCTACCAAAGATAACTCCTTTAGCATATTTAAAATAATTTAGTTCATTTAGTTTCCAGAGGATTCTAATTACTTCTTCCATAGTCTTTTCACAATTATCAAAGAACCAAATTATTCCATTTTCTTTGTACCTATCATTGAATTCATTAATTCCATCATATTTTGTACCAGCTAAGTCAGCAATTGAATCAAAATTTCCACCAATAATTCTACCTTTAATTGTAACATTTTTATTATCTAAGGTTTCCCAATATACATCTTTATTAAAGATTGGATTTTCTAAACCCGTTATTCTTTCTGGATATTCTCCAGCATATTTATCATAACTATAGACTTCTAATGTTTTTCCTGTTAATAAATCTAAAGCATCTAATTGACTTTTATGTGGAGGGTTTGCACCATATGAGGAAAAGTTTGATCCATAGATAGTAGCAATATCATATTTAGAAGTAATTGGGTAAATTATCCCTGTAGGATCAGAAAAACCAGAAATATATTTAGGATTTTTAGATATTATATCAAAATCTATAAAAGGAAGTATTTCTTCTAAAAAGTCACCACCAGCAGCACATATTAAAGCATCTATTTCATCATTTAAAAACATTTCATTTATTTCTTTTCCTCTTTCTAAAGCAGAAGCACTTCTTCCTTTATTTGATTGAAATAAATTCTTAGATAAGACTAAATTATAACCTTTTTCTTTAAAAAATAAAGTTGCTTGTTTAAAACGATTTTCTTTGCATTTATCATAAGCTCCATCAGATGGGGCTGGTATACCTATAGTTGAATTTTCTTTTAAAAATTTAGGATATTTCATTTTACCACTTCCATTGATATTATAACATAAAAAAGGAAAAACTTAGTTTTCCTTTTCAATTATAAATTTATTATTTTGATAATCTACTATTACTGTGTCATGTTCCTCTATTTTTCCTTCAATTAATAGTTTTGATAGGTCTACTTCTAGAGTTTTTCCTACTAATCTTTTTAATGGTCTAGCTCCAAAATTTACGTCATAACCTTTTTCTATTAATTCTGTTCTAGCAGATTCTGTTAGTTTGATATGAAGATCAATATTTTTTAGACGATTTTCTATTTCTGCAATGATTTTATCTAAAATCTTATCAATAGCTTCTTTTGATAAAGCATTAAATATTACTATTTCATCAATACGATTTATAAACTCAGGTCTAAAGTGTTCTCTTACTTCTTGCATTACTAAATCTTTTTGGTTTTCTAAAACATATTCACTGCCTAAATTAGAAGTCATAATAATAATTGTATTTTTAAAATCTACTGTTCGACCATTAGAATCAGTTACCCTACCATCATCTAGAATTTGTAATAATAGATTTAATACTTCTGGATGGGCTTTTTCAATTTCATCAAATAGTACAATACTATATGGATTTCTTCTTACAGCTTCGGTTAATTGGCCACCTTCTTCATAGCCTACATAGCCTGGAGGTGAACCAATTAGACGAGATACACTGAATTTTTCCATATACTCTGACATATCTATTCTGACCATATGTCTTTCATCATCAAAAAGTTCATAAGCTAATGTTCTAGCAATTTCAGTTTTACCTACACCAGTTGGCCCTAAGAACATGAAAGAGGCAATTGGTCTGTTTGGATCTTTAATGCCACTACGTGATTTAATAATAGCATCACTTACTACTTTTAGAGCTTCATCTTGACCCATTACACGTTTTTTCATATTTTCTTCTAAACCTAGAAGTTTTTCTTTTTCACTAGATAATAGTTTAGTAACAGGAATATTTGTCCATTTAGCAATTATATTACAAATATCATTTTCAGTTACTGTGTCACTTAGTAGTTTATTCTTCTCTACTTTGTTTAATTCTTCTAGTTCTTTTTCAACTCTAGGTATTTCACCATGACGAAGAATAGCTGCACGTTCAAGATCATATTTATTTTCGGCTTGATCTAGTTCAAATTTTAATTCTTCTAATTCTTGTTTCTTTTTCTTAATATCAGTATTAATATTCTTTTCTCTATTCCAAGCTTCAGTTAATTCACTTTCTTTTTCTTTCATAGATTCAAGTTCTCTATCAATATCATGACGTCTTTTTTCAGAAATTTCATCTTTTTCTTTTTTAATAGCTTGTCTTTCAATTTCAAGTCGCATAATTCTATGAGTTAAGTTATCTAATTCAAAAGGAACAGAATCCATTTGAACACGAATTGTAGCACAAGCTTCATCTACTAAGTCTATTGCTTTATCTGGTAAATATCTATCTGTAATATAACGATTTGAAAGAGTAGCTGCTTCAATAAGAGCTTTATCAGTAATTGATACTCCATGATGGATTTCAAAACGATCTTTTAAACCTCTTAGAATTGTAATTGTATCTTCAACGTTTGGTTCTTCTACTTTTATTTTTTGGAAACGTCTTTCTAAAGCTCCATCTTTTTCAATGTACTTACGATATTCGTTTAAAGTAGTAGCACCTATTACATGTATTTCACCACGGGCTAACATTGGTTTTAAAATATTAGATGTATCCATAGCTCCTTCGGTAGCACCTGTTCCTACTATCATATGAATTTCATCAATAAACATGATGATATTACCTTCACTTTTTTTAACTTCATTTAAAACATTTTTTAAACGTTCCTCGAATTCACCTCGATATTTAGCACCTGCAACTAATGCAGCCATATCAAGTTCCCATATTGTTTTATCTTTTAGAGAACTTGGAACATCTCCTTTTAGAATTCTTAGAGCAAGTCCTTCTACTATAGCAGTTTTACCAACACCTGGTTCACCAATTAAAACTGGGTTATTTTTGGTTTTTCTAGATAATACTCTCGTAATACTACGTATTTCTTCATCACGTCCAATTACAGGATCTATTTTACCAGCTTTAGCATCCGCTATGATATCTCTGCCATACTTTTCTAAAACATTTTCTTCTTTTTCATCAGTTGGATAACCATACATATTATCATCCCCTTCCAATTAATATTATACTCCTTTTTTAGCACTTGTCAAGCGTGAGTGCTAAAATAAAAAATATACAATTTTTACTTTGTATATTCTTCATATAATTTTTTTAAATACTTTTTATTTAGTACTTTATCAATACCTTTTTCACTTATTTCTTTATATACCCTATCAAGTAATTTTTTTTGTTTTTCGGACATTTTAGCTACGTCTCTAACTCTTGCCCAGTATGTTAATTGATATTCTTTTGTCCAATCTTTTCCTTGATAAGTCATACCGGCTGCTAAATCATCACATACCATTTCTAAGAAGTATTTAAATGGCATAACTGGTGTTTCTATTGGGGAAGCATAATCATACCAATATTGATAATGGTGCTTATTTCTTCCTTTATGATGAAGCCAAGCTTCACTATATCCAATGTCTCTTCTACAATTCATAATTGGGCTATAGCTTCCTTCAAAATATTTTACTCCCTCTAAAAATTCAGTTGGAGAATATTTTGACAAATCATGAATTAATCCTTGAATTGGTATTCCAACTTTAATACAAAGACATAATACTTTAAAACGATGTTTATTTACAGTATGTAAATGTCCAATAAAATTATGTATTGTTATTTTATATTCTCTATGGTTTTCCATATCATCACCACAATTATTATAACATAAAAAGACCCTTTTAGGTCTTTTCTAATACATAAGAAATGTCAAAACGGAATAATATTTCTTTCTGCTCATATCCTATTTTTTTATAGACTTCATTAGCAGGTATATTACTATTATCAGTATATAACATCGGTTCTATATGATTATCAAGTAATAGTTTTGTTAGTTCATGAATTAGGCTTTTACAATACCCCTTATTTCTTTGTTCTTTTGGGGTGTATACATAACTAATCTTGGCTATACCATTGTTTTCCCAATAATTTGCCATGCATACAATTTTACCGTTGTTTTCTCTCCAAACATAAAAACAATCATCTTCTAGCCAACTTTCTATTTCTTTTAAACTGTCTATGAAAGATATATTTTTTGGTTCAACTAATTCTTTTCCATAATCTTGCCAAAAATGAGCTAATTGTGTTTTATCACTATAACTTGGCTTATCCATAAAACCATTACTTTGTTTTACTTCTTTTACTCTATTACATTCTAGATAAGCTATTTTTATAGTATTGGATGTTTCATAGACTTTTTTTAATTCGGAAAATAATTCTTCCCTACAAGTAATTGTACTATTAGTATTAATAATATCTTGTAGGATTATTATTATTTCTTTATTTTTTTCTTTTGTAATATTCTTCTTAGTCCATATCCATATTGGGCTTTTTATATTATCTCTCGCTAATACATAATTTTCATTATCTGTTTGATATAGAGTATTTTTATTTTCTTTTATGATTGGCAAAAAGAAGAATTCTTTTTGTTCAAACATTATATCACACCCTTACATTCATTAAGTTACTACTACAATATCTTTTTAACCCTTTATAGAATAAATAAAAGGCAATACTAATAAATAAAATACATACTAAGATAATAATTAAAAAATCTTTTAGATTAAAATTTGTTATAACTTTTATCGGTAGATAACTAACAAATCCTATTGGGATGATGGTATAAAAGAATACTTTTATCATTCCTTTAAATATCTCTTCTGGGTATGTATCAAAGGTTGTGACTAAACCATTTAGGGTATTGGATAGGGTTTCTACCCTACCATACCAAAAACTAAATGATCCAACGATAACAGCTATACTAGTAATAATAATTCCTCCAGTTATATTAAATAATGTTAATAATAAGAAGTTTTTTATACTAAAGCCATAGAAAAATAACATAATATATGAATATAAGATATCTCCTATAGCAGATACTTCTACACTACTAGTAATACTAGATATTAAAACATTTTTAGGTTGAATTAAGAAGGCATCTAATTTACCTGTATTAATAGTATCTGATAAGTCATAGGAATCTTTAAAGAAGAAATGTGATACTCCAAATATTCCAGCAGCAATTCCCCAAAGAAGTATTACTTGCTTAAATGTATATCCTCCAACATCGTCTTTGATTGAATATAGTAAAATCCATTGAATAATAAAACATGAATTATTTAAAATCATAAAAATAATATTAGAAAAGAAAGTTACTTTATTTAACATTTCTCTTTGAAGAGCATATTTTATAGATTGTATTGTTACTATCAATTGATTTTTAACCGCCGTTAACACTTAGCTTTTTCACCCCCTTATTATATATTATATGACATAAACTATAAGTAAATAATAAGTATAAACATTGGGCAATTATTATTTGAATTGCATTATTACTACTAAAATCTACAAATAGTTTAGCCGGACCATAACTAACTACATATATTGGACTAAATTTGATTATTGGTTGCATTACTTTAGGAAAAAATTCTAATGGAAAAAGAGTTCCTATTACTAATATCATTTTTGAATATAGCCAGAAAAATGGTGATGAGTCTTCAATAAAAAATGATATTAACCCTATTGATACTATTAAGTATAAGTTTATCATTGTACCTAACATACAAGATAATAAAATGATTATAATTTTACTAATTGTTAGTGGTGGAAATGAATTTAAGAATAATAAACCTAGTATCATTCCAATTATACTTACTATTATAAAACGAATAATAACTAGGCCCATATGATTAAAAAAGGCATATTCAACATAGTTATATGGTTTATTAATATTATAAGCAATATTTCCAGAACGTACATCATCACAAATCTTTTTACATAGTTTTCTACCACCAATACTCATCCATAGAATTTCTGTTATAATTACATACCAAATCATTTGATTCATACTATAACCATTAATTAATTCATTAGGATCTTGGTAAATATAATTCCATAAATTTAAGAAAGTAAATATAAGAATACAATAACTAATAAATCCAACAAGAATATCAAATGAATATTGCAAATTGGTCATTATTTCAGATTTTAATATGTACAAATATTTTTTCATTTTGTATCACCATCTTGATAAATACTACTAATAATCTGTTCTAGTGGCATATTTGATATATTAATATCAATGATATTATCAGGATTCAATAGTTTAATTGCATCGGCAACATTTCTTTTTGTAACATCAACTTCAATTTTTAAATTATAGCCCTTATCTTTAAGAATAGTTATTCCTTCTTCATCATCCAAATTAACAGGTTCTTTCATTTTTGCTTCTACTATTTTTTTATTTAAGTAATGGTATTTTAGATTTTCCATAGAATCGTCTAAAACTATTTTCCCTTTATTTACAATAATGACCCTTTTACATAATTTTTCGATATCAGATACATCATGACTAGTTAATACAATTGTTGTTTTATATTCTTTATTCATTCTTTTAATTAATGTTCTAATATTTTCTTTTACAACAGGATCTAGACCAATTGTTGGTTCATCTAAGAATAGTATTTTAGGTTCATGAATTAAAGATGCTATAATTTCACAACGAATTCTTTGGCCTAAACTTAAATTACGAACTGGGGTATTGATAAATTCTTCTATTTCAAATAGGTCTTCAAATTCTTTTATCTTCTTTTCTACCTTTTGCTTAGGAATATCATAGATTGCTCCAAAGAACTTAAAATTATCATAAGGAGATAAATGAGTCCATAATTGTTCTTTTTGGCCAAATACACACCCTATCTCATAAGCTAGTTTCTTTCTATCCTTATTAGGATTTAAACCTAGAATATCAATATCTCCTTTATTTGGATAAAGAATCCCAGTCATCATTTTGATGGTAGTACTTTTGCCTGCTCCATTTGGTCCAATGAAAGCGACCATTTCACCTTTTTCAATGGAGAAAGATATATTATTTACGGCTTTAATGATTTTGTATTTTGGTTTTACTAATGATTTTAAACTTCCTTTTAAACCTTTTTCTTTTATTTTGATTTTGAATTCTTTTGACAGATTTTTAATATTGATTGCTGTCATACTCATCACTCCTTTCTTATTCTATTTTCATCTTCATAGATTTACCATTAAAGCCATTATATCATTTTTTAATAAAAAATCACGATGAAAATATTTTCTCATCGTGACTCCGTTTTAACGTGTAGGATTTCTCCCTATGCAGCTCGATATCTTATGCATACTCACTAAATCTATGAAAACTAGCCGAGAAAAAAAGCCACTACTAATAAAAAGTAGTGACTCCGTATTTACCGTGTAGGATCTCTCCTTGTGTAGCTCGTTTCCTTATACACACTCACTCGACTTGGCTACATTATATAATAAAGTATATATATTTGTCAACCTTTTTTTGTTGGCATTATTTATTTTACTTTTACTCTTCCATCGGAACCATAACCAGTACTATAGAATCTTTGAGCAAACTTTAAAACATCAATTATTTCTCTTTGACTAGCCTTACCAATTTCGTAAGTATCTAATTCTTCAGCCATGGCCATTTTAAGACGCATATCATCAAAACTCTCGGCACTTTTCATATTACAATTTGCAACATATGATCCATTATCTAAATCAACTCTTTTTCCCACTTTTCTCCAAGAGTCACATTGCTGGTCATTATAATGGGTTTCTTTTATTCCAATATAATCTGAATTATATCCAACATAAATACTTCCAGCATCATAGTAGTTACCTAAAATAAAATAATAATTAGAGTTATAATTAATCCTTTTAAATAAACCTACTTTATTATCATCATAAGTACATATATATAGGCTACTTACATCTTCTTTCTTTTCAATTCCTGGTCCATGTACAAGCATAATCTTTGCATCTGGGAATAATTCATTATATATCTCAGCTCCCTGTCTTATATGATTATAAAGTACTTCCATTCTTGCTTCAATACTGTCATTAGCCATTTCCAATTTCCCCCTTTTGAAAGATGTTGTTTATTTTAACACTTTTTCTTTAAAAAGTCAATTATTATATGCTTTTGATAAATAAAAAAAACAAGAGCAATGCTCTTATTCTTTTATTATATTCTTTTACCATTACCATAAACAGATACTTGGCTATTATAATATTTAACCTTTTGCAATTGATATCCTTTAGTAGTTTTATAAGATGGGTCATTAAATGCGTAGGCATGATTATTATTTCTTATTGTACGGGCATTATAATCGGATATACTTTTAGGCTTGTTCTGATTTTTTATTTCTTTATATTTATCAGCATATTTATTAGCACCTTTCCATGTTGTATACTCATACAATTCTAAAGCTGCTTCAACTGCTTGTTCTGGATGTTCTACATATTTACCTTCATCAGTAGCAGCAACAATCTTCTTTAATATGACCACATTTTTCCAGGCTTTTTCATCTGCAGAATCAATTTCTGTTTTCTTTTCTGTCTTTTTATTTTCAATATAGTATTTACCTTTGTCATTTGAGGTAATTTTATAATCTTTTATATCTCCATCGATGTATTTTCTTAAAATATGAGAACCTACAATTTCTTCAAGTTCTTTTACTTTAGTTGTAGGAAGTATATAATAATGATTTCCATTATGTCCAATTATTTTAAAATCATCACCATAATACATAACATAAGCAAAAGTGAAGGCAGCTGTTCTATTATAGTTTTTTGGGGTTTGTCCCATTAAAAATATGAATGTTCCTTCAACACCATCTTTGTAACGGAAAGTTCCACTTACTTCATTGTTTTGAGCATAATCAAACTTTGCATACTCAGCTAACTCAACACTATCCCCTGTACGATTTGGCCCACCAATTCTATTCGAAAACGCATACATAGCATGTTTTCCAGCATCAATATGAGCAAGCGCTTCCTTACATCCAGCAGAATCTCTTCTATCAAATGCATCACAATAGTCATAAATATATTTACCCCATGAATCCGGAATTACCTTTATACTATTATTAAAATATAATGCAGCCTCAAAATAATCTCTAACATCCTGTTTAAAATAAGTACTATCTTCTATTAAACCATAACTTGTTTTAGAAGTAGTTTCTTCAATTTGTTGACTACCAGTCGTATTTTCACTTCTACCACTATTACCTGACTCATAACCATTAATTAACCCTTTATCATCTCTATAATCAGTGCTTTCAGTTACAACTGTTGCTCCGGCTTGGCTAGATAGTGCTTCAGATGTAGACGGTGTTTTACCACAACTTTTGAAAGATAAAAATACTACAGTTGCTCCTGCTATACCTACGAGACACTTCATTTTATTATCCATATATTTTCCCCCTTTAAAATTGGCAATATTATACCATAAAATGTGGTTTTTGTCAAATTATACAAATATACTTGTCAATTCAGACTTTTTCTGATAAAATATACTTGTATTTTGAAATGGCGCCGTTGGTGAAGTGGTTAACACGCTAGTTTGTGGCACTAGTATGCATGAGTTCGATTCTCATACGACGCCCCATTTATGAAAATCGTCGAAATTTTCGACTTACAGATAGACTCAATTGCTAAAATTGAGTTTTTTTGTGGTTAAGAAAGGAATGAGACGATTATGATTAATGAAATCAGACAAGAAATCAATTTAAGCCCTGATTTAGAAAAGAAAATAAATTGGGCAGTCAAATATGCATCTATATTTCAAAAGATGATATTCAAAAAATAAAAAAGATAAATCTGATAAAGAAAGATAAAACAAAAGACTAAGAATTCACACTGAAGTAGTAAGATAAAAGTGTACACAAAAAAACGTGTATGCTTTTTTCTTGATATAATATGATAAAGGAGATGATAATTATGCCAAGAATAAGAGAAGAAAAGAATAGAAATTGGTCAAAAGAAGAAAAA
>JAEEGL011349819.1_pt1 | contig 14033 bp, 13 predicted proteins | sample 9134231 | NCBI WGS metagenome assembly JAEEGL01 (sample SAMN16246548, study PRJNA631951) | gut metagenome | biome: gut microbiome; feature: rumen; material: fiber-attached | host: Bos | place: Iran: Karaj | collected 2018-10
AAAATCAGTGATGATAAAGATGCTAAAGCTAGTACAGTAAAGAAACCTAAACAAGAAAAAGATGACGATGAAATAGATTGGTAATATAAAGCGATATTGATATCGCTTTTTTATTGAAATAAAATAATTACAATGCTATAATTAAAGATGATAGGATAGGAGGGAGAATATGCGTAATCAAATTAATAAACATAGAGATATTATTCTCTTAACTATTGGGACAATGTTAGTTATTTTGTCTCTTTGTCTTCTATTCTATGATCGTATGGAATTATTAAGAAGTAATGTTTTTTCTGAAGTTGAAATGGAAAAATATCGTGAAAATAATTTAGATGCTGATAGTGATGACGAAGAGGTTATTGATGAAGTAGATGCAGAAACTGATGTTATCGAAGATGAAGAAGAAGAGGAAATAACTCCTATTAGTACAACTACACCAACTAAAAAGACAGATAAAACTCAAGAAGAAAGAGCTAAAATAGCTAAAGAGTTTATTGGTTATTTAGAAATAAAAAAGATTAATTTAAAACAAGGCTTAGTTTCTAAAAATTCTTATTATAATAATGTTAAATATAATATTCAGATGCTTTCTACATCAGATTATCCAGATAAATCTCTTGGTAATACTATCTTAGCAGGTCATTCTGGTACTGGTTATTTAGCTTTCTTCAAAAATCTTTATAAATTATCTGTTGGTGATGAAGCTAAAATAACATACAAAAATTATGTTTATACTTATAAAATAGTTAATATATACAATGTACCTAAAAATGGTAAAGTACGAGTTAATCGTGATATTCATAAAACATGTTTAACACTTATTACTTGTACACATGGAAGTAAGACAGAACAAACAGTATACATTCTAGAATTATCTTCTAAGGTTAAGGATGGTGGTAAATAATGAAGTTAAAAATCACTATCGCAGTAATGACATATTTTGTTTTATTAATTGTCTTAGTACTTAATATGGAAGATAAGAGTAAGATTATTAAGAATAGTTTCTTGGTATTTATGATAGCTATGATTACAGCTCTATTCTTTGTAAATGAGTTAGTCATGGATTATATCATATCGGTATTAATTAGATATTTCTACTTTCCAACATTCACATCAATAATTGTTACATTAATATTAACGATAATAATATTTATTAATAATATTTATGATGATGAATTTAAAGATAAACGGCGAATTGTAAATTATATTTTCTCTAGTTTTATCTTCATCTCATATATTATATTTATGTTACTTGATGTAGATATTAATTCATCTAATGCATTATATCAAGGAGATAGTTTAATATGTCTTAGATATATTAGTAGAACATTCATGTTATGGATGATAGTAAATGTATTAATTAAATATTTCTATTACTTTTTAAAGAAAGAAGAAAAATAATACTACCTAGGTAGTATTATTTATTGGAGTAAAATATGAAAGAAAGAGAAAAATTAGCTAATAGAGTTGGCTTATTTGGAATAATTGGTAATATATTTTTATTTATTATTAAAATTATTGTTGGTTTAATTAGTAATTCAAGAGCTATGATAGCTGATAGTTTTAATAGTGCAGGTGATATATTTGCATCATTTATGACTTGGTTAGGTAGTCGTATATCTAGTGTTCCAAATGATGATGATCATAATTTTGGTCATGGTAAAGCCGAATATATCTTTTCAATGTTAATTGGAATATCAATGATGGCTGTAGCAGTTAAATTATTATATGATTCGATTGTTTCTATTATTTATGGAAATGTTGTTGAATATTCTATTATATTGATTGTTATATGTATTATTACAATTATTACTAAAATATGTTTATTTATTTATTCTCGTATAGTTTATAAAAAATATGAAAATTTATTAGTTAAATCCAATATGTTAGATCATCGTAATGATATTATTGTTACATCATTTACTTTAATAGCTATTATTCTTACTAAATATGGGATTTATTGGTTTGATGGTATTGTTGGTATCGGTATATCTATTTGGATATTTTATGTTGGAACAAAGATATTTAAAGAAAGTTATGATGTATTAATGGATACAGCTATTGATAATAAATCAAAAACTAATATTTTAAACATTATTAAAAGTTATGATGATATAAAAAGAATTGGTGATATTTATTCTATTCCTATTGGTTACGATTACATAGTTGTTTTAACTATTTATGTTGATGGTAGAATGCATACATCTACTTCACATAATTTAGCTGACGAAATGGAGAAAAAAATATTAAAAAGTAATAAGAGAATTAAAAATGTTATTGTTCATATTGAACCATATACTAAAAAAAATAAATAAATATTTGTCTAAGAGACTAGTTTTTAGTCTCTTTTTATTATATAATTTTCTTATAACTAATGCGAAAGGAAGATGGTTATGAAAAAGTTAAAAGGATTATTACTAATGGGGTTAGTAGTGTTATTTATAGCTGGCTGTGATGCATTTACAGTTAAAAATAAACATATTGATTATTTAACTGGTAAACATACTGTTGAAATGAGTATAAAAAATTATGGAAAGATAGAATTAGAATTAGATGCAGATATGGCACCTATTACCGTAACGAATTTTATTACTTTAGCTAAAAATGGATCTTATGATAATACTGTTATTCACCGTGTTGATAGTAATTTTGGTGTTATTCAAGGTGGTGAAATTAAGGGAGCTGAAACTATTAAAGGAGAGTTTTTAGCTAACGGTGTTGAAAATGATATTAGTCATGTAAAAGGAGTTATATCAATGGCTAGAGCAGGTGGAGTATCTGATGGATATGATACAGCTTCTTCACAATTCTTTATTACAACTAAGGATGTAACAGAAATTGATAATTATTATGCAGCTTTTGGTAAAGTAACTAAAGGAATGGATGTAGTTGAAAAAATTACTAAAAAGGTAACTAAAGTTGGAGAAATGGGCATGGTAGCAAATGAAGCAGACATGCCAGTTATAGAGTATATAAAAGAAATAGAAAAGTAGGGATAAAATGGATACACAAATTAATGAAAGAGATTTGGTGTCAATGAAACTTCTTCATTATTTTATTACGAAGAAGAATTATACACCAATTATCGTACAAGGTGTAGAAAATGAAATTTGGTTAGAGAATCTAGATGGCGAATATAAAGTTGTTCGTATTGTTAATAGTTATATTCACAATGATGAACAATTAGATTTTGATGCTTTTAAAACTAAAAGAATGGTTAAAAAAATCAAGAAAAAGACTTTCTCTTTAAAGATAAAAACGTTAAGTATATTAATTGATGTTGGAGAAAATGTTAATAGAGAAAAGACTTATCCAGATATTGATATGATCTTTTATGAAGATGAGAAGAAAATCGTTAAAAATAAGTTTATTAAAGAATCATTTCCAGATTTAAAAGATAATATGGAATATACTGAAGATGGATTACAATTATTCTTTAAGATAACTGATGATATTAATAAGAAAAATCGTATTGATAATATGGAAACTGATAATATTTTAAAACCAAAAAAACCATATGTAACAATTGGAATACTAGGAGTAATTGGTTTAATATATCTATATATTGCGATGACTAATGATTTAGATTTTGCTAATACATTTTGTGTAAGTCAATATCATGTACGTAGTGGTGAAATATATAGGTTATTAACCGGCGCCTTTATTCATATTGATTTAATTCATATATTATGTAATTGCTATGCTTTATTTATGATTGGTAATATGGTAGAAGGATATTATGGTAGAAAGAAATATGTTGTAATATACTTAGTTAGTGCAATATGTGGTTCATTATTATCAATATGTATGAGTAGTACACCTTCTTTAGGAGCTAGTGGAGCAATATTTGGACTTCTTGGTAGTTTATTATATTTTGGATATCATTATCGAGTTTATTTTGGTAGTGTTATTATAGGTAAAGTTGTTCCAGTAATAATTATAAATTTAGCTATTGGATTTATGATTCCATCAATAGATAATTTTGCTCATATTGGTGGACTTATTGGTGGTTTCTTAATTAGTAAAGCTTTAGGTATTAATAGTAAAGATAAAAAATCAGATAAGATTAATGGATTAATTATGACGGTTATTTATATTGGATTTTTAGTTGTACTAGGAATATTTGGTAGAGGTTAGTATGGAAAAATATGATTTTGGAAAAGTAGATAAAAAAGCTTTGGCTAATAACTTTGCTAAAGCCTTAAAAGATGAAGAGTTTATAAAAGTAGCTAATTCTCTTGATATTGATGATGAAATTAAGTTTCGTTATACTTCAACTTTACAAGAAATAGCTGAAATTAATAAAACTTGTGCTAATTGCAAAGGATTAGATAGTTGTCCATACGATATTGTTGGATTAAAGAAAGTTGCAGTTGCCTCTGGTAAAATAATTAATTTTATGTATAAAAAATGTGAATATAAAGAAAAAGATGATAAAGAAAAAGAATATTTAAAAAATATTTATACATATAAAATGCCTAAAGAAATAAGAGAAGCCAGTTTTAAAAATATTTATAAAGATGATTCTAATAGATTAGAGACAATTAAATATTTAAAGAAGTTTTATGATAATTACAAAAAAGGTGAAAAAATAAAAGGACTTTATTTATATGGTAATTTTGGCTGTGGTAAAACATATTTGGTTTCAGCTTTATTTAATGAATTAGCTAAGAAGGATATTAGAAGTACGATAATATATTTTCCAGAATTCTTACGTAGTTTAAAAGCTAGTTTTGGTAATATAGAAGATAACTATGAAGAGAGATTTGATGCGGTTAAAGAAGCTAATTTATTACTATTAGATGATATTGGAGCAGAGAAATTATCTGATTGGGCAAGAGACGAAGTATTAGGAGTAATACTTCAATATCGCATGGAAGAACATTTACCAACATTTTTTACTTCTAATTTATCTCTTAAAGAACTAGAAGAACATTTACAAATAGGAAGAAGTTCTGAAGATAAGATTAAAGCTCGTAGAATAATCGAAAGAGTTAAATATTTAACTGAAGAAATAGAAATGAATAGTGTTAATCGAAGAGGGTAATATGAAAAGTGATCTTGTATTAAATGTTGATGATATTATTTTAAATGTTCGGGTAGGAGTAATCTTTAAATATAATAATCAAGTTCTAATTGAAATAAGAAAAGATCGAGTTGGTAATTCAGTTATACCAGGTGGAAGAATTAGAATAGATGAATTAAGTAAAGATGCTTTAAAAAGAGAGATTAATGAAGAAATGAATATTACACTTGTTGATGAAAAGATTAAATATCTTGAAACACAAGAGAGTTTCTTTACTTTTAATAATCAAGTTTATCATGAGATATTCTTTGTTTATAAATACCTTGTTGATGAAAATGATTATCAAGCATTATTACAAGTAAAAGATAATAAAGACAATCATATTACAGATTATATGTTTGTTAATTATGATCAATTTGATGAAGTTAATTTACTACCTTTAGAGATTAGAGATACGATAGAAAAATGCTAATGTTATATTAGCTTTTTTATTTGCCTAAATTGACGGTATTATAAATAAATGATAAAATACGATTATAATGGTGGTGTTAATGAGAAAATACTTAATTCTTATTATATTTATTTTAATTCCATTTATAGTTCTTGCTTTACCAGTTGGTGATGTTGATGGTAATGGTAAAGTAGGATCAAGTGACTATGTACTAGTAAGAAAACATATTCTAAAACAATCTATATTAACTGGTGATAAATTAACAAGAGCGGATGTTAATAATGATAAAAAGGTTTCTTCACTAGATTATATTGTTATAAGAAAAACAATTATGAATGGTGGTTCTACTGCAACACCAACACCAGCAAATACACCAACTCCACCAGCTACTCCAAAGCCAATTTCAAATCCATCAAGTAAGTCTATTGATTTAGTTCTTTTATGGGGACAATCTAATATGCAAGGTAGTGTTGGTCTTAGTAGTTATGAAAAAGTTAATAATGCTAGTCAATTAAAGGGAATAGATTCAGATATTGTTCAAAATAATAAATCATATGGTTATGTTACGGTTGATTTACCTAAAGGCGTTGCTTTTGAATATAAATATTTTTCAAATAGTTTAGTAGATGTTAGTACTAACCCTAAAACATTTGGTGAAACAGGATATTATAATAATGGCAAATTACAAACAAGAGGAAGTCAAGATTCATCATTAAGTGCTAGTTTAGGAACAAATATAATACCATATTTAGCTAGAGAATATTATGAGAAAACTGGTAATAAAGCAATATTTATTATGGGGGCTAGAGGAGCTTATGATATTGATTCATTCTTACCTGAATCATCAAGAGGTACGTATCAATCAATCTTAATTAAATTTAGAGCAGCAGAGGCTTATGCAAAACAACAAGGTTATGAAATAAATAATAAGTTTTATGTCGTATATCAAGGTGAAAGTGATATGTATGATAATAGAGTTAATCAATACGCAGCTACATATATAAAAGTACATAATAATATGATGAATGATTTAGGTATATCATTTGGTGCGATAGTTAAAATGGTAAGGGGAGATCGTCCTTGTAATACACCACTTCTTGGTCCAATACGAGCACAACAAGATAAATTAATTAAAGAAAATAGTAGTATTATAGAAGGAACTGACTTTTTATATAAAGAATACTGTGAAAATGGAAATGATTCATTATTTGGTGTAAAAAGAGATGATTATAATAATTCTATTCATGCAAATTCAGCGGCTTTAAGTCAAGTTGGACGTGATGTAGCAAGACATATTGTAGCTTCCGGAAAAGTAAATACGTTATTTAATACAAGAGAATGGCAAAATACAACTTTAAATAATACTGTTGTAAGTAGTGAAAAGGCGACGACTAAATTATGCGGATTGGCTATCCAAAGTGGAACAATAGAGTATTATAGTGATTGTAATGGAATGAAAAGTGCAAATGTAACTGGTGGATGTGCAACTATTACTCTCAATTCATGTAATAAAAAGCAAACCCTTAATTATTATTTAAGAAGTGAAAATACAGTAACTAATTGGAATAGTGTAACTAATATTGGAGAGTATTTAATATTTGGACAAGTATATAATATGTGGTTATATGTTGATGCACCGGCATTAAGTAATTCAACCAATTTAGGTTATCATGTAGCTAATTCAAATACTTTATCAGCAGGTATAAAAAATATTGGTGAAGTAGCTATTAAAAATAGAACAAATGATGATAATCAAACATTCTTAAAATATTTGTATAAAGCTATTTTGGGAAGAGATCCAGATGATAAAGGATTAAATGATTGGCTAAATAAAATGAATAGCGGCACAACAAAGTCAAGTGCTTTAAGTAGTTTTATTGAAAGTAATGAAGCTAAAGTAATATATTCAGCTTGGGGATATAATTAAAAAGAATCGTTTGATTCTTTTTTTGTTATAAAGAGATTAATTATGGAAAATGTAGATATTTTTTAATTATTATGATAAAATTAACGTGAATTGGAAGTGGTTTTATGTTTATAGATGAAACTATTATAAAAGTAATAGCTGGTCGAGGAGGAGATGGATGTCTTGCTTTCCGACGTGAAAAATATATTCAAATGGGTGGACCATATGGTGGTAATGGTGGCCATGGATCTAGTATTATATTTAAGGTTGATACCGGTCTTCATACTTTAATTGATTTACGATATATGAAAATGATTAAAGGTGATAAGGGTGAAAATGGTGGTGGTAAAAACCAAAATGGTAAGAATGCAAATGATGTAATTATCAAGGTACCACAAGGAACTGTTATAACTGACTTGGATACTGGTTTAATTGTAGCTGATATGAAAGGTGTAAGTGATGAAGTAGTAGTTGCTAAAGGTGGCCGTGGAGGTCGTGGTAATACAGCATTTAAAACCCAAAGTAATCCATGCCCAGAATTTGCTGAAAATGGTGAACCTGGTGAAGAAAGAGTATTAAAAATAGAACTTAAGTTATTAGCTGATGTCGGATTAGTTGGATTACCTTCTGTAGGTAAGAGTACTTTTCTATCTAAAGTAACAGCTGCTAAACCTAAAATTGCTGATTATCATTTTACAACATTAAACCCTAATTTAGGTGTTGTTAAAACTAAAGATAATCGTAGTTATGTTATAGCTGATTTACCGGGATTAATAGAAGGCGCGTCAACAGGAGCAGGATTAGGTGATAAATTCCTTCGTCATATCGAAAGAACTAAAGTAATCGCTCATATTATTGATATGGGAGCTACTGAAGGAAGAGATCCATATGATGACTTTGTTACTATTAATAAAGAATTAGAAAATTTTAATGAAAAACTAATTAAAAAACCAATGATTGTTATTGCTAATAAAATGGATATGCCAGATGCAGAAGAAAACTTAAAGAAATTTAAGAAGAAAGTTAAATGTGATGTATATCCAATTAGTGCAATTAACTCAGATGGTGTAGATGTTGTTTTAATGAAATTAGCGGACTTAATAGATAACATTGAAGAAGAACCACTTTATGAAGAAAGTGAATATTTATCACATGTACTATATAAGTTTGAAAAGACTAAACCATTTACAATAGAAAAAGATGGTGATACATATATTATTCATGGTGAAGAAATCGAAAGATTATTCAAGATGACCAGATTCTCATCAGAAGAAGCAACTTTACGTTTTGCTAAAAAACTAAGAAAACTTGGTATTGATGATGAATTAGAAGCTATGGGAGCTAAAGAAGGAGATATTGTTAAAATATTAGACTTTGATTTTGAATATCGAAAATAAAGAAACTTTGTTTCTTTTTTTTTATAATTATGTTAATATATAGCCAGGTGATTTTATGTATAAAAATAAAAATATGTTAATAACTGGATGTTATCGTGGCATTGGTAAAGCAATTGTAAATTACTTTGCAAACAAAGGTGTAAATATAATAATGACTTATCATAATAAAAAGGAAGAAACAATTGAATTAGAAAAAGAAATAAGAAATAAATATCATGTCAATGTAGATAGCTTTTATTTAGATTTATCTGATGAAAAAAGTGTTAAAGATTTGTCTAAAAGTATCAAAGAAAAGTATGAAAAAATAGATTATCTTATTAATAATGCATCACTTAGCTTAGATAATTATATTTTTGATAAAACTAAAGAAGAATTTATGAAAGTAATGGAAGTTAATGTAGTTGGTACATTTTTAATGATGAAATACTTTGATAAAATAGTTGATGGTTATATCTTTAATATGTCTAGTACTGATGGAATTAATACAGGAAGTATTTATAGTATTGATTATAATGCTAGTAAAGCAGCTATTAATTCTATAACTAAAACATTTAGTTTAGAAAGTGATAATATTATAATAGCTATATGTCCTAATTGGGTAGATACTGAAAGTACTAGAGAAATGGATAAGAATTATTTAGATAGTGAACTTCTAAGAATTAAACAGAATAAATTAATTGGAACTAGTGTTATTTCTAAAGTAATTGATGAATGTATAAAGAGTAATACACCAACAGGAAGTATAATAAGAATAGAGGGTGATGAGGATGTTAGAAGAGTTAGTTAAAAAAGTTGATCAAAAAATAGTTGATGAAAAATTATTTAATAATATTGATGAAATAGAAAGTTTTTATAGTAAGAAGATTTTAGATTCTTTTAAAGAGTTAAGAATTAGTGAAACAGATTTTCATGGCACAACTGGTTATGGTTATAATGATGCTGGAAGAGATAAAATTGATGAGGTTTTTGCAAGAGTTCTTGATAGTGAAAAAGCATTAGTTCGAAGTCAATTTATATCAGGTACACACGCACTTACAGTAACATTCTTTGGATTACTAAGACCAGGTGATACATTACTTTCTATTTCTGGTTTACCATATGATACATTAGATGAAGTTATTGGTATAAAAGATAATCCTAGTTCATTAAAATCATTTGGTATTAATTTTGATTATATTGATTTACTTAATAATAATTTTGATTATGAAAAAATTAGTGAGTATTTAAAAGAGAATAACGTTAAAGTAATAGAAATACAAAGAAGTAGAGGTTATTCAGATAGATGTGCAATTAATCTTGATAAGATAAAAAAAGTAGTTAAATTAATTAAGTCTATTAATAAAGATATCATCATTATGGTTGATAATTGTTATTGTGAAATGACTAGTATATTAAATCCAACAAGTGAAGAAATTGGTTGTGATATTATGGTTGGTTCACTTATTAAAAATCTTGGTGGTGGTATAGCTCCTAATGGTGCTTATGTTGCAGGTAAATCTAATTTGGTTGATTTAGTAGCTGAAAGACTTACTGTTCCAGGACAAGGAGCAGAAGTAGGCCCAAGTATGGATATGAATAAAAAAATATTACAAGGAATATATATGGCACCTAGTGTAGTAGCAGCTAGCCTTAAAACTAATATATTTGCAAGCCTTTTACTTAATGAATTAGGTTTTAGTACAAATCCTAAATATAATGATGAACATGTAGATATAGTACTTGCTATAACATTTAATAATCCAGATAAATTAATTAGTTATGTTGAAGGTATTCAAGAATATAGTGCAATTGATAACTACGTTAAACCAATACCTAGTGATATGCCAGGTTATTCTGATAAAATAATCATGGCTAGTGGTAGTTTTACATCTGGAAGTAGTATTGAAATAAGTTGTGATGGACCAATTAGAGAACCATATATTGCTTATATGCAAGGAAGTCTAACTTATCAATATGGAAGAATTGCAGTTATTAATGCAGTGGGTTGTGTATATGAAGAAAGATAAATTAGATATTGTTTATGAAGATAAAAGTATTATTGTTATCAATAAACCAAGTCATTTATTAACAATTAGTACGGATAATGAAAAAGAAAAAACTTTATTTCATAAAGTAATGATGTATGAAAAAAGAAAAAATAAGAATAATAAAGTATTTATTGTTCATAGACTAGATAAAGATACTAGTGGTTTAGTATTATTTGCTAAAGATGAAAAAATTAAATATAAATTACAAAATAATTGGGATAGAGATACTAAAAGAGGTTATGTAGCTATCGTTAATGGACATACAAAAGATAAAGATGTTTTAAAATCATACTTAGCAGAAACTAAGACATTACTTGTATATAGTACTGATGAAAAACATGGTAAATTAGCAATTACTGAATATCAAAAACTAAATGAAAATAAGAAAATGACGTTATTAAAAATAAGAATTAAAACGGGTAGAAAGAATCAAATTAGAGTTCAATTAAATGATAATGGTAATTCTATTGTTGGTGATAAAAAATATGGTGAAAGTAAATTTGATCCATTAAGAAGACTATGCTTACATGCTAATTATCTAGAAATAATTCACCCAGTTACGAACAAGAAAATGGTTTTTGAAACAGAAATACCGAAAGAATTTATAAAATTAATGGATATAATAAAAAACTAATCAATTAGATTGGCTTTTTTTATAAAATGATATATAATCATAATAGAGGGTATGATATGAAAAAAGTTTTATTCTTATTAATTATGTTATTTCCATTTGTTGCATTAGCATTACCAAAAGGTGATGTAGATGGAAATGGAAAAGTAGGTTCTAGTGATTATGTTTTAGTAAGAAAACATTTATTAAAGAAATCAACTTTAACTGGTGATAAATTAAAAAGAGCAGATGTTAATGGTGATAAAAAAGTATCATCATTAGATTATGTTGAAATAAGAAAGATCATAATCGGTGGTGGAGGAACTTCAACTGCAACACCAAAACCAACTAAGACACCAAAGCCAACATCGACTCCAACACCGAAACCAACAAATACACCAAAACCAACAAAAACACCAAAACCAACAGCAACGCCTACGCCAAAACCAACAGCGACTCCAACGCCAAAACCAACAGATACACCAACTCCAGAAATATATAAGATTACAAGAGATTCAAGTATTGAATCAAGAATGAAAAAATTATTTGGAAATGTTACAGAAGTTAAGTCATGTAAAAGTGATACATTAGAATATCGTGTATTAAGATCAAAAGATAGTTATTATAATAAGGATCAATTTTTTGTGTTTGTATGGGTAAAAGATCCTGCTAATCAAGTAAATAGTGCCTTAGCTTCATATAGTAGCAGTAACGTTTTGGCAAGTTCTGATAGTATTTTAACTAATGAAAAGAATAAATATTTTAGTGGTAAAGATGGATGTATGGTTGCAGTAAATGGAAGTTTCTTTAAACAAGTAAAGGGAGATTATAAGAGAGGTGGTTATTATCCATATGTTATAAATCGTGGAAAAATAATATATGATGGAGCTACAACATCACAAGGAAGATTAACACTTACAAAGAGTGGACATTTAAAATGGATGGAGCATAGTAGTGCGAAAAAATTTGTTGATGATAATGCACTTAATACATGGAAAATATCACATTCAAGAAAAGTAAAACATGAAAATGGATCATACTATTATCGTGATTATGGTGCTGGTAAATGGGTAAATATACCAAAACCATGTAGTACTAGTGGTGACTATTGTGGTATGAGAACATTAGTAGGTCAAAGTGGTGATAACTATAGCAACATTGTACTAATATCTGGATATGGCCCACATGATATTTTGATGGGATATGGAGATTATATTACTGATGATAAAATAAGTGTATACTATAATCTTGATGGTAGCGGAAGTAGAAGACTATATGCCCATAAATCTGGTGGAAGTATTTCACAAGAAAGACTTAATACAGGTGATGGACGTTATATAGCAGATATGTTATATATTTCTGAACATGTACCAAATAAGTAGGATATAGTAAAATGTTGTCAATGAGTGTTAAGTGTAAAGTGCTTTTTTCGTTGATATTACTAGGTTTCAAAAATTAATAAAAAAAATAAAAAAAAATATGTTGCAAATGCAACATTTTTTTATTAAAATCTAGGTTATGATGATTAATGTAGAGGAGTACAAGATGAAAGTAATAAAGAGAGATGGTTCAGTAGTAGATTACTGTTCTGATAAAATTTATAGTGCTATTTCACGTGCTAATCGTGATGTAAGTGAAGAAGATCAAGCAAGTGATACCCAAATAAAAAATATTATTAAATATATTGAGGGTTTAAAGAAAAAAAGAATGCTTGTTGAAGATATTCAAGATATTATTGAAGAAAGATTAATGAGTCAAGGAAAATATAAACTTGCTCGTGAATATATAACTTATCGATATAATCGTGCTTTAGTTCGTAAGAGTAATACTACGGATATGTCTATTAAAGAGTTAATTGATGGTGAAAATGTTTATTGGAATACCGAGAATTCTAATAAAAATGCTAAAGTAGTTACTACACAACGTGATTATTTAGCTGGTATTACTAGTACTGATATTACTAGAAGATTTTTATTACCACAAGATATAGTAGAAGCACATGACTCTGGAGTAATTCATTTTCATGATGCAGATTATTTTGCACAAAATGCACTACACAACTGTGATTTAATAAATCTTGATGATATGTTACAAAACGGAACAATAATGAATGGTGTTATGATAGAAAAACCTCATAGATTCTTAACAGCTATGACTATTGCAACCCAAATTATTACCGCTGTAACTAGTGCTCAATATGGTGGAGCAACTATTACTTTAACTCATTTAGCCCCTTTTGTAAGAGATTCTAAAAAACGTTATGAAAAATTATATAAAGGAAGAGGTCTTACTAAAGAACAAGTTGATAAATTTGTAATGGAAGACTTGAAAAAAGAAATTGTTGATGGAGTTCAAACATTTCAATATCAAGTTAATTCTATGAATAACACTAATGGACAAGCACCATTTCTTTCAGTTGCAATGTACTTAGGTGAAACTGATGAATATAAAGAAGAACTTGCTATGGTTATTGAAGAATTTTTAAATCAAAGAATTCTTGGTATGAAAAATGAAAAAGGTGTTTATGTAACTCCAGCTTTTCCAAAACTACTTTATGTATTAGAAGAAGATAATATTAATCCAAAAGGAAAATACTATTATCTGACTAAATTAGCA
>JAEEGL013315385.1_pt1 | contig 14033 bp, 15 predicted proteins | sample 9134231 | NCBI WGS metagenome assembly JAEEGL01 (sample SAMN16246548, study PRJNA631951) | gut metagenome | biome: gut microbiome; feature: rumen; material: fiber-attached | host: Bos | place: Iran: Karaj | collected 2018-10
AGACTATCACGACCATCCGCCTGCAACTCCCCAACGGCGAACTGTACACCGAAACGCTCTACACGACACCGCAGCAGGAGGCCATCAGGCCGCTGATCGACCCGAATTTTGCGTAGGGTGCCTCATTGTCAAAGTCAGGTGATGAATGTATCTGATTCATATCATTGTGTTTTTTATATTACTTTTACCAAAGCTGTTCCCTCAATAAAAATATTACCATCATCGTCATAGCAATTCGTGCTTAGCAAAACCCTTTGCTTTTCTGGAAACAGTTCCTCAACGGTCACGACTGCCCTAACTGATTGATTCCAAAAAACCGGCTTCCTAAAAACCATGGTTTGGTTCAAATATATCGACCCCTCTCCCGGCATCTTTGTTCCAATTATAGCACTGAAAAGAGAACCAACCAAAAAACCATGGACAATGTTTTTCTTGAAAAGACTATTCTGGGCATATTCTTTGTCAAGATGAATAGGGTTGTTGTCCATTGACAAGACTGCAAACGCTTTAACATCATCTTGCGAAAAGGACTTGACGATTTGGTATGTCATACCTATTGATAAATCTTTAAAAGTCATACTCTCTATATTTAATAAACTCTTTATAATCTCGAATATAATCGTCTGCCTTATAAACATCGGAAGCTAACACCATGCATATTGCACCAGAAGAAAAATCCTCCAAATCACGCCACATACCCGGTTTCACATATAAACCTTGGTAAGGTCGGTTGAGGAAAAAAGTACGTTTTACTTTACCATCATCAAGCGTCACTTTGAAGGATCCAGAGGCAGCAATTATGAGTTGGCTCAACTCCTTATGGGCGTGTGCACCACGGCTCTCGCCTCCAGGCACATCGTAAATGTAATATACACGCTTCACATCAAAAGGCAGGGTAATGCCGTTCTCCACAACAGAGAGGTTGCCCTTTCGGTCGCTATGGTGCTTGTCCAACTCGACTATGGTGCAGTCAAATACATTATATTTTTCCATCATCCTTAAGTTTTAAGAATTCATCATAATCGCGAATATAATCGGCTTGATCAAAATGTGTGGAACCAAACTCTAAAGCAAATGCATTGGTAGAAAAATTTTCCATTTCACGCCAGAGACCAGCCGGCACATACAAACCATAATATGAACGGTTAAGCGAGAACACCTTTCGGTTCTTACCATCATCAAGCACCACATCAAAGCTACCGCTCATAGCGATAATGAATTCTTCGTTGCTATAGAAGGCATGGCCTCCCCGACATTCCCCACCAGGTACATCATAAAGCCAATAGGTACGCTTAATCTCAAATGGTATTTGCTTAAAATTCTCAACAAAGGAAAGGTTACCCCGTGCATCAAGAAATTTGGGAAGTTCTATGATGCGCGCTTCTAAAACACTCATTACTTTTATGATTTTATGATAGTCTCATAAAAAGAGACCAACAGTTTTTCCTGACACTCCCAATTATATGTCTTTTCAGCAGCTCGTCTTGCATTTTCACCCATCTGTTTGCGTTCTTCAGGATGATCTATCAAATATTTGATAGCGTTCTTCAATTCCTCCAAACTATACGGATTCACACAAATGCCACATTGCTCTTCTTGCTCAACAATCTGCTTCCACAATCTGAAATCAGTACAAATGAAAGGCAAACCGTAATTCATATACTCAAACATCTTGGTATTGGCAAGATTACCTTCTTTTCCCCCCATATTGTTGCAATACTGATACACTGCTATTCCCATTGTTGCATTTTCATACATCTCGCATACTTTAGAGAACGGAACCACACCTAAGTACTCAACTTTCGACCATCCTTTCAATCCTTTCAAAGCACTAAGATATGTGTCGGATACAGGACCTGCAAGTACATATTTCACATTGTCCATGTTCTCAATTGCTTGAATGATTAGTTTTTGACTCCACTTGTCATTCACAGCTCCGGCAAAAGCAATTACTATCGAGTTCGAATCATCATTATGACCTTTGTATTCTTTTGCCAAAACCGGAAAATTGGTAATCATTTGAATATGAGAATTGTATTTTGCCAATCTTTCATTGATAACCTGACGTGTCGTTACCACACCAGCAAAGCGTTTAACAGCATAAACCTCCAACTTTTCATAGAAAAATGCAACCAGTTTACGCATAGGAATATATCCCGCTTCTGCAATATAACTCGGATGATCCTCATGCATATCAATGATTACTTTTTTGCCTCTTTTCCGCAAAGCAAGCCCGGTTAATATCAATTCAGGATCGTGGAAATGATAAACCTCGCAATCCAATTCAATGGCTTTTTTCTTGACCAGTTTCGTCAATTTAGTCATTCTTTCCCATCGGCTCACTTGATTACTGCCAATATCGTAAATCTTTACTCCGTCTTTAACCTCATCTCCTTTCCCGTCTGCAACAATCAACGACACATCATAACCATTTGCGGCTAAACTGCGGCATTCTTTTTGAAAAATACGCGTGTCATACCTGTTCTTATGCACACACGTCATGTGACAAATACGGACCATAACGTTATATTTATTTAAATGCATTAACAATTCTTCCACAAGCCAATCCATCTCCGTAAGGATTGACAGCCTTGCTCATTTTGTCGTAATAGGTCTGATCCTCAAGAAGTCGGCTCACTTCATTTACAATGAGATCGTGGTCGGTACCCACAAGTTTCACCGTTCCTGCATCAAGCGCTTCGGGGCGTTCCGTGGTGTTACGCATCACAAGGACGGGCTTGCCTAGTCCAGGAGCCTCCTCTTGGATACCACCAGAATCGGTGAGAACAATGGTGCTTTTTTCCATCAGATAGACAAACTCCAAGTATTGTAGCGGTTCGATGAAGAAGAAGTTTTTATAGGCAGTAAGGTCTTCACCAAAGATTTCATGGATAGGCTTACGTACATTGGGATTGAGATGCATAGGATAGACAAAGTCAACGTCGGGATACTTTTCGCTCAAGTCTTTCATGGCTGTAACCATACTGATAAAGCCTTCACCAAAATTCTCACGGCGGTGACCGGTAATTAACACCAGCTTGCGCTGTTGTAGTTGAGAGTTGAGAGTTGAGAGTTGAGAGTTATTGAGACGGTTAACATCATAACCTGCCGCTAACAGCACTTGTTCTTGTTCCTTGGCAAGAGAAGGGTCTGCTTTTAGTTTCTCTACAACCATGTGTAAAGCATCGATGACTGTGTTGCCCGTGACAAAAATCTGTCCCCATGCTTTTTCTTCCTTTAAATTCCTCTCAGAAAGTGGTGTCGGAGCAAAATCGTAAGCAGCGATACGTCCTGTGATTTGTCGGTTCATTTCTTCAGGCCAGGGACTATAGATGTTATGGGTGCGTAGTCCTGCCTCCACGTGTCCGACAGGAATCTGCTGATAAAATGCCGCAAGTGCGGCAGCTGTGCTGGTGGTAGTGTCACCATGGACAAGAACAACGTCAGGTTGCGTCTCTTTCAGCACGTCGCGCATACCCGTAAGGACGCGAGCGGTGACATCGTAAAGGTCCTGACCTTGCTTCATGATATTAAGGTCATAGTCGGGCTTGACCTCAAAAATATTCAATACTTGGTCAAGCATCTCGCGGTGTTGCCCTGTGACACATACGATAGTTTCAAAATCCTCACGATATTTTTGGAACTCTTTCACCAAAGGACACATCTTGATGGCCTCAGGACGGGTGCCGAAGACGAGCATGATTTTTTTCATAAGCCAAGGTGTTAACAAGGTATTAATTAGATATGATACACTCCCTCCAACGGGCAAATATTATGGCAATCAAGAATGACCTTACCTTTCAGTTTATCCCAGTTCTGCTTGATGTGGTCGTGCTTGACCATAATGACAACCATATCAACCTCATTGAGGAATTGGTCGAAGTCGAGAATTTGGTTCGGAACAATCTCTTTATCGGTGAAGAATGGGTCGAAGCTCTTCAGGGGACGGGCAAGGTGACGTTCTTGGATGTCAAGCATCTGCAAGGTCGGGCTTTCACGAACATCGTCCACATTCTCTTTATAGGTAATGCCATAAAGACCTACACGACGGTTATCGGTGATGTTATGTTTCTTCATAATCTCGTAGATACGTTCGAGAACAAACACGGGCTGAGTGTCGTTGGTCTTCATACTCTCGTCGATGACTTTAGCCAGTTGTGGATAGTCGCCCACGAGGAACCATGGATCAACACTGATGCAATGGCCACCTACACCTGGACCAGGTTGCAAGATATTGACACGCGGGTGCATGTTGCAGATGCGGATGATTTCATAAACATCCATATTGTCGTGACGGCAGATACGTGACAGTTCATTTGCAAAAGCGATGTTCACAGCACGATAAGTGTTTTCCACCACCTTGGTCATCTCGGCGGTACGGATGTCGGTGACCACGATTTCGCCTTGGCAGAAGCTGGCATAGTATTGCTTCACCTTCTCGCCAATCTCGCGACTATCAGCACCTATCGTGCGGTTGTTGTGAAGCAATTCATATACCATATTGCCAGGAATAATACGTTCAGGAGCATGGACAAGGTTAATGTCTTCACCAATCTTGAAGCCGTTGGCCTCAATGACGGGACGCACATATTTATCTATGGTGCCTGGAGAAACGGTCGATTCAACCACCACAGTAGCACCCTTAGGACACACCTTCATCACTTCCTTGACAGCAGCCACCACGTAACACGCATCCACCTTTTTGGAGAACTTGTCGTATGGCGTTGGCACACTGACAATATACATATCCGTCTTCTGGTATTCTGTGGTGAACCTGATGCCCGCTTTTACAGCATCATTAAAAAGTTCATCCAATCCGTCTTCTTTGAAAGTCGTCTTACCAGCATTTAGCGTGGCGACTAATTCTTTGTTGTAGTCTGTCCCTATGACCTCCACACCATGTGAAGCCATCATCAATGCTGTGGGCAGTCCGATGTAGCCTAAACCAATAACGTTAATCATATTATTTGAGTTTTATTATTATATTATTGTAAATCTGTTTTAATCGTTCCAAACACATTTTTTAACTGATTAATACTGCTTTCATATGATGCAATCGACATTACCAAATCTCGATTTTTTTGTCTTTGTTCATTATCAAGTGGACTAATAGCAAACTCCTCCGTCAAATCATCTTCAATTGAGTAAACACTAAAACCACCTTGTCTATACGTTTTCAACAAAGGATTTCTATTCGACAAAAAAACCTTACCCCCAAAATAAAACGCCATCAAAATATTGCCAACAGCACACTGACGGAAATGACCAAAAATAAATGCATTGGCTTGTAAAAACTTCGCATAGTATTCATTGACTGGCAAGAAGTCCTTCAACGGAACAAACCTGTCACCCAACAGCCGATGTCCCTCTTGGTCGATAAATTTCATAAAACGCTTATCACCATAGCTGATTGGGCACAGTATCTTGATTTCGTCGGAGAAATCCTTCAATTTCTCAAACATCCACACATGGTTGCCATTTGCGTCGGCAGCATTGCCCACCCAAATGGCATTGCCGGAACAAACTTCATTCTGTTTCGATTGGTCAATCATTTTTTCTATTGGGTAATAATTGATGGTGCCGGCAAACTTGACATTCTTATCTCCTAAATAGTGATTGAACACCGCCTCATCGCATCCATTATCGGTTATAAAGTAGCTCAGCCTGTTGAGCATCTTTTCTTGTCTACGGCCTTTGATACGATCACGTATTGTTGTCGACATAATATATGCCCAAACAGGTTTACGACCTGCCCTAACCCTAAACTGTTGGTATTTGTCGTAAAAAATATCATAGCCTCTGAAGCGCAACAGCGGTCCGTACAAGTCGCCTCCCCAAATCACCCATGAGATGCTAGGATGATGGATTGACAAGTAAAACTGCTTCCCCTCCATGGAGTGCAGACACACGTGTTTATACTCTGCTATGTTATTCGACAAAAAGTGCCTGATTTCTTTGCTGTCCCTATCAAAAGAAATTATCTTATTGCCCAATGACACCCGTTTAGGCTGACCATTCTTCGCTATAATAAGGTACGTACTTTCGTTAGGGAAAGCCTCTTCCATCAAAGAGATGAAAGAATTCACCACTTTCTCGTCCAAGAGAATATGTAGAAAAAACCGTTCCATGATTATTGCTTTTGAGAGTATGAAAGAATCAATTGGGCAATTTTCTCGGCATCAGCAAACGACAACTCATAATAAAGCGGCAGACGCACCAAGGTCTCACCATAACGGTCACAGTTGGGCAGATTTCGACCATCGTGCTTGTCGTGATAATAAGCGCTGGAATGCAGTGGTATGTAGTGGAAGGTTGGCATCACGCCGTTTTCCTTCAGATAGTTCATGAAAGCAGTGCGGTATTCTAACGATGGGCAAAGCAGATAGTACATGTGAGCGTTGTTGGTGGCGTATTCCGGCAGTTCAGGCAGCACAATACCATTGTTCAAGTTACCTCGCAACACTCTATCGTATGTATTCCAAATAGCAAGACGTTTGCCTTGAATATCGTCCATCTGTTCTAATTGCGCCCAAAGATAAGCAGCGTTGAATTCCGATGGCAAGAAAGAGCTACCCATGTCACACCAGCCATATTTGTTGACCATGCCGCGGAAGAACTCAGCGCGATTTGTACCTTTCTCCCAGATGATTTCAGCACGACGGATCAGTTTTTCATCGTTCACCACAACCATGCCCCCCTCTCCACTACTGATGTTCTTGGTCTCATGGAAAGAGAAAGCCCCTAATTGGCCAATACCACCAAGCGGTTTATCTTTGTAATAAGAGTCAATACTATGTGCTGCATCTTCCACCACAAGGATGCCACGCTCATTGGCAAACTGCATGATGGCATCCATATCACATGCAACACCAGCATAATGCACAACAACTATTACTTTAGTACGAGGTGTAACCAAAGGCTTAATATTAGCCAGCGTAACATTGGGATTGTCTTCTCCGCTATCGGCAAATACCACCTTGGCTCCTTCGCGAAGAAAAGCTAAGGCAGTAGAAACAAATGTATAAGACGGAATAATCACTTCGTCACCGGGTTTCAAGCCACATAACATAGCACACATCTCTAAAGCATCGGTGCCAGAAGTGCAAAGTAATACTTTTTTGAAACCATATTTCTGTTCAAAAAAGGCATGGCATTTTTTTGTAAACGGGCCATTGCCAGACATTGTGGTTGAATGGCAAACCTCCTCAAGATATTTTAATTCTCTACCAGAGAAATAAGGTTTATTAAAGGGAATCATAGTTTATTATATATATTTATTAGTGTTTCTTTTATTTTTCTTGCATTATCTTCGGGGGAATCTAGGGTATCAATTGTTATAACTTTTTGGTCTGGACAAACTTTCGAAAACACCGACCTCAAATATGCAAAATTGTATGATTCGGCCTGAAGCTGACCCATCAATTCTTCTTGAGACCAATTCTCGTAATACATACCTTTGGAAGGTCTTGACTTAATCCTCTCAAACGAAGCTTCAACATGGTTCTCACAATCAACTCTAATAAATGAAACACCCATGGATTTTATCTTTTCAACAACAGCATCCAAGAGATCCGATTGGGGAAAATAGTCATTGAGTCCCATGGCCACAAAAAACTGGATAATACCTTCGTCGCTAATAGCAAAATCCGCATCCGAATACTTATCAATGCATTTGTACATACGGACAAAATGATTTGTCCAATGTGTATATTTCCGATCCTTTTTATACGGCACTATGGAATCGGCATATTTTTTTACTTTTCTATATAGACTAAAACTATATGGGATAGCGAACATGGGGCGTAAACTATGCAAAACACTATGACGATACCACCCAATGACATTATAACCCTCTTTACGGAGTTCGTCTTTTAAAGTATTTGCCACTGTAGTTTTTCCTAAACCAGCAAGACCATTAAACTCAACAATTATTGTTTTTTTTCTTTTCATTTCAAAAAGTTTTCACTCCACGCCTTTTAAAATAAAAGTATTCCACCACACAAGACAATCCCATTTTCACCAAAAATTCATACAAGCCATCATGTCGAGTCATCCGTTCCTTAACTTTCGTGGTATCGATATATGAATAATCGCATTGATCCACAAACTGCATCTGATAATCGAACCCATGAGGAACTCTAGGTCTTTCCAACAACGGATACAATTCCTTATCAATAAGAAGAGATTCAAGCCATTGAAAAACACTTTTGTTATTATCATATCTACCAGAAGATGCGTTCGAGTCCCATGTTGTCCGTCGATGTAAGCCTAAAGGTTCCATCGTCCTCACATCCATAGCAATCACATTGGGCATATATAACGAGGCCAGCGATGCACAACCAGCAGTTGCAACTATAACGTCTGATTTTTCAAAAACCTGTTTAGGAATGATTGTCACTTCTGAATGAAAGGCGACGTGAACATTCGACTTTTCCAATGAATCCCTAATAACATCTTGTTGAAACCCGTTTCCAAGAAAAAAAATATTGAATTGTTTATCAGAATGAATGGTTGTAAAGCTATTTAATTCCGAGATTAACTTTTGTATATATTTCTTATAACGGCCAAAGTGTGTAATGGTAAAATCAGCTTGTGGTAAATTATCAAAGGCCGGAAATGAATACTCTTCAACATCGACACTGGAAGATGTAGAAGCATTCCAAAAATGGTTTTCTGGAAATTCAATTGTAGTAAAATTAGAAAAAAATCTTATTACAGATGACGTATTAATATTAAAAAACTCATTTTTGAGCAATTTTGCGTAACAATAATCAAAAGTTGCCTGATTTCGAATGGACAAACCTTCGGTTGTAACATAATTGATATGTTTGCAACGAAGTTTTTGGGCTAAAAGCTCTCCCCAAGCACCCAATTCCAACTTGTTGGACTCAATTACAATTTGGTCAGCATCGCCAATAACAGAGACAAGCTTGTCAAGAACCTTATTGCGTCCCCTTTCCGAAAACCAGGATGGATAAAACTTTAATTCGTAATGGATATATTTTTTATTATCAAAACATTTTACATGTTCAAGTTCTACTGGTGATATGTTCAAATTCCACAATACTATAACTTCCCACCCATTTTCACGTAGTAGTTTGCATTTATTGTTTACATATCGCTGATTTCCTGTTATACCAGAAATAGATTGCGTCAAGAAAACATATTTCTTCATAATTGTATTTTTTCTCGTAAAATGGTACTTGATATACCATCTGTATGGTCTAAATAAACCACCGTACAGCCCACCTCGGCAAATTGCTTCTCGTAATTATTCCATGCTTCGGTGCCTTTCCAGTCAGAACCAACAAAAACGGCATCGGCACCTAACTCACGAACAGGACGAATCTTTTCCATATCTGTTTGTGGAACAACCTTATCAACATATCGAATGGCTTCAACAATGGCCATACGATCATGCTCATTAATAATAGGAGTTTTGTTTTTGCGTTTACGGCAAAGTTCATCTGTTGTAACCCCTACAATCAGATAATCACACTGCTCCTTCGCACGGCGCAAAATATTAAGATGCCCGATGTGGAACATATCAAATACACCAGTGGTATAGCCTATTTTAAATTTCGCCATAATGATGTGGATTTTATTTGTTTTTTGGTGATTTACCCCAGAACATCTTTCCATTGGGATCCGGTTCAGGACAACCTGTATAATCAAAGAGATATTCCGACAGTTCTTTTTCGATATACTCAATATCTTTTTGGAACTGCGGGTAGCGCTTCCAAACCTGTGTGTTGGGCATGGAAATGGCAGGATCAAATATTGATTTTGGATTCGGATTATTCGGCAGATGGAAAAACTCGCGTAGTTTGGCGGTTGTTTCATCATAATGATATACCATATCCTCAAATTTCATGCAAAAAACACGTTCATGAGGCTTTGTATAAGGCTGATTCTTTCGAAGTGCACGATAATACTTCACAAAATCTTCCACATTGTTTATGGGCATCAGATGGAAGCGACCTAAAAGCTTTGTCTTGGCAAACACATAATTGTCACGGGGATCGCGGTCAACCACCACAGCGTATGGATCATCAAAAAACTTAAAACAAGCTTGTGGATTATTGCCCGCAAAAGGTTGGTCCAAGATAATTGGTTTGGAAAAATCAGCCCCCATAGCCAACAATATATCACGAACATGTTTCCTTGCCTTTTCATCAAAGTCTTCAGGTAACACAGAAAGATACACCTTATCCAAAGGGTATCCTTCCCAATGCCGCCCATGCTTCACTTCCCACTTAGGAACAATAGAAAAACGTGCATAAAATGACCTGCGAATCTTATCTATCATGTTTTTGTTCCCATGATGCAAACTCCAATCCCACGATGTGGTTATGATTGAATCCAAAAAATCGTTTGTCAATTGGATAAACTTCTCAGCCGGCACACCAACACTACTAAATTTATTCACCTTCCTATTACACATTGTTTTATATCGGTCAATAGCCTTAATAGAATCACCAGTACGAGTATGTGGATGATTGACATGAAAGTCCAAATCAATCAAACCATCCACACCTGATACCCAGTTAAATTCAATTTTGTCTAATACTTGAAAGCTATCGTATTCTTTCAAATAATCTGTTACAGCACTCGACCCAGTAGAGCCAAAGCCACATGCTCCTATAATCATAATAAACCTATTTATATTAGACTTCTTGTTTATAATAATTGATGAGTTGAAATGTCAAAGGGAAAAATACAAGTATGACAAAATTTACAAGTGCATACGCCACTTGACCATAAAAATTACGCAAAACATAAAAAAGGAACACAATAGCACATTGCATGTACAATGCCCGTTCTGTATTTTTGTCCAACTCAGACATGATAATTTGGTACTGCTTCTTAAAATACATAAACATCAGAGTACCACCGATGATGCCGTATCGGGCAAGCGTGTCGATAAAAAAACTATGATGACCAATAATAGTATTGTCACTAAAATGCTCTCCTGCTCCAAAAACAAAATGACCAATACTTGATGTAAAGGTATCCCAACTAATCCCAATAAGATTACTACGTCCAGAGAGCGAACCTCTGCTTGCATTGATATCTTCATAGAATAACGCTGTCGATATTTCTCTGAAACGATCAGCCAACCTGTCGGAGGGTATGATATCAGCCAACCAATCAAAAATGTCAATTAATAAACCGGAAGTGTACACATAGATAGCTGCTACAATAACAACTACTGAAAAAAGATAAACCAATGCTTTCCTCCTCAGTATAAATACTACTATCAGTCCTATCTCGGCCAAAGTAAAAACCACATTAGTGCCGCGTTGTAAAATAAAAAAATTAAGATATAAGGAAAGCAACAAAACAGCAAGAGCTACTATTCTTGGAAGCCAGGACTTCACGTGCATAACAACAATCAGACTCAAGCCTGAGAGCAACATAAACAACGATCCATACCAAGCATTGGCTACCCCTGCTGCTTCATTCGCGTCTTCCACCACCACCAAATACCTTCCTATTCTTATAAAGATGATCATTAAGACAACAACTGCCATAAACAATACAACATACACGATATTCAGTTCGCGTTCCGAAAACATCTTCAACACATAAACCGAAATCACCCCTGCCATTATCCAATTAAATACTACCATTACATCGCCAATTCCAGTTGAAGAATAACCTATCAACCAATAAACCAAGACCACCGTCAAGTACAAAAATGATACCCTCACAAATGTATGGTCATTCTTTGACAAGATGTTTGCCGAGGTCAAAAGAAAAGGCACCCACAACACATAAACAGGATAAATCACATAATTCGAATAATTGGTAAACATGGCAAAACACGAAGCTATCATAAGTATCAAAAACGATACTAGCAATAGTGTATGTTTGCCAACACTTTGACTATTAAACGGGGAATTATTCATGGCTCTTTCTTTTTCTTTTTGATCTTAACACACTCAAGACCGAAAGGGTATAGGTATAAGCTTCGGGCTTGAATAGCAGCGACCAACCAAGATAGACGGCTAAGAATATTAAGGCCCTCACAATACCATCGGGATACATCCCCCATCCAAGCAAGGAACTGCCAAAATAACCTGCAAGAATGGCAATGGCAGAGACGATGAATATCGGGGACAAATCCTTTAATTGTTGGAAATTCTTGTAACCCACATGTTTCGACACTAATGAAATGTTGACAAAATAAGAAAACCATGCGGCCACCACTTTGGCTGACAACAAACCCCATATTCCCCACACAATTAGGCCTACCACTTGAAGGGCAATACCAACACCTTGCTTAATAACGGTCCAAACGAAGAAAACCTTGCTTTTGCCGATAGCAGCTATGGTTTGTTGATTGACCGCTTGGAGACAGCTTGCCATTCCTCCGATACAGAGGATTTGGAAATAGGGAACACAAGGCAGCCAGCGATCGGAATAAAGCAACACAAACATAGGTTTTGCTATGAGGATCAATAAGCCCAACAAAGGTACGGTGATGTAAGCCAAGGTGGATGTGATTCGCTTCACCATGTTGGCCAACCTCTCTTTGTCATCTTGAACGGAAGCATAAAGAGGATAGGTGGTTTGTATCATGACACCTGAAACACCTTGATGAGCGTATTTTGAGGTCGTGGAAGCTTTGGAATAGTAGCCCATTGTTGTCGGATCATACCAACGTCCTACAAGCAGTCCTGAAATTCTATGACTGAAAGTGGTAAGAAGATGGGTCAAAAACATGTAGGCACCAAAACCGAACAATTCCTTAAAAGAAGCCCATGAGTATTCCCATGTGGGACGCCAATCGCTGGTAATCCAGAAAAAGATGCATGGAACCAGTGCAGTAATAAAGTTTTGTGCCACCAAAGCCCACACCCCGCATCCCATATAGGCCATGGCAACCGTCACTATTAAGGAAATGATAGAGGACGTGATTGTTATTTTAGAAAGCTTCTTGAATCGCAGATTCTTGCGAATCTGGTTGCGTTGGATGATATTGAAAGCATGAATAAACAAAATCAGCCCCTGCACTCGCAAAACCTTACACAGGATAGGCATCCTATAGAACGTGGCGATAGCAGGTGCGCTAAAGAACAGAACGGCATACATGATGACCGACATTCCCATGTTGAAATAAAAAACAGTAGAATAATCGGTCTGAGTAGGATTCTTTTTCTGAATTAAAGCCGATCCAAAGCCCGCATCGATAAACACCTCGGCCAAGCTCATGAATATAGCCAGCATACCAATGGCTCCATAATCTGCAGGAGTCAGTAATCGCGCGAGAATAATACCAGAAATAAAGCTAATCGCCAACTTGGAATATCGTTGGACAGCAGTCCAAACCATTCCTGTTGCTGCCTTCTGTTTTAGGTTATCTTTTGGCATAAAACTATTTTTAAAGACAAATCACAAATTAATTATTCCACTCTATTACAGATAGTTATTTACAAACAAACTTCAACAGCTTCTCTATAGGGCTATCTTCTTTCCGAATCTGTTTTATAATAGTGTTTTACTATATCATTATTACAACAAAATAACCTTAAATTTTCGGAGAATATGGTTGTAATGTTATCCATAATAAACCAAAATCAAATACAAGTCCTAAAGATAAAGACAACAGGGTTTCTTTGTTGCTCATCATCATTTGTTGTTTATTGCAACGTATATCCACCATCAATAGTAATTACACTACCTGTTACCCATCGTGAAGCGTCGGAAAGAAGATAGATACAACCATTGGCTATGTCGGAAGGTGTGCCGAAGCCCAATAGATTACGCTTAGCATAAAACTTTAGAAAAGCATCCTCCTCAATTGCACCAATGGTCAAAATGCTCACGAAATGATCCTGTTCAAAGACGAAGAGCATTTTCACATGCTGTTCGCCCATTTGCTTCAATGCCGACAACACCGAACTCGCACTACTAATCTTTCTATTATCAATGTTTTTCATTTCCTATCATTTATAAACCCACACTTAATACGAGCGGTTTTTTTCACAGTATTTTGCTGCATATAAAATGTTATAATCGGCTTTTAA